>LFIK01003966.1_pt1 | contig 12009 bp, 1 predicted proteins | sample 643401 | NCBI WGS metagenome assembly LFIK01 (sample SAMN03777447, study PRJNA286221) | soda lake metagenome | biome: soda lake; feature: Kulunda steppe; material: water; isolation source: sample T5-Br brine of Lake Tanatar-5 | place: Russia: Kulunda steppe | collected 2010-07 | reverse complement strand
GACCGGCTGAGGAGGTTCGGCTCACAGCTGAAAAGCTGCTGGAGACCTTGGCGGGAGAGGACTTGCATGACATCGAGAATCAGCTCGTTTTAGCCCTCGATTACAGCAACTTCGAGCTCATCAAGCTCCTGCTCAAAAACCGAAAGAAAGTGGTATGGTGCACAAGATTGGCCAGGGCGCAAGGAGATGACGTAGACAATATCAAAGCATCCATGCAGGCCGATCCAGAAGCAGCGGCCATTCTCCAGAAGCTGGAGAGTGTGCACACCAGTGAGCGGGATCGCAGGTCAGCCTTGGAAAGAAATATTAGGGAAGAGGCAAGGAAATTGAAAACAGGATTTGATCAAGACGAACCAGAGCAGGACTTGCCTACTACCAGTGGTCGGAAGCTGTTGGATCTGGAAGACTTAGTCTTCCAGCAAGCAGGGCACTTCATGTCGAACAAAACGTGTGTGCTACCAAAGGGTGCTTTTCGGACTGCAAAGAAAGGCTACGAGGAGGTGCATATCCCTGCACCAAAGGTTTCCCCAAATGATGTCTCTGCAGGTCTGAAACGTATCGAGGAATTGCCCGCGTGGGCTAGGCCACCATTTGAAGGCATGACATCCCTGAATCGCATTCAGAGCAAGGTCTGCGATTGTGCCTTATACAGCCCTGAGAATATGCTTGTTTGTGCACCGACTGGAGCAGGAAAGACAAACGTGGCTCTCTTAACCATGCTTCACGAAATTGGGCAACATATTCAAGATGACGGGGAAGTTGACACATCCAACTTCAAAATTGTTTACGTTGCCCCCATGAAAGCGCTTGTAGCAGAAATGGTGGGCAATCTCGGAAAGCGACTGGAAATCTATGGCATTCAAGTGAGGGAGTTGACAGGAGACATAAGTATGACCCGGGCAGAAATAGAAGAGACGCAGGTGATCGTGACCACGCCAGAGAAGTGGGACATCATCACGCGTAAAAGTGGTGAGCGGGCGTACACAGAACTTGTTAAGCTTGTGATCATTGATGAAATCCATCTCCTGCATGACGGCAGGGGGCCCGTCCTGGAGAACATTGTGGCACGGACCTTGCGGCAGGTTGAATATGCGCAAGCTTCTGTGAGATTGGTGGGGCTCTCTGCAACTCTTCCTAACTACGAAGATGTAGCTGCTTTCTTGAGAGTCAAACCAGAAGAAGGGCTTTTCTTCTTTGATAGTAGTTTCAGGCCATGCCCTCTGCAACAAGAGCTGGTGGGAGTCTCTGTTCGAAAGCCACTGCAGCGCTTTCAACTTATGAATGAGATTTGCTATGAGAAGGTCGCTGCAGCTGCTGGAAAGCACCAGGTGCTGATATTTGTCCACTCCAGGAAAGAGACTGCCAAGACGGCTAGGGCCCTAAGGGACATGGCAATGTCGAAAGACCTCTTGCCGAAGCTGTTGAAAGAGGATGGAGCTAGTAAAGAAATTCTTCACACTGAGGCAGAAGAAGCTGTGAAAAACTCAGATCTGCGTGACGTTCTTCCATATGGTTTTGCTGTGCATCATGCAGGTCTAACTCGAGCTGATCGCACTTTGGTGGAAGACCTCTTTTCTGATGGGCACATACAGGTGTTGGTATCCACTGCCACACTTGCTTGGGGGGTGAATCTGCCTGCACACACTGTGATTATCAAGGGTACTCAAGTCTACAATCCAGAGAAGGGAAGGTGGGGCGAGCTGGGTTTCTTGGACATCATGCAAATGTTGGGTCGTGCTGGAAGGCCGCAGTATGATACCTTCGGGGAGGGAATCATCATCACTGGGCAGTCCGAGCTGCAATTCTACCTTTCTCTTTTCAATGAGCAACTACCAGTAGAGAGTCAATTTATTAGCAAAATTGCAGATAGCCTGAATGCTGAAGTTGTACTTGGTACAGTCCAGGACATTGATGAGGGACGTGTCTGGTTGGGTTATACTTACCTGTATGTGAGGATGCTTCAAAACCCCGACCTATATGGCATTGCACCTGCAGAGATGCAGGAGGATCCTTTGTTGCGCGAACGAAGAGACAACCTGATCCACACTGCTGCTACTATTCTTGACCAGCACGGTCTGATAAAGTACGACACTCGCACGGGTAGTCTACAGGCCACTGAAACTGGACGTATAGCGAGTCACTTCTATGTTACGCATGGTACCATTGCTACGTACAATGAGCATTTGAGGCCTACTATGGGTGACATCGACTTATGCAGGCTTTTTGCGCTGTCGGAGGAATTCAAGTTCATCACAGTTCGAGAGGAGGAAAAAGTGGAACTAATGAAGTTGATTGAGCGGGTCCCCATTCCCGTGAAAGAGAACTTTGAAGAGCCTGCTGCTAAAATTAACGTCTTGCTGCAAGCGCATATATCCCGTCTTAAGCTTGAAGGTCTGGCTTTAGTCGCAGACATGGTATATGTTACCCAAAGTGCAGGGCGACTAATGCGAGCGATATTTGAGATCGTCCTACGCAGAGGCTGGTCAAACTTAGCGGTCAAGGCTCTCAATCTCTCCAAGATGGTTGCCCGTCGGATGTGGACTTCGCAGACCCCCCTTCGACAATTCTCTGTCATCCCACGTGAAGTGCTGGCAAGGATTGAGCGAAAGGAGCTCCCTTGGGAGAGATATTACGACCTCAGTGCGCAGGAGTTGGGTGAGCTGGTTCGCCTTCCCAAGTATGCCAAGGCACTCCACAAATGCGTGCATGAGTTTCCAAAGATGGATGTGCAAGCTCATGTCCAACCTATCACGCGAAGTGTTGTGAAAATTGACCTGACCCTTTCAGCAGACTTTCAGTGGGATGCATCTTTCCATGGATATGCGGAACCTTTTTGGATAATGGTGGAAGATGGAGATGGTGACAGGCTCATGCATGCAGAGTACTTTGTGCTGAAGATGTCTCGGGTGGAAGAAGACCACCTCATCTCAATCTCTATTGCTCTTCCTGATCCAGTGCCTCCGCAAGTATACATCCGTGTGCTTTCAGATAGATGGCTGAACTGTGAAACCTCCCTGCCTGTATCATTCAGGCGTCTGGTGCTTCCAGACAAGAATCCACCAGCAACAGATCTTCTCGATTTGCAGCCACTACCTCCATCAGTTCTAAAAGACCAAGAATTTGAACAGGTTTTCAGCAGGATGAAATTCTTCAACCCCATCCAGACCCAAACCTTTCAGACCTTGTTCAATTCAGATGACAACTGCCTCATCTGTAGCCCTGCTGGCAGCGGGAAAACTGCTTGTGCAGAAATAGCAATTCTAAGAGAGCTCCGCAAAGCAACCGCTGAGGAGCGCAGCATTCGTTGTGTTTTCATTGTACCAGTCCGGGAGCATGTGGAGCTGGTTTATGAAAAGTGGGTTTCCACTCTAGGCCCTTTGGGTATGATGGTTGTTTCTTTGATTGGGGATACCACAGCAGATTTGAAGCTCCTAGCACGGGGAAATGTGATCATCTCTATCCCGGAGCATTGGGACAAACTTTCAAGGCGCTGGAAGCAAAGAAAGAATGTGCAAAAGGTGGACCTTTTCATGATAGATGACATTCACATGATTGGAGGCCCAGTCGGCCCGGTTTTGGAAGTGATTGCTTCACGCATGCGTTTCATTAGCAGCAGGCTTGAAAAGCCCATGAGAATTTTGGCGCTCTCAGTGCCACTTGCTAATGCCAGAGATCTTGGTGAATGGATTGGTGCAAAACCACAGGCAATCTTCAACTTCCTACCCAATGCCCGCCCCGTACCACTTGAAGTTCGCATTCAAAGCATTGATCTACTCGATTTTGAGGCACGTGCCAAGGCAATGGAGAGGCCTATATTTAATGTGGTCAGTCAGCATGCTGCATTGGAAGAACCTTCTCTTGTATTTGTCCCAACCAGGAAGCATTCACGGGTCATTGCCTTGGATTTGATATCCCGTGCAGCTTCTGCTGGGGAGCATACAAGGTTTGCTGGGTGCAATCCTGAAGATGTTGCCGAGATTCTGGAGCAGATTTCGGACGAAACTTTGAAGCATGCATTGTCCTTGGGAGTAGGCTATTTGCACGAAGGGATGGGCAGCTCACAGCGTCGTGTCATCGAAGCTCTTTTTGAAAGTGGGGCGGTCCGGGTATTGGTAGTATCTGCCGCCGCATGTTGGGGCTTGAAGGTGGGAGCAAAAACTGTAGTCGTTGCGGGCACTCAATATTATGACGGTACCGACTATGCAATTGCAGATCTCTTAGAGATGATAGGATATGCAGGGAGGCCAGACACTGATCCAGTAGGGTCTTGCACGCTGCTCTGTCGAACAGCAAGAAAGGACTACTACAAGCGCTTTCTGTTCACCCCTCTTCCTATCGAGTCACATCTGGACCAGCAACTTCATGACCACTTGAATGCAGAAGTAGTAACACATACGATAGAGAGCAAGCAAGATGCTGTTGACTATTTGACATGGACTTTTTATTACCGCAGGCTGACAAGAAACCCGAATTACTACGGACTGACAGGTGTGTCTCATCAAGAATTGAGTGATCACCTCTCTGAACTGATCGAAACTGTTGTGGCAGATCTGGCACAGTCGGCATGTTTAGCAGTTGAGGAGGAAGTCGAGCTTGCCCCGCTTAATCTTGGGATGGTTGCTGCTTTTTATTACGTCTCGCACGAAACTGTAGAACTATTTTCAAGTACAGTAGGCAAAAAGACAAAGATCAAAGGCTTGCTAGAAGCTGTGTGTCATGCAGTGGAGTTCTCTTACCTTTCCATCCGGCCTGGTGAAGAAAGGTTCCTCCAAAAGGTTGGAAAGCATATACGTTTAGGGATCGATCTGGACAACGTGACAGATCCTGCCGTGAAAGCAAATATTCTCATGCAGGCGCACTTTTCTAGAATGCCTATTCGTAGTGTCGATCTAAGAGGGGACCAGAAGGGAGTGTTGACCAGTGCAGTCCGGCTTATCTCCGCCCTGGTCGATGTTATTAGCAGTAGTGGCTGGCTCCCTCCCGCACTTGCTGCAATGGAGCTCTCTCAAATGGTTGTGCAGGCCCTCTGGCCTAGCAATAGTCCTCTCTTGCAACTGCCACACTTTACAACAGAGCTGGTAGACAAGTGCAAGCAGTGTGGGGTGGAGAACATCTTTGACCTGGTAGAGATGGAAGGCAGAGAGAGGGAGAAGTTGCTTGGTATGACGGAGGCAGAAGTGGAAGATGTTGCTAAATTTTGCAACTCCTACCCCAACATAGAGTTGAACTTTGAAGTGGACCACCCAGACCGGGTTGTCCAAGACGATGCTGTTAACGTGTTAATCAACCTTGAGAGGGAGATCGGTGGAGATATGCATGTGGTGCAAGCTCCCTTCTACCCATCTGAGAAGGAAGAGTCCTGGTGGCTGGTCATAGGGGAAACAAGCTCAGGGAAGTTGCTTGCTATCAAGAGGGTGAGCGTTGGGCAAAAGTCTACAACAAAAATGACCTTCACCCCACCACCAGAAGTAGGACTGCACGAATTGACCCTGTACTTCATGTCGGATTCCTACATTGGCTGCGATCAAGAGTACGACTTCTCTGTCAATGTTGTTGAGGATGATGCAGAGCAAGGGACAGAGAGCGAGGAAATGGCTGTGGAATGAGTGATACCAAGAGGCGAGTCCTGCCTTTAGTTTCGAACACTACAGGTATTCAGTTTTGTCAATAAAAGTGCCTTGACTGTTTCATTGGCAAGTTGAATAGACTTTGCTGCTCAAGCTCAACTCGTGAAAGCACTGCTCAGTCAAAGTCCGACGTACCATGAGTCGTATTAGCCTGCAGCCAGAAGATATCCAAGCAGGTAGAACAAGTGCTCTTCGACATTGTCATTCTGTCTCTTCAGTATCGCCTCCAGAATCCCGGTTGCCCTGGGTCTGATTTATAGCAAGTGTGGCTGCAGCATGCGCATCATCCAGTCCACGCTTTTTTATTCTTGTGATTTCTCTGCAGTATAAGATTGCATTATCGGTAGACATACTTTCTCCGGATATCAGCAAGGCTAACCTCGGCAAAAGGTCTGGTGCAAGGAATCGTAGTTGCATCACCGCACCACTAGTTTCTGCAGTGCTTCCTGGGTCGGCCTCGCCACAATTCCAGTCTCCAGTTTTATCGAGCATTTTCCAGTTGAATATAGCCATCAGCTCGTGGGCAAGAATAAAAGCAGCGTCTCTTGTTGCTTGCTCAGTTAGACCGTCAGCAGATTCAAGAGCACTTAGTTTTGCTGCCACTGCACTTGTGAGAGATGTTGCTAACCCTCGGCAGAGGGCGAGAGGCCCAGTTTGATTATCATGCTGGAGAGACTTAAACTTTCTCCGAAGTGTTGTTGCTATGGATGAAAGTCGTTCAGTGTCCATGTTGGAGGACAGTGTTGAGAGAAAGGCCAGTGCATGCCTTCTCATTGACTCACTACCCAACTCCTGAAGCATGTGAGCAGTGGAATGGTGAGCTGTCGGATTTGAAGCTTTGACTGCATTTTCTACAAACGCATCCCAACAATCAACTCGGCTGGATACGTCTGAGTACCACGAAAATGCTCTCTCCAGAAGGGATTCCCTAGTTGGTTTCTCAATCACTTCTGTTCCCTCACCCCCAGATTCCGCATCATCAAAAAGATCTATACGGCCCGAGAGTACACCAGTTAGGGCTAGAAGATGCTGCACAAAAGCATACTCTTTCACATCCTGCATGTAGGGATACTGGGCTGCATTGTCATGCAACACCAGCGCAGCTGACCCCAAACTCTTGAAAGATATGGTGCTACCATTGCTGACTGCAAGAGAGAGCAGCCTAAGATATAAGAAACAATACTTCCTAATGCATCCAACCCATCTGCGTCGTGATTCTTCCCATCCAACACCAGTCAATGAAGTATTCCTACCAAAGATGGACTGTTCTTCCTTGTCAATATCTGCGTTCAATGATTCCACCGCATGACCTGAATTCGTCTTCTCCACTCTCCTAGAACGTTTTTTTTGAGATCCACCCCCGAGAGAAACATCGTTTATTTCCCACATCTGTACACTGAAATACTTGTGCTTCTGGGTGAAGCAGGCCCGTAGAGTTGCAAGTGCTTCATCGACAAAACCAGAAGCTGCGTATGCTGCTGCAAGCCGATATGTTGCTTTGTGAAAGTATTTGTGACGTGCAATGCAAAATTTCATGGCCTCAACACAGTCATCAAACAACAATTTCCATACGTGGTGATGAGAATCGCTGCCTAGCTTGAGGTCTACATCCTGCCAAAACGCAATATAACTATCAGACAGGGCGATCTCATTTTTAGCACAATCCATTTCTCGAAGTTTCTGCATGCACAGGCTGATCCCTGACCTTTCCAGTAACACTGATATCTTCTCCAAAGTATCTGGAAGGAAGCAATGGCGAGCCAGAAGAAGGAGGGGAGTACCAATCTTATGTTCCTGTCGTGTGGGAAACTGAAGAGAAAGATGAAGAGGAGCACTCCTTCTAGTAGAGGTGGGGACCAACAGCTTGAAGCGCGATGCATGCAATCTGTAAAAAGGCTCCAATAAACCACCCTCGTAAACTCGAGCAAAATGAACTGCTTCGGCATACAAAGCGAGGGCAACGCATCGCTTGTTGATAGCATACACTGTTGCACTAGCTGAATGGGCAATCAACTTCTCAATGCCCTTTCCACGATAGTACGGGTACATCCATTCATGAGGGAAACCTTTGGCAGCAAGATTGAACATGATACCTGATGTCCACGCACTTCGGTCCCATGGGTCAGTGTAGGACTGGACTTCTTTATACTCTGCAGAATCTTGGCGCATACTCTGCAGCGCTCGCCAGCTTGGCTTAGCATGCAGATCACACAAAGGCGGATTATCTTGCAGTGCTTCATACAGATTTTGGCCAAGGTATTCCTCCGCTGAGCACTGTGACTTGATGTCTGGGGCACACAATCTGGCAGCCAAGAAGCACTTGCGGGCGCAGCAACGAAATCTATTTGTGAGTTCCCAAAGCTCCTGCTTTTCAGACCACTCCCTTGGGGACCATACCAAGGATGCGTCATTCAAAATTATATCTATTGCTTCCTCGTACCTTGCTGCAAGTTGAAGCCACGAGTCAAAAGAATCTGGATTGAAAGAGAGATCGACGCGTAACCAGTGAGTTAAGGAGTCAATTGCCTCCATTGCTTTCACAGTATCTAGTAGTTGACCTTGGTCAGAAGTTTCTAAGCTTGGGTTTTGTACCAGTTGTAAATACCGATACAAGGAGGAGTACAAGTCTCGGTCTTCACGGCTAAGATTTTGTCCTACGCCTATACCCACCTTCGGAATCAGATAGGAAGGAGTGTGACCCTTCAAGAACATTTCTTCATCCACATCCAATTCCAAGAAAGCCTTGATTGATACTCCCGTTTCAGCCTCTAGCTGGACATCAGTCAAAGGAGGAAACTGAAGGCTGATGTCCGCGAGGATTTCCCCCATCCTTGATGACCTATTTGGCTGGTCGGCAAGCAGGGGATGGATCTGCTCCCAGACATTCCTACAAGCTTGCTGGGAGGTTAGTTGGGCAGATCCAATGTTTTCGTGACACTGCAAACTACCATCAATAAGATCCACTCCATAGAGGCACCTTATACACTGGAAGACTGCTCTATCAAGGTCTTCAAGGAGAGCTTTAGCATGTATAATGCTAAATTTTTCTCTGGTGTCAATTTCTCTTCTGCTATCATTTTCAATACATTTCTCCTGACGTTCGTCTTCGGAAGAAGTGCCATCCTCATCAGATTCACGTAGTAACTTACGTACGTCTGTCAAGGAGGTTAAATTTTCCATGGACATCAGCTTTGTCATTATTTTCTTCTTCATCAAAGATGCTTGAATAATGGAACACTTCAGAGCCGAACCAGAGGACCAGCAGCAGATACCTTTTTCTGCAAGCATCGAGTGGATACTTTTCACCAACAGTGCACATGCAGAAGGATTCTCAATCGTGTGTTCCATATCTAAACCATGCAGGGTGCATAAAAGGCACGAAATGTCAATTGAGACCCCCTTGTGGTTCATGTTACTCTCGGCCTTTCGCTGCCGCTGCGTCACCTTCACTCCAGGCCTGGTCAGCGCTCCTACTTCCCACTTGAGTACGTCCACAAGACCAGGCACTACCCTGCGGACATCTTGGGCTAGAATGCCCGCTACACCAGTCTTCTCAGCAGCTTCTAGGATGACTTCTACACCTTTTAAACTTCCTGATGACAGACGCTGCAAATAATTGGTCAAGGCATGAACAACATTGGCAAATCTTCTTCTGCGCTTGAGGAAGATTTCAGACTTTCCCCTGCCAATCAAGGACGTAAAGTGGGAGCAAGACAAGGCCAACTGTTCAAGCAAAGAACCGAAAAGAACCAAAGTGTGCGGCTCATTATCGTGCTCGGCAGCAAGCTGTAATGTTCTTAAGCCATCCAACCTTTCCTTCACAGTCAACGTGCCTTCTGGCAACCTGGAGGACTGGGCATTCTTGGTACATAACGAGCCTGGAGCAAACTTAGGAACAAGCAGTGGTGCAAGGTCCTCCACAATGCCGCTGTAGGACTGTTTCTGCAACTTCTCTTGAGCAATTTGAAGCCTTGAAAAAATTTCAAGAGCTTTTGCCCTGGAGCGGGCAAGTGTGCTACTGATCTCAGGACTGATCAGACAGTGTTTGCGCTTGAGATGGGTACTCACATCCACCTGGGATGTTTCCAGGGTTAGACAAAGTTCAGCGCATTTGCTGTAGAGTAATGCCGCCCTTGCTCTGTCTTTCTTGGCTTCGGCTGCACATGCCATGGTCCAGAGAAATCTTGCCCGTCGGGCAACAAGGTTTGCCTCCTGATCGCCAGATAAAACCCATGCTGCAGAGAGCGCATTCGAAGCTTCCATGGCTTGGAAAGCAGCTAAATGGTGCTCTGCGTCGAACACCCTTTCCAACACTTGCATGTTCTGGTCGCGTTTTTTCAGCTTCGCAAGAGCTACGTCGGCATGCATTTCAGCGAATGCAAGTTCCTTCACAGGATCGCTCAAGGCATTAGTTCTGCAGAGGTGTTCCATTTGGAGCAAAGTGTGCATTGATCCCATCGACAAAGTTTCCATGTCGACTGATCCTTTTAAGCACTGTTCGAGCAAACCGGAAATCAACCACATAAAGTTGCATCCCCAACCAGCAGATGTGATTTGTTCTGAAACACACTGCAGTGCGTTGTACTGTTGAAGAAACTGCTTCACCCCCAACATCTCCACCTCGGTTGGCGGAATGGTCCCATCGAGTGCCTCATCTTCCGCATCCAACAGGTTTGCCTCCCCATCTACGATTAAGGCTTCGTCAATGTTGTCCAGTGATGGGCTGAAGCAGGAGAGAATCTGGCTAGGATGATCCTCTACTTCCACTTGGGACGCTTTCTCGATGTCTGTCTCTTCCTGTGCTTGGCGTGCAAGCCGTGCGGAGATTCTTGTACCTCTGTTGGCTTTAGAACCTTCTGGTGCATCAGCAGTGCAGTCATCTTCCTGCATTTCCTCTGGGATGGCCGTCCTTTGCAGGACCTGCTTCTCCACTTGCTTCCCAACAGAAGAGGGCGCTCGTTTGGCAGACGAGGGCGGGTCCACCCCTGTGGACCCTTCCTGGCGTGATTCTTGGTCTTTATTTTCTCCTTGGCGTTCCTGTGAACCGTTTTGTGTGGTGCTCTTCTTCAAGTGGTCGTGGCAACCCAGTGCCACATGGAACAAGACTCGTTGAGGGATGGATACGTTGATCCTATCCACCGGAGCCTCCTCGACATTCCCGGCTCCACGTTTTGTTCGTTTGATCCCGCGGCTCGAACTGGCAGCCAGGGCTTCTACATGTGTGGATAGGGAGGTCACAAGAGCACGCCATGAAAGACAAGGCAGTTGGATGCACTTGGTGTTTGGTTCGAATGGATCCTCTGCGTCTGCTTCGACGGCGAGCGATTCCTTTGGCGCTCTTGCTGGGTCACGAGGACATGCCGCGTCTTGTTCCATTGGCATAGTCTGGATGCCATCATTGTTCCCTAGACGTGAACGCTTCCATCGATCTTGCATTTTTCTCCATTGATCTCTTCTTTCCCATCCGTCGCCTTGCGCTTCCACAACTTCCATGGCTTTTGGATTTCCTGGATCTTTCTCCAGGAGTTTCCTCGCCACTTTGCTTGCGGCCATTCGATCTTTGGCTTCGACGAGTGTTTCCAGCAAGGCTTGGAGCAGGAGCCCATTTTCGGGTTGGCAGGCCAGTCCAGCTTCCAGTGCGTTCCTCGCTGCTGCTATCGCGCCATATTTCAAGCACATCTTTCCCAATTTCCTCCAGATCCCAGCGTCGTCTTGCTTGACGCGCAGTGCGATCGCGTAGCACGTGGCGGCACGTGTCCAGGAGGCTTCTCCATCCTTTTCCAGCAGCTCTCCGGCTTGTTTGGCCACGAGGAAGCGCAGCTGTCGCACCACAGGCGTGCATCGGCTCGCGACGTGCTTCTCCTCGTCCTCTTGCTGCGTTCGACCGTCTCGTCCTGCGATTCGCGCACCTTGTTGCGCCAGCAGCGGTTCCTGGAGCAGCTCGACGGCGGCTTCTCGTGCTTGCTGCACCTTTCCAAGCGCTCTTTCCCGCAGCACGTGGGCGTATCTCTTCCGCAGGCGCGCTTCTTGCGCCTCTTGCGTCTCTGCTGCGTCCACGTCCATCCCATCCTCTTCCGCACGCGTGTCTCCGACTTGCCATCTCTCCACGTTGATCGCACCGATCCCACGTGTCGCCGCCATCGCCGCTGCCACGACGTCACACCGACGCGCCTCCGCTCCGACGGATGCGTCGGACGGACCCACGTGGGACCCACGTGGTCGTGCGGATCCGACGACGAGACGGACACGTGTCGCAGGTGCTTCGTAGGATCACGTGCACGTGCTGCGGAGGTGCACGCGAACGTGGTCGAAAGAGAGAGAAAGCACGACGGATGGTAGACCAAAGCACGTCGGCATGCCGCACCGTCGGACGTCGTCGACG
>LFIK01003965.1_pt1 | contig 12010 bp, 20 predicted proteins | sample 643401 | NCBI WGS metagenome assembly LFIK01 (sample SAMN03777447, study PRJNA286221) | soda lake metagenome | biome: soda lake; feature: Kulunda steppe; material: water; isolation source: sample T5-Br brine of Lake Tanatar-5 | place: Russia: Kulunda steppe | collected 2010-07 | reverse complement strand
CCACATGCAGGGCGGCAGCAGGAAGATTGGGGGGGCAGAGGGGCACTGCGGGCAGACGCTTTTTCATCGCGCCCATGCCAGCCGGCTGGGGGAATGATGGAACGCCTAGTGCCTGCCATGTGCACCAAGCCACTGCCAGCCATGTGCACCAAGCCACTGCCGGCCATGTGCACCAAGCTACTGCAGGCCATGTGCACCAAGCCACTGCAAACCACCCAGCCCTGTGCATCCCTCGCCTACTCGCCAAAGGCAATCTCCACCCATGGGGAGCAACAGAGCCACCGCCAGCCTGCCCCGAACTCCCCACCCTGTGTGTGCGTGTGTGTGCGCGCCTGTGTGTGTGTATGTGTGTGCGCGCGTGCGTGTGTGTGCGCGCGGCGTGCGCGCGCACGCTCACCCAACTGCAACACCGCGCAAAACAATGACCTGTCTGCCCCCACCCCACCTGTGCATGCACCCCCCCACCTGGGATGCCGCGTCGTACATCGGCGGCTTGCCTTCGCTTGACACGGAGTGGCTCCGCTCTGAGGACGACATCCTGCCCGCTGGTGCCTGCTCCGCTGCCAGCTCTTGCATAATCGGCAGGCCCTCTGCTGGCGCGCACGCGCCCTGCGTCCCTGCCAAGGCGGCTGAGGAGCCAGCTGCCCCCGGGGGGACATGGTCAGGACCGCCCAGCTGGCTGCTATCCCTCGAATAGACTGGGCTGGGTGGCCGGAAGCTGAAGGCAGCCTCTGTGCAGCTTCTACAGCTGGAGGCCCTGTGGACATTGACGCAGAGAGGCGGGGGCAGCAGGGGTGAGAGCAGGGGGTGGCTTGGCAGGGGAAGAGGCCCTGCAGGTGGGGCAGCATTTCTGGGGCAGCGCTCTTTTGTAGAGCCACGGGTTCCTTGGGGCATGCGAGCAGGCATCCTGAGCGCATTCAAGCTGTGGACACGCACACACACACACATACACACACACAGAGGAGAATGCTTGTGCTTCAGGACTGCCAAGGAGCAGCCTCCCCGCAGGCACAGGTTCTGGGCACTTGCACTTACTTGTTCTTGCTCGTGCACATTTTCGTGTTCATGGAAGCAAGGCGCAAGAATGCATGGGAAAACTTAAGGGAGCACACAGCCACCTGACAAGGGAAAGATGGCCAAGGCACCACACAGGGGGAAAGCAGCACAGGCAACAAACAGGCAAAGCATAGCATAACCCCAAAGCAAGGGGGGGGGGGTGCGGCATGGGCACTTTGGAGCACGCAGGCACCAACACAGAAGGGGGGCCGCGCGTAGCCGCACCACTCTGTGCCCAAAGGCCTCCCCTTTGAGGTGCTCCGGGCCCTTGGGGAGGCAGCCGGGGTGGCTCACTCACCGCTCCGCCTGCAGCAGCGTGTTGGCCTTGAGGGCCAGCAGGCAGCCGTCCGCATGCCCTGCCAAGATGACTGTCTGCAGCCCCACTTGGCTGCAAAAGTCCAGCACCAGCTTGGCCTGTGCAGGGAGTGCATAAGGTAGGGGTGGGGGAGGCTGACACAGCTGGGCACATCACATCCTTGATTTGTATGTCGCCAACACAGCAGGTTGCATGCAGTTTGCATGCAAGTGGACGCGCGCACGCGCACTTGGGCGAGCTGGGAGGTGAAGCAGAGCATGCACCAACTGGCAGCGCCTCACATCAGATTGCCAATTGATCGCGGCTACGTTCACACTCTGCAGTCGCATGATTGTGTGTGCATGCATGGCATCTTTTGGAGGGGCGCAGCAGCGTGCACATTAGAAACTTTACTTCACGCACCACATCCAGTGCACACTTGTGCCATTGCCTTTGAAATGTAGTGTGCGTATGTGCACGGATTGCTATACAACACACACACACCATACAGCACGAACACTAAAATAATACCTACACATGCAACTGTGGTTGTATGGTACCCTCCATCACAGCATGGAATGCGCGGTGCAGGTGCTGCCTCAGACATGCACCATGCATCATGCATCAGCCAAGCACCACACAACTCAGCTACTTCCGTTTCCATACCTGGGAATCCATCGTGTAGGGGTTAGCATATGGCCCGTCCTGCTCGTTTATGGGTATAGGTCTACTTGTCAGTCCAAAAGCTGGCCTGTGTTGCAAAAATAAGGCGACACGACAAGGCCAGGAGCTTACTCATAAGGATGCGCTTGCATGTCTCGGCGCCCACCCGCTCAACAAATCCATACGCAGATTGGCGAATGCGAGCGTGCTCTTGGCATGCTTGGCCGTAGTGACTGAAAAGGAGAAAGAATTCATACAAAAAAGCCGCGTGATCATGACCCTCAGATCATGACCACGATGGTGATGCTAGCCTTGATGTGAAGAAAACAGGTGTGCCACTGCACACACCTGTCAAACGCCACCACTCGCAGGCCTGTGTGCCGTGCCAGGGGCTCCAGCACATGCCGCCAAGAAACCACCCCCCCGCCAAAGCCATGGATCAGGAGGACGCCCGTGCTGCTGCAAGCGGCGGAGCCGCCTGCAATGCTGCTTTGGCTGCTGCTGCTGGTGCTGCCGCTGTTGCCACCGCTAATGCCGCTGCTGCCGCCCTGGTTGGGCTTGAACAGAGGCAGGGCCTCCTTGTAGTGAACCTGCGCACGTCGCGAAGCGCACGCAGTGGGGTGAGCCCACTTCCCTTGCACAGTGGAAGGGTGATGTGATGCACGTACAGAGGCAGGATAGGGGTGTCATGCGCACGCCTTAGCGCAGTGCAGGTGCGTGGCAGTGTTTGATACACACACAGACGAGGGGGGCAGCGATGTGGATGCGTCAATGTTAACATAAACACACAAGGGGGACACGAATTGGTTGCCAGGGACAGGCTGCTGACGTGAATAACCTCGCGCAATATGAGGCTTATGATCTGATGCGGAAGCAGCTGCTGCCAGAAACGAAGCAAAGCAGGCAAGCACACCACGAGCAGCTGGGGCCCAGGCCCACCCACCCGCAAGCCCCCGATCTCTACAAACTTGGAGTCCGCATCTGCCAGCATCTCCGGCGCTACATCCTCACCCCACTCCGGCCCATCACTGGACTTCGTCATCTCCTCAATGTCCGGCGCGCGCCGCAGCGCCTGCGCAAGTGCGCACACATGCACAGTACACATGTGGCAGCCTGGCAGAGCGGAATGGCCTCACAGGGGATCACATCACTTCCGGCCCAGCCAAATCAAGGGCTCTCAAGCAGGGGTTTAAGGAAGGCTATCAAAATTGGGAGAGGGCTCCAAACAGGAGGAGGGGACTAGACTTGAGTGGGCTGCGCGCTGTGCGCAGTGCTCAGCGCCGCATTGGCACCCTGGTGCTGCCGCTGCCCGGGCAGGTGTGGAGGAGAACGCAGCTGCATGAGCCGGGCGGGTGTAGCGAGCAACGCAGCTGCACGAGCTGGTTGGAGCCATACTGACTGGGGACAGGTTTGTTGTCTCATCTCAGACTTTGCGGATCACTTTTGGCTGGTATTGACCAATCAGCCAATCAGCCTTACGGCCAGGCTGGCGGTTACCTGACTTGTAACTCATTCTGACAGGGTTTGGGGTGGCGTGTGACCCGCGAGCGCAGGATGCTTTTTGGAGGGAAGCAGCCACGTCTACGCCACCCACCGTCCAGCCATCGTCGGGCGCCTCTTCCCACAGGCAGCCGTATCCCGTGAGGCCCAGCAGCGTCCTGCGCCTCACCCACTCCGCGGACCGCCTGCGGCAGCGGTGTGCGGCATGGTCCACAGTGAAGAAGATTGATGGAGGCAGTGAAAACACACACTGCCTAGAACAACGAAGGAAGAGGGGATACCTACGGCCTGGGCACCGCATGACCCCTCCTCCACCAGGTGTCCAAAGGGAGGGTGAGCCGGCAGCGAGCAGCCCACCGCGCGCTGCGCGCCAGCAGCAGGTGCGTGGCGTACGCATGTCCCACCCAAGGCTCTGAAGGCCGGCGTGCCCACAGTGCGCGTGCCAGCATGCACCGCCCATGGTGCGGCCCAGGCGCACACATGCAGGACAGTAAGCAGGCGGCACCGTCTGGAGTTCAGAGTGGGCCAGATCAGCTGCCAGCATACATTGATAGGTAGTGGGGCAGTCACTCTGGACCAAAGCGCAGCCTACAGGCAGGTGGTGCGCAGTCGGCGGCGCAGATGCGCCAGCTGGCGGCACACACTGCCGGCCTCGGTGGCACCCGAACTAAAAAGCTGACTGCGCGTGCACACAGCAAGCTGGTGCATGGAAAAGAAAAGGATGCAGGCAGGCGTGCGCGTGCAGGCGCTTGCAGCGCTGTCCTTGGAGTGACGAGAGACACAAGAGCAATAGAATGAGCGCAGCAACTGGAGGCATTATTAAAGCAATCCAATGAACAACTGCGCGCCTGGGAGCCGCTGCAAAAGCCCGGCAGCAGGCATGGGCAGCCAGCAAGAGGAGGCCTGCCACGTGCGCACCTGGCAGCGAACACATGCAGCCAGCAAAAGAGGCCTGCCAGTCCAAACAGGCACGCCGCGGGCACGGCGTCTTGCCCATACCGGAACAGGATGGTCTTCACCACAATGGCCGGGAAACACCTGCGCACGCAGCGCCAAAGGGGAGGGAGGGGTGCAGCTTGGTGGCTCATGCCTAGCAAGCAACCAGCCAACAGCCAGGAAAGAAGCCAAGCAAGGGGGCCGCCTTGCTGCCTCCCTTCCACGCGCCGCACACGCAGCTGCCCCATGCATGCACGACATTGACACTGCACCACCTACAAAGCCACAAGGCCCTCGCTTTGACCAACGCGCTCGGCCTTTTGGTACAACAAACAGCCCCGCACGTATCAACAGCACAGATCCTTTTTGCTCGCAGGGCCTCCCATCCTAAAAGTGCCAGGGGTCCCAACAAGCCAAGGGCATGCACCCATGGGTGGCTCAGCTTCACCGGCACCAGCAAATCTCGTGCGTCTACCCACCACCCTTTGCCCAGGCATACTGAGCACACCCTTAGGCAAGCCCAGGCTTCAAGTTGCGCGAAGCAGCACACAGTAACTGTTGCAGAGAGGTCAAGATGCTGAAATCTGTTCCCTGGGCATTGCGCGGAGAGCCTGGGCCGCCTAGCTTAATGGAGTGGTTTCCCTGGCACGTGCACTCAGGACCCCTATGAAGCGCTACCAAAAGGTGGAAGGTGAACAGGCTCTAAGCGCTACAGGCTGAAAGCGTCGCCAAGAGTTGGAAGGCGAACAGGCAGGGGCGGTACATGGTAGGGCTCAAGCATCATGACAAGTGCTGCCTGCAGGCATGAAGGGCATAGGTCGGGGCATTGCACGTTGCGGCAGGGCACCGACACTTACAGGGCTGCCAGCAGGTAGGAGGTGTACAGGTAGGGGCGGTGCATGTAGCGCATGCCCATGGCGTAGGTGAAGCTGAGCACTAGCGCGCGCGCGATGGAGATGGCCACGACGTCTTCAAGGGAGTGGCGGTAGGAGAAGTGGTAGTGGTGGCCCTCGGGCGGCGGGTGCAGGAGCAGGGACTTGGAGGTGCCCAGGCAGTAGATGCACAGCACAGCCACCACCTCGACCGTGCACAGCATCCAGGGTGCCACCTGCCCGGCCAAAGCACAAACGGGTCATGCATGCCCTGTGGCGCCATTGCAAGTCAAGGGGGGGCCGAGCGAAACACAGGGAGGGGCTGCTCATTACTTGTGCCCTGGGGCGATCCGCAGATCTTTGGGGATCTTTGGGTAGAGGGTGGGTTGCGTATGCAAGGCGAGGGGAGGTTCAGACGAGATGCAGGGCTGCATGCGCTGTGAAGCGCTCTTTGGAGCCACAGAAGCAGGCTATGATACTTCTGGCGTTCTGAGTGATTTGCCATTAAGACCCAGAATTAAGCATTGAACGCAACGTGAATACCACACAGGATGGGCGGAGATGAGATTGATCCCACTTCTCATAGCAGGCGCGACAGCCATGCTCCCAAGCCTAGTATGCTTGAATCAGGAGCTTGCCCAAGTTAAGCCCCTGTGTGGTGCATGGTTCCACGCCGCAATGGTATGTGGAGCACAATGCTTCCCATCCACGATGTGAGGGCTCTGTGCGCAGTCATGCCCGTGCAACCTCTGATTTCACACAGTGGGCCACAGGGCTGGCCCTCTTGGTGCATCATGGCCAGGGAGAGCAATGGCCTGCGCACTGTCCTGCTCGTGGTTGCAGGCTGAGCAGGGGTTAGGCCGGGCAAAGCCCCCCATACACACATATGCACTCACATACACGGCACGTGCGCATGCATAAGTGGCTATACATAAGGTTAACACACACATACACACATAAACATACATGCACATGCAGCACCTTCATGCAGACAGCACACAAAGACTCACGTTGGCGCAAGTTACGCAACGAATGTAACATTGACTTGAACATCAGACAAATGCTCATCGGTGTCCTTCCCTTCCTTGAGGTTTATGAACTGCCTGTGCAGCTACTGCACCCACCATTTGCAGCAGGGACAAAGTGCAAACGCAGAAGAAGCGTGTCAGCTTGATGAAACGCGTGCAGCTCTCTGAGCTCGGCCCACACCCGATGCTGCATATTCTGCTCTTGGTAGCTGGTCTGCTGTGCAGAAACTTGTCCTTGAGGTAGCTCTCCACCTGCAATAGCCACAGGGAAAGCCGTAACGGGCTGATGGGGCTCCATGTAAGTTCGCACCCCTGAAGATACTGGCCCGCGCCCCTGATACTGGCCCCACATATCACAGAATAAGCCGGGCACGCACCTTGATGCCCCTGAACTTCCTCTTGGTTTTCGTCTGCGTTTCCTCCATTTCCCCCAGACGCGCGATTAAACCTGCTGACGTCCGTACCCCGTTTTTTAACACGCTTATACCAATTAACCATCGACTACTGGGTCGAACACGAATAAAGCTGTAAATGAACACGTTCTTACATCCAATTCCCTGCACAGTATTTGAAATTGGTTATTGAGAGATAGGAAAGCCCCCTGCTTGAAAGGAAAAAATAGCAATTTTTTTGTGCGTATTACTCTTTTCTTATCAACCGTCCGCAACCGACTGGATTGGCAGAAACGCAAACACACTTTTGCACAGCAAAAAATTTTAGTGTTGATGATGCATGAGGACGGTGGCCACAGCGGGGGCCTCCTGTCCCCCGGCTCTTCCCCAAGCTATTCTACGCTCGCGACCCTCGCAGTGTCCACGGTCACAATCGGCGTGCTGCTATACAAGCGTTATTATGTGTCCTCAGCACAGCAGGCCAGGAATGCACAGCAGGCCGCGGCACTGCGGGAAGCCAGCCGGGACGCCCTAAGCAGGCCCTCCCTGGATGCGGACCCCTCCCGTAAGCGCGTGCGCGTGCTCTTCGGCACGCAGACCGGAACTGCGGAGCGGTTTGCCAAGCACATTGGTGCTGAGCTGCGGAAGCACCACGGCGAGTCCACCGCTGTGGATGTGGTGGACCTGGAGAACTACCGTGGCGCGGTGCAGCTGGCCAGGGAGAAGCTGGTAGTGCTGTGCGTGGCCACCTACGGGGATGGGGAGCCCACGGACAATGCTGCAGACTTCTTCTCCTGGCTTAACAAGGAGTTTGAGGCTGTGAGCGCTGGGGAGAAGCAGCCCTACCTGCAGGTGAGAGCGCGCATGTGGCCCACACGCGCGTGTAAGACACTCAGGCCCAGGGGTAATGGCCCTGTCATTGCTTGCCTCCAGCCACTGAACCAGCCATGCTGTGTGTGGATTTGACAAAGATGACCACCCACTAGCGCAGCGGCTGCTTTTAAAGAGCACTCTTTTGAGGGCTCATGACCATGCTTGCGAGGCTGGCAGATACTTCCCGAGTGGAGCGCAAGTGACTTTGCTTGTGTCAGCCCAACCACATCCCTGTCTGCTGCATGCCTGACCTCCTCTACAATTGTCACCTAAGAGTTTGGAATGGCTTGGAAACAGTTATGCAGGCACTTGCCCCCCGCAGTGGGGAAAACCAACATTTTGCAGTGGGCTTCATGTATGTGTTTTGAGATGCCAAAAGACACACCTGCTCATGTAGAGCTCATGCTGCTTTCATGAGCAATTTGCGTCCCCAACCAAGAGCAGGCATGCATGGTTGAATGTCTCACGCACACACCATCCAGATGGATATCATGGGCCTGAACGCGTTTTTGTGCAGGATACCACATTCGCTGTGTTTGGACTGGGCAACAAGCAGTATGAGCATTTCAATGCCATAGGCAAAAAGGCATTCAGCGCGCTGCAGGCCCTAGGTGCCCAGCCCCTGCTGCACAGAGGGGATGGCGATGATGACGGCTGCATTGATGACGACTTTGAAAAGTGGACTGGCGAGTTTGCAGAGGCCTTGAAGGGGAGAACAGGTATACACTGGGGAACAGGTGGGGATAATTGTTGTGTGTGCCATACACCCATTGATGGATGGAACGGGATGCCCATTGACGCTGCGCATTTACAGGCGTGCCTGCCCTGCGGGCACGCAAGCTCAATGCACGCACGCCACGGACACAGACACATGCGCTTGTGCGTGCGCACGCTCGCACATGCGCACAGGCACGGACATGTGTGCATGCATGCATGCAATGGGTCTGTGATGCGTGGCGCTGCTGCATGCAGACCTTGTGGGAGCCACGCAGCATGTCAGCAGCGACCTGCCCATTGACGTACCCTGCTACGAGGTGGAGGAGCTGCCGGCAGGCACACCCGAGGACCCAGCCTTTCCGCTCAATGGCACTGGCAGGTGCGGGCTGAGCCGCCCCCCTTGCTTGCCTGCCCGCTACTCTGCCAGCGCTTGCAAGCCTGCGCTAGCCGGCAGAGCAGATGCTGCGAGAGCGTCTGTGGAGGCAGGCCCCTTGCATGGCGGTGCCTGTGCGCCATGTCCCTGAGCAGCAGTGCGTCCCTGCCAGCATGAGCGCAGGCGCATGTGCGTGCGTGCACGAGTCTGGAAGCAGTGGCATTTAAGTGGTTTATTAGGTTTAGGTAGTTTAGCTTGGGCAGGTCACCAAATTCATGTATCATTACCTCAGCAAGTACCTGCCAGCAGAGCTGTTGCCTGTGCATCGGTCAGACCTTGCCAACCTTGCACCTTATTTAAGCAGCCATGCCGCCTGGTGCGCTCACGACAGCACACCCACATGCGCTCGCTTGAGGTCCATGCACCCGTAGGTTGGTCGTACATGCACACAAAACACGCACACATGCGCACACACATGTGAACACTCACACTCACTGGCAAAGACAGACACACACACAAACTTTCATGCACACACACGCAAGCATGAGCATGAGCGCGGGGGCCTGCCTGTGGGTGCGCAGGGACTACCACAGCCCCTTTTGGGCCACCATCATGGAGGTGCGGCAGCTGCACACGCCCGAGTCCGGGCGCTCCTGCGTGCACGTGGAGCTGGACATGCGGGGCTGCTGCGGGTCTGGGCTGTCCACCCCCACAACTACCAGCGGCAGCCCAGTGGCAAACAGCTCGCCCCTGGCCAACGGCATGTACAACAGCACCAGGTGGGCAGAGCGTGTAGGTGGGACTGCGTAGGGGCGAGGTAGCATAAGGGTGCTGCCGCGTTTCAGAACATCAATATTGTTGCAGGTGAGGCACGCAAGCAGGCCGGCCAGCAGTGTTTGCTGGCACTAGGAGGGTGGGCGGCATGAGCAGGCAGGCCCCTGTGGGGGCCTGAACCCTTACCCCTGGGCGCGCAGTGCTCGCCGCTCAGGCACGCTGTGTGCTGTGTTGCAGCTCCTACATTGTAAGTACACGCTTACACATCAAGATGTGTGGGTGCGGGACTCACTGAGACGCGTGCAGCTGCTCCAGCTCCGCCCCAAAGCCTCACCGGCAACGCTCATTGCCGGCTGTTTCAACGCAGCACGAGCGCGAGCAGCATCACCAGCAGCAGCAGCGGTGGCAATGGGGACGCGTGCAGCAGCGGCTCCTCCTGCATGTACGAGCATGGAGACCATGTGGCTGTGTACGGCCAGAACTCTGCGGCAGTTGTACAGGTGCGACACTGAGCGCGCGCGCGCGGGCGCGCGTGTGTGTGTATGTGTGTGTACCCTGGATGATGGATTAGGTGGAATGCTGTGCTCTTGTGTACGACTGTGATGGGTGTGCCTCCATCCTGCGTGGCTGCTAGTGCCCGCTGCACACGCCCTATCCGCGCTTCAAAGAGCGGAGGACCGACGTGCAAAGAGGCCCTTGCGTCTACCCTCGCACAGGCCTTACACTGGTGCACAAGCGCCACTGGCGCCCTTGTAGTCTGTTTTGTATGGTGCAAGCGACAGCCGTTGTGGTGTGCTGAGCTGTGTGTCTTGGTGCCAATGACCGCCAGGGTGGTACATGAGTTTTTTTAAAGGTGTAAGGCGGCAGCTGCAGCCTGCTGCTTGCTCTCCTTGTTCACCCTGTCCTGGATGATCCGGATGCGGAGGGGGTCATGTTTTCCAACAGCAATGATGGCTTGGCAGTGCATGCAAAGCACTGCCTGGTGGCCGAGAGGTGCAGTAGGTGCAAACAGCGCGCTCATGTGGTGATCCTGGTGTGCAGGAGATTGCAGAGCGGCTGGGGCGGCCGTTGGACCTGGTGCTCAGGCTCTCCATGCCTGAGGGCTCTCAAGGTGAGAGGGCTGCAAGCGAGCGCGCACTTGAACCGGTGCAGGGTTGTAATGTGCACCTATTGTGGACTTGTTGAAGGTGGTGGGGGTTAGCAAGCATGCCCATGCCTGAGCATGTGCAGGGCTGCAAGTATGCGTGCTAGCATTAAAGGATCCGCCCAGTATCGAATATTTCTGTGCGAGATATGTCAAGTTGCACATGCTGTAGAATGCGCGGCTCCTCCAACTGTGTGATGCATGCAATTAGATGACCTGGCCGAGCATCAACCTTTGCCTGTGTTTTCGGCTTGTGTGTTTGGTGCATTGGATGCCTTGCCTGGGTAACATTCAAGATAAATATGCATCCTGTCAGGTGGGGTGCACCCCACCTAAATCCTTGAACCAAATTGCGTGTGTACTTGCCGTCATGCTGTTGCCGTGCGCAGACCGGCTCCCGCCATTCACTGGCCGGCTATCCCTGCGCACTGCGCTGACGCTGTTTGCGGATGTGCTGTCCACGCCCCACAAGGACGTGCTTGCCAGCCTGTCCACCTTCGCCTCCGACCCTGAGGAGGTGCGTGCATGCTCACACGCTGTAAGCAAGCACACACACGCACACACATGTACAACCGCATGCGCATGCACACGCACACACAGACATGTACACAAACACGGGTACAAAACACGTACATGCATGTGCATGCACATGCCCACACACATGCAGGGGCTTGGCACGCTGTGCTTCATAAGGAAAAAGGTTTCTGGAAGTGCTGATGGGCATGTGCGTGCATGGACATTTGTGGCTCCAGCATCCCACGCACACACAGCATGAAGCATAAAGTTCATTTGCATGCACAATGCCGCACACACACCACACCAGCGCCCAAGCTATGTGCCCGCCACATGACCATACATACGAATGTGCACAAGTGTGCACGCAGACACCCACTCGATTGCGCACTTCCTTACAGACACACGCTATCACCCGCACAGAAATGTGCACACATGCATGCATTGTGCGATCATGATGTCCATAGGCCAAGAAGCTGCGCCAGATGGCTGAGCCTGAGGGGAAGGGGGTGTATGCAGACTTCATCGCCAAGCCGCACCGGAGCCTCCTGGAGGTGCGTTGGGCTTGCTGGGTTGCGGTGTCAGAGCCCACTGTGGCTATGGGTGTTCAGTGTTGATGGCCTGGTGTGCCTGTGGAGGGGCCCTGCGGTCAGGCCACTGCAGGCATATGGTCAGGCCACTGTTGGCATGGTCAGACCACTGCGGGCATATGGTCAGGCCACTGTTGGCATGGTCAGACCACTGCGGGCATATGGTCAGGCCACTGCAGGCGTATGGTCAGACCACTGCAGGCACATGGTCAGGCCACTGTTGGCATGGTCAGACCACTGCAGGCATATGGTCAGGCCACTGCGGGCATATGGTCAGGCCACTG
>LFIK01003964.1_pt1 | contig 12011 bp, 29 predicted proteins | sample 643401 | NCBI WGS metagenome assembly LFIK01 (sample SAMN03777447, study PRJNA286221) | soda lake metagenome | biome: soda lake; feature: Kulunda steppe; material: water; isolation source: sample T5-Br brine of Lake Tanatar-5 | place: Russia: Kulunda steppe | collected 2010-07 | reverse complement strand
GTGTGAGGGGGTGTGAGGAGGGCAGAGGGCGTGTGAGGGGGTGTGAAGAGGGCAGAGGGCGTGTGAGGGGGTGTGAAGAGGGCGTGTGCGTTTGAGGGTGTGGCACAATAGTGCGGGAGGATGGGGGTGGGAGCAGAAGTGTTGGATGCAAGGCGTGGATGGGGGGAGTGGGATGAGCAGGGTGGTGAGCGCTGAGCTGCTCTGGGCCTTGGGTGCGCACCCGCCCTTCAAGCCAAGCATCCAGCCCCACCCCCGTCCCCCCCTGCTTGCCCCTCACCATGCGAGGTTAATGTTGGCCGACTGGTCCAGGGGCGGCTGCATGTGGCGCAGCAGCGACCAAAAGGGGCGTGTCTTCAGGTCCAGCTCCTGCGTACATGGCGGAGTGTGCGTGGCATGAGCACATGAGCACACGTACACACACTGAGCGCGCAAGACGCCCTTTCACTGTATGTCGTGTGTAGCCATGCGTGCATGCGTGTGTTATGCACACAACACGAGCGAACTATTGGTTGTGCGCCACAGCTGCTCTCCACAATACATGTTTAGGCCTCTGCTGTGCCACACTTGACAATGTCTACCCCTTGCCCACCTGCCACTCTGAGGCAGGGTCCGATGCTGACACCACGCCAACGCCCGCGTACAGGTGCAGCATGTGCTGGGCTTCCTGCCCCTGCCCTGGCTGCTGCTGCTGCTCCAGCTGGCCCCCCTGCTCTGGCTGCAGCAGCCCCCTCCCCCGGGCGCTGGGTGGCAGTGGCTGCAACAGGGCTGAGCGGATGGCCACTGCAAACTCAGCGCCGCCGCCGCTCACCCACCCAAACGGCCCAGCGTAGAAACCACGGTCAAAGGCCTGTGAACGGACAGGGGTGGTGGTGCAGGGCTGGCCAGGAGGGTTGTTGATGCAGGGCTTGCTTGCGCACCCCATCGCCTCTGTTGAGCGAGCTCAGTTGTGTTCCCTGAGCATCGCTGCTGCCCGCGCCCTCACCTCATGCCCAGCCAGCCCACAGGTGCGGAGGCCGGCACCCAGGTCAGAGCAAGCACCCCACACCGCCCTTCCACACCGCCTGAGCCAGACGCAGGCAGTGCCAGCTTGCGCGCAGCTCAGGCCCTCCTCACCCCCCACCCCTGTGCGCGCACCTCGTGCTTGGCCAGCCACCCCTGCGCGCCCTCCCTGGGCCGGCCACACACGGCGGGCGTGGGGTGCAGCGCCGCCAGCAGGTGCGCGTCGTTCAGGCCTGGCCGCAGCTCAGCCGCAAGGCGGCCGTACAGGTGCTGCATGGCGCCCTGCGGACGTGCGCGCGTGCGTGCAGGAGTGCAGGGGGGGGTATGTGAGGGTGGGGACGGGTGGGTGCTGCTGCTGCATCTGGGGAGGGTGATGTGGTGGGGGAGCTGACCTCAGGCCGCCCTCGTGGCTTCCTCACGGATCGGCCTTTGATGAGTCCCATGCCAAGCTTTTGCCTCACCCACGCGCCCCTGCCCAGCACGAACAGGCAGCGGTCCACTCCCGCACCTGCTTGAGCAGGCTCTTGGTCACCTCAATGTCACCTCAATGAGCACGCTCTTGGGCACCTCAGCGTCACCTCAATGAGCACGCTCTTGGGCACGTCAGCGTCACCACGCACCTGCTTGAGCACGCTTTTGGGCACCTCAATGTCCACGCCCCCCACGCAGGGCGCCAGTGCGTCGCGGATCCAGTCGCGCACCACCACAAACTCCGCGTGGTCCTTGGGGCTGCGGAGCAGGTCCAGCGACAGCCAAAAGTCGCGCTCCACGTCACCTGGGTTGGGCGTGCACGCACGGGGGGTTAGTTGGGGGTGGGGGGGTGGGGTGAGACCAGGTTGGAGTGCAAAGCCGCCTGCGCGAGAGTGAGGGGCCGTGGAAGAACTGCAGGGGTTTTGAGCATCTCATGCGCCCCGTTTGAGCACATTCCACCCTCTCCTCCTCTCTCTCAGGGCATATATCCGCCCTCTCCCTCTGTCTTCCCACCCTGGCACACCTGGTGGCCCGCGCGGCCGCGTGCCCGCCACCGCCTCGCTGGCCACATAGCGCCCGGTGCGCGCATACAGGCGCTCTGGCGTGCACCCCACAAAGCACGTGCCGCTGCCATCGCTCAGGTAGAGCTGGTAGGAGCGCGGGTCACGCTCCTGTGTGTGTGCGTGTGTGTGTGTGTGTGCATGTGTGTGTGTGTGTGCGCACACACACGCATGTGTGTGTGTATGCATGTGTGTGTGTGCATGTGTGTGTGTGTGTGTGCGTGCACGTGCATGTGCAGAGTGAGGAACCGAGCTGTCCAGCGCCAGTCACCCACCTGCAGCGCCTCCAGCAGCCACAGCCCGCACACCGGGCCACCCACGACCACAGAGCTGCGTCTGGCAAGAACAACCTTGCTCAGCCTGGCATTGCTGCCCGCATCAGGGTCGGGGGGGGGGCACCCAGTTTCGTCCGAGTCTTCGTGGTGGGGGCGGCCTGCGCTTGTGCATGTGCATGTGCTTTGTGTGTGCGTCTGCCCTTGAGTGCTTGCTGGTCAGGGGGTTAGGGGTTAGGGTTAGCTTAACCCTAACCCTAACCTAACCTTAACCCTAACCTAATCCTAACCCTAACCCTAACCTCAGAGCACAATTGTGCGAGGAAGGCAAGATCGTCCACAGAAAAGCATGGAGCAGCACAGCAACGATGTCACCCAGTCCCAGGTGTGCTGGCTGACCAGATCAGTCCAGGCAATAACCCTGGTGCAGCTGGCGCACAAACCTACCATTACTCTTGCTCCTGCTGCTGCTGGCATCGTTCCCTCGCGAGCCCTCATCAAAGGCAGCCAGCAAGTCATCGAGGCCCTGCATTTGGGTAGGACAGGGGGCCGGGCAAAGGGTGTGGGACCCATCAGTCCAGGTGGAGCACAGCAGATGGTGAAGGCGCAGACGCATGGACGCTCACCAAGCAGTGGCTTTTGACACCCCCCGGGACTCCTTGGCAGTCAAGGAGCCACTCCCACCCATCAAGGACGCACCTGCTGGCCGTAGGTGAGGTACTCCTGCCGCGCCAGCTGGAGGTCCACGCCCGTGAGCGGCCCGTCACTGCCGCTGCCGCTGCCACGCCCCTTCAGCGCCACGGCAGGGGGTGCACCGCTGCCAGCTAGGCCAGCCACGCCAGCCAGGGCTGCTGCAGCACTAGCCTCTGCATCCTCTGCATCTGTGTCGCGCCCCAGCTCCTGAGGTGGGGTGGGAAGGAGCATGTATGTGTGTGTGTGTGTGTGTGCGTGTGTGTGTGTGCGCGTGTGTGCATGTGCATTTTCACACACATGTGTGTGCAAGGTAGTGTGGTGGCGTGTGTGGGTGCAAGGTGTCCCAAAGTGCGGCATCACTGAACACACAGGCAAAGCCACCACTCGGTAGCATGATCGCACAGCTCTCATGCAACACCACACAATACTCTACCACACACACATTCCCAGCCCATCTAACGCAGCCGCACCTTGAGCAGCTTTGCTAGGTGGGCATGCCACTGGTCACCACTGGGCGTGTGCTGCTCACTTGCCACGTGCAGGTGGTGCGTGGGGGCGGTGTGGGGTGCAGCGGGCCTCAGCTGCAGCAAGGCAGCACGTGCAGCTGAGGCAGCCTGCCACAGGGAGGCAGCGCCTGTGCCGCGTGCAGCAGCAAGCACAGGGTCTGTTGGGGGCTTTGGAGGGCTGCTGCTGCTGCTGCTGCTGCTGCTGCTACTGCTTGCAGTGTGCCCGTTGCTGCCTCCAGGCGCAGCAGCGGTGCTGGCAGTGGCTACGGGGGGCTGTGCTGCTGCTCCTGCTGCCTCAGCTGGTGCTGCTGCTGCTGCTGTTGCACCAGCTGCAGTGTCCCAAGCGAGCGTTGTGGCGAGCACTGCGCCCCCCTCTACCTCCAGGAACTCCAGCAGCGGCAGCACAAAGAGGTAGGAGCCAAAGGGGCGCCACTCAGGGGCAGGCTGCTGGGTGGAGTTAAACCTGCAGCGAGGAATGCAAATGGTAATGCGGTTTTCTTTCCCCCTCTATGTCTGTGTCTGTGTCTGTGTCTGTGTCTGTGTCTGTGTCTGTGTCTGTGTCTGTGTCTGTGTCTGTGTCTGTCTGGACGAGCAGGGTGCGGTAGACAGAGTGCATGGGTGACAAGGTATGTCCTTGTGTTCATGCTTCAATGTGAGTGCTAAAGCAGGAGCAGCAGCAGGGCGAGGCCTGGTGCGCTACTGCAGAGCCCGGCTCTTGGTGCCTGGACTGTGCAGGGTGCTGCTGCCAGAGCAGGGCCTGTCCCCGCCGTCTCACCTGGTGCCCCCCAAGATCCGGACTCTGGGGTGGTCAGACGACAGGAAGCGCTGCATCTGCTTCACCACAGCGCCATCAAAGCCCTCGCCAGCGGGGCCGTGCCAGCGCCAGGCAGCACCCACACCTGCAGCGGCCCAAAATTGGTCAGGTGGAGGTGACGAGTCGGAATTTGTGGTCTCCCCCAGGCGCAATTGCTCCCAACCCTTCTCCTGCTGCCGGCCACGGGCCTGCGACAGCACACAGCCGCCAACCTGCACCCCTGTGCAGCCGCACCTGCCACAGCCGCCCACCCACGCGTGGCGCCCTCCGCCCTGCTGGCCAGCGGTGTGTCGGGCGCTGCGGAGTGGCGGCTGGAGAAGTAGATGCGCGGCTGAGTGGCTGTGCCTGCCGCGGCCTGCAGGGTGGGGGTTAATGGCGGAAGGTGGAGGGTGAGTGCACTCCCTAGGGCCTTGCCCTCTGTTGCCCCTGCTCCCCCCTGGGGAGCACCGTCACCTGGGTGCCTTGCTCCTGGCCCGCCAGCCAATGCAGCGCTGTGGCGCCCCTGGCCACGGGCACCTCCAGCCGCACCACCCCAGAGGCAAAGGGCGCGTAGCGTGCCACCACGTCTGGCAGGCGGGCAGCCAGCGCGGCCGCTGCGTCAGCCACTGTGGTCTGCGTGGAGTGTGTTGTGTCGAGCAGCAACTTGCGCAGTGCGGGAAGGAGGGTGGGCTGGGCTGCTGCTTGCATGTGAAAGCTGCATTCTGCGCTGTGTGCGTGTGTGTGTGGGGGGGTGTCGGCACTTACAACGGATGCGAGGGTCTCGGTCGTGCACATCATCACGGGCGTTGTGTCCATGGCTGCTGGAGGTTGGCTGCTGCTGCTGCCATTGCTGCCGCTGCTTCCGCTGCTGCTGCTGCTGCTGCTGCTGCTGCTGCTGCTGCTGCTGCTGCCGCTGCTGCTGCTGCTGCTTCCAGCGGCCGTCTGTCCCTGTTCCTGCTGCGTTGCCGCACAGCAGCACGCCACGTCCCTGGACCCTGGCCTCCTCCTGAGCAGCAGGCCATCTGTTGCTAGTGCTGATGCTGAGGCGGGCGACTGTGTGTGTGTGGCGACTGGTGCTGATGCAGTGGCCACTGCAGGGCGGGAAGCTGGGCGGCTGGTCCTGGGCGTGTGCAGGAGGAGCTGTTGCGGCTGCTGTGCGTGGCGCCCCAGCAGCGGCACTGCAGCAACTGCAACATGGGTGCCGGCTCCCGTGTGGTGGTGGTTGTGGTGCTGGGCGGCCCCCGAACAGAGCCGCATCTCGTCTCACAAGCGCAGCCCCATTCCCCTGACCCTCTTGTTCAACCAACGCTTGTGGTCGCTCCACAACGCTGCAGGAAGAGTGGGAGAGGTGTGAGAGCGAACATCCGTTGTCATGCCGCACGTGCACCGCAAAGTATTGGGGGGCCCAGCAGGCAGCTGCTGCTGGTGAGTGGGGCTGCCGCAACGGCCGCACAGCCTCGCCGCCTCCCTCCCCCACAAACTCCAAACCGTCCACCCACTCCACTCGGCGACAGACTCGCCACCCCTCGCCGCCATCGAGCGCAGTGCAGGTGTGTTGTGGGGGTGATCACAAGCGCGCGAGGGCGCGCCCACGGCATGCGATCCGTGCTGAGCACGGATGGGTCGGGGGAGGGCGAGGCGCAGGGACCCCCTCCTATCCCCCTTCCTCCCTTGCAGCACGCAACCTGGCTGCCTGCACACGCGCAGCTGATGCATCAGCATAGAGGAGCACGCACGCATGCACACATGCATGACGCACGCATGCAAGTGCATGCACACGCACGCACACACGCACACACGCACGCACGCGCACATCCATGCATGCTGATACGAGGTGAAGCCCCCTAACCATGGCACGCGTCCTCCTGCGCAGGCAGCTCCCCAAGCGCACAGCAAGGCACTGAGAGCCTCCGCACGCTCTGTGCTCAGCCCAGCTCCCTCTGCACCAGCGCAGTGACTAGAGCAGCAGCAGCAGCAGCAGCAGCAGCAGCAGCAGCAGCAGCAGCAGCAGCAGCAGGGCAGCAGCATGGGGGAAGCCAACCCATCAGGCCTCTTCTCCGTGTTCATCCTGGCCATCTGCACCTTGGTGCTGCTGCCGTACACCGCGTACCACTTCCTGTCCGGCAGTGAGGAGGACGCAAAGGTGCAGCCATGGCAAAAGGTGGGTGTGGCAGGGCGTGGACGCATGCTCTGTTAGGGGTGGTGGTGCACCGTTGTGTCGCCGGTTGCCGCCGCTCCACTGTTGAAGCATCGGCGCAGTCCCTTGTTTACCTTGCCGCTTGCACTCGCTCACCTTGCCACTTGCACTCGCTCACGCAGGGCAAAAAGAAGCCCTCGCTAGTGGACCGGCTGAGGCAGGCCTTCACGAAGAGTGAGTGCCGGGGGAGCCCTCTTTCGATGTGGGAGGAGGGAGGGCCCAGCTGCTCAGCTGATGCACCATGTGCCATGAGCAATCAGGCAGCAGAGGCACACACGCGGCAAGCTGTCAGGCTGGGGATGCAAGCGTTCTCGCTGCCCTGCGTGCTGCCTTGGGCCCGCCCTGCTGCGTGCTGGCCACCCTGCCCTCCACCTGGCGCACCCTCCTTCGCCTGTGCCGCCTGCAGGCAACCTGCTGCTCCTCGTCCTGTGGTGCCTGTGGGTGCTCTTGGTGATGTGGGTGCAGTCCAGCATCCGCGAGCAGCGGCCCTTTGACCCATTCGAGATCCTAGGCGTGGACCAGACTGCCACAGACAAGGAGATCAAAAAGGCTTACCGCCAGCTGTCGCTCAAGTACCACCCAGATAAGGTGGGTTGGGGGGGTCAGGGGGGGGGCATATGGGGGACAGCAGAGGCATGCTGGGAGCACCTCATGCGCACGCATCAGTTGCGCACGCTCGCATGCTGGGACGCACCCGGGTGCTGTGGCTGTGCGCGCATTCGGTGTGCGCTGCTGCTGCCCTTCACTGGGCTACCCACCCAAGCTTGCCCTCACTGCGCGCTGGTGGCTCCTGCTCGCTTTCTTGCCACCGCTGCGCTCGCAGAACCCGGACCCGGCCACAGCAGAGTACTTTGCCAGCCACGTGAGCAAGGCGTACGCCGCGCTCACGGACGAGGTGTCGCGCGGCAACTACGAGAAGTTCGGCCACCCGGACGGCCCGCAGGTGTGGGCGCGAGGAGGGCAAGGGGGCATTGTGTGCAGCGCCTGGGGCAAGCGCGGAAGCTAGGCAAGGCATGCACTCCTTGGCCCGCATCTGGTGCAGCCTTTCTCTGGATGCGCGGCCCAGCTTCCATGTGAGCCTCCTCCGCTCTTGCGTGCATCGCGTGCTTGCCGCTGTGCATGCACGCACGCGTGCATCTTGTCAACACGCACGACCCGTCTGCTCGTACGCAACCCTCCCGCCCCCCCTCCCCCCTCCCCTGCTTCATCCGGCACAGGCCATGAACATTGGCGTTGCGCTGCCCACCTTTATGTTTTCCACCGACCGCCGTGTGGCGCCCCTGATGCTGCTGGGCCTGGTGTGCATCGGCATCCTGCTGCCGCTGGGGCTGGCCTGCTGGTGCGTGGCTTGAGTCCCCGCCTGCCATCGTGCCATGCAATGCCTACCATGCCTACCATGGCGGTCTGCCCTGCACGCAGCGTCCGCGAGCCTGGCATGCACCGCACCCCTCCTGCCCCCCACCACTTTGAGGCATCACAAGCCCAGCCCCCCTCCCAACCCATGCCCGCTCAACAGGTACATGCTGAGCAACAAGAACCTGGCGCCCAATGGCGTGATGCAGGAGACGCTGGCCATCTTCTTCCACTCCAACTTCAAAGTCAAGGAGTCCCAGGTGTGCCTGTGCCCTCACCTGCTGTGAGGGACCCAGCGCAGGCGGGACAGCCGGGAGCTGTCTGGGTAGTCGTCAGATGAGGGCCCCTGCCCGTTGGCGTGCTTGTCAAATGCCACTGGGATGTATTTGTTGCCGGGAGCTGGACTCAGACGCCATCAGCCCCTCCCTCCCCCCTGTCTGGCTGCGTCCCCCGCCCCCTGCAGTCGCTGGTGCGCATCCCAGAGACGCTGGTGGTGGCCATGGAGTTCATCACGCTGCCCACGCCCGCGGAGCAGATGCCAGCGCTGGAGGAGCTGCGCAAGGCCACGTGCAGGTGGGCGTGCCTCCAGCTCCGTTGCGCAGGGATACTCCGCGCTGCCTGTATCTTGCTTGGGGCGGGGGTGGGGGGGGGTGAGGAGTGGGGATCATGCTGGTCCTGCTGCTGCTGCTTGCCTCATCTCACCTCATGAGCGGGCACAACACGAGCGGCACAGCTGGGGCTCGCAATTCCCTCCTTGCTCCACCATGCAGCAGCACAGGAAGAATCAACATGCGCCTCCCCCCCCCACACCCACACACACACTCCAAACGCCTGCGCTGCAGGACATTCCCCGACTTGAAAGACAAGCCCGCCTTTTGGAAGCGCAAGCACTCCATTCAAAAGGTGAGTGTACAGGGAGGCAAAGTGTGGTGGCCCCCTGCCCTGGCATGCGCACCATGCCCACCCCCTCAGCAATGCCACTCCTGTGCTTGTACTTGACATGTAGCCAACATGCTGCAACTGCCTTCTCCTGCGGTTTGCAATTGCATGCATTGCTGGTGCCCCTTGCTCTTCAAGCAGCCGCAGCACCAAGCCACCCCCCTGAACTGCAGCAGCATGCCGCATGCCGCATGCAGCAGCACCCACCACTCTGACAGCAGCCACCCTGACGGCCCTGCCCTTGGGTGGCGGTGCAGGTGCACATGCTGCTGCTGGCGCACCTGGAGGGGCAGTCCGCCAACATCAGCCCCATCCTGCAGCCCGACCTCAAGTTCCTGCTGCAGAAGGCACCGCTGCTGCTGGACGAGATGTTCACCATTGCAGCCCTGCCGCGCCCGCCCACCATGTATGGCTGGCTGGTGAGTGGTGCGGGGGGGAGGGAAGGATGCCGTCAGGAGGGAGGGAGGGGTGGGTGTGGTCACGGTCCCTGCGGCCGCACAGGGCTGGATGGTGACTGTCGCACGGGGGCAGGGCGGCATGACTCATGCAAACCCTGCATGCTTGCTCCTGTGTAGGCTTCAACCATGGCTCCTGACCATGATTCCCCCCGCCCTCCTCCCCCTCCGCCTCTCACCACCCACGCGCAGACGCCATCCGTGGCTGTGGTGGAGATGCTGCAGTGCCTCACGCAGGCAATGCCCCTGGGTGCGCGCAAGCCGGGCGGCAAGCAGAGTGACGCAGGGTCATTGTTCATGCAGGTGTGGGGGGGGTGCTCATGTGTGGGTGTGCAGGCGCGTGGATCGGGGCGTGGGGCTGGGCATGTATATGCCAGTGTGCGTGCGTGTTCCTTACGACTCACGACCTGGCTGAGACCTGGGAGCCCTATCTCCCCTCTATTACACCCACCTGCCCTTGCACTTACCTCCCCTTTTGCTGCTTGGCCTGCAGCTGCCCCACTTCGACCTGGATGTGGTGAAGAAGCTCAAGCGCAGCAGGGTGACCAACTTCAAAGGTGAGGTTGCGCACTTGTGCTTGCGTTCCTGTGCGTTGCCGCTTGATGTTTGGAGCGCTTCAACCACATTCTAAGTGCAGGGTGCAAGCAAGCACCCGCACAATCTTGCCCCAGGAGAGTACATGAGGAGCACATGCCTAACCCACGAACTAAACATTCATCTCACACACACACGCGCACACACACCCCTTCACCCTGCGACTTGCTGTGTCCGCACACAGAGCTCCAGGACATGAACGGCCGCGAGCGGGCGCAGGCGCTGCAGGAGGCAGGGCTGAACGCCTGGCAGGTGGAGGAAGTGGCCACCTTCCTGTCGGTGCTGCCCACCGTGACCGCGCGTGTGGCGTTCATGGATGTGGATGGGGAGGAGGACATCATGGAGAGGGAGATGGCGCTCTGCAAGGTGGGGGAGGGAGGGTGCGCGGTCATGCGTGCATGTGCGTGCGTGTGAAGGTGCTGTGCTGCAGGCGGATTGGTGTGTGCACATGCTTTTGTGTCGGAAATGTGCCTCTCATGCTCACAGCCCAGCTGTGTGCATCTAGGAGCGCCACGCACCACGCGCATGGCCAGGAGTCATTGTCTGTGTTGCTGTTCGAGCCTCCACCCGCTTTGCAATTGGTTTGCGATGATCCTGCTGTTGGCCAACTACATTCTGCGTGCCCTTGCCCGCGGGTGCCTACCCATCCCCTCTCTCCCTGCACCCCACACCCCTTCATCAGGTGCGGGTCGTGCTCACACGCCCCAGCCACATGCTGCCCAACTTTGAGTTCAAGTCCAAGGGCAAGGCGGTGCAGGCCTTCGCGCCCCAGTTCCCCTTCCCCAAGGACGAGAACTGGTGAGCATTGCAAGAGGGGGCGAAGGGTGTGCTGGCATTGTGACGTGCACCCTGGCTTGCCTGGACCTGACGTGCCGGCCCCCGCGGGTGGCCAGAGCAGCAAGTGACAAGGGAGTGCGTGGTCGTGCGCACAAACAAGCTGTGTGTATGCAATGGTTGTGGTGCCTGCGCCTCGCTCTGCTGCTGCTTGTGTGCGTCATGCGCCTGTGCTCGCTTCCTCACCCACAAAGCCCAACCGCGCACTCTCGAGTAGTGTTGATATTGGCGAGCGAGCAGCCATGACTACTTTACCTCGCGACATTGCACCTATCCCACTTATCCTCCCCATTTAACCCACATGTGCGCAGGTACGTGATCCTGGCGGACCCCGCAAACAACTCTGTGCTGGCGGGCGTCAAGGTGTCCCTTCTGGAGGCGGAGTCGGCTGGGTACGAGCGGCGAGGCATGGCAGACATGCTGCCCGCCCTGCCCGCCCCCACGGAGGCTTCCAGCAAGGTGGGCGTGGGCATTTGTGTGTGTGTGGGGGGGGTGTAGTGGGCTGATGCGCTGCTGCGCTCACCACCTCCGAGCCTGCACACAGGTGTGGCTGGCGCCTGGAATGCCGTGCTGTCCTGGATGACAGAAGTGGGGGTTGGAATTTCTTCCAATGTGATGAAGACGCGGCTCCTCAAAAGGGTGCTGGCTCAAATGTGCTCTGCGTGCCCACATCCATCCCTGCATCAATTCCACACACAGCTCTGCCTGTCCATCCAGAACGTAGCGCCCAGTGCATTTGGCTGCCCGCACGCACAGGGTGGCAGGAAGTCCAGGAAAGCCGTGGAGGAGGAGGAAGTGGGGCAGCTGCTGGAGCTGCAGTTCCTCTCGCCGCAGAAGTGGGTGTGGTAGGCTGTGTGGAGCGGGGGCTGCCATGCACTGCTGTGCCCACCTGGCGCTGGCCCCAAGCTGGCGGCATCCTAGGCATTCACCGGGCACCAATGCCTGCTAAGCCCCCCATGGCTAGCATGCGCCCTTGTGGCCCATGCAGCCTACGACGCACGTAGATCTAGAAGACCTTCCTGTGCATGCCCCCGTTTGTCTGAGCACGCACAAGTGATGGTCACCTGGCCCCACCCACAGGCTCCATACAGGGCTAATCTACCCCGCCTCCCCCTCCCTTCCCCCCCCCACCTGCCTCCGCAGGGCAGGCAACTACAACCTGCAACTCATCCTAATGTGTGACTCTTACGTGGGCGCGGACAAGACGGTCCCAGTGCGGCTGCACGTGTCGCCCATGAGCCGCGCGGCGCAGGAGGGGCGTGACGCGCGCACGCTGGCCAAGGCGCAGCAGTGGGCGTCAGACGATGAGAGCGAAGGTGTGTGTGGGGGTGCAGGGATGGGGGGG
>LFIK01003963.1_pt1 | contig 12011 bp, 13 predicted proteins | sample 643401 | NCBI WGS metagenome assembly LFIK01 (sample SAMN03777447, study PRJNA286221) | soda lake metagenome | biome: soda lake; feature: Kulunda steppe; material: water; isolation source: sample T5-Br brine of Lake Tanatar-5 | place: Russia: Kulunda steppe | collected 2010-07 | reverse complement strand
GCGGACGTATTAGATGCACTGCTAAAACGGCCCGCAGAATAGAGGCCTCATTAGTGGTCCTCTCTTGACCTGATAGACAAATACCACTGGCGACCACTGCGGTATAACGCCATCATGATAGACCACCTGATTTTCAGAGGATCCCGCTCTCATGAAAGCCTTATTGATCGATCCCGACACACAATCCATTGCGGCCATCGAATTAACCAGTCAGGAAGCCATCGCTGAAATCATTGGTTACGACACCATTGAATCCGATGAGATTGGTCCTGACGGTGACCGATTGTATTTTGATGAAGAATGCTTTCTTCGCGGCACCAGCGGCCGCTTCCAGATTGACAAGGTGATTCCGGTGTCCGGTAAGGGCTTGATCGTAGGCTCACCCGATGAGGGCCAGACGTTGCAGGATGCTCGTTCGACCGAGGCCGACATCCAGGCGCGGATCAAATACCTTTAGTGAGCCCGGTAATTACTCTGCGTCCGGATCATCGGCGTCCATGAGGCGTTGTTGTCGGGCCTCTTCTTCCTCCAAAGCGGCCTGCACTTCGCGTAATACCGCTTCGACGTCAGCCGGATCTTCATCAGATTCAAACTCACCGGTGAGGACGGTGTCTGGCGTGAGCTCGCCGCTTTCGTACCGCGCCCATATTTCCTGAGCGTAGCGGGTGTCCAGCAGTTCCGGGGCAAACTGGCCGTAGTAGCTGGTAATGGTATTAACGTCGCGTACCAACATGGCCTCGGCCTGGTTGTTGGCGGCCGCGTCCACAGCTTGCGGGAGGTCAATAATGACCGGGCCATAGTCGTCCACCAAGACGTTGAATTCTGACAGGTCGCCGTGGATCAACCCGGCATCGAGCATCAGCACGACGTAGTGCATCATCAGGGCATGGTCTTCCAGCGCCTGCTCTCGGGTCAGCACCACATCACTGAGCCGTGGCGCAACGTCACCGTCATCGCCTTCCGTGATCAGCTCCATCAGCAGGACGCCATCCACACAGCCGAACGTTTCCGGCACCCGGACACCGACATTAGACAACCGACTCAGCGCGTCCACTTCCGCATTCTGCCAAGTGGCCTCCTGTTGCTGGCGGCCAAATTTGGAGCCTTTTTCCATGGCTCGGGCGCGGCGACTGTTGCGCACCTTGCGTCCTTCCTGATATTGGGCGGCTTTCTTGAAGCTGCGCTGTGCTGCTTCTTTGTAAACCTTGGCGCAGCGGATTACATCGCCGCAGCGCACCACAAAGATATCGGCTTCCTTCCCGCTCATCAGTCGGCTGAGTACTTCGTCCACCAGCCCATCGTCTACCAATGGCTGTATGCGTTTCGGGGTTTTCATGGAGTCCTTATCTTTGCTGGTTCAACCAGTAGAATACAGCAAACGCGGCGCTGGCACGATGGCAATTGCCTGACTAGTCAGTGCACAATGGCTGCAGCCATACCTAATCATCAACCACAACCACAGAGCCATTAGACCATGAACAAACCGGCTACCGGTGGAATCCACCGCATCATCAAAGCCACGGGCTACTCACTGCAAGGTTTCCGAGCCGCCTGGCGTAATGAGGCAGCGTTTCGCCAGGAGTTGGCGCTGGTGGCCATCGCCGTGATACTGGCGACCGTCATCGCTGATGGTTGGTTATCCTGGTTGTTGCTGGTGGGCTCGGGCTTTCTGGTGTTGATCGTGGAGCTGCTTAATTCCGCCATTGAGGCCGTGGTAGATCGCTTTGGTGACGAGTGGCACGAATTGTCAGGTCGCGCAAAAGACATGAGCTCGGCGGCGGTAATGATCAGCCTGGTCCTGATGGGACTAACCTGGGCGCTGGTGCTGTGGGAGCGTTTCTTGGGCAGTTGAACACGTGGCGACACTGTGCATATCGCCACGTTCCCAAGAGAGCCATCAATGTCGCTTAATAGCGCACGTTGATGTTCTTTTCCTGGGTGAAGCTGATCAGCTCTTCGGTAGCATGCTCTTTGCCAATGCCGCTGTTTTTAAAGCCGCCGAACGGGGCGCCCTTGAAGCGCTTGCCGCCGTGGCCATTGATCCACACGTAGCCGGACTCCACCGCATCAGCCGCGCGCATGGCAGTAGAAATGTCGTTGGTCCAGATGTTGGCGCAAAGGCCATATTCCACCCCATTGACCTGTTCCAGCATCTGGCTTTCGTCCTCCCAGGTGAGGACGCTCATGACCGGCCCGAAGATTTCTTCGCGGGCAATTTTCATCTCGTGGGTGACCTGGTCGAACACCGTGGGTTCGATAAAGTGCCCGTTGGCAAATTCTTCACCCGCCGGGTGCTTGCCACCGGTTACCAATTTGGCACCCTCCGACAGCCCGGATTCGATGTAACCCATGACTTTGTCGTAGTGGTCCCCGGTTACCACTGGCCCCATTTCCGTGTCTTCCAGTTCAGCACGACCCATTTTGATTTTTTCCACACGGGTTTTCACCGCCGCAATAAAATCATCGTGCAGATCTTTGTGAACAAACACTCGCGAGTTGGAGCCACAGGACTGACCCTGACTGCGCGTAAAATTCATCCCGGCGACCGCCGCATCAGCGACTTTTTCCACGTCCACATCCGGGTAAATAATCAACGGGTTTTTGCCGCCCAGCTCCAGCGTCACGGAGGCAATTCCAGCCTGCTGAATGATTTTCTGCCCCGTTGCCACGGACCCGGTGAACGCCACTCTGTGAATGTCCGGGTGCGCTACCAGCGGGCCGCCACAGGTGGGGCCGTCACCGGAGAGAATATTGACCACCCCGGCTGGCAGGTGTTCCTGCACCAGCTTACCCAGCAGCAAGCCGCTTAGCGGTGTCTGGTCGGCCAGTTTCATCACTACGGTATTGCCGGTAATCAGTGCAGAAGCGATTTTTCCGACCGCAAAGGAAATCGGATGATTGAATGGCAGAATCCGCGCGACCACACCAAATGGCTCTCGGCGGGTATAATTGAGACCGCCACCAGGCGTGGGCACGGTCTGGCCTTTCACCTCCATCCCCAGGTTGGCAAAATGCTGCAGCAGGCCCGCGCCTTTGTTCGCATCATCCACCATGGCCTGATAGGGGTTGCCACAGTCGATGGCGTCCAACAGCCCAAAATCCTCTGCCCGCTCACGCACCGCATTGGCCAACGCGATCATGGCTTTTGCGCGTTGGTCCACATGCAGCCTCTTCCAAGCAGGAAACGCTTTCTGGGCTGCGACTACTGCCGCATTGACGTCGTCAACATCGGCACTCGGCACATCAGCCAGGTGTTCTGAACTCGAAGGATTGGAGGTGGCATACTGACCACCATTCTGCGCCGCCACAAACTGCCCACCAATGGTCATTTTCCAGCCCTGGGTTTCTTCGCGGGCCTGCTCCAGTAGTTGTCGGGAACGGTCGATATTATTCATGTGAATGCCTCTGTCTTGTTGTTTGAATGCAACCAATGGCGCAACACGTTGTCACCTGTTTAGGGAGGGAATCACGCCAGTCACTGATCGCTCGTTTCATTGCCGCGACCTTGATTGAAGCGGATAAACATCATGTACTCGAAACACTGTAAGTCTTTCTTACAGGGGCCTCCGGTCTTACTTTTCTTGACTCGCACTTAGCTTGACTCGGTACGGTCGCAATGCGAATATTCTAGAACAACGTTCCGCATAAAGAAACATTACCTTGACAGCCTGACACCAGTCAGGCCAGCGGGACCCTGAAACCACCAACAAAAACGGTATTTCCAGAGGAGTCCAGGATGGGAGCTGATTCAAAACACAGCACCAAACTCGAAGATCACTATCACAGCCAGAAAGACCGCATTTTCGTGCGCGGCATTCAAGGCGAATACAACCTGAATGCTGAGCTGAAGCGGCTGCGGGCGCAGCCCCGCGTGCGCAAAGGCAGTGAGATCAAGTTTGTGGACGGGCCACAGGCCTTCAGTAAACATTACGTTGAGCCCAAAGACGGCATCACCCAGACCTTCCACCTGCACTTGGAAGAATATTCACCCGGTGGTGTGTCACAGAAACACGGCCACGTGAACGAAGCGGCTTTCTATATCCTCGACGGCAAAGGGTACGAGATACACGACAACATTCGCTATGACTGGGAAGCCGGTGATGTGGCCATCGTGCACAACAACTGCGTGCATCAGCATTGCAATGCCTCGAAGACCGAACCCGCACGGGCCCTGGTGATCAAGACCAAGCCCATGTACCTGTTCATGAACATGTTGTTTCAGAAAACGGTCATTCCACGTGCCACCGAACCAACACCGGAAGGTGCTGGCTTCAAACCGCGTGAAGAAGGCGACAAATAAACGCCAACAAACCGACCGAATCAACGTTTTGGAGAGAATGAACAATGGCATGGGATGAAGCAAAAGTCTGGACCAAGGGGAACCTCAGCCAACCTCTGTATCAACACCTGTTGGATCACGCCACCGAGCAACCGGAGCGGGACGCCAAACGCAAGAAAATCGTCAAACCGGAGGAGATGCCCTGGGAGATGTCACGCCAGGGTCTACTGAAACACCTAATCAATGAAGAAATGAACACCCGCATGGAGACAGTCGACGTCTACATGCAGTTCATTCCGCCCGGCAGCAAGTCTGGAAAACACCGGCACCTGGCTGAAGAGTGTCTGTATGTGGTGGAGGGTGAAGGCTATGACCTGCACCAGGATTGCGATGTCGAGATTACTGATGAGTATTTCTGGAAACCGCAGGATGAAGTGCACAAGTTCGAATGGGAAGCCGGTGACATTATCTACATTCCACCCAATACCATTCATCAGCACTTCAACGCCAACCCGGACAAGCCAGTCCGGCTGATTTCAGCCATCAACCGCATCTACAAGTATTGTGGTCTGAACGATCTGGAGCAGATTGAGGATGCGCCTGAGTATGACCCCAGCGTCACTCTCAATGCCGATGTCATCGCCCAATACATGAAGGCGAAATAAGCCAACGTAAACCGACAGGTCAAAGCCAGTGTGCAGAGTGGCTGCTTATCACCGTCTGCACACGGCTTTACTGCAGCCCCGCATCATCGTCTTCAGACTAGAATACCACCAATTCCACACGGTCCTGGTCATACCAGACCCGGTACTCACCATCCTGTTGGGCATAGGCTACGGCATCGGTAGCAACCCCCGCCTTGGCAATTGAAAAAACTGGCGAAACTCATGGCGTGCGGCTACCTTTCTGTACACAGATGTTGCCCTAATCTCAGGCAGCCCTCATAAAACAGGCGGCGATTCAAGGACATGATACCGAGTTTACTGCGCTACTCCCGATCAGACAACGTCACCTCCTGGCTGCCATCACTCACCAACAGGGCTCGTCACTCGGTACAGCTCGGCCTGATTGTTTTGCTATTGGGTTTGGGCACCATCACCGTTTACATGACCGGTGGGACCGGCTTTGCCTACCCTTATGTAATGTTGATCCCAGTGGTTCTCGCGGCCGCCTGGTATGGGCTCCTGGCAAGCCTGTTTGGCGCCATTGCTGCCGGCCTGCTGATGGGCCCACTGATGCCGCTGAATGTCTCGGAAGGCATACTGCAGCCCACCGAAAACTGGCTCGCCCGCCTGGGCCTGTATGTGATCATTGGGGGGTTTACCGGCTGGTTGTTTCATCGTCTGTATCAGGTCACGGGCGATCACCTCATAGCCCTGCGCACCGACAGTCGGACCGGCCTGCCCAATCAGTCAGCGTTGGAAGATGACTTGCAAGAGCTGCAGCAGCAGCGCAAGAACATCTCAGTCGCGTTGGTATTTGTACGGATACTGGATCTGTCCGAAATTCTGGAAGCACTGGGCACTGACGCCTCAGATCAGGTAGTCGCTTCCCTCGCCGCTCGCCTGAAAGACAACTGCCCGGTGAAGGTGACCCTTTACCGGTTCAGCGGCTCAGAATTGCTGATGGTCATGGAGCTGGAGACCGAACATGAGTTGCAGCAATCTATCGAAGCGATTCGCCAGACTGGCGAGGAAGTACTGGACGTTCGGGATATTCCGATACGAGCTCAGATATCCATTGGCAGCCACCGGTCTAATGACTCAGAGACCCAACCGGCTGAACTGATCCGCCGGGCCCGGACTGCGCTATTTGCAGCCGTCGAGGAAGCCGAGTTTTACCGACCCTATGATCCCGTCTATGAGCAGCGCTCAAACCAGCGAGTGCAACTGATATCCAAAGTCCGGTCGGGACTGTCCGCACGGGAGTTCGAGCTTTTTCTACAACCCAAGGTATTGCTCGAGTCTGGACAGCCACAAGGTGCCGAGGGCCTGATACGCTGGCACGGAGTTGACGGTCGACTGATTATGCCGAGCGATTTTATGCCCAAGGTCGAGGACACCACACTGATCGCACCGGTGACGCGATTCGTGGTGCAACAGGCCTGTGAATACATGAAGAACGACATCGTCGACTCGATGAGCATCAACTTTGCCGTGCGCAACCTGTTCGACAGTGCCTTGATCAAAGACCTCCCGGCCCTGTTCGACAAAGCCGGCGTCGATCCCGGGCGACTGGAAATTGAAATCACCGAAGGCGCACTGATCCGAAACCCTTACGGCGCCCGACAGATCATCAAGCAATTGCGCGACCAGGGGTTCAAGATCAGCCTCGACGACTTCGGTACGGGGTATTCGTCGCTCGAATACCTCACCCACCTGCCGATTTCGGGGCTGAAGATAGACCGGGCATTCGTCAAGGATTTGCAGACCGACCCTTCAGCTCGCGCTGTCATCAAATGTCTTATTGAAATGGCTCACGCATTGTCTTTGGAGATCACAGCCGAGGGCATTGAAACTGAACGTCAGGCAGAAATCCTGCGGGATCTCGGCGTGGACCTGGGGCAAGGCTTCTATTACTCCCGCCCCGTACCGCCCGATCAGTACCACGAATGGCACCAAAGCAGGGTTACACAAAGCACGCAGTAAACCACTAGCACCGCTCAGGGTTGCAGTGCTATCGGCTGGTCACCTTGATCTCGATACGTCGATTGCGTTGATAGGCTTCCGGCGTATCGGCGGCGTCGATGGGCTGGAACTCACCAAACCCGGTTGCTGCCAGCCGCTGTGGTGGCACTCCCTGCTCAACCAGATACTCCACCACAGACACCGCACGCGCTGTCGACAACTCCCAGTTGGACGAGAACTGGGCGGTGCTGATTGGCACGCGATCGGTGTGCCCGTCTACGCGCAAAATCCATTCAATATCGTCCGGAATGGTTTCATCCAGTTCCAGCAGCAGATCGGCCAGGGTATCCAGTTCCGGCTCACCAGAGACACCAATATTGGCAGATCCTGAAACGAAGAACAGCTCAGAGGGCAGCAGGAAACGGTCACCTTCAATGCGAATGTCTTCGCGATCTTCCAGTAATTCACGCAAACGGCCAAAAAACTCCGACTGATAACGCTCCAGTTCATCCACCCGTTCGGCCAGCAGGGTGTTCAGGCGCTGACCCAACTCGGCGATTTCCACGTCGCGAGCCTCGGTCACCGACTCCTGTAACCGAAGTGCGGCACTGATGGCCTGAAGCTGATCCTGCAAGGCGCTGATCTGATCGTTGAGGCGGTTGATCTGGGCGCGTTGGGATGCCGTCAACGAACGCTCTTCGGCAATAGCCTGCTCGCCCTCGTCTACCAACGCCATCAAGTCTTCAATGCGGATATCCTGTTCGTCAATTTCACGTTGGGCCAGGAAGGTGCGTTCCTGCTCGTCCGCCAACTGGGCCTCAAGTACCTGGCGACGATCCCGCAGTGCACCCAGTTCTGCCTGGGCCCCCGCCAGCTCATCCTCCAGTTCTTCGACATCATCATCGCGGGCTGCCAGCGCCGCTGCCAGATCGCCGATTTCGGCTTCCAGCTGATCACGCAGTTCACGCAGAGTCACGATGTCCTGCTGCAATGAGGCCTGGGTACCCAGCAGGACTTCAATCTGCTCACGGTCCGCTTCTACCCGGTCTTGCAGGCGATCCACTTCGGTTTGCAGCAAATCACCACGTGACAGACTCATGTCATAGGCACTTTGCAGCGAGGAGAGCTCTGATTCCAGCGCTGCAGTGCGCTCCTCTTCCAGCCGCAGCAGCTGCGATATTTCGGCCAGGCGGCTATTGAGACGAGTCAACTCCTCGTCCCGATCCGACAGCGTTTGCGACAGATACAGTTGCGTCACCATGTAGATCAGCAACATGAAAATAACCAACATCAGTAAGGCCGACAAGGCGTCTACATAGCCTGGCCAGACACTGATGCCTCCGGTGTTGCGGCGGGAACGACCTACCATGAATAGCGACTCCGAAAGGCCATGAGCGGGCTCAACCTTTACCCTTGAGGTCTTCTTTCAACCGGGCGTTTTCCTGGCGCAAGCGATCAATCTCCAGCACTGCCTCCAGGTCCTTGTCTTCCGGGAAAACCGCCTCGTCAGTACCCGTGCGGCGAGCCTCCTTGGCTTCTTCCACCAGGTTGGTCAGACCAGTCAACCACTCTTCCAGACCGTCATAGAAGCGATTCTGGGCATGACCCGCCTGTATATCGAGGAAGCCCAGGACCAGGGACCCACCCAGGCCCAGCAATGACGAACTGAAAGCAGTGCCCATGCCTTCCAGCGGGGTCAACAGACCCGCCTGCAGGGCACCGAAAACCTCACCAAAATCACTTTGATCCATATCGAGGTTGATGATGACCTCACCAACGGCATTGATGGTACTGAGCAGCCCCCAGAAGGTACCCAACAACCCGAGAAATACCAGCAACCCAATAAAGTAGCGGGTGATTTCCCGCTGCTCGTCAAGCCGAGTCCGAATGCCATCCAGAACCGTGCGCAGAGACAGCGCCGACAGCGAAAACCGATCGCGTTTGTAATCGTCACCCAACTGACGCGCCAGGGGTTTCAGCAGCTGTGGCTCTTCGGTGACCGAAAGGCCCACTCGGCCGGTGCGAAACTGGCCGATCCAGTGAATTTCCGGAAACAGGACAAAGACTTGACGATAAGTGATGCCAATGCCGATCAACAACACACATAGGATCAGTGTATTGAACACCCAATTGGCCATGAAGGCAGTGCGCAGCGGGACGAAAATCAGACCACAGACTACCACCACAACAGCTAAAAACAGGGTCATCCAGAACAGCGTATGCTTCGGGTTACTCATTGCTCCCCCCGGGTCATTATTTGGGTGATGGCCATCCATCCGCCACCGCGCCACCTCCGTTGTAATACATTACGCGGAAAAATACCACCACGAGGCACCCTGTGAGCTCATTTCACACCTGCACCTGACCGCGCTTCAGATGCCGGTAAAAGGTTTCAACATCGGTATTGGCGCCGCACAGTACCAATCCGGTTTTTCTGCCGGTGAGTCGCGTTCGCAATGGCCCCAACAGCCCGGCAGTTGCTGCTGCCGTCGCCGGTTCAGACACCAGTTTGAGGTCGCGAAACAGATGCCACATACTCTGGCAGAGATCGTCATCCGACACCGTAACCATGTCATCAACAAAGCGCTGGCAGACGCCAAGGCTGTACGGCATTGCCAACGGAGCGCCCAGGCTGTCAGCAATGGTATCCACCTGCACCAGTTTTTCCGCCTTGCCGGAGGCCAGGCTGCGCGACAGCGCATTGGCGCCCTCCGGTTCCACACCATAAACGGCGCAATCCGGGTTGATCTGTTTCACCGCTGCCGCAACACCGGCGAGCAACCCACCACCGCCAACGGGCACAATCACCGCCTCGAGTCCGGGCACCTGAGTCATAAATTCCAGGCCCACGGTCGCCGTCCCTTCCGCCGTGCGAGCACCTTCAAAGGGATGAACCAACACGCGTTGTTCGGTGTCGACGATGTGCTGGCAGCGGGCAAAGGCAGCATGCACATCGGGTTCCAGAATCACATCGGCCTGCAGCTCGCGGCAGATCTCTATGCGTGCCGGGTTGGCGTAGTCCGGCATCACGACGCGAGCGTTCGTACCCGCCTGAGCCGCTGCCCAGGCCAACGCAATGGCGTGATTTCCGGCACTGACACCCACTACACCGCGTCGCTTTTCATCAGCAGTCAGAGCATCCACATTGTTCAGAGCCCCACGGGCTTTGAAGGTCCCCGTGTGCTGCAATAATTCCAGCTTCGCCCACAGCTCCGTGCCCGACATCTGTTCTGGCACCGCGCCGGCCTGCCAATGCCAAACGGGTGTATACCGCACACGATCGCCCAGTTGCTCAGCCACCGCCTGAATACGGTCCAGACTGGGATAATCCGTAACTTCCTGGTTCATTGTCTGGTGGTCCTAACGTTAAAAATCCTAGAATCGAAAATGCACAAAGACTCGCCCGTGGTTCTTGCTGTCCTTTTCCACTCGATGGTAACGCGCTTTGATATGCGGCTGATCCAGAAAGCGCAGCACCTTTTTCTTAAGCTGACCACTGCCTTTGCCCGGGATGATCTCCACCACCTTGATCCGCTTTTCCGTGGCCTCCTCAATGATGCCGTTCAGTGCCTCATCGATGGAACGACCTCGATTGAAAATAGGGTGCAGGTCCAACTTCAATTTGGCCATTGCGGGTATCCTGTTTGACGGGATGCATTAAAAGCAAATGGATTTCCAACTTATAGCAGTGTTGCAGCCCGTCTGACAACCGGGCCATTCAAGGAGCCTGATGAGGCAATTGGATAGCACGAAGGGTTCATCCCTTTGTAAATAATGCCTATTTACCGGCTAATGAGTTCACAGAACAAATCTTTTATCCGATTCAGGGTTCATTAATGCGCCTTATAACGCCAGAATACAGTTTGCTCGATACCATGGACTGCAATGAAGGTACGCAACAGTGTTTCTTGATCCCTATTTCACCACTCAGAATGATCGTGTCGTGATCAGTGCCGACCAGGGTAGTGATTTCGCCAAACGAGTGGCTCAAGACTTTAACCCGATTCACGACCCGGATAATCGGCGGTTTTGTGTGCCCGGCGATCTGTTGTTTTCACTCGCCTTGAATACTTATGGGCTCAGCCGAACCATGTCCGTGCGCTTTGCTGGGATGGTCGACGCCGAAACGCCACTGATTTTTCCCAAGCATGAGACCGGCGTGATTGACATCAAGGACGACGATGGCAAAACCTACATGCACGTGGAGCACTCAGGCGAGACACTGCACGACCCGGAAATCCTGGAGCGGTTCACCCGGGAGTACGTCAAGTTTTCCGGGCAGAACTTTCCGTTCATCATGGTGCCCTTGATGGAGGAGTACCAGGTGATGTTCAATCCCAAGCGTCCGTTCGTCATCTATGAGCGCATGGCGTTCGAGCTGGAAACCATCCACGTACCCGAGCCGACACTGGAACTGGCTGACCGCACCATGGACATCAAGGGGCGTCGCGGCGACATCCATTTCCGGTTCAACGTCATGTCACAGGGAAAAGTCATGGGATCAGGTACCAAAACACTGATCGTCAGCGGTTTGCAGCCTTATGACGCTGACGTGATGAATGGGTTTATCGACAAGTTCTACACGGCGAAGAGTAACTTCAACGCCAAAGAGGGTATTGCCTCCTGATCCCCTACCAGATCGAGGGCCGGCTAATCGGTCCCTCGCTGGCTGGCCGCAACCCGGTCATTTATTCCTGATACCCAAACACCTTGCCCGGAATGGGCTTCCCGTCAACATGCTTGTTTTCCGGTGACGAGCCCTTGATCGGCGTGCCATCCGGTCGCAAACGCGCCTTGATGCCGTCCGCGTCAGCCTTGCAGCCGATGCGCAGCAGGAAGAGATTGGTACCGCCGGTATTCAAGTAACGATAGAAGGCCCCTTTTGGAATCATGATGCCCTCGTAAGGGCCGAGGACGGACTTGTTCTCGTGTTCATCGAAGAACGTCACTTCGCCCTCCAGCACCATGAAGGAGTGGTCTTCGTCCATGTGGGTATGGGTTGCGTTTTCACCGCCTTCGGCATTGACTTTCAGGGTCACCCACATATTACTGGTCGCCGCCAAAGGCACATTGATGCGGCCTTCAGAAACATAAGGTGCGCTGAT
>LFIK01003962.1_pt1 | contig 12013 bp, 19 predicted proteins | sample 643401 | NCBI WGS metagenome assembly LFIK01 (sample SAMN03777447, study PRJNA286221) | soda lake metagenome | biome: soda lake; feature: Kulunda steppe; material: water; isolation source: sample T5-Br brine of Lake Tanatar-5 | place: Russia: Kulunda steppe | collected 2010-07 | reverse complement strand
TTATGAGGAATGTGAGCAGGTTTCGCTTGCGAGCTCATACTCTCGCGGTGGAATCCTCTATCTGGCGCGGTGGAAATGGCCACTGTGACAAGTGTTCCTGTGCTGCTGTTCAAAATGAGGTGCATGTTATTTTTCACTGTCAAGACCGTCAGTGACTTGTTTGTGTGCTCTCTCAGAAAAAAGTACTCTTTCCTTTTCTTCCCTTTCTGCCAATCCTTTTTTATAGAGGCCCCTTATACTCCACATGCCCTGCCTAGTCAGACTGTCTTTGATTTTCTTTTCCAAAGGCACAATAGAGTCTGCCATTTCATTTCGGACCTTATGGACTATTTTTGGGCTGGCGAACTTCTTGAAGACTAGCAACAAACCAATTAGCCTAACGACCTGGCAGTTGACCCTAATCTTGTAATCTTGTAATCTTGCCAACTTGGCCTTGAAGGCAGTGCGACCAAGCCAAAGATCAATCCTAGTAGGGTCCAAGGGTGTGAGTTTGTAATTTACCATTTTGCAAATCTTTCCACTACTGGTAGTACTCCCCTGTACAAATGATTTTCACTGCTCCTTGTGTAAATGATAACGTCTGATGAAGACGATGACAATTTAAATAGAAGTTGAAAGTCTGATAAGACATTGTACTCGCCAACAGCACTGCTGGCAGCCCCTGTCCATTATTTGAGCTGGGCTGTGCAGATGTTAGCTTAAGGCGTCGGGAGTCTTGGACAAAAAGTTACAGTCAATTTCTTTCCATTTTAAAGCATGGGAAATCCCACCAAATATTGACAACTGAAATACCAGTCAAAAAGCTAAGAAGCATTCGCTGCTGCACCAATGCAAGGCATGCCAGGCAAGTGCCTGAGCGCAAGCAAAGTCAGAATCAATTTACAGCCGACAAGTCATCAAGGAGCTGTGCTTGCCAGTGGTGCTGCGCGGTAAGAAATGCTAAGAGAAATACTTGGATCTGGGCCATGGGCACACAAGGCAAACGCTCAACATTCACTGCGTTTTTTATTGCTGCGCCAACACTTATTATTGCAATATGTCACAGCTTGAAGATGTCTCATCATTTATCAGCACAGAACGTCACGCTTCAATGCACCATTTTCCCCCAGGATTGTATAAGTACAGAAGAAGAAGCCAATCATCAACAGATCTCCAACGCATTTTCAGTAGATTGTACAGTGCAATGCACAGAGTAGACCTTCATTGGCGAGGCAGACCCAACCACCAGCACCGTTTTGGAACTCCTTGCACACACCTACAAATCTTATACAGCACATTATGCCCTGCAGCAAATGCTGAGCTGAGAGGAAAGAAGCACGGCCGCAGCAAGCATCTCCTTGAGGAGCATCCCCTCAAGTCATGCAGACAGTCAGGCAGCACAGGTTGCATGCTGACAGTGTTGTCACGCTCACAGTCAGGCAGCACAGATTGCAGCGCAGAACCTAGTCACTGGTGCAGCATTGCATCTGCGCCTTTCCAGGTACGTCAGCAAGGTGCATGTGTGTGCCATGACAACCCTGCTGCAGGTGGTGGCACGGTGCACACCTCACACCGCAGGCACTTAAAAGAGGCAGGGGTGTCCACGCCTACATGTCAACGCCTACCTTCATGCTGATGCTTGCCTCTACATGACTAACCATAACTGCCAGCAGCAGGAGCCTGAGCCGCCCTCCCAGGCGAAATCAGGGACCCAATGCACACAGAGGTGGCTCCCCCCACACGCACGTGTGTACCTTAGATTGTCAAGAACGCAGCGCCTGCCCATTCAGTCGGAGCCGGAGGGCGTGCACCCATGCCCAACCAACGGGCGCACACTGCTTTTGCCCCAAAGGCCTACACAAAAGCTGCTTGGCCATAAAAGCTTCTTGCAAGACACCTCACGCCTCCAAGTTTACGCGCTGCTTGTCTTCACGCCGTTTAGCTCAAGGGGCCCACACCCCACCGCCGCCATCAACGCCCCCTCCTCCTCCTGCGCCTGCCCACACGCGCCCAAATCATGTGCATGCACGCTGGTCAGTGGGCGTATTCATAGGCGCGCAGCATGCTGCGAACATTGCCCTCATTCTTGATGGGGTGCACGTCAAAGGCGGTGCGCCCCTTGGCATCCACCGCTCGCACGTTGATGTCGGGGTGCTCAAGCAGCGCGGCCACACACTCTAAGTGGCCACCATAGCACGCGCTCATGAGCGGCCGCCAGCTGTTGTTCAGCGCCGGCGCGTTGACGTTGCAGCCGGCAGCACATAGGGCGCGCACGACAGGGCTGTGGCCAAACCTGCGCGCACACAAGGCAGGCGCAGAGCGCAGGACTGGCTGTGCTGGCCCAGATGGAAGATGCAATCAAGGCTCCAAGGCCCAGCTCTAGTCAAATCCGTGCAGCTCCGGGCGATCTTTGCAGCCTTTGATGCACCCAGTTTGTTTGCACTCCGTGATGCTGTATTGCCTATCTGCACCTACCCCTTCCCTGTTTGCAAAAAGGCAGTGCCCCTGCCTGATGGACCAGTCAGCTCATGCACCCACCCACCCCCGTGGGCTGGCGCATGCCGCCCTTATCAGGGGATAGAAGGCGTGCCCATGTGCACGCGCACGTGCGCCTTGCAAGCCAGCGCCTCCTGTGCGCCGAGCACCACACCCCTGTATTTGTGTCATGTGCCGTCATTGCATTGCACCTAAGGTGTGCGCCATCATTGCATCGCACCTGCACTATGCGCCGTCACTGCATCGCACCTGCACTTTGCGTTGTCATTGCAGCGCACCCGCGCCACTCGCCGATCGGTCACTCTGGCCCCCCCCTGCGTGCAGCGCTGCGTGCACACCTGTGCCCATGCTACACAGCACATGGCGCAGCACCGCACGCACCTGCAGGCGCGATGCAGGGCGGTCCACGAATGCTGCCCGCACTTGCCCTGCGCGTCCAAGTTGATGCCCTGCTGCTGGATCAGCGTGTTCACGATGTCCACAAACCCGTTCTCGGCCGCCAGCATCAGGGGCGTCTCCTGCTTCTTGTTCCTGTGCCGAAATGTATGTACGGGGCGTTCACATGGTCACAGCCTCGATCCACCGGGGCGCAGCCAGCGAGCAAAGGGCGAGCAAAGGGTGAGCAAAAGGCGAGCAGGCTGCGCCGGCACGCGCCTGGGCGCAATCACGGCCGACATGGGTCACAGCATGGTACGATGCATCCGGCACATGCCTCAGGGCAACCAAGCGCGGGCAGCACGCGCCTAAGGGCAACCAAGCGCAGGCAGCACGCGCCTAAGGGCAACCAAGCGCGGGCAGCATATGCCTCGGGGCAGCAACCAAGCGCGGGCATCACGCGCCTAAGGGCAACCAAGCGCGGGCAGCATATGCCTCAGGGCGGCAACCAAGCGCGGGCATCACGTGCCTAAGGGCAACCAAGCGCGGGCAGCATATGCCTCAGGGCAACAACCAAGCGCGGGCAGCACATGTCTTGGGGCAACCAAGCGCGGGCAGCATATGCCTCGGGGCAACAACCAAGCGCGGGCAGCACATGTCTTGGGGCAACCAAGCGCGGGCAGCATATGCCTCGGGGCAACAACCAAGCGCGGGCAGCACATGTCTTGGGGAAACCAAGCGCAGGCAGCATATGCCTCGGGGCAGCAACCAATTTGGTTCTGACACATGGCTTGAACAGGCCACATAGTACAAAACACATGCCACAGGGTATGCATGCGCTGCTGGCTACGGAGAGGGTGGAACAGATGCACATGACACTCAAGTCAGCCCCTGTCCATCCCAGGGGGCGTGAACCAAGCGCTCCAGCAAATCAACAGGCAGCAACAGCTGGTGCGCGTGTGTGTGCCGTGTGCGTGCGTGTATGCATGCGTGCACGGTGTGTGTGCGCGTATGTTTTGTGAGCACATGCGCGCACGCACACATGCATGCGCGCGCAGGCAGTGGGGCTGCACACCACCAGGCAGCGACAGATGGCGGGTCATGTGGTCGTACCTGGCGTTGAGGACGGCACTGGTCTCTGGCCGCCGCAGTAGCTCCACCACCACGTCGTGCTGCTTGGCGGCGGCAGCTAAATGGAGGGCCGTGTCGCCAAAGTTGTCCACCTGTATACAAACAAGCGGACACGGGCCTGAGCTGCAGGCCGCAGGGCAGGCAGGCAGGTGCAGCCCTTAACGGTAGGCAGCAGGGCAAACAGGCACAGGCCTGGAGCCTTCACCCTCGAGGCTGCAGGGCAAGCAGGCGTAGCCTTTAGCCGCAGGCAGCAGGGCAAACAGGCGCAGTTCTGGACTGCAGGCGTGAGGGTGAGGTGGGGCGGGCACACAAAGGGCCTGGGCCACAAACACGGGCACTGGCTTGGAACAGAGGGATGTGCCAAGAAGCTGCGCAAGACGTGTACGCAAGGGTCGCCGCACCCGTTTGCACAGAGAGGTCCATGATTGGCTGTGACAACTGCAGTGGCAACTGCTGTGGCATGGTGCCGTGCTCATTTGCGACTCCACCAGCCCGCTAGGTAGACACGCCCTGCAGGCCTTGAAAGAACAGCCAAGCCACACCAACACAGCAGCGGGGCCGGGAGGCGCTGGCCAGCCAACAGATTACAGCCCCATGGCCTGCCCCTTGCCAGCAGAGGGAAGCCCACACCTGGACCCTAGGCAGCAAGGAGGCATGCCGCAGCGCACAGGTGCACAGTGCGTGGCCAACACTCCCTCCCTCTATAAGTCGCCATGCACAAGCAGGGGCACAGGGATTCTCACCGCCGTCAGCGCAGGCGCAGGGCAGGGCATGCGCAGGAGGCGCAGGGCGATGTCAGGGCGGTTGGACTCAATGGCCAGGAGCATGCCCTGCTGCGGCCGCTGCCGACAGAGCCATTGGGCACACAGGTGGTGGTCAGCCTTGAGCTCCAGGAGCTGCTTGCAGGTCTTGAGCGTGTTCGTCATGTCAACCTGCAGGGTGCACATGGGGCGCGAACACGGGCTCGCTCAGGTGACCAGAGCCTGAAGCTGGGTGCAACCAGCACCTGGGCTGGCTCAGTACTGCGTCGCAGCGAGCCCAATTCCAACTGCAGGGTTATAAGGGGCACAGCCCGGGGGGACTAAAAGGTGTCCACATGTGGCTGGAACTGAGCCATGCAAGGATGGCAACAGGGGCAACTGAGGCGACAGTCGCCCCAGTTGCACCTACGGCCCACACATCACTGCTGGGGCCTCGCCGCACCAGCTTGCTCCACCGCCACAACTGGGGCGACTAGAGCAACTTGAGCAACTGGGGCGACTATGGGGGGGCGGCAGGCCCCAGCAGGGCGCAAGAGGGGTAGGGCATGTTCTCGGGGGGTTGAAGGTTTAGGGGCTAGGTGTAGGGAGGAGGCAAGGAGCGCATGCAAACAGGAGATAGGGTGTGGGTGCATGAGCTTATGACTCATAAGTTATGAAGGTTAAGGAAGAGGGTTAAGGCACAATCAGGAGCATTCCCCTGTTGCCCCCATTGCCCAAGTTTTGGGGTCCTTACAAAACATACCGCGGGGGACCTTACTTGCCAAGTGCATAGCAAGGTGCACCTGCCACAACTGGTGCTTCTTCAGTTGCCCCTGTTGCCCCAGTTGCCCCAGTAGCCCCAAATTTCGGTCTCAGTAAGACAGAGTGCAGAAGACTCTAGTGGCCAGGTGCACATTGCCACAACTAACACTTGCAGGATGTATAGAAAATGATGAAACAAGGCCCCCCCCGTTATTTGTGCACACATAACTGTGGCCATGACTTAGCCCCCCCCCGATTGCAACTGAGCTTCCAGCTACATGTATACGTTCAGGAGCAGGACTGAAAAGAATGCCAGCAGTGGTGACAAGCGGTGTGTTGCACATGGGGCACCAAGTGATCAGTGCAAGCATGCCTCGCCTAAGCCTCGGAAATGATATGCACAGCAAAGCTCAGACTTTGAAGTGGGCCACATTGGCCGGCACACTGCTTGCTTTCTGGCAACACCCACCTGTCGGTCCACATGCGCAAGCACCAAGCCCAACAGCTCAGGCTGAAGCTCCAAAAGCATTGATTCTAATCTGTCTGTCTATGGGTCTGTAAGACGGCTTCCCGAGCTGCAGGAAAAACCCTGAATAGCAGATTTTGGGGGTTTGAGAGAGGGGGTTAATGACATGCATAGGATCCAAGCGAACAAGATCCATGATACTTTAGCACCTCTATACACAATCCTAGACGCACCCCTCGGGCGGAACGGGATTGAAATAGGAGAGGGTAAATAAAATGGTAACAAGGGTTAAAAGACACTTATTGTAGTAAATATTATAAACAATAGCTCCACGGAATTACGAATGTGATCTGGCTTGCAGCTGACCACTCACTTGGCGCACAAGTTTTATGGGATCATAGCAGTATGAGGTTGATATGTTAGTAGCATGTCTGGGAGTCACTTCGAGACACTAGGCTTGAAAGACACAGCCTCTTCAAAGGACATAAAGAGCGCCTTCAGGAGGTTGGCCTTGCTGCATCACCCTGACAGGCATGGTGAGAACCATACCCTTGTGTTTAAACAGCTGTACAAGTGTGCTGGCCTTGCAAGTGTCTGTTGCCAACCGCACAAGTGCTCAGAGAGTGTTCGTGGTGAAAACAAGTTGCGCTCAAGAAGAAGTTGCGCTCAAGTGCTCAGAGAGTGTTCGTGGTGAAAACAAGTTGCGCTCCGCAGCATGGACGATGACCTTGGTCCAATGCAAGTCAAAATAACTGACCACTTTTTGGCTCGCCTTTGATTGTGTCCCCAACACCAGTCAACGCCCCTGACCAGGAGAGGCTGGCTGCGGCAGCACGTTTCAAAGCAGTGACAGAGGTGGGTGCAAGATTGTGCCAATTTAGAGGGCAATTCTGCCCATCGCTTCTTCTCTCTGACTGCTTTCCCATTTCTGTTTCCATTCCTGTTGCAGGCTTACGAGGTGCTCTCAGATGGTGCGTGCCGGCCAATGCTTTCCAATATGACACCTTTATAGAGACATTGGCCCTAAATATGCAGAATAGCTGACCTCAGGCGTTGGGGTGGGGGCATTGTCATCTGAGAAGGTTGCTCCACCAGACATAGGGGACATGGGTTGTGTCACACATAAGGCTGACATTGTTGAGTGTGACAGAAGACAATTTGCCTGAACACACCTTGTTTTCCAGCCATCTACTGTCCAAGCATGTCCAGCAGATCGGCATACTTACACAGCCACACACAGTTGCTCCCTTTGATGCCCTGCCCTTGCCAATCCCTTCATTTCAGCCATGCAGCTGCGTGACGAGCCCCTGATCGCACTCTGCCCTCTGCGCCTTGCAGACAGCAAGAGAGCCGCCTACCGGGCATCTCAGCCAGCCAGCAGTGGCGGCGGCTGGACCAGTTACGCAGGCAGCAGCTACAGCTATTCACGCAACACCGGCTACAGCTACGGCTATGGCTCCTCTGAGTGGACGTCTCAGACCGCCAACCCCTACGCACGGCCTCGCATGAGTGAGTGCAGCACAGTGGGTACGCACGGCCTCGCATGAGTGAGTGCAGCACAGTGGGTACGCACGGCCTGGCAGGAGTGAGTGCAGCACACAGTGTGGGGGTGGTACTGCGCGCGTAGGGTGGCCTGTGGCGGCTGTCATGGCATGCGGTGGCGGGGTACTGCATCTAAGGCATCGCATGTGCCTCAAGTCTTGTGAGAATTTGAGGTGCCCCTATTGTCATGGCCTTCAGGCTCACTGTCGACACCCACCTCTGGCCACAAGCCTCACTGGAGTTTGGTGTGGCTTTTAGGAGTTGCATTGATAATTGTTTGATCTGCTTTGCGTCTGGATCGGGGACTGGAAGGCTTCAGTGCCCTTGAACGGGGGTCATCATGTTCTGTGATGTCATAGCACCTGGAGAGTTGACCTGTTACATGAATATCTACCCTTGAGCAGAGAGGAGTATAGGCATGCCTCATGCCTCAGCACCACCTTCCTCCTCTGGCTCCTTTGCTGTCCTCTCTTTGACGCGCACAGTGCACCCTCCTCTCTTTTGACGCGCGCAGCGCAGCGTCCTCTCTTTGACATGCGCAGTGCGCTGTCCTGTGGCCCTGCAGGGTAGAGGAAGGTGGCTGTTGGTGGCCATCTTGCTGGCTGTGTGCTATTCTATCTGTGCACGCTGCGGTGTAGCAACTGCCTTTTGTTCACTGCTGTTTGCCCAGTCCTTTGGAAATTGCCTCTCTGTCAGATTCTCAGATGGATCCTGAAGTCGTGCTTGCGCCTCCTGGGAACTTGCAAGGGCTCTACGGCAAGTTTGCTTGGGGGAACACTGCTCCTACTTTCCTCCTCCAGCTCCTGATGGCTCCCCATAGAGGCTTACAGCCCAATCAACTTTGCCACAAAGTACACCCGCACTTAGTACTTTATATGTGGCCACTGGAATTTCATCCATGGCATCAGCTTGTTGTCTGCGCATGTGGTGTGTTGTCTGATCCTTTTGCCTCTGCATGCAGCTGCTGCTCTGCAAGACCTGTACTGAGCTATGGTGCTGAGCGTAGCAAGCAGGAGGCCAAACGCTGATGCTGAGTGATGCAGCACCAGCACTCCCTGCTTCCTCACCCGCCCTGATGCACTCTTGTGATCAAGCCCTGGACTGTTTTGGGGTCATTGAACCAGCGATCTCAGCTGTTTTGCTAATGCATGCCTGTGTTGTGCATCTTCAATGCTCGCTTGTTTTGCGCACTTGCACCCGCTCCCTGTTCTTCAATCGATCGCGCTACTTTGCCCAATGCTCGGTTCAAATCTGTGCGCAGCACAATACATATTGTCCACAACAGTGCAAGCGCTTTGACAGGACAAACACCCACACCAGAAATGCTTGCACACCAGATGTGCCTGTGTGTTTCGCTTGCTTTCTCTGCTGCACTGCGGATCTGCCCAAAGTTGAAGTTCGTCGCCCTTGCGGCAGTGCCAGCTGTCCTGTTACTTGTGCTCTAGGGAAAAAAACAAAGGATTTTTGGTTATCCTTTGTATCCTATGGATCTTGCATTGCCTGCAAGGGCAATCTTACCTGATCATCACAACAACAGACTCTTCCAATGATTCACTTCCGATACTACCAAAGGGCTATGCAGTGCACGTAAGGAAGACAGGATGTGATATTGAAGTGTGCCTACAGAGCTGGTTTGCAAACCTAAGGTAGATGGGTCAGGCTTGTTGGGAGGACAACAGGCGGCATGATGCCATTCCAGTTTACACACAAAAGCCTCTCATTTGCATCAACTGCGCTGCTACCTGCAGCCTTCTGGCAGGCTTTTGTCAAGAGCGTAGGCAGCACGGGCAGTGGCGCGCGCAAACTCGAGGTGGCTGTATTTGGGGCCATGACCAGCGTTGCTGTGTTGGGCCTGCTAAGCGTGGACAAACTATGGGACTATAAAAATAAAGGTGCGGTGGCTGATGTATGAGTTCCGACAAGTGATGGCTGACTGTATTGCATGCTGGGCGTTCAATTAAAAAAGTGAACAAGCTGTTTTTGGATGGTAGCGTTGTCTCTTAAGCAAATGAAAAGTGTGTTCCTCTAACTAGCTTGTACACGACTCAGGAATGTTTGTGTAGGCCTCACATGAGATTTTGGACCTTGACTTTAAGAGCGAGGAGACTAAATGCAATGTCTTGTAAAGGAAGTAGCCTTACCAGAGAAGAAGCTTGCTGGTGGGTAAAAACTTAGACAGGGGTTTGGATTTGAGGACGAGAGAATTACTCCTCTCTCGGGGCTGTGTGAAAGAAATCGTACAAGCGTATGCGTCTTATACAAGAGAATTATTTTAGTTGCTGAAAACCATGCAGATACCCTGTATTTTTTAGCAAATTGGTACAAAACTTGGCAGATACATTGATGTATTGCGTGAAAGTCAGAAGGGGCCAACTGGGCAAGTCTGATCATGCTCCTTTTTTATGCAATCCCTATTTTAATCATATAATTAGGCAGTTGGTGGAGTTTGCGTTGAAATAGATGACCCTGGTGGGCACCCCTGCTCTTGGCAAAGAATACACAATGAGCCAGGACGACCAAGCCATTACCCTGTTGGCTTCCGAAACACCACCAGGACACTTACCTTATGATGCCAAATGATCCTTGATGCTTTCAACCAGGGTTGAAGGGGTTCCATTTACAAACCTTTTTGCACCAATGCTGAATTTGGGTCGAAGTGAAATGACCCAAAATGCTCATCTTGGACATACTGGGTCTTTTTCACTCCAATATTTTGCTAATATTTGTTTAATAGAAGGACACCAAAACACAAAAAAACGCGTAATCTGGTGCAGTGGGTGATCTGGTGTGGAGATTTGGGGGTCAAAAGTAGGGTTCACGCTGCAACTGATCTGGCATGTCCGCCCAGACTGGCAAACCCTGGGCAGCTTGTTAACAGGGCCACCTGCCAGTGCTGAGCTCCGATCTTGCCAACCTGGGCGCTCATGCCCCAAGAGTGTGTGAGAAGCGTGCCCATTCTGGGCCTAAGTGAGCCCACTCTGCATAAATATACTGCTTTCAGACTAAGTCTGACATACTTATATGAATACACTAATCCCCTAGACAGCGCGTGATATGGTTTTATATTTATGAAGTGCATGTATATCATTGAGGACATCAGATTATAGGCAAGTACAGTGGTCATGCTCGCTGTGGTTGCATATGTGGCAAGTGCATTATCTGGTGGCCTTGAAAGAGGACTGAAGGTCTTCCATGTCCGCGGAAAGCAGTAATCGTGACTTCTGAAGGAAGCAGGTGCCCAAAGGAGGCAAGAGATTCAAGGGAAAGTTGGGCTGGTCTGCTTGAAATCTGAACAAATTTTTGTTTCCCTGGCACGTAGGCATGATTGTTGGCTGGATTTGCCTGCCCTCCTCACGCACAGGCAAAAGCTTTGACGACATTGACAGGAAGCCGCCCCCGCAAGGCGCTGCCCAGAAAGGCGAAGGTGCCCCTGTCGGCTGCAGGCCTGCCAGGTAGGGTCCAGCAGGTGGGCTCTACGAGATGGCAGCCAGCAGGTGGGTGGGGCAGCAGGCTGCTGTGCTGACAGACTTGATATAGCTACAAGCCACCGCACGTGGCCACACACCTGACTTTGGCCGCACACCTGACTGTGGCCACACTCCTAACTGTGGCCACACACCTGACTTTGGCCACAAACCTGACTTTTTGCCTTTCTAAAACAGTCTATTCCAAACTGGGCTTGGGATCGCACGCAGCCTGGAATAAATCTCCTGTTGCAACGGCACCTGCACCAGCCTGCAAATACAAGATCCAGTCTACAGCATGGCTTGAACGCATTTTGCCGTGCAGGCGGCATCCATACAAGCCTGAGTTTGCACCACCCCAGAACCCTGCCAATATGAGCCTTGCAGAGTTGGTTGCGCTGGAAGAGGAAGCATTGTCAAGTTCGGCAAACCAAGAGAGAGAGAGCTGACATAGTTGCAACCGCAGTGCAGGCTGGCTCACCATGTGTCATTATGGCTCACCATGTGTCATTTTGGCTCACCATGTGTCATTATTGCTTCCCAAAGATTAATTATGTATCGTTCTAGATGCGTGTTGGAAAGGGGGGGGGGCATGCTTGGTTTGTCTGAGTTTCATTAGCTGTTAGCTGCAAGTGATGTCATTGCCAATGACACTCTTTGTAGACTATCTAGGTTAAGAGCAGCCTAACCGTTATGAGACGCGGCTTATGGTGCAATGTCTGGCATGCAAGAAAGATGCTATGGTATGAGGACTAACGGGCTCTTCTGCATGCAGCAGACTCTCAGCCTGACAGCTACTTCCTTTTTTTGTAATGTGCGCAGATATGCATGAGTAGAGCAGCAGGAGCATGTCTTTTGTGGAGTGCCTTGTGGAGTAGAAGGCTCTTCCATTTTGAGTGATTACCGTATCGACACCGGTTTTTTGCGAGTAATTAATTAATTCCCAGAGCGGGTTCGCAATAAACCTCCACCTTAAGAAATTACTTTTATCCAGGCCTCGCAAAGTTTACAGTTATTTATGAAAGCCTTTCTAGCGCCCCAAAATGGAGCCACACGCG
>LFIK01003961.1_pt1 | contig 12014 bp, 12 predicted proteins | sample 643401 | NCBI WGS metagenome assembly LFIK01 (sample SAMN03777447, study PRJNA286221) | soda lake metagenome | biome: soda lake; feature: Kulunda steppe; material: water; isolation source: sample T5-Br brine of Lake Tanatar-5 | place: Russia: Kulunda steppe | collected 2010-07 | reverse complement strand
GGTCTGGCACAATCTACAACCAAAAACACGCTGTCCGTTTCAAGCAGTCCAACAGCCTTAGTTGCCCCATCTGCTCCTGCCAAGACAGTGCACTTCACATCCTCTCAGGGTGCCAGCATCCCATCATAAAAAACATGGTGACCAAACATCACAATATCACAGGTAGACTTATAACAAAAGCTATAAGTAAAGGTTGTCTAGGCTCCTGCCTTGTATCCACAGGTGTGAGCAGTGCTGACAAGCATCGTATGCAAAATCTTCAAAACTCTGTGACAGCAGAATCCATAGTTCCTCTGGCTTGGATTTTTTGCTATAAACCGCAATCAAAGAGGCAGACCCACTTCTCGCCCTGACGCTATTTTAGTGACTCCAAAGAAAACACGCAAGATCAATTCCCAAAATCAACAGAATCATCCCAATGATAAAGGCCTTACTTTAAGGAGTGGAAGGAGGGTGATTTTGGGTAGTGGCCAGGGTTCTTTAGTGGCAGCCACCGCAGCTGGAGGCAGACCCCCATCACCAGCCAAAGCTTACCAGCCCAGACAGACTCGCCCCGGGCGCCAAGCTGCCCATGCTCAGCACGGTCACCTTAGACGCAGCATTGCAGGAGACCATGTTCTTCATGTCATTCTCTTAGGTGCAGGGGGTGTTATCCACATTCCTCACACTTTGGTTCCTCTGAAGAGTCTCAGCCTTGATTCGCAAAGAGTCAAGAAACTTGCTGTCAAGCTTCATGCTCATTCTGTGCACTATGCTCATAAGCTTGTACAGACCAGACGTTACCTTGAGCATTCTTCTCACCTTCAAACTAATCAGGAGAGGTCTGCTGGCTTGTCTGCCCGCAACCCTCCTGATCCTCGCTGACCGCCCTTTTCTTTTTTGGTGAAGGGCTTTTCTTCCCAAGCAGCCCCTTTTCTTTCCTTAATTGATGTGAGGATCTTTTTTGCTGCTTGTGTAGTTTTTCTTTCGTATGACTTTGCGCATCAAATCTGTGGCGTTTAGTACGCACGGGGTGGTACGCTACTCATGCCTACCTACCTGCATGTATGTGTGGCAAATGACATGTGCATGAATGTGCACACACCAACACATGCAGATGCCTATGAGCACCAAATTTGAGATGCGTGGGGACCCAGGTGTGGTCCGTAATTACGGGAGGACGCTGGTTGAGTTGGCGGCCGTTGTGCCAGATGGCTTGGTGAGTGTGGCTGAGAAGGACCTTGGCTGGCTAGTGCTAGTGTGGGCTATGAATGCCATTGTGTAGAGCTGATCACGTTATGTATGGTTCAGACAGTCCTTTCTAAGGGGTAGGCCGGTCTGCTGGCAGAATGAGTAGAATTATTCGATAGCAGACTGCACAGGCCTGCAAGGCTCATTTTGGAAAGCAAGATTTTTAATGTCAATCTGCATTGCCAATTATGACGTGCGTTTGGGCAATATTTCAGCATACACGATTGGCTTTGCGGTGAGTGGTTAGTGTCTGTATACGAGCAGACTTAGTCAATGGCTCTGATGATGCTTTTACAGCGTATTAGAATACAGCAGCTCCCTATTGGGGCCTTCTTTCATTCAATTACATGCGCCTTTTACGCTGCTGGCTTTGCTAGACAACCTTCAAACATGCAAAGCTGTTCGCAGCACTGACCTAAATTATTCACTCCATGAAAGAGTTGCAGCTGAGCTTTCTTAAAGTGTCGGTTCTGCAGTTTAATGTTTGTAAATCTCTTTTATGGCGCACAATGCACATGGTGTTGCTGCAGCCATGGCTGGAAATGCACATCGTCTATTCCCTTTGCTTGTTCTCCCTCCTTCACTTTATCTTCTGCTGATCTCCATTGCACACCGTCGTCTTTTCTTTTTTTGCAGGTGTGCTTCTTTGTGTCCTACCTGTACATGGACTCCATCATCTCCAAGTGGCATGACATGGGTGTACTGCAAGAAATAATGAATCACAAGCTTGTCTTCATTGAGACCCAGGTGGGTGTGCTTAAGTCATGCACATATTTCTCTGCACCCACAAGGGTCTGCCTTCTGTGTAGAAGTTGTGCTTGGCCTGAATGAATAATGGGCATGCATGAAAGATGAAATGAACATTGATATTCGTCTTAAGCTTGCTTCCTGCCCATACTTGCAATACCCTTGGAGCATGCGCATCAATCCTAGGATTCAGAAGTGCCAAGTCTGTTCATAAGTCTGTTCAGCTTTATTGCACGCATGATCTCCTGCAGGACGTTGTGGAGACTACCTTGGCACTGGACAACTTCAGACGCGCCTGTGACAGTGGCAGAGGGGCTGTGTTCATGTCTGTGGCAAGAGGCAAGGTGGGCAATCCAGCTGGGGCGCACTAGTCGTGTGGGGCGCACTAGTTGTGTGATGCGCACTAGTCGTGTGGGAAGAGTGCAGCAGCAGCATAGAAGCAGCAACTTGAATAAAACGTGCCCTTCCTGGTATGAGGATGTGGCGTGGTCATCATTTTCTTGCTCTGAGTCCTGATCCCGGTTGCCATGATGCTGTACGGAGATAAAATGGAGTATGCAGCAGCTACAAAGCCCATAAGCTACCGCATGCACGAACACACATGAGTAATGCTTTGGTGGTACCAACTCAACAAAATGTCTACCTGATTGAGCCTGTTGCTAGTTGTAACAGGTATAATGCAGCGCATGGGATGCGCTTCTACATTTTTCATTTTGCATATTGTAAAAGCATAATTTGCTTTGATTGCCTCATTATGGATGCTGTCATCACCAAGACACAAATTACGCAAAAATGTGAAAGCACTCCTTAAAAACACCTGATGTGGTGTGCATGCGCTCATTGCAGGTTGCAGAAGGCATTGATTTTGACAGGCACTATGGACGATGTGTGGTCATGTTTGGTGTGCCTTACCAGTACACACTGTCCCGCGTGCTGAGGTCTCGGTTGGACTACCTAAGAGACACATTCCACATCAAGGTGGGCGAGCGCTGTGATTGGTGGTAATCATTGAAGGCCATGATGTCAAGATCCATTGAGCCTTGCCGTCCCTCTTCATGTCATAAGAGAGTATACCATACAGACACCAGCTTCTTGTTGGCACCCACCTTCCAGTTGCTTATGGCAAACTCCACCAACCTTCTCAATCCCAGGCGCTGAAGTTGTTGTGAACAGGCTACTGGTTGCTGTCATGAAAAACCATATGCTCTTCCTTTTATTCTGTGGGGCGTGCCATCATGAGAAACTACGAGCTCCACTTATTGATTTGTTGTGCACTTGTTCTACGTTATGTCTCAGGTATGACGCAGCATGTGCTGTAATGCGCAAGCACTGGGAGTTGCATGTGCACGCACCGGGAGTTGCAGCACAGGGAATCATAGGCCAACAGGCTTGTAGGCTACCTACAACCAATACGGCAATGCTGGTAGTACATGACTGATGCCTGCAGGAGGATGATTACCTTGCGTTTGATGCTGTTCGCCAAGCCGCTCAATGCGTGGGACGTGTCATCCGCTCCAAGTCAGACTACGGTGTGTGTGTGTGTGTGTGCATGTGTGTGTGTGTGTCCTGGTCACTCGTGGGTGGCTGCGAGACCTCTAGCCAAATGTTGGTTTCATGCACACAGCTGTTCCCCTGTGCTGCCTGGAGGGAATGCCCCATGAGCATGGCATGTGAACTCCACAGATTTGACACGTGTCCCTACCTTACACATGAGCTTCTCTGTTCATGGAGGAGTTAAAGTAAGGCAAGTAAAGGAATGTAATGTATTTGTCAAGTAGCCAATCGTGCTTAAGAACCAGGCAGCTTTGGCATCATATAGTGTAGTATTGGGGCCTTTCAGGGCTTGGCTGCAGCTGTTATGGGACATGCTGTGTGTCATTTGGCTGGATTGCTTCTAAGTTGCTCCTTCCGCCCACCTGTCCACTTGGCTAAAAATACTTCCTACTCTGCACATGCAGCGATGCCAACCCTTCCGCAGTGGCTACAGTATGATGTCCGCATCCATCTCTCTTGCACTTGTTCAGGGATGATGGTGTTCGCCGACAAACGGTACCAGCGATCTGACAAGCGTGACAAGCTTCCTAATTGGATCACCAGGCACTTGCGGGACGCGCACCTGAACCTCTCTACCGGTGAGCACCCATGAGGAAGGAAGCCTTGATGTCGGGCTGTTTCATCGGCCAGATGAGCTAACTGCTGGGGTTGTTGCTCATTGCCAGCCTGCCTTCACTGCCAAACCTCCGCTGGTGAGCACCCGCAAAGCTGCACACGATGCTGCTGTTAGGGATCACCAGCCCTTCCCACGCTGTTGCAGCAGTTCAGTGCTTGACACACCGATTTTGTCAAGTTCTCACCTGAAGCGGTCGTTTGATGGGCACTTGTAGGCCATGAGCTGCCTTGAGTCCTCAGAACCTTGGACTCTCTCTTCCAATTGAGCCCCGGCATTGCGGCCTCTAGCATCATGGCTTACTTTACAATTTGCGTCAAGTGTGGAATATTGGACATGTAACTGCAGACATGCTGCTAACGGTGGCAAGGGACTTCATGCGAAACATGGCTCAACCTTTTGACCAGGTAATCTTTCAGCACTGCTGACTCAGCAATGGGACAAGGCTTGCCTAAACCTAGCGCAGACCATTTCATTGTTTGCCATAGCTCACAAACTGAGGACCAAACACAAGCAGAATCACACTTTATGGGGTGCCAATCCAGATTGGATCTTTTTTGCAGGCTTGTAAATTGTGCTTCTTCTGCTCTAAAATGCAAGTTCATTGTATTCATGCTGGCCTTGGCAGAGGGTCTCCCTGCATCTTCTGATTGATAGGCACCCGTGCGCTACATGTACATATACCTGACAACTGGGGGGGGGAGCGGGGGTGGTGCTCTGAGCCCAGGAAGGCTCTCATAGGCTCTCATGATGTAAAATGCATGCACCATCTTGCCGCTGCCCCCGGCGCTGCTACAGTTGCATTGGCCCCCTGTGGACGGGCTCTGTCTCACCTGTAGCTTTCTGGATGGCCTTGTCTCACCTCCTATCTCAAGGGTTGGGTCTGCCTCTGCACCCGGGCACAGGGATCTGTGGGGCGCTCGCTGCTCAGTGAGGAGCAGCTGAACGCACTTCACCAGGCCTCCCTGGCACAGCCTGCCGCGTGGGGAACGCTGCAGCAGTGATGGACTGGCCGCTCCTGCACAGCCTACTTTATGGGGCAGTGAGGGACTGGCCCCTCCAGCATAGCCAGCTTTATGGGGCAGTGAGGGACTGGCCGCTCCTGCACAGCCAGCTTTATGGGGCAGTGATGGACTGGCCGCTCCTGCACAGCCAGCTTTATGGGGCAGTGAGGGACTGGCCGCTCCTGCACAGCCAGCTTTATGGGGCAATGAGGGACTGGCCGCTCCAGCATAGCCAGCTTTATGGGGCAGTGAGGGACTGGCTGCTCCTGCACAGCCAGCTTTATGGGGTAGGTGATGTGCAGGGCGTCACCTTCAGTGCGGTGGTGCTCAGCCTGGCAAGCTAGCCCTGCTGTCCTTTTCACTAAGCGCTGAGCAAGTGAGGCATATGTTGAGACATCATGACACAAGGAGTATGGCTCCAGTGCCAAGTGTACTAAGGATGAGTATGCTCAGAGGTGAATTCTTCAGCCTTCTTCCATTCCTCACCCCGCTGGCTTCCTTCTGCTTTGGTGAATGCGCAAGTGCGTTCATAGGCGCTTGCTGAATACGTGGTAAGGTGCTTCACACTTGTAGGCAGGGGCATCCTTCTAGGAGTCATGACAGCTCTTAGAATCTAGTTAAGAAGTTGCACCTTAGTAGCATACTACCTCATACTTAGAAAAGAATAGAAAATAGATGTGTCACCTTTCAATTCAATTCTTTAAACTTTTTATAAGCACACTATACAAAATCGAACCATTTTCTTCCAATCGTTTTCCAGTGCGATGTTTGTCATCTGTTGTTCATTGAGCAGCACATGCTTGCTAAGATTGAGGCAAGTTCGTGCTTTTTTTTTGAAAGCTTAATGCATGCACATTCTTACGTGTCCAGGACTCATTCGGAAGCAAAACTAGGCACTGGAACAATTCTGGCAATGCAATCTCCAGTCCCCCACTCAGGGAGACGCGTTAAGTAATTGTTCATGAAACTGATGCAAATCCTTTACACACTACAAGTAGGAGACTGTGGGGAAACGCTTAAATGACGGTCATAACACCGCTGGCACTCCTTCATGGATACACACAGCAATTATAGAGAACAATTGAAGCAGCTAACCGACTCAATCTACCTCCTGATCACTGGTGTGGTTGACAATATATATTTCTCCGCGTTTCAACCGGTTGAAATTAACTGTTTCAACAGCACTTCAACTAAGGGCTTCAGTCTGTTGTCTGAGCCAGAGCAACAATAAGCTGTACTTCTCCTCTTATTGTAAATATTGCTTGTTGCAAATAGGCTACTAGAACCTCCATGGATGCTTTCGACCGGCTTAGCTGGCCCCCGTTCGACAGATACAGCCTTGACCTTAAAGCTAAACCTGTCGGTTGTTGGTCCTCCCATATTATTTCAGCAAGCAAAACCTGCTGAACGGCTGACTTACCGTTTACTATTATGCTCTCTTGGATGTGTGTTGGAGAAAGGTTGACTTACCACCAGTGGTGCGCTCCACCTACAAACAGGGCCCTGGTTATACGTTCTCCTTACCCACTTCTCAAATACGTGTTCCTTGACCTCCTCCTTGACGTCATTTGCAGCGTTGCCCGATTCAGACTCCGTGTTCACACACTTTGCTATGAGACAGCTACTTGGAATCACATGTCTTTCACAACGTGCGACCGCTGTGAGGCAAATCATGATATTCAGCCTGAGGATGAACAACATGTGTTCCAGTGCACTCATCCCCAGGTGGCTCTCTTCGTAGAAAATTTGCTTCTCTATTTACTCAGCCTGCGATGGAAAGTCGGCTTTCCACCCCCGCTACCTGTAGGTTCGGGGTTCGAACCTTACTGGAGGCTCACAACCGGCTAAGCTGCCCTCGTTCGGCGGATACAGCCTTGAAACCTTAACCTATTTACTTAGGCAGGATCTCATGATGTGTCTGCTTTCTTAAGCAAGAACAACAATAAACTTCCTTTTTCTCCATGTCAATACACTCCCTTTTTCTCCTAAACATCACTTTTCATGGAAACCTCTAGCTTTCAGACATTTCCTCTCTTCTCATGTTCGCGCTTCTTTAGTTAAGGTTCAGGTTGCAGGCCTTCTAGGTTTCACCTCAGCTGCCCTTGTTCGGCAGATACAGCTATGTAAGCTAACTTTACCTTGAGTCACAAAAGCCACTTTTGGGGGTCAGCACTGCTGTAAGGACAATCCACCACAGTAGTTGATCTCTGTTATTGATCGCATGGGCCAATGGACAGAGAGACGGTCTGACTATCCTTTCCCTCGCTTGCAATCGGAGATTAACCCCTTAGTAGGTCCCATATCACGCCAACACCAGCAGACACCGGCTGCCATGAAGGCCCCTTAACAATCCGCCCTCCCTCTAGCTTCTGCTTTTGCCGATTGATGGATAAAATGTCTGCTACATGACATCAATAAAGTTTAAGTCCATCTTGTCCATCTTTAATTTCATGGTGCTGATGTCCTTGCGCAAGTCCTTCATGTCAGCCTTGAGTTCTGATATCCATTCGGAGCTCCTCCACATGAAGGCGCCCAGTGTACCAACGGTTGTGAACGTTGCACCGTACTGGACAAGGAACGCGTTGACACGTGCAGCTGCATTTTCCCACCTGAGGAGAGGAGGCAGTTGAGGCTACGCGTGTGCTGCGGCGCCTGGCTCCTAGGGGTAAGGGGGATGGGCCATAGGAGTTGCTGAGAGGAAGATAGCTCCTGGGGCCGTTCATAACATTTTTGAATAACAAGTGAAATATCTCTTTACTTACAGAGGCCTAACTGCAGTCCGTTAGGGTTGAATGATGATTCATCATTAATAGATAGTCAATTCCAAATCATTTCTCACGATATTATCTAGAATGTTGGAACCAGATCGACCCAACATAGAATTTTGTCCTTCCGTCCACCCGTACATCCATCGAGAGCCGTTGAAGTATTCCATCATCTCCTTGTTTTGAACAGTTAGCCGTCGTTTCCAGGTACTCAGGAAGTAAAGTAGTAGCTGCAATATAAAGCAGTAGTAGCAGTAGTGGAAAAATTGCCTGGGAGTTTGAAATCGTTGCTGCCTGCATCAGATATTTTGCAACTTAGCCGGGCATCCAGGCACACTGATGTGATATCCCTCTGGATCAGGCCCTGTGTTTGCCTGAATATTTGGTGGCTGGCCAGCCTCCACGGAGGCTGGAGAACTCAGAGCTCGACTGCTCCACAGAGAAGCACAGTGACAGGAAAAAGCTTTCTTTGTTCAACTTTATTGATAATGGGCAAGGCTTGAAGTCCTCCGCATCAGATATATCAGTTGAGTGCGCCCAAGCAGCTATTCTCTGAGCGCCTAATTATAAAAGCTAGTCAGTGACATGAGGGCGCTTACAAAGAAGCGCAGGAATCCATTTGGCTTGCCGTACCCGCAGAATGGGCGGGGCCAGCGTCTGCAATGGCATCAGTGCATGCACTTCTTTGGATCACAATGGAGGATGTGCAGCCCAGCATTTTTGGTATTTGTGGCATGTGTAGTATAGGCACTTGTCTCCGTCTTGCCTGTCGCCGCAAGCAAGCATGCAAGCACGCGCGCGTGCGCTCACACACACACACACACACACGCGCGCGCACATGCACAAATGCACAAATTGGGTGCTTTGGGAACCGCCCGATCAGGCCCAGTTTTTTGTTTGATCTGTCCCTCATGCACCAATAAGCTTTGCAATTTGACATGATGGCTCATGCGTGATTCTGATCTAAGATGCCCTTTGCAGCAGCTTGTATGACTGTCAGATACAGTTAAAAACACCTATCATTTTTTTGCCTACCTCCTTGATCTGAAGGTTGTGTGGAGAGCGTGAACGCTAGCATCAAATGGAATGGCTGGCACATTTTGCGCGAGTTTGTTGGTGTTGATGGACTATGAATCCATAGAGTGTCTCATCAGCTGATCTGCTTGATGGGTCTTGGTGTGTAGGCTTTGAACAAATGTGGCCACTTGGCCCATGCTGGCAATGAGGTGCAGCTTGAGCCACGCGTCCACCATTTTTTGCAGAGGTGGATCTGAATCATTGAGTCAGATCTGGTGCGCCATCTGCGGAGGTGGATCTGAATCATTGAGTCAGATCTTGTGCGCCATCTGATATCTTTAGCCAAATGAAGTGTTGTCTTTGAGTGAGCAGGGGAGCAAGAATTGAATGTCCTTGCTTTTTGTTTAGGTGCGCATACATGTGTGTGATGTGTGCAAGGTGATAAGAGTGTGTTACACATCCGTGCGCTCGCGCCCAGCTGGATCCATGCTTGCTATAGAATGCCACAGTGTTTGCCTTTCTGATTAACACACTCCATATCTCACTTCACTCATATGTAGGCGCCAAAGTGCTATTGATGCTACTGTGCATGAGATTGCACAAAAAACCTTGGAGAAGCATCAATAAGGAGAGGTGAGCAAGGTGACTAACGCCTTGGCAAACAAGATCAGGGCCTTGCTTGGCAAGCTTCGCGCCAGCTTGGAGGACATGTATGCATGGATAGCACATGCTGCTGATGATCCGCACGCAGATGTCAAGCTGTCTGAGAGCCTTGTGAGTGGCATGCTGCAAGGGAATCCCGGCCCTTGGCATGTTGGCAGCCAATCATTCGGGTTGCGCGTTATGCTTGGGCGCCATTTATACACAGCTGATAATGATCGGCAGAGGTGTAAAGAGCAGCTTATTTTCATGCCTATTGAGAAGAAGAAGCCGGTGCAACAGCTTATTTATGCGGCAGGGAGTTCAGGAGCAAATTGATGCTTAAACAGAAGCTGTCCTCTTCCTGGCTGTACACCCGTCAGCACGGTGAGCTGCTTTGGTTAGGATGGCATGGTCACAAGCTTGCTAGTATACGTGAGAAAGTGGATGGAAGGTTGAAGTGGTAATAGGATCATGGGCTTAAACGAATGGCAAGAAATGATGCCAGTGTTTCCAGTTTGATATCGAATATCCAGTATGAATTAATTTTTGTTTCTAAGAACCTAATTAACTGGCTTGCCTGTATGATTATTCCCAACCTTATTGCTTTCACTCTTCTGATGTTCTTTTAAATCTTTTTTCTTTTGACACGGATCTCTAAAGATCATCAAGACCATGCTATTTTTATACTGTCAGCAGATCTATCAGCAGATTTTGCAAATTACCCCCTGTTAATTGAAATCCTTGCCCACTTGTAAGTGAGACGTCCACCCCATTGAATAAGAGTATTGTGGTGGCGCATGTACCAACACAAAAATATGCAAGAGCGCAGCACCAGCATACTTAAAGCTCAAAGATGCCAAAAATATCTGCCTTCATACCATTCTTGATGGTGTGGTGGGCACCAGTTTCAAGCAAAACATGTTGAAACTCTGTTACGCAAGCATGGCCTTGAAAACTGCAAATTCTGAAAGCTAACATAATTCCTTAACACACACTCTTTCCAACATGCCAATGTGCAGACAAAATGATAATGGTTACAATGACCACAATGGGTTTCGGCCTTCAGCCAGATGGGTTGACTGCTGGGCTTGCTGGACAGTACTGCCACCCAGACAAAAAATATCCATAGACTCAGAAAGAAAAAGAAGTGATTTGAACGTCTGCTTTAAAAGAAACAATTTCACATCCTCAGCACTGATGTTGTCAAAGTAAAAAGCGCCTGTGCCTCCAATGTAAATCCTACCAGTAAAATCAATTAATTGTTCTGCGAATCTCCTTCTCAAATAGCACATTTCTAAGCAAGGGCATTAAAAAGGACATGTTTTTTGTCCTTGATATCATGTAAGTCACATTTGTCACAATGCCTATTGTGGATTTGCCAGCAGCCAGTTTCATCTCTCAGGGTATGAGCACGCAAGCGAAATCGAGCAATGTTACCAAGCACATGCCTGCTCAGTTCCAGGTATCTAGGCAGCAAATGGGGGGAGCCTCGCGCAGTGCTTGGCTTGAGAGGCGAGGCCATCCAAGCATGATAAGTAGCCAGTTTGTGAGCGTGTGTCCTAGGATCTGCACCACCCATTCCCCCCATACCGCATGCATTCGCTCATGCAAATTGACCACAAAGTCTTGTAGAGGAAGGGGAGCTGCAGCCTTAATGCAATTGGTATACGTGTCTGTCGCACGTAGACCCTCACATGCCTCTATAAACTCTGCAGTCCAGCACTTTCTGTAAGAAGCACCTAGTGCAATATCTGCATGCACAATCTTCTTGAGCAAGCCACTATTCCCGCTTAATAGAGAGTTGAAAAACTTGGCAGCAGCATGGAACCAGTAAAACTGCAAAGGCTCCTGGCCACACTCTCACAACACAGCCCAATTGGCCGTGGATCTTTTCACACCAAGCACACCTTTGAGAAATCATAGATTTGAAGGGGGCTGTCAAAATTACTTCCTTTCATGAACCGTGTGCCCCAGACCTGGCAAGCACACATACTGGCGGGAATAGCGTAGCATTTAACCGACCAGAGGAAAGCATGTGGTCTGTCAATCAAATGATGCTCTCGCGCAAATTGCCTAATTCTGTGACAACTAGCCATGAAAGGACCAAGCATATACTCAGCAGATTTGGCAATGTTGTAGAAAATCATGCCTAGGTATTTGAATGAGTCCTTGTTGGCTAGCGGAGCACCCCCCACACTGAAAGCGGGAACGTTAAAGCCATGTGAGTTAAAATGCACAACTTCAGACTAAGCAGTATTGATGCTTAACCTTTTCATCTTGGCATGCTCGTCCAAACGGTTGAGCATGGTTTGCAGTTGGTATGGCCAATTTGCAGTAGGGTACAAGTCATCCGCATAAAGCATGTGGGTCACCCGTATGGTGCTAGAGCCAGTGACAGAGAGAGAGAGAGAGAGAGAGAGAGAGAGAGAGAGAGAGAGAGAG
>LFIK01003958.1_pt1 | contig 12020 bp, 14 predicted proteins | sample 643401 | NCBI WGS metagenome assembly LFIK01 (sample SAMN03777447, study PRJNA286221) | soda lake metagenome | biome: soda lake; feature: Kulunda steppe; material: water; isolation source: sample T5-Br brine of Lake Tanatar-5 | place: Russia: Kulunda steppe | collected 2010-07 | reverse complement strand
TGGGGGCATCATCTTAGCTAGTTGGCTTTTCTGGCAGTTCTCCTTTTCCTAGCGTTTTTCAGCTCTTCTGCCTTGCCTGCCTTAAGGACATTGCTGTGTCCGCTCGCGTCTTGTAACAAACAAACAATGCCCAGTTGATTCCTTGTTGTTTCAACTACCCAGTTGTTTCATGGTTGTTTCAATCATTTTCTGGTTGATTCCTGGTTGATAGTTGAATCAACCAGGTTTTCAGCTGGACCTGGTTGAATCAACCATGGTTGTTTCAACAGCCCAAACATTTCCGACGTAGAGTGAGCGCAGCACCGCTGTGGGCTCTGATACTCTCCTTCGACTGAGATGTCAATCACTTGTGCCTAATTGCTGAAGTACGTGCCTTATCCGGCTGTGAAGTTCATGGCGCAAACGCTTTATGCAGCTATGAAGCCGCGTGTCAAGTGCTCTGTCCGGCTGTGAAGTTAATGGCCCAAACGCTCTGTCTGTACAGCTATGAAGCCATGTGTCAAGTGCTCTGTCCTGCTGTAAAGCCATGTGTCTAAGCACTCTGTTCAATTTTGAAGCAGTGTGTTGCTGTATGGTTGCAAAGCCACATCAGAGGCTCAAGGGGTGAGGAAAAAAACCTTTGATCACATCAGCCCACACCACAAATGTTTTGCCCCGTTTGCTGCTGTGCGCTTGCAAGGATCCGCTCCTTTGCATGCTCTCACGCATCCTGCCCAACTTGAAGGCATGTGCCCTTCACAGTCCGACTGTGTCGGAGACGAGTCGTATCCTTCATGCAAAATATGACCCACCAACAAGCCTTGAGCTTCCCCCCAGCTCTGCACAACACCGGCCCGGGCGCCACAGAGCCAAAATAAACTTGGGATGTGACTCACTCGGAGTTCTGCTGATACTTGTGACAAAACAGTGCAGCTGTTTCTTTGAGCAATGCTGCAGGCCCACTGGCTAAGAAATAAAAAAGGACATAGGCAACAAAAATCCTCCCATCAACTTAGGAAAAGAGGCCACCCAGGGCCGAGGCACCACACAATCCCTCCCACTGCAAGCGCTTGGATACGAATATGAATGTATGTTATGAAACCATGTTCACATGCGCGGTGGGATTCAACCGCATCTCTGGCAATGTATGCTCAGATTTGCAAGGTAGGTTGACTCAAGCTCAGACTCAGCTCGGAGCTGTACGCAAAGGCTGCTGAGGCAAGTAAACTTGAGATTGCTGGGGGGTTGCAATTACGTGACAAAGAGGCAGACTGACAGGTATGAAGGTGCCAAGCAGCGCCCGGCTCACAAGCTCATGATCTGGGTCCACACATCCTCTGTGCATAAGCCTTACCCATCATTTTTTCATGTCTGTTACTCCCCATTTTTAAGCCGTTTGTGTTCGCGATGAGTGGCTCTTTGAGGTCCATACCAAGTGGCCGGCCTTTTCTCTGCTACAGGTGCATTTGGACAAGGGTGTGCATGCAGTGACAGCTTGGCCTGGAGGTGAACAGTGCAAAGAAGTTGTGCATGGCTCAGATGGACTCCAGTTCCCCGCAGGAGTGAGTCATCTTGGATAGAGCTACAGACGTAGAGTGGCAAGCATGTGCACAACACTGCAGTGCTGCGGCCTGTACCTGCCAGAGGCATGTCATGCAGATGAGGAAATGAGCTTGGATAATCTTTTAAAGTTCACTCTTGCCTACAAACAACTTGCAACTGATGCAGTCATGCAAAATGAGATCAAGGTCTTTCTGCATCCCTGTGCGCAATTAAAGGCTGAAGACCGAGTCAGAGTGTAGGTTCCAGAACCCTTTCGGACGTACTCGCTCATCTGCAATGGCAAGCAAAGGCTGTAAGGCCTCAAGCTTTTTCGCTTACAAATTGCGAGAGTTTGGCATTGTTGATGCATAGCGTGCTTGGCAATCTTGCCTTGCAAGTCCAGGCAGCAATGGTTACTGCAGAGGTGCAATGATGTGTTGAGCAGAGTCTGCTTTGCTTCATCAGTCTGTGCTCTTATCTCTCAGGATAATCTCTACCCTTAGTCAAATTTGTGTGCTCAATACATCCAGGATCCCGCCCAACTTGAGATTGACCCTTGCAAAAGTCAGACTGTAGATGGTCTGAGCAACATCACAGGTGCATGCGCTTTGTCATTGCTATTCTGTAACACAGCCAATGCCGCTTGTGCGTGCTGCTTCCATGATGTATTAAATATGCCGTATCCTAAATAGAACCATATTTGTTCAACTTGGACTTCAGGCCCAATGATTGTAGGTCCCACTGGAAACTCCACTCAGGTGGGCTCACAATTCCTCATGGCAGAGCACCACGGCAGAATTACACCAGAGAAAACCTCTGCTTCGCTGTGCAGGGGCAGCTTCACTGGGCAAAACTTGGTAAATGCCATGATACAAAGAAAAAAAGAATTTGACACTATGTTTGGTTTTTTTGGAACATTCTCCTCATACATGCTGTCTTGCATTCGTACCACTTGGCTGTGCTGCAGGCCTGGGGGCCTCCCATACTCATTTCTGACCCATACTTCTGTGGCACAGCAGACCCCGGCCTGCGCGCCAAGGAGTTACAGGCTTGCCAGCATGCCCATCGAACGGGAGCCTTGACTCCTTCCTGGACATTGAGCCGACAACAGGTGGCTGATCCTAGTGGAGGACTGTTTGGGGCTTGCCCAGATGCGTGACTCTCCCTTCTATGCATGCCACAAGGGGATTCCTAACAGCTATGTCTTTTTTTCTGATTCAACCACATTCTGCTCCCAGTATCAGCTCCTTACTGCTCAAAATCTGAGCCTTTTGCTTTTCAACAGGCCATGGTTTGGCCCCGCTTGCCTACAAGACAAACACTCATGCAAACATCACGCGCGCGCGCCCGCACGCAGCCTGTGCAAAAGAATGCTGCCTTGTGTTGTGCACAAGTGTGCTTGTTCGTCTCTCTCAAGCAGCCATGCTGCCGTCCCAGATCACTGCAGCCGCCAGTGAGCACATTGAGAGGCAGGCATCTCTGACAAGGCAACCTCTGCCAGTCCTGCTGCTGCATGAGTACATCACTGCGCCCAAGGCTCCACTTGTGCTACGAAGCCATGGGCTTGCAGGGTGTGTCTTCTAAGGCTGGCTGGCACACATGTCTTGTTGTTACAGCAAGCATCTCCAAATATGTGCAGCTCAAACTGCCACCTTGCAAGCATTACAAGTGCAACTCAGGTTTCATGCTGCAAACATGGCACTCACACTAGTACCTCTGCACTCCTCTCACATTCTACATGTGTTGGGTCTCATGAACCTTTTGCACGTGCGGTGGGCGACGTGTATGAACGCATGGCTTGCATGAACCTCTTGCACATGTGGGGGAAGATGTGTAGCCAAGAGGTAGCTGCAGAGCACAATTCTGGGCCCGTTGCCTGGAATGATCCCCGTTGGATGCCCGTCACACTGAAGTTAGTGACCTTTTGCCCACTTCACCTGCGTCTGGATGCCAGTGTCTTGCATGCCTGCCTGCTTTGGCTTGCAGAGCAGCTGCAGCCATGCTCCTTGTGCGCTTGCTGCCATTGGCATTGATTGCCACTTAAGCAATCAAATCTTGGGCAAAGCCATGTGCTGACACAGCACCTTTGAAGCTGCAGCCCTCAAGCCTCCTAAGCGCCCAGCAGCAGCAAACCCTGCTTGAGATACATACTGAAGGGCCACCGGCGGAGCATGCCCAAGACTCTTGGCAAGAGATCACCCAGCGGTGTGTTGGGAGCGGTGTTATGGTGGATGGCCCACGAGAAAACGCAGGGGCAGCAGGCCTGCTGTGCCTACCTTGTCTCCAAGCAGCCAGGATAATGCAATTCCGCTCAACGCTTGCACCACAAATTGCATGTCTCAGAGAAAAGTGTTTTGGACTGACCTGCTGCTTGGCTGTTACTGCCAACCCATCTTGTATACAAGAACTGGTCTGCTGTGCTCCTTCTTTTGCAGAGAAGCCAGTGGAGAGATTGGCGGCATATGACTCGCACATGCATTCTTTGCGGGCATGAGATGGACAGCCATTGAAGCTGAGGCGAAGTCTCCTTTTGCAGAATGGCACAAGACATAGGAAGTTTGCCATGACATCCACGTGTGCACATTGGTGCTTTTACTCAACTTTCCCTCGCACTGAATGCATTTTCAATACTCTGGGTATGCCTATCTATCTTACACAGTTGAACATCCTGCATAAGCTGAACTAAAGAGGAACTTTGCTCCGGAAAAGCAAGGTGGAATTTGTTTTGATATCTAGGGCGTACAATCCATCTTTGTGGTACACGAGGCTTTTGCCTAAGGGAGATAATACCATATCATGTTTTTTGTGATTTGAATTCTGGAGATTAGGAATTAGGTTTTTATGTAACAAAGATTCTTTAAAAGCATAGCATGTGCTTTACCCAAGCTAGCTTACAAGCCAGGTGATACTGATAAGTACTGATAAGCACTGTTGCAATTGCATTGTGATTGCAGTCACTATTTTCCCTGCTGTTTTCCACAACGCAATTAAGTTTTCTGCCTAAGTCTCTTGTTGTTGTCAAACAATATGTTCTCAACCAAACAGATTTCTCTGTTACGTATGTACACATTATGCGCAACTGCAAGCCAGCCTTTTCAAAAGTAGCAGCCTGCTGACCTTGTTCTATTTCAGCATAGCCGCTCATTTGTGTGAGGCTTTTATCTTGTAGGTCTGATAGATACATTTTAGCCAACATATCAAGGAGAAAGCGCGTGTGAGGCTGCTGTGAGGGACAGGCTCAAGGAAATGCGTGCAGGCCAGCCCAGGCATAGGAGCATGTAGGCCCAAATCAACTACTTTTGTATAAATGATCATTACTACTATTGTATAAATGAACATTAAGGCCACGGTCACACACACTTTCCACTTTTTTTAACTTGACCCTTGAAATAGGTGAAAAAACGGTCACACACGAAAAATTTTCCAACCCCTAAAGTTTTCGCTTTTTAATTCAATTCCCCAAAGTGCACTTATCCTTTTGGGCGGAAATGGGGGGTGGTCTCAGGAGGCCCCCAGGGAGGGTCCCAATCGTGCAAGACCCCTAGAAACCCCCTAGAAAGCCCTTGTTTTGTATGTCGAAAAGAACAATTACCTCGGGAGGATGTCTGGGGAGGCAAGGTTAACACACGTGATTTATGCAGCTACAGCACTAGCTTGTGATGATTCTCCAGGCCTACAGTGCACCGAGATGATGTCTAATGTATGTATTTGCCAGGCTTACAATTGCAGGGTGCCAAATGTGGTGAAAAATGTCAGGCAAATAGAAAATGAGATAGATAGCCATCACTAACATTTCCTGGGCCTTAAGACTGTCAATTTGAGGAGCACTTGCGCACAACAAAGGCGTTCCTTGCATGCGTGAGGACGTACTCTCAAATGAAGGCAAGGACGGATGCACCATGGCCACGTGCACAGGGGGAAAAGATGAGTTTTCAAGTGTGCGCCGGCCGCAGTAACCACACACTGCAAACTCTCCGGCATTCTGTCCTGGCACTCTTCCCTGATGGCTCAGGGTCGATTGACTGTCATGCAAGACCTCGCAGGCCTAGTAGGCCTGCAAGGTAGGCTCATAGTATGAGCCGAGTGCTTAAGCAAGGGCGTCTGCAGCATTGCAGGCTCCTTATGTACAGCGCAGTCTGTGCTGTGATGCTGCCTCATTGCGGCTTGAGGACCTGTCGCAAAGAGCTTTTTGGATCCTTTTGCACTTTGGGAGCTTATAAACGGGAGAGTGTGTTTTAAAAAATTTTTAGTAAAAAAAATAAATTTTTAGTAAAAATATTTAGTCGGAGACAAAAATATTAGAAAAACATTTAGTGTTCGCTCAGAGTGAAAAAATCATGTGTGGCTGCATATTTTTTTCACTTCTGAGTGATAAAAAAGTGTAAATTTTTATTGTGTGATCAAAGCCTTAGTAAAGCATATCAGGGGCTCCCCCTGAAGGGTGGTTCGTCAAATCGAGGCATGGTCCGATGTTCGTAAAATCGAGGCGTGGTCACTTTTTTCATGAGCGACGAACATGCATATAAAGTGAAATACATATTTACTTCAAGAACGCAACAGCGATGAAGGCCGCGGTCAAATTGCTCTGTGGGCTTGCTTTCTGCCTGTGTGCCCTTTCGCAAGATGCGACTCCTTCCCTCCCTCTCTCATTCCAGCCTCCTCTTCGTGCACCCAACTTTGTTGTCCCAGGATCAGATCCCATGGGTGTGTGGGGTCGTATCCAGGACAAGGTGTGTGCATGCCTCGATGTTGCTCCCAATCTGGGAGCCTGCCCCATTCCTTTGCGTACGTTTCTGCGCGGCCTAGCACCACATAAAATAGCGCTTGCATGATGTGGCACAGATTATGTTTACTATGGTTGCAAATATGTAATAACACACCCCACCAGCTGCACCATGCAGGTCTGCTCACAGCCCCCCTGCCTTGCTGCTGTCCACGCCCTGCCTTGTGCAGCTTTGGAATGAAGTTTTTGCAAGGGATACACACTACGTTTGCCCAAACAACCTGAGAGACAACTGTGCCTGCATTCCTGAGGAATTTGCAAGCAGCAACACAGACCCGGCGCGCATTTGCTTTGCCTTCAGAGAGGTCAGTGAAGCTTGAGGCGAGATCTGCACCCTTCAGCCGTATTAGGGACTGATCCTTTTTATAGAGGCGTTAATGTCTGGCTTTCCCTGACTAATCCAGCTAAGTAGAGTACAGGAGGCGCACATGATCTGAGTTGCACTGATCGAGCCAGCCAAGCGAATTACATTGCTTGTTGATGTATACATGCACCCTACATGTTGCAGGTGCGTTGCGGCTTTTTGGCACGCAAGGCCTGGCGAGCAGTGTTCCACGATGCAGGCTCTTTTGACAAGTGAGTGCTGGCCGAGTGATTTTGACTGTGTGTCATACGAATGAGCGGGATCATGGCGAGTTGCAAGTGATTGGCCATTGATGGGAGGGTCCATGAAGGATGGAAATATACCTAGTGCCAACAGGCCTGGCGGCAAAGGATGCACATGCCCCTCGTACCGTGCAGGAGGACCGGCAAGGGTGGCATGAACGGAAGCCTCAGGTATGAGCTGGACCACCCCAAGAACCAGGGCACGGAGCTTGGGCTCATCATGCGCGACGTGTACGAAGTGATCCTTGAAGAGGAAGTTGAGCACCTTGGCCGCCTTGGCAATGGTGATCCGTCCGGCATGGCAGACATCATGGTGCTGGGAGGTGAGCTGGCTGGCCCAGAGGGTGACTTGCTCGAGCCATCATGCAGGGCTGTGCGTGGTGTATGGGTCTGTGTGTGGCATGTGGGTCTGTGCACGGCATATGGGCCATGCTTTTTACGTGTTGCACTACTGTGGCACAGGTCATACTCTTGTGTTGCACTGCTGTGACATATGGGTCATACTCTTGTGTGGCACTGCTGTGACATGTGGGTCATACTCTTGTGTGGCACTGCTGTGACATGTGGGTCATACTATTGAGTTGCAATGCTGTTCTGTGCGTGGCTCATGGGTCGGTGCGTAGTGTATGGGTCATACTCTTGTGTTGCACAACTGTGGCACGGGTTATACTTGTGTTGCACTGCTGTGGCATTTGGACATTTTGGGAGCGTGGGCGGTGTGGGCACACGGTCGCAGGTGCCCTTGCCTTGCACGCGTGCGGCTACCCTGGCCTCATGTTCAGCCCGGGCCGCAAGGACGCGGAAGCAGCTGATGACCTGACCGTCTTGCCTAGCGCTCTGGACGATGCCCCGACAATGGTGCGCCTGCACAAGGCTCGAGCCCTCTTGCGCCTGTAACTTTTTTTGGCAAGTTTACTTCTGATGCTTGGGAATAATCTGGTCCTCTTCTGGCATCTGTTGATTCAGGGAGAGGGCCAGATCATCCCCAAGAGCCAGCTGCAAGAAGGCTGGCTGCTGATCATCCCTGCTTGTGCACGGCAGCGCGCAATATCAACCCCCTTGCCTGTCCAAAATTGGCCGCCACCTGATAATTCATCTCAGACAGCCTTGAAACCTCAAACCTTATCTCAGACTGAGACAGACCGGGGCTCACTTCAGCAGGCGCATAGTGCATGCTTGCAATGCATGCCAACCCACTTGCAGGACTGTGGCTCCGACTTGATGAGCTGTTGCCTTGTAGAAACGCATGCAAACTTGTCCAAAAGAAGCCTGTCTCTTGACAAAAGTAGACACACAGCAGGCTTGCCGCTTGGGGCAATGTACTCCTACCCGCATGCAGCTCAAATCATCTGAGCTTATGGCCATTGATCTGGTCAGTACCCTACCTGCCTGCCAAGCGCAGTTCCACAACTTTGACATGATGGGCTTCAATGCCGTGGAGATGGTCATCCTGAATGCTGCTGGCCACACCGTGGCAATGGGGCTTGAAGGCGCGGCATTTGACCACACTCCTGACAAGTTTGACTTGGCTTGGTTTGAGGTGCGTCAACCTCCTGCGTCCCACCATTCCTACTCCTTTTGAAGGAGCTTGGCTGTTTTTGCTTTGATCTTGCTGCATTGTGGAATGGGGCATGTGGCTTGGCTCACGCGCAGCGGTAAATCAAGGCATACAAACAGGACTAACAGGTATAAGCTGCAATGCTCCTTCCTCATCCATTGATGTACCTGGCAGCGCCTGCAGCATTGCCTGCACAGTGTGCTAAAAGCTGCATCTATCATCTCCTTCTTGCTTACCGTGTAAATGCGGAGGCTCTGGTACAGCTCCCATAAATCAAACTCACCTGACTTCTCCAACAAGAAGCAGACTGCAGATGCCCCTACCAGATGACACATGCATATGTTCACCTCCGCCATACCGAACACCGCACAAAGCTGCCGCTGCTAGTCATGAGTTATTTGCTCACACCAATTGCTGCAGGAGACAATTGCTACTGTTGAAGGGCCTGGCCGATTCAACTTCAGACCAGCCCCTTTCACAGTGCTGACAGACGGGCACTTGGTCAGAAGCCCAGACACGCGCCAGATCATGATGGATCTTGCAACCGCCCCCAACAGGAAAGCCACCTTCAACGAGCTGTTTGAGAAGGTAAGTTTGGGTGACAGCTTGCCTAGGTGTCGTTTGTGTGGGTGCAATTTGGCCAGGTGGCACAGACTGTGACGTAATGTTTGCTTTCTTTAGGGGTCCTTTTCTCTGAAAGTGGAGCTATTTCATGCGTCATGAGCAGTGTACATGTGTATGTGTGCCAGGGGTTTGAAGGGGGGGGGGTGGCACATGAACCGCGTATCCTTGTTTGTTCCAGGTTATGGTCTAAACGTGATGCCACCTTCTCAAATGGTTTCTTGAAAAATGCAAAGACGGTGTTGATCATCACGTGTTTCAAAACTGCAGGTCTTCTACAAAATGTGCTACCTTGGGCAATCTACATGCACAGCCCATCCCTCAATTCGTGGAAAGATGGTCTGAGGTGATGGTACACTTACCTTCAGTGTCAGAAGGCACGTTGAATAATTGCATGGCCTCCTGCAGCCATGAGTATGTATCTGCAGTGCCATTATCCACACGAGAAGATCATTCCTGGGTGCAAATTGCCTGAATGATAAACTGAGCAAATGTGAAATTGATCATAATTCTAATCAAAATTGGTTATGGTTCATGCTGGTGATGCTGCTGCTGCTAACAGGTTGTTGTTGCTAGTTTATTTATCTGCAGTTACTTCTATTTAATAGAATTAAACTATGATCAATTCTTATTTGCCTTTGGACTGTGATTATTTCACCACATTCCAGATGTTAACCAAAAGCAGCCTTAAGCAGAGAGCGGCTGAAAAACTCCAACTGTTTTGCTCAATGTCACAAAACGAAAAGAAATTTCTGTAGGCAGTGAAAAACTCTCTACATCAAGCAAGGGAAATGGTTTTCAGGGCCTAGGAATTGCATGCCCTCTCATTAACTTGTAATCCCCATGCAAACCCTTTGTATGCCTCCTCCACCAGCAAAATAGAAACAAAATAAGTCAATGGAAATCAGGAGGGTGACTTGCAGTCCCACAATCCTGATGGTCAAACCATCAAGGTTGTCAAGTTGGCAATGAGAGGTTAAGTTCAAGAGTAAGAGCATGAACCGAATAAGCATGAAGTTTCATGAACACAATCTGGTGTTATTTAGTGTAAATATTTACATTCCTCACATACACTCTAGCTTTATATACATTCCTCACACTTTGGTTCCTCTGAAGAGTCTCGGCCTTGATTTACAAAGAGTCAAGAAACTTGCTTTCAAGCTCCATGCTCATTCTGTGCACTATGCTCATAAGCTTGTTCGGACCAGACGTTCTCTTGAGCATTCTCCTCACCTTCAAACCAATCAGGAGAGGTCTGCTGGCTTGTCTGCCCGCAACCCTCCTGATCCTCACTGACTTCTTTCTTCTTTCTGGTGAAGGGGCTTTTCTTCCCAAGTGGCCCCTTTTCCTTAATTGATGTGATGAGCTTTTTGCTGCTTGCGTAGTTTTTCTCTTTTTCTCTTTTCTCTTTAAAGTAACGTAGGCAGTGAAACCACTCTCCACATCAATTAAGGAAAAGGAAACACATTGGCCCAAAGAGCCGTGAGTCTCCTCCACCAGCACTGGTAGTAGCTTTTTTAAATTTAAGCCTTAAAAGGCTCCATGCTGCAATGCAAGGGCACAAAATACACACAAACACACTCTCTCTCTCTCTCTCTCTCTCTCTCTCTCTCTCTCGCGTGCGCGCTCTCGCACAAGGGTACCTGTGCTCACGCTAGGAGGGACGCAGCTTACCAACAAAGATTATTCTAAATACCTGGGCATGATCTTCACCAAGACACACAACATGGCTGCTGCAGCTGAGCATATGCTTACGCCTTTGATGGCTGTTTGTCGTAGAATCAGGCAGTTTGCATCGGAGCACCGGTTAACAGATAGGCCACACAGCATGCTATGGTTGGCTAAAGGATATGCTCTTCCAGCAAGTAAGTATGCAAGTCAAACATGGGGGCACTAGGTACATGAAGCAAGGAGCTCAGATGGACTGCCCTGTGCAAAGAGTTCGCATGTGCTTGCTTAAAGGTATCTTAGGTGTGAAGCACACTACTCCCAACTGGTCTGTCACAGCAGCACGGTGTTGCGTGAGTGTGGCCAAAAGCCCTTGCAATTCTATTGGTACCGAGCGGCTGTGAGATTTTATAATGCTCTGCTATGTAGTAACAGTGGCACTCTTGCCAAAGTCCTCAAGGCTGATATTGCGATGAGCACTGTCAACAAGGAGTGCTTGAGTGCTGACTTCTTTGATGCTTTACATGGCCTGGAAAGAAGCGGTGATTTCCAACATCACTTGAGGACATTACAAACGATCCCACAGTCAGAATTTGTTGTTGATGTGAGGTAGAGGTTGAGGAGTATCTGGAGCCAATGCGGCATTCAAACCAACTAGGCAATGAAGATCAGATGGACAAGGCTGCAAAATGTCATAACTGGGTTGCTTTGCCTCTTAGGTCGGTGACTGTTGATGGACCGCCTTTTTCTGTACCTAGGTATTTGCATCTGGACTTGGGCAGGCAAACACAGCGGAACGTGGCACTACCTTTCTCCTGATTTGAGTGCTTTAGTTTTGGTTTAGGGTTACAGGCCTTTTAGGCTTCAGCTAAGCTGCCCTCGCTCGGCGGATACAGCTATGTAACCAAACCTAACCTAACCTAAACACAGCCGAACGTGGCACATTTCAGGTTACACTGTAATGGCATTCCCATGCGCTGCGTGTCGAGACAAGAGGCTGGGAACATCATGTTGATCATGATCATGATGATCGTGATGATATCTGTGATAAGTGTGGATTGTAGGCAATTCAAGATGAAGAACACGCTCTTTTTTCTGTCCTTGCATGCAAATGTTTTCTTAAAGGCTTTCTTAAAAATCTTTTCTTTGCATTTGAATTTCTTAAAGGGCACCCTCGGTGTGAAGCGGTCTGCGCCTAACTGGGCTGTTTTACGTGAATGTGCACATGAACCCCTGCAATTCTATTGGTTTAGAGCTGCCATT
>LFIK01003957.1_pt1 | contig 12020 bp, 9 predicted proteins | sample 643401 | NCBI WGS metagenome assembly LFIK01 (sample SAMN03777447, study PRJNA286221) | soda lake metagenome | biome: soda lake; feature: Kulunda steppe; material: water; isolation source: sample T5-Br brine of Lake Tanatar-5 | place: Russia: Kulunda steppe | collected 2010-07 | reverse complement strand
GGCGCAGCAGCCGGTGCAGGCCCCGGTCGGTCCCGGGTGAGCTGCGACCGGTCCACCGGCAGCACGCAGGGAGGAACATGACCACGATCGGCGTGGTGCACGCCACACCCATGAGCCTGACGGCGCTGGTGGGCCCGCTGGCCCGCTGGTTGCCCGGTGCCGCCGTCCGCAACGTTCTCGACGACTCCCTGCTGGTGGAGCTGCAGCAGCACGGCTGCGTGACGCCTGCTCTGGAGCGACGACTGGAGCGACTGGTCACCTACCTGCTCTCGGAGCCTGTGGACGCCCTGCAGTTCGCCTGCTCCGGGTTCGCCCCGGTGGTGGATCGGTTGTCAGCCGCGTTGGACATCCCGGTCCGCACGCCTGACGGTGCGCTCTACCGCCAGCTCGCTGACGGTCCGATGCGCCGCATCGGCCTCGTGGCCACGGTCCCGACAGCGCTGGACTCCGCCGAACAGCGCCTTCGCGCGCTGCTCGCTGACCGGGGTGGCCCGACCGCGGTCTGGACGGTGGCGGTACCGGAGGCACTGCCCATGGCGCAGGCAGGGGACCAGAGCGCGCTCGCTGCCACCTTGGCGGCGGCGATCAGGCCCTGGCGGGAGGACGGCGTCGAGGGTGTGGCGTTCGTGCAGTACTCCCTGGCGCCGGTCGCCGACAGCGTGTCGCAGCGAACCGGTCTAGCCGTGGCGACCGGCCCGGATGCAGCCGCACGAGATCTGGCCATCGCCCTGGCTCGACCGGGCCGCGGTGACAGCGAACATGCCAGCACGGTGCCCAAGGAACAGGACCATACGTGACCACCTCACCGGCCGTCGGCCTCTTCCTCTCGAACCAGCAGCCACCGCAACGTGATGCGCTGGAAGCGCTCGACGACCAGTTGGCCATGGTCCACCTCGTGCGGGAGGCCGGCTGGGACTCGGTCTTCACCGGCCACCACTACCTCCTCGACGAGGTACGGAAGCTGCAGCCGGTGCCGTTCCTCGCGCGTCTGTGCGCCGATACCGGGGACATGCAGGTCGGTATCGCTATCCTGCTGCTCGCCCTGGAGAACCCGGTGGCCGTTGCGGAGACCCTGGGATCTCTCGATGTCCTGTCCCGTGGACGGTTCGTGTTCGCTGCCGGGCTCGGATACCGCGAGGTCGAGCATGACGCTTTCGCCGTACCGCGTGGACAACGGGTCGAGCGGTTCGAGCACAACCTGGAGATCGTGACCCGCCTGGTCGAGGGTGAGAGCGTGACGGTGGATCTGCCCTGGTGTCGCCTCCAGGACGCACGGTTACGCAATCGGCCGATCCAGCAGCCGAGGTTCCCGATCTGGATCGGTGCCAACAGCGGGGTCGCGATCGAGCGGGCCGGCCGCATGGCGGACAGTTGGATCATCAACCCGCACGCACGGCGGGATACCGTCCGTGCGCAGATGGCCACCTTCCGCGACGCACGTGTCGCCGCCGGGCGTGATCCCCGCCCAGCAACCCTGCCGGCCCTGAAGGAGGTCTTCTGCGCGCCGACCCGGGAGGCAGCCTGGCAACGGTGCCTCCCCTATCTCGGAGCCAAGTACCGCACCTATCTGTCCTGGGGTCAGGAGACGGCGATGCCCAGCGGTGACACGCTGCAGCGTCCGGTCGAGGAACTGGTCGACCAGCGTTTCATCGTCGGCTCTCCCGATGACTGTCTGTCCGAACTCCGTGCGTGGCGGGATGAGGTCGGTGTCGACCACTTCATCCTGCGCACCGAGTGGGCCGGGATGCCGACGGACATGGCCATGGCCTCGCTCGAACTGCTGACACGCGAGGTGATCCCGGCGTTGAAGGCCGAGTAGGACCTATCGACGAGCATCTCTCGCGTGTGAACGCGCGCGGTACCGCAACACCCGAACCGGAGGCTGGGAGCATGGATCGCGACGCGTCGGTGGAGACCTACCTGGTGGAGGTCCCGCTGGTCCAGATCTGCTTCACCTCCGACCGACCGATCGAGCGGACCGCGGCGTGTGGGGGAGCCGGGCGGGGGTTCCCCGATGCCAGCCTTCCCACGGGGGTGGGCATGCCGCAGACGATCGTGGCCATGGCGCGCCGGGATGTCAGGTACAGCGCATGACGCGAGGCGTCGGCGCGAGTTGGCCACGATCGCTCCGGCAGCTGATCGCGCCGCTCCCACCGATCGTCAACCCCACCGAGCAGCAGCGTGTTGCGGTGCGCCGCTCCCTGACACGGACGGCCACGACCGTCATCGCCTTGGATGACGATCCGACCGGTAGCCAGGTCGTCCACGACGTCGAGGTGGTGACGGGCGAGGATCCGGCCGATCTCGCAGCGCTGCTGGACCCGCCGTCCGGTCTCGGCTTCGTCCTCACCAACAGTCGGGCACTCGATCGTTCGGCAGCGGTCGCACTGAACCAGCGGCTCGCGGAGCGGCTCCTCACCGACGCGGCGTCGCAGGGTCGTCGGGTGGAGTTCGTCAGCCGTGGTGACTCCACGCTGCGGGGCCACGTCCCGGCAGAGCCCGAGACCCTCACGACGGTGCTGGCAGAGGCCGGACAGCCGGTCGATCTGATCACCTTGTGTCCAGCCTTCCCTGAAGCCGGAAGGATCACGATCGATGGGCTGCACCTGGTCGGGACCGCCGACGGCTTCGTACCGGCGGGCGAGTCCGAGTTCGCCCGGGATGCCACCTTCGGGTACCGCGCATCGTCGCTGCCCGAGTGGATCGAGGAGAGAACCGGTGGAGACACCCCGGCGTCAGCGGTCACCGTGCTCTCAGCCGCGGAACTGCGGACGAGGGAGCCCGTGCAGATCGCGCAGCGTCTCGCCGCCAGAGAGCGGGGGACGATCGTGGCTATCGACGCCGTCGTGCCCCAGGACCTCTCCGTGGCCGCGATCGTGCTGGCTACGCTGCGGTCGTCTGGCCACCGACTGCTCCACCGGTCCGGTCCGTCGCTCCTTGGCCCACTGGTCGGTCAGCGGCCGATCGACCCGCTCGGCGTTGACGGATTGCGCCGGGACCGACGGTCGCCCGGTGGTGGGATCGTTGTCGTAGGCTCCCACACGACCGTCTCCACGCGTCAGCTCGCGGAACTGCTGCGCGCGGTCCCAGGGCTGCTCCACGTCGAGCTCGACGTACCCTCGCTCCTGGCCGATGCCGCCAGAGAGGTCGATCGTGTACTCGAGGAGCTCGCGGTGCACGCAGCTGGTCAGGACGTCGTCATCTCCACCAGCAGGCAGCGGGTCGACGGAGCCGATCGAGCGGACTCGCTCGCGCTCGCGCGCCGTGTCTCGGACGCGGTCGTTCGCATCGTGGGCACGCTCGTCAAGGCTGCCACGCCCGCCTACCTGGTCGCCAAGGGAGGGATCACCTCCAGCGAGGTAGCGACGTCCGGTCTCGGCGTCCGCAGGGCGACGGTCCTCGGACAGCTACGGCTCGGCCAGCTCTCGGTGTGGGAGTTGGGTCCCGAGAGCGCCTGTCCGGGGCTGCCCTACGTCGTCTTCCCCGGCAACGTCGGCGACCACACGACGTTGGCGGCGGTCGTGGCCCTGCTCCGTGACGCGCGGCAGACCTGAGGTTCGGGCCACCACGGCGCTCCGCGCCCGGTGATCAGAACAGGGGATCGCCCTCCTGTTCCTCGATCGCCGGCTCCAGGTCGATACCCAAGCCGCGGCGCACCGCCTCCTCGTAGATCCAGAAGGCCTGGGCGACGTCCATCGTGACGAGTCCCTGGCTGCGGATCATGATGCGTTCGTCATCGCGCACCCGACCTGGGTGCTGGCCGCCGACGACGCCCGCCAGCTGCGTCTCCACCCAGTCGTCGGAGTACCCTTCCTCCTCGATGAAGCGTTTGATCTCCGCGCAGACCCGGATCTGCTCCGTGTCATCAGCCATCAGCGTCATCTCGTGGTACGCCGAGACCTCGAGCTCCTGGAGGCGGCCCAGCACGTAGACCGTGACGCCGGGAGCGAACCACTCGGTGCGCAGGAAGGGCTCGGGCGCCTCCGTCGCCGTCACCACCAGCGGCGCGTTGCGCACCGTTTCCTCCGCGGTCGCGGGCACCACCACCTCGATATCGAGCTCCTCCGCGATGCGGGCCCCGAAGGCTTCCCGTTTCTCCCGGGTGGGAGACCAGATGCGCAGGCGCCTGAGCGGTACCGCGGCTGCAAGGGTGTGGATCGCCCCGTAGGCCATGTGCCCGGTCCCGAACACCGCGACCTCGTCCGCCCCGGGCGCCCGCAGGTGCTTCAGGCCGATCGCGGCACCGGCACCGGTGCGCAGTCCGTAGCCCCACCGCTCGTCGACCATGCCGAAGAACTGGCCGTCCGTGACGTCAGACAGCAGCACGTGCTTCGTCGGTCGCAGCGCGGAGGCGTGCTTGCCGGCCACGGTCCGGTTCAGGCCGGTCACCCGGAAGCCGGCGACACCTGGCCGGCGCAGCAAGCAGCCCTTGACCTTGTACCGGGTGACCTCGTGCTCCGGCCACAGGTCGAGCTGTCGTGGGTCGGCCCAGTCGATCTGGTCGTTGGCGTGGTCGTGGAGGGTCTGCTCAGCGATACGGACAGCATCGGCGGGCGTGAGGATGCGCTTCACGTCGGCGTTGCCGATGTAGCGGAAAGGTCGCATGGGTGGTCTCCCTGGTCCGGGGTTCGACGAGTGAGGGGGGCCGTACGTGTGCACGGCCCCCCTTGTCCCTTCGGTCGGTGCAGGTGTGTCAGTTGGTGGGCTCGCTCACCAACTGACGCAGGACGTAGTGCAGGATCCCGCCGTGGCGGTAGTAGTCCGCCTCCAGCGCCGTGTCGACGCGCACCGTCATCGTGAACTCCTTGCCGTCGGCACGGACCGTGACCTCGTCGGGGATGTTCTCCCCGTCGAATCCGACGATGTCGATCGTCTCCTGGCCGGTGAGCCCGAGGGACTCGATGGAGTCACCGTTCTGGAACTCCAGTGGCAGGATGCCCATGCCGATCAGGTTCGTCCGGTGGATACGTTCGAATGTCTCGCACAGCACCGCGTGGATGCCGAGCAGCCACGGTGCCTTGGCAGCCCAGTCGCGCGACGAGCCGGAGCCGTATTCCTTGCCGCCCAGCACGACGAGCGGCGTGCCCTCGTCCTGGTACCGCATGGCGGCGTCGTAGATCGTCGTCTCCTCCTGCTCCGGCAGCTTGAGGGTGAAACCACCCTCCTTGCCGTCGACCATCTTGTTCCGCAGGCGGATGTTCGCGAAGCCACCGCGCATCATGACCTCGTGGTTGCCGCGGCGGGAGCCGTAGGAGTTGAACTCCCGGGGCTCCACGCCACGCTCCATCAGCCACTGTCCGGCCGGCGTGGAGGCGACGATCGAGCCCGCCGGCGAGATGTGGTCGGTGGTGATGCTGTCACCGAGTACGGCAAGCACGCGAGCACCGGTGATGTCGTGTGCGCCGCGGGGCTCGTCGGGCATGTCCTTCCAGAAAGGTGCCTTCTGGACGTAGGTGGAGTCCGGGTCCCACGGTGACTCGTCCGCCGAGGGGATCTCCAGGCCCTGCCAGCGCTCATCGCCCCGGTGCACGTCGGCGTAACGCTCCTTGAACATCTCCGAGCGCACCGAGTCCTCGAGGACGGACTTGAGCTCCTCGGTCCCCGGCCAGATGTCCTTCAAGAAGACCGGGTTGCCGTCGGTGTCCTCACCCAGCGGGTCGTTATACAGGTCGATGTCCATCGTCCCGGCGATCGCGTAGGCCACCACCAGGGGCGGTGACGCCAGGTAGTTCATCTTGACGTCGGGGTTGATGCGGCCCTCGAAGTTGCGGTTGCCGCTGAGGACCGCCACGGACGCGACGTCGCCCTCGTCGATGGCGGCGGAGATCTTCGGGTCCAGCGGGCCTGAGTTGCCGACGCAGGTCGTGCAACCGAAACCGACGAGGTTGAAGCGCAGCTTCTCCAGGTGCGGGATCAGGCCGGCGCGGTCGTAGTAGTCCATCACGACCTTGGATCCGGGAGCCAGCGAGGTCTTGACCCACGGCTTGGTCATCAGGCCCTTCTCGACCGCGTTGCGGGCGAGCAGCCCCGCGGCGAGCATGACCTCCGGGTTCGAGGTGTTCGTGCAGCTCGTGATGGCCGCGATGACGATGTCACCGTGGTCGAGTTCGAAGCTGGTCCCGTCGTCGAGCGTGACTGGGACCGCGGTGTATGGACGGTCCATGGAGGCAGCCGGCGCGACGGGAGCACCCTGCTCGTTGCCGCGCGATTCGGACTGGGCGGGGGCGTCGCTGGCCGGGAAGCTCTCCTCGACGGCCGGGTCCGCAGCCGGGCTGACCGGCACGTCCTTGACGTGCTTCTGGACCGCCGAGCGGAAGGACGGCTTCGAGTCGGTCAGGGACACGCGGTCCTGCGGGCGAGCCGGGCCGGAGATGCTCGGAACGACCTGCGACAAGTCGAAGGTCAGGGTCTCGTCGTACTCGGGCTCATGGTCCGGGTCGTGGAAGAAGCCCTGTGCCTTGGCGTACGCCTCGACGAGGTCGACCTGCTCATCGCTGCGGCCGGTGAAACGCAGGTAACGCAGCGTCTCATCGTCGATCGGGAAGATCGAGGCCGTGGAACCGTACTCAGGGGACATGTTCCCGATGGTGGCGCGGTTGGCCAGCGGGACCCGCGACACACCGGGGCCGTAGAACTCCACGATCTTGCCGACCACGCCGTGCTTGCGCAGCCGCTCGGTGATCGTCAGCACGAGGTCGGTCGCCGTGGTCCCCTCAGGCAACTCCCCCTCGAGCTTCATGCCCACGATCTTGGGCACCAGCATCGAGATCGGCTGGCCGAGCATCGCGGCCTCGGCCTCGATGCCACCCACGCCCCAGCCCAGCACACCGACACCGTTGATCATCGGTGTGTGGCTGTCCAGGCCGACCACCGTGTCCGGGTAGGCGCGGCCAGCATCGTCGGTGTAGACGACGGGTGCCAGGTACTCCAGGTTGACCTGGTGGACGATGCCGGTGCTCGGTGGAACGACGCGCAGGCCCTTGAAGGCCTCCGCACCCCAACGGATGAACCGGTACCGCTCAAGGTTCCGGTTGAACTCGATCTCGGCGTTGAGGTCGAAAGCGTTCGCGGTCCCGAAAGCCTCGACCATCACCGAGTGGTCGATAACCAGGTCAGCGCCGATCTTGGGCGCCACCAATGACGGGTCGCCGCCGCGGTCACGCACGGCGTCTCGCATCGCAGCGAAGTCGACGATGGCCGGGATGCCCGTGAAGTCCTGTAGGAGGACCCGAGCCGGGGTGAACAGCGTCTCAAGGTCCTCACCGAGGTTCGGCTTCCAGCGAAGGAACTCCTCGACGTTGGCCTTGGTCACCGCCTTCCCATCCTCGGTACGTAGCACGTTCTCCAGCAGCACCCGCAGCGCGTAGGGGAAGTGGCTGACGTCCTGTTCGAGCGCGTCAAGTCGGTAGATCTCGAAGGTCTTGTCGCCGACGCGCAGGTCACCGCGCGTTCCGAAGCTGTTGGTGCTCATTGGCTCCTCTTCCGCCTAGTTAGGGGTAGATCATGGGTCGCAGACCACCGTCGGGATCGGCGGTGGCGCCTGGCTTCATGCCAGCCGGCTGGCCAGAACCGGGCAGGTCGCGTGCATCATCACGGTCTGGGCATCGCTGCCGAGCAGCGCCTTGCCGACGCGGCTGCGCTTCGCGAGGCCGATCACGAGCAGGTCGGCACCGGCGTTCTCCGCGACGCGTGCCAGATCGGTTCCGAGCCCGACGGTCGACACCTGCACGGTGCTGCGCGCGGCGTAGCCCTGCTCGCGCAGCGGCTCGGCGATCGATTCGACCTGTGACTTGACCGTCTCCACCCGCTCGAGTTCGTCGTCGTCGGTGCCCACAGCTACGAGCGACACCAGGTGGATCGTCCCGCCGGGCGCGAGGACGTCCAGGGCGAGCTCGAGCAGGGGTTGGCTCTCAAGGCCGGGCTTGATCCCGACCACGGCATGCTCTCTCATCTCTTCTCCCTCTCGGATGGTCTGAGCGATGGTCTCGTGGTGCCGGGTCATGCGTCCACTCGAGCGGGAGACCACCGACTTCGGTCATCCTATATTCTTCAGGCACCGAAGGACGTGCTCGCGCACTCCGGGCAGGCTCGGCTCCCTCGACCCCGTCCCGATCGGGGTGGCAGGTCCCGTCGTGGTCACGATGTCGAGGTTCCCGCCCCGGCAGGTCCCGTACCACCGTTCTCCACCTGCCCTTGCACGGAGGATGCTGTGGGTCCCGCACCGTAACAGCCGGTGCGGGTTCGGCCCCGCTACCGTGCGACCCGGGAGTTCGAACGGGTGGGCTTGGTGACCAACTGTCTGGAGTGGAGGGGCGTACATGGTCCTTGAGGTACTGGGTCAGGACGAGGCGCTCACTCGGCTGGAGGGGGTGGGGATCGCGACCCCTGCTGCGGGGACCGGGATGGACGCGGAAGCGGCCGCGGCGGCCGCAGCTGAGCTGCCCGGCCCGCGGTTGGTGTTGAAGGCCGGAGGCCTGCTGCACAAGACCGATGACGGGGGTGTCGTCCTCGGCCTCGAAGGCCCGGGTGCTGTCCGTGCCGCTGCGGAGGATCTTCTTGCCCGTCTCGGTGACGGCGCCCTGCCCCTCGTGGTGCAGGAGCAGTTCGAGGGTGTGGAGGTACTCGTCGGTCTCAGGCGGGTACCGCAGTTGGGCACGGCCCTGGTCGTCGGTGCGGGCGGGATCCTCACCGAGGTCCTGCAGGATGTCCAGTACGAGAGCGTGCCTGTGGATGCGGTCGCTGCGCGAGCGATGCTGGATCGGTTGCGTATCCGGCCGCTGCTCGATGGCGTCCGTGGCGGGACGAGGCACGATGTCGACGCACTGGTCGCCGCTATGGTCGCGGTGTCGCAGTTGGCTGAGCGCCACCCTGACATCGCCGAGATGGACCTGAACCCGATCATGGTGGGATCGGAGGGTCAGGGCGTACGCGCTGTGGATGTGCGTGTGCTGGTGGATCGGACACAGGAGCGGCTCACCGTGCGAGCGGTCCGCGACCTCGATCGCCTGCTCGCGCCGCGCAGTGTGGCGGTGGTCGGGGTTTCCGATGACCGGTCGAAGGTCGGCACGCGGCTCTTCGGCCATCTGGTGACCCACGGGTTCCCCGGAGCGCTTCACCCCGTCCACCCCTCCGGTGGCACCATCGACGGCCATCGCCGGGCCAGGAGCTTGCGGGAGCTCGAGTCCGCCCCGGACCTGGTCTGTATCGCGGTACCTGCGCAGCACGTCCCGGCGGTCGCCCAGGAAGCCGTGGATGTCGGTGCGGGATCGGTGCTGGTACACAGCTCGGACTTCGCGGAGATCGGTGACCGGGGCCGGCAACTCCAGGACGAGTTGGCGGCCGTCCTGGCTGCCGGTGGCGTACCGCTCGCTGGACCGAACGACATGGGTATCGTGGCGCCGCACCAGGGGCTGGCGGCATCCATCTCGGGGGCACTGTCGCGTGTCGAACTGCGCGCAGGCTCTGTGGCGCTGGTGAGCAGTTCCGGGGCACTGGGTTCCTGCCTGGCGACCCGGTTGCTGGAGCGCGGTGTCGGCCTCTCGCACTGGATCCACGCCGGCAACGAGGCGGATGTGACCATCGCGGAGTACCTACGTTGGCTGGTCGACGATCCCGCGACCGGAGCTGTCGGGCTGCTGCTCGAGGACATCAAGGACGGGCCGACCTTCGCGGCCGCAACCCGGGAACTGAACGCTGCCGGGAAGCCGGTATTCGCCTACCACATGGTCCGGACAGCGAGTGGTTCGGCCGCAGCCCAGAGCCATACCGGCGCGATGGTCGGGGCCTTCGAACTTCGCGAGTCGGTCCTGCGTGCTGGAGGGGTGGTCAGTACCCCGTCGCTCCAGACCCTCGAGGATGCGTTGCGGTTCGCCGCCCGTCACGGCTTGCCTGCGGGTCCACGGCTCGCGGCGCTGACCTTCTCCGGGGGAGCCTGCACGATCATCGCCGATGCTGCCGTGGAGCTCGGCCTCGAGCTCCCGGATCTCGACGCAGGCACGCGCGGGGCCATACAGGAACACGTGCCGGCGTTCGCGGCGGTCCGCAACCCGTTGGATGTCAGCTACCAGTTGATCAGCTCGCCGGATCGTTTCGAGGCCGTGCTCGCCGCCCTGGCCGGTGGGAACGCCTTCGATGCGGTCCTGCTGCAGTTCACCACCAACGCTGATCCGGGTGCCACCGCCATCGCCGAAGCCGCCGTATCGCTGTTGGAGACCACGGAGATCCCGATCTACCTGTCCCGGTACGGCGGTGACCAACTGGCCCCTGCGGCTATGGCCCGCTACCGCGATGCCGCGATCCCGGTGCTGGATGCGCCCGATCGCGCGATGCGTGCCGTTTCCGCGCTCGTCGAGGCGAGCAGGTGGCAGGCGCAGTTCGCGGCCGGCACGGCCGGGGCTACCAACTGAGGTCCTGCCGACGGGTCGGACCGCTCACGATCATGAGGTGACGTATGGACTTCCAGTTGACCGAGGAACAGCTCGCGCTGCAGGCATCCGCCCGGCGGCTGGCCGAGGATCGTCTCGCAGCGAAGGCCTTCACATGGGAGTCCTTCCCCTGGGAGAACGCGCGGATCCTCGCTGAGCAGGGCTTGACCGGCCTGACCATCCCGGTCGAGGACGGTGGGCAAGGCGCCTCGCTGTTCGACGCGGTCCTCGTCATGGAGGCCGTCAGCCAGATCTGTCCGCACACCGGCGATGCGGTGCAGGCGAGCAACTTCGGTGCGATCCGGCAGATCGCGGCCTTCGGGAGTGAGCGGGTCAAGGAGGAAGTCCTCCCCCGGCTGCTGGCTGGTGAGGCGCTGGTCAGCGCCGGTATGAGCGAGCCGGAGGCTGGGTCGGCGCTCACACAACTGCGGACCAAGGCGCGCTACGAGGGTGACGAGGTCGTCATCGACGGGCAGAAGGTCTGGAACTCCCATGGTCCCGACATCACACACGCCGTGGTCTGGTGCCGGTTCGGGCCGCGCACCCGGAACATCGGTGCCGTGGTCGTGCCGGTGGACGCACCGGGCTTCACCAAGGGTGCGCCCGAGGCCTACATGTCCGGTGAGCACCACTGCGCGCTCCACCTCGACGGGGTCCGCGTCCCCCGTGAGTACGTCCTGGCCGACGAGGACGCGCTGCGCCGAATGTTCACGATCTTCGGGGTCGAGCGCATCGGCAACGCCACGCGTGCGCTCTCGCTCGCGCAGTCGGCCTTCGACCGGGCGGTCGAGCACGTCAAGACCCGCGAGCAGTTCGGTCGACCGTTGGCCGAGTTCCAGGGCCTGCAGTGGCGGTTCGCCGACAGTCGGATGAAGCTGGACGCCGCGCGGCTGCTGATCTACCGGGCGGTCGTCAACGCGGATGCCGGTGCACCGGACCCCGCTGAGGCGGCGGTGGCGAAGTGTTTCGCCAACGAAGCGGCCTTCGAGGTCGCCAACCAGGCCCTCCAGGCTCTCGGTGCCTCCGGGTACTCGACCGAGTTCCCGCTCGAGTACCTCGTCCGGCGCATCCGAGGCTGGATGATCGCCGGTGGGTCGGTCGAGATGATGCGCAACCGCATCGCCGAGGACGTCTTCGACCAGCGCTTCAGCCAGCGGCCCCCGACCGGAGACGCCTGACCGAAGGGCCCCCGTCCTCATCGTCGCCATCGAGGCGTCGCCCGTACGCCGGCTGCTCCCGGTCTTGCGTTGGGATGGCGCGTTGCTCACCGGGCGTTGAAGTACTTGGCCTCAGGGTGATGGAGCACGATCGCCGAGGTGGACTGCTCCGGGTGGAGCATGAACTCGTCGGTCAGCTCCACGTCGATGGCGCGTGGGTCGATGAGCTGGAACATCTTCGCCTGATCCTCGAGATCAGGACAGGCCGCATAGCCGAAGGAGTAGCGCGAGCCGCGGTAGCCCTGCCGGAACCAGTCCTGCACGCTCGTCCCATCGTCGTCGGCCACACCCAGCTCCTCGCGGATGCGCCGGTGCCAGAGCTCCGCGAGCGCCTCGGCCATCTCCACGCCGAAGCCGTGGGCGAACAGGTAGTCCTGGT
>LFIK01003956.1_pt1 | contig 12023 bp, 12 predicted proteins | sample 643401 | NCBI WGS metagenome assembly LFIK01 (sample SAMN03777447, study PRJNA286221) | soda lake metagenome | biome: soda lake; feature: Kulunda steppe; material: water; isolation source: sample T5-Br brine of Lake Tanatar-5 | place: Russia: Kulunda steppe | collected 2010-07 | reverse complement strand
CCCCTGCACCGTACGCATCCCCGTGCGCGACCCCCCGCCCCAGGGCAGCGCCCCACATGGGGGTGTGCACCGCCACTACCACCGCTGGCTGCCTGCGCGGGTGCTGCATGTGTTCCGCAACCACCTGGACCTGGCGGTGCTGCAGCTGGAGGCGCCCATGTGGGAGCTCAGTGCACTGGGGCTGCGTCCGCTGAGGCTGCACCCAATGGGCGGGGATGGGCCTAGGTGCGGGAGGTACCCTGCGGGGCATGCAAGAGCGCGCATGCCTGCGCATGGGCATGCATGCGCAGGCATGTAGCCCCCCTTGCACACGCAAGTGCACGCGCAACCAATGGCAAACACACATACATACGCATAGAAGCAGCCGCAAGGCACACCTGGTCTGCATGCGCTACAGCACAGGAATGAGCAGCCGAGTGGGCCTGGGTAAGCTGGGTCGATTATCCATCCAGGCATTCCCTGCTAGGCATTCCCTGCACTGGTGCAGGCAGCTGCGCTTGAGGTCACAGGCAGCTGCGCATGAGGTCATAGGCAGCTGCGCATGAAATCCAGGAGCTCCAGACACAGTGGCATGACTGAGGCGCAGCGGCTGTGCCTGGATTATCCTGTGTATGTGTTTGTGCATGCATCTGTGCAAGTGTGTGTGCGCATGAACAAGTGCGTGGCTATGAGCCTGCACCATGCTTGCATGCCTGCATATTCAGGCGGTGTATGCCCCTCTCTACCTTCTGCTGCTGCTGCTGCGTGCAGCTGCGGCGAGGAGGTGCTGGTGCTGGGCCACGGCCTGTTTGGACCCGTCACAGGCCTTGCAGCTGCGGCCACTCTCGGCAACATTGCGAAGGTGAGTGCACCGCAGGGCGGGCGCTGCTTGTGCTCTGCCCCACAAATGCTGAGGTGTGTACGGATGCATGTCTGTGTTTGTATGTGCACAAGTGTGTGTTTGCGCGTGTGCACTTATGAAGTGCTGTTGTCCTCATGTCATTGGTTTCACTCAATTGTGTGTCTATGTGTGAAGGCAAATGTGTGTGTGCACGTTGTCTTCTGGCATACGTGGCATTCATACCCAGCAAAACCGTGAGCGTGTCCCCTTAGCCCCATCTTGTTTTCCACAGCCTGCTTGCGTCCTAGTTCACAACCAGTCCCGCTCTTCACCATCAGACCAGCCATTCCCCTGGTGCTATTATGGAAGCCTCTCTTTCCCTCTGTGTCTGAGGATGTGCACCCCTGGCAGCTCTTGCCTGGCAGCTCTAACCAAATAACAAGCGGGGTGCTGCCTTTGCTCCTGCCTCTCTCCAGGCTGCGCGCCATGCCAATTCGTCCTTCAACATGCATTTTGTAGCCTGCTGCCTTCAGCACACGCTGCCTCTGGGAAAGAGAATCACTGTCGCGTCTCAAGTTCTTTCCACGCGTGCTGCCTGTGCGCTTGTCTTTTAGTCCTGGTGCTTTGGTATACTTGATGGATCACTTAAGCCCAAGCAATCCTTTGCTAGACGTGCTACCGATGCACGCAGTCGACTGCACCAGACCAGCATGTTCCAGGACGTGGTATAAGTGCAGGTGGTGGTGCCTCCTCTGTCTTAATTTTGCTGTGCTACTGTCTCAGCAGTGCTGTGTTCTTGCCTTCTTTGTGCGGTTTGGGGGTCGCCTCGCCAAACTGTTGATATGTGGCAGTCGCGCAGGTGGTGCATGCAGATGGCCGCCCCACCATGCTCCTCAGCACCGCTGCAGTACACAGCGGGGCCAGCGGGGGGGCGTTGGTGTCTCGCCAGGGCAGGCTGCTCGGTCTGGTCACCAGCAATGCGAGGTGCGTGCATGCGTGCACGCTGCTGCTGCTGCTGCTGCTGCTGCTGCTGCTGGTCCAGCTGTGTGTTGAACGTTGGCCTGGTTAGGTCCCACTGGATATGGTGCACAGAGGAGGTATGCTCAGCATGCCAAGCACATATCGTGCTCCCTGCCCAATGCTTCCTTGCAGCATTTTGTGTTGCACAATAGCCACCGATACCGGCGTTGAGAATTATGCATTGTTGGGGAATTAGTTGGGGGTAATTGATGGGGAGTCCGATCCCTCAAATTGAAAGAGTGATCAGATTCTGGACAGGCCTGGACGCTCAAAGTCACTTCTCAATGGTCCATGCGGACCTGTGCTGCAGATTGATCCGGCAGTTCTAGTTCCTCACGCACTCAAAGTAGAGGCGGCTAGTCCGGTGTCCCTGGCGCACTGCAAAATGCTTTACAGATGGGTTATCCGATGGTTGCATGCCGCAGGTGCAGCTCCTCTGCTGTCTCGTGAACACATACACACACACTGCATCAGGTTGGCATGGATGCGTTGCCTGGATGTGTTTGTTACAACATACAACAACACACAATACTTGTTCATTGAATATAACATGCCATGCGCATAGAAGCCATGCGCACACCCTGCATTGGCGCTTTTGGCAGGCACGTCAGCGGCACAACCCTCCCTCGCTTCAATTTCTGCATCGCCGCCGAGGAGCTGCAACCTATCGCCCTCACCTTGATTGCCCTTGAACACAGCCTTGCACCACCTATTCACTTTGAGCAGCAGAGGCAGATCCCACAGCTGGCAGAGCAGGTGGTGTCATGGCCAGATGCAGCGTGCCATTGTGGGTGCTGGCGGCAGCAGGGCTGGTCTTTACCACGTGTCGGCAAGCCGCTTGACGCGGCTGTGGTGGCTCGTGCCATGCAAGCCCATGACCAGCATCATGACAATGCCAACAGGTGTGTTTGTGGGTTATGGCAGTGCAGGTGCTATGTTAGAGGACTGTGGCAACTGCTTCCTCGGGTTATTTTTCAGGGTTTTCTGGCCTTGCATTTGCTTCCTTTGCACTGCAACTTTCTTCTGCTTTTCCATTGGCACGCATAACTTTCCTATGAGACGCTTGACAGCCTGTTATTGCAGACTCTGCATGTAGCTGTCTAACCCCAAGCCCATGCATGAAGAGCTAATGAAATTCAATCATCTGTTGCCTACTTTTGCACTGGTTTCTGCAGGGTTTGGCGGCTGCAGGCTCCCACTCCTACCTTGCCCTCCAAATTGTAAGAATGAGACCATAGCTTCCTTGTTTTGGCTTTTGAGATCGCCAGCTAGGTGTTGAATTTACCTCAAATTGTTTTTTATTAAAAAAGGTGATGCAGGGTATTATTGGCTAGATGTTATGCCAGATTTGTGCAGTGCCAGATTTGTGCTGCATTGTAACCCAGAGATTGGTTGAGTTGGTTGGTTTAGATCTAATCCTGTCGTCAGTTTGGCTAAAGCTGTATTTGAGCACATCAAAGATGAAATCACAGTAATACCTCGTTTGTTTCTAGCGACCTTAAAGATGTACCCCAGGGAGAAGACGGGGGTGACCACTCTAGCCCTTGGGGTGCAGCAGGCATGGCAGCGCCCAGTCCAGTTCAGTCCAGGGTATCAGAGACTAAGCAATCTCATTGCGGGCAACCTGTTGTCTGCTTGGGGTAGACTGTCGCTGTCCGCAGCCAGTCCACACCACAGTTGCTCAATTATTTTTATTGTTGAGCCATGCCACTGGTCTGGTTTGGATGCAGCAGTCTCTCAGTGTGACAGAGCTGTTAAAAGAATTTAATCGCAAGATATTGTCCGGAAAATCGGGCCACCAGATCGCTCCTACCATTTGGCTAGTTATTAAGTAGGCCAATTGACATCATGATTGCTGCACAAATTATGGAAGAGTTGGCCCCGGGTTGCCCTAAACATGAAATCAGATCTGGTCACCATTCGGTATCAGACTAATTTTTTGAGTTATAAAGCACTAGGTCACAGACAGTTGGGAATAATATATTAGAGCTGCTTTACCAGAGGGGGCTTTCTGACCAAAAATCTGGGCATGCTCCTTTTTTGATGCAACTTGTATTTTTATCATAAAACTAGGCTACTGGCGGAATTTGTGGTGAAATAAACGCCCCTGGTGGCCTGGGAGGGTGCCCAGCCTCTGTTTTAGGCCTATTTTGGCATAAACAGCCCACTTATGCCCTTAACACGACCCACCCACTCGTCTTTTTACCCCCAAAACACCTTCAACATACTTCTAGTATGTTGCAAATTGATATTGGATGTTGATACTGAGGTTTGGAGGGGGTTGGATTTTGACCCATTTTGGCACCCCTTTTGCTGATTTTTCCTAAGGGAAATGACCCAAAATGCACATCTCACCAACCACTGGGTGTTTTCAATCCAATTCTTTTGCAATGATGTTTGTTTATTACAAGAGCACCAAAACACCAAAAATCATGTGATTTGGTGCAGTGGCTGATCTGCTGTGGACATTTGGCTGTGAAAAGTAGGGTCCATGCCGCAGCCCATTAGGCATGGGACCCCTCAAGTGCTGTGAAAAGCTTGCAAGCAGGGCTACCATCTAACACTAAGCTTGAAAAGGCCCCTTCAGGGGGCCCATGCCCTGGGAGCATGCCAAAACCATACCCATTTTGGGCCTCAGATAGCCCCCTCTGCTGCTTTACTACATCCATCTCGACATCACAGCCTTGCTAACTTGCAAAAAATGCAGCTTCCTCTAGCTTCCAGCCTTTCATCCATATAATCCTGAGCTTCGGCTATCAAAGTTTCATGCAGAGCCCCCCCCCCTCTCCCAGGGTCTTCATATTTTACCAGAAGTCTCATGCATCTGATGTGTTTTCTCCTTGCTGCAATGCACTGCCTGCTATGCACTGTAAGGCTTGTAGATGAAAGCACTAGTAGGCCGTTTGGTGACATTGATTAACAATATAGTGAGATAATGAGAGCATACTTGCAGCTGAAAGAAAATAAAAAGAATAAACTATGCATACGTAGATTATCTTTTCTTTTCTTTCTACGCAGGCAGTTAAACACCCCCTGCACCAATCAAGGAAAGGGAGACACATTGGTCTGAATTACTGTATGCTAGCCCCCATCGAATTCCTTATTCTTTCAATTTGAACAAAAGTGCTGCATTTCGCTCTTGAACTGAAAGGTACTTTAATGGCTTAGCGCAGCCGAGATACCTCTCCAGGACCTTGTTGGGGGGGGTTCGTCCCTGCACATGGGAGACATGGAACTCCTGAAGAGCTTCAAGTTTGATTGTTGAACAGGCAAGACACACAAATCAGGAGCCTTATCCGTGTTACGTGAGCTGTTGTCATGAAGTGAGTCACATGTGCAAAAAAGGCTATTCTGCAATTGCAGAAACCAACACACTGTCATCTCTTGTCAACTTACCTAAAGCTTGTGCCACACTCCCTGTGCCTGCTTTCTTGGCTCCAATGACTGACTCTTGGACTGCACAAGCAAAGGGCACAAGACTGAAGGTATCCTGAGTTGTTTGGTAAAGTTGTTTGAGGCAAGGTCAAGGCAAAGGCCACAGGATGCCAACAGCTGCGCCTGTGATCAATCACAATAATGCTTGAGCAACTTGTGGGGCTCAGGGAAATACATGATGCTCCGCTAGAGGATAATGACATGTATGAACAAGCCAGTCACAAACAATGCTTACAAACAATGCAGCACTAAAGCACTATCTGCTGTGTTGATTGATATTCACCAACAGTAACAGTGCATGAAATTGGTGTAGCACACTGGTGTGGTGCCAAAGGATCGCTTGTCTTCATGATTTGTAAATTTTGAAAGCTAAAGGGCAAGCTTCTTCAGTGCCTTCCATGGCATGCACCTGTGTTTGGTGTGGTGGTTTCCGCTGGGTAGTTTTCAGTCAGCTTTTCTAGCACCAACGTGGCCATTCTGCACAGAAAAAGGGTCAAGCAGAAGCGAGCAGTACAAAGATACCATTAACAAGCTTATGACTATCAAATGATTAAATAAATGCTCAACTCCATCGTGGATCGCTTCTAGCAAAAGAAAGGTCAACAAAAAGGTTTGCTGGCCCAGCATTTGCAAGCAAACGAACTCACTTGAAGACAGAATTGGGATTTTGAGCGGTGACCAGCTTGCCATCTACCTCAGCACACTCGCTGCCCGGCGGGCCTGAGAAGGAGGCAAGGGACGACTAATACAGCTGGAAAGGGAATGCTTTAATCCATCATGGAAGTCTGATAATAAACTGGCACCCACGCCCCTTTCTTGTCCAATGCATTGCCACTGATTGAAATAAGCACTCTGCATGCTCGCGCTTCTTTCTCGTCACTTAATCCTGATACTGTGCAACCAATCGACTTGGACCACACAGCAAGCTTGTTTTATTTTTTGCTGGTCACTCACCAACAACCACTTCAGCACCACGCTCGCGGAGCTTGTCTTCCATCAGGAAAGGCACCAGCTTGTCTGTGCCCCCTTGCTCCTCCTGTCAACAAACAAAGCATAGGTGTGGATGGTCTGAAGATGATCAGGCAACTAGTGAAGATGATCAGTTCTGATCAGCACATGCCAGCAAATAAAGAGTTGTTTTCACAGCTAAGTTTCAAGATTCATGGCAAGCAGCTGCTGGCACAGCCTGCAGGAGCAAAGATCAGCTGCACTGGTTCTCCACCTCTGCATTGCTGTAACACACGATGCGGCGCCGTTTCACCATCTGCATGGCGTGATGGAGGCACAATGCACAAAGGGATCACAGTCAAAATGATGATCAAGAGTGGATTGAGAGAGGCATCAGCCAAGGCACACCGGATTCTTGCCACTTTCAACCCTGTTTGGATGCGTGCAACCCTCTATCACAGCAGCATTAGCATGTAGGTGCCATGGATTATTGGGCTTGACAAATCCCGGATTTGATTCAAAATTCTTTTGGTTTTGCTTTAAAGAACGGCATCCTTCATTAAAGAGCATGCTTACTCACCCAGCCCTCTGTGCCGTCTGGCTTCTCAGGCACATTAACCAGCGCTGCAGGCCTGCGCCTCAGAGCCCAAGGCAAATGCAACTCATCAGCAAGCTTCCCTCATTCTCAGTCCTACCATCGACATTGACTACCTCATGATTTAAGCTCAGCATTTACATATGTTTGTCTGGGGAGGAGGACACCTGCCAAAATGCACTCGCAGGCAGATTATGCATCCTTGCATGTGTTGAGCAATCATCCAGGTTTTATGTGTAACTCTGACCATGGCAAATTGCACCGACCCATGGCAAATTGCAGCAATGACGATGTCCTTGGAATTGGCTTCCGATAAGAGACTGATCAGCTTCTCGTCCTGTGCAGGCAAGTATTGCAGCAAACCACTCCTCCTCCTGTGGCAAGAACTCGTGGACTTCGTGCGCCATAAGTTAATATGCGTGCATCTTTTTGTGCCACATGCAATGAACACCGCCTAGACAAGGAGCGAGTGCTCGTTATTGTGCACCCACGTTTGGAAGGTCAAAAGCAGCTCCATGGCCACCAGGAAGAAAAATGGCACTGCAGGTGAGGTGGGTGGGGATCAGGCGGCCACGCTCACACGCAAGGCGCATGTGGCAGGGGCAATTTCTACAGCAAGGCAGCTGGATGTGAGACTCTTTGCAAATCTTCAGGGATGTGTGCCTTGAGGCACAGCATGCTGGGCAAAAGCAGCGGGTCAGCGCTTTCATGTAAGTAGCCAACGACGGCAGACTGGCTGGCTGACCATGCTCAAAACAAGAGTGCACAATACTCACTCGTACACGCCCTCCAGCTGCTGCACCTTGCTAAGTGGTACTGAATTCTTGACCATTTGCATGGCTGAGTCTGCAGGCATGGAAAAGCGTGCCAGGGGCTCGCTCAAGTCATGTGGCGGGCCTTCACATGCACACGTATGCACAAGCCTGTGCATGTGCGCGCGCACGCACGCACGCACACACACACACACACACACACGCACATACACACACCATTCTTGAGGAAGCGGTGCACCTCCGGTGGTGCATCTTCTGACTCAGCCTTCTGCTTGCCGAGAGGATCCAGCGGGATCTGGCAAATCATGATGATGCGCGCATAAACGTGGCATGTGTGACATGTGTGTGTGCGTGTGTCTGTGTGTGAGGACAGCAAATTATTTCATTTTGATCCAAGTACAAATCACCCTGCAGGATGAGCTGCTGCCCACCTCGCCTCCTTTAGGGCTTGCTATTGTTACATCAAACCCGTTTGACACCCAAGTCACGAATGGAACCCCTGCTAGCAGAGAGTATCAAAAGGATCTTAGATCATAGCGAATTCAGAAAGGAGATCTCCAGTTAGTTAGTAAAGAATTATTGTCTCTCCTCTTCTCACCAATTTCAATTGTGTCTGCGCCAGTCTTCTTGCCCTTGCCAAAATCGCTGTGTGATGTCGCAACCAGCAGGACGTTTCCCTTGCTCACAGGGTTCCTGACAAGCTGGTGGTCGTCCCTGATGCTCATTTAACTTTGTTGTATGCTAGCTGCCCTGTCTTTGGGATACTGCCAGCCACCTGGCCTGTCGTGAGTCAGTGCCTAGAGCAGTTTCCAAAAACTCCACACTGACAAAATTTTTCAGCTACAAACTGCAGAAAAATCTATGATAAATAGAGTGATCACAAAATGTTTGTCGTGGAGAAGAGGGCTTGGGGACGAGAGGTCCGATGCAGAACTTCTTCGAAGAATTCTTATAAAATAGCTTAGCGATGTTGCTGTGACTTGCGTCACTGGTGCGGCCAAATTGCAAACGATTGCCTCGTTCAATCTGCAACATGAACGTGATCCTGCTCATGGACACTGTACAGCTTCACAATTGGTGAAGAACCCCCTCACTGGAATGGTAACATTCGACGTAAGACTTGCGCATGTGTACGCATATGTAAGACAGGGAGTCCCACCGGTGGGACCAGCATGCACGCAAGTTGTGGCAATGACAATTTCAGATTCAGCTCCTTGTTAGACAGCCTTTCATGGCTAACCTGCATTGATTTGTGGCATAACACACAGATCAAGGTCACACATGCCTTACTTCTCAGCAACTGTACAGCTATGAAATTAGGCAGTTGCTATCGCAACATGTTGCGATACGGAAATGCCAATCAGCAAGGTTTTTGCCCAATTGTTGTTGCTCCGAGCAACTCTGAGTCAGTGACTGTTGCTCAGTGACTGTGGCACAATTAAAATACCAATGCGCTGCACAGGAAAGACCCAAAATATGCTCAGAAGGCAGCCGACATGTCTAGATGTTCCATGTCATTCCAGTTGCTAACAAATTATTAACACAATATGCTCACTACCACAAAGGCACCCTTTGCAACCACTCCTCTATTGCATGAGGTGTCACCGCGAATGTGACATTCAAGACAACCCAGCAGAGATGTATGCAGAGTTCACGAGCTCAATGTCAACATGAGGGAGATACACCTCGGTGAGGTAAATCACTGTGAAGATACACTGCCTGGACACCGATAGAGGCCTCTAGAAAACAAAAGGAGGTTCTCTGTAAGCACTTGAAGGCCAAGAAAATTATCCTTCACACCATTCTTCTTGGTGTGGAAGGGTCTACCCGGAATGGTCACCGAACGCCATAATGTTGCCCGCAAACTCATCATGAAAGTCATCGGCAAAGTCTCACTGGCAGGATGTTTGGTATGTATCGATGCTGGCAGCGCTGACCGTTTAGTCCAACAAAACCTTCAAATTCCTGAGAATGCTGATAAAAAGGATCATCCAGTCGGAAATTTCCAGTTAGATATTCAGTTGGAATTTACAGGCTTGTTTACCTGTCAGAGACAGACTGGCTTACCTCCAGTCGCCCTGATGCCATTTGATTACTTCTTACCCACTTACCCATGAAATCCAAGCCACCTTCCACTCCCCATTTGCAACATGTGCGATACGTAGATAACATGGAGAAAATTGCGCATGCTCTGCCCAGAGCTCACGAGCTCAAAGCCAACAAGAGGAGGGTGTAACTCTATGAGGTGTATACCTCATAGAAGTGAAGAGCTGTGAAGATACCAGCAGGAGGCCCTAGCAAACAGCACGGGACTGTAAGCGCTTGAGAGCTAAAAGTCACACTTCAATCCATCCTTCTTGGTGTGGGAGGCTCAATCTATTCCTCAAACACTTTGCATCATCTTAAAAGCTTGGCCTTGATTTACAGTCCACAAGACTGCCCTTGAATTACATTTTCACCCCGTGCATCATGGGCATAAACTAGCTACAATGAGACACACTTGAAAAATCAAATTGTTCCCAAGGCTTTGCAAGGCCACTGATTGGTCTGAAGCAGGGGGCTGCCAGTCACCCTCCAGATCCCCACTGGCATCTGTTTCCGTAGGTGGAGGAGACTCATGGCACGTGGACCAATGTGTCTCCTATTCCATAAGGTTTTTGACGCAGGTGCAAAAATCATAAGAATGAGGTTTAAAATAACACAGAAAGAGCACGTGGCTCTTTTCAGAACCCTCCTGACCCCCACTAACGACTCGCTCGACAGCAGTCTGCATGGATGCCCTTGACAAGTTAGAAAACATACACGCACGCGCACAGGCACATCAAGATGGCCCCTTCAGTGCCTTTTATCTGCTGTCTTCTGCCCTTGCTCTCCTTCTTTTTTGCTCCTCAAGCCAGGCCCATGCTGCGTCTGCTGCATGGAACATAGCTGTCAAGAGTGAGGCAGCAGCGAAGGCGCCAATTGGGTGCACCAAGTGCCCGACAGGCCAACCCTTCAGGACAAGCAGGGGGGCCAAATCATTGAACCTGCACCACACGGGCGGTGTAGCGCACCTGAAGTAGTGTATCTTTGTTTGACAGAAACATGCTCTAGGGCAATTACCATAAGATGGCTGCTGCTGTGCGTGTGAGATGATACCAGGCAGTTCAATGACAATCCTAAACAAAATGCTGCTGGCCACTGCACACAAGGGCCTGAACCAGGCCAGAGACCGATCCAGACTATGAAAGAAGCTTTGACACTAAGAAGTTAGCATCCATTATACCAAAAGCACAAATAAAAAGCAAATAAATGAATGCTGGCCAGGTGGTCTAGGGGTATGAAGCCTATGGCAGCATGGTTGTGCTTTACGTATGTATTGCTTAATCATACAAGCATGGGAATGGGAGGAGGGGAAAAAGGTAGGGAGAAGCGAAAGTTTGAACAAAAGGAAATGAGCAGACAGATAACAAAAAGCTTCCATGTCCGCTTACATGCGCGACCATAGCTGAAGAAATGGCCTTTGTTAGATGAGCCCACCTTCCAGCAGCAGTGATGAGCACCAGGGGGGCAAGGGATAAGACTTCAAGTGGCTTGCGTGTAACGCGTGACCAGAAGATGCCCGTCACAAATAAGCCCAGCCATGCGGCAGAAGCGGACACAGCTGCGCCAGCGGATTTTGCTGGGAACAGGAACCAAGCCAGACTGTTTGCCCCTGTGTATGCGCGTGTGTGCATGCATGTATCTGTGTGCGCATGTGAGGAAAACAGGGGCGCAAGTGGCGCACGCATCAGGCTTCAATCATCAGTGCCTTGCCTTGGCAAGGTTTTGTGATGGCAAGCAGGTACTAGGTGGAAGCTCAGGTGAACAAGATAGCTTTGCAAAGGGAATGCATTTTTGACGCCGGTCGATGCAAGTGCCAGTCAGATTAGCAACATCTAAGCCAAGCCTTCTCATGAGCTCGATCCTACTTGCACACACACGTGTACCATACTTTTGGAAAAAAGTATTAGAATCCTGCCAAGACTCACCAATCAGCGATCCCAGGTAGGTCAGGAAAAGGCCACTTGCTCCCCATTTCTCTTCAACTAGCTTACCCCAGATGTAGGTGTGGAAACATGACTGCATGCATGCATCACACGCCCCTCATCTGCAGCACCTGGAGTGTTACTTTTATGAAGGCAAGGATGGAAAAGGAGCAAAGGAGGGGGCAGGGGGATGCTCCAGTGCAAAACCAGTATGGGACAGGCAGAATTTAGGCGGATGCACAGAGGACGCGAGATGTCACTGGACACTGCAGGTCAGTTTGCCTCTGCCAGACGGCCCCAGGAAACTGCAGGTCAGTTTGCCTCTGCCAGACGGCCCCAGGAAACTGCAGGTCAGTTTGCCTCTGCCAGACGGCCCCAGGAAACTGCAGGTCAGTTTGCCTCTGCCAGACGGCCCCAGGAAACTG
>LFIK01003955.1_pt1 | contig 12023 bp, 10 predicted proteins | sample 643401 | NCBI WGS metagenome assembly LFIK01 (sample SAMN03777447, study PRJNA286221) | soda lake metagenome | biome: soda lake; feature: Kulunda steppe; material: water; isolation source: sample T5-Br brine of Lake Tanatar-5 | place: Russia: Kulunda steppe | collected 2010-07 | reverse complement strand
TGGTTACCTCGGGTTCAACTCGGCCCATTCGCTGCACTGGGGTGGCCTGGAGGAGCGCGTGGATAACCGCGGTGATACCGAAAGCCTGGGGCTGCGTCTGGGTGCGCAACTCCCTTATGTGTTCCTGATTTCGCGCATCGCCCATTACTTGAAGGTGATACAGCGCGACATGGTCGGCACAGTCACCAGCCCTGCCGACATGGAAACCGAGCTCAACACGTGGCTACGACGCTACGTCTCGGACATGGAAAACCCAGCGCCGGCGATACGCTCGCAGCGCCCGCTGCGCCAGGCCCGACTTACGGTCCGCGAGGAGAATGGCAGCTACCGCATGCATCTGGATGTATCGCCGCACACGAAATACCTGGGCACGGATTTTGCGCTGTCGCTAGACACGCGGTCTGGTCCGCAATAACTGAAGAGACGCCGCCATGCCGTCGATGGGTTACATGAATGTGGAAGGTGAGCAACAGGGGCATATCGAAGGCTCCAGTGAACACCGGGACGCACGCGGCCTGATTGAGGTCTTCGCCTTTGATCATGAAGTTGCGGTGCCGCGCAAGGCCGACTCGGCTCTAACCGCCGGGCGCCCTGTTCATCAAGAGGTCGTGGTGGCGAAATTGGTTGACCGCGCCACGCCGCGACTCTACCAGGCGCTCGACGGCCATGAGCGGCTCACCGAGGTCAGCTTCCAATGGTTCGAGTACAGCGCCAAGGGCATTGAGGAACTGGTGTTTCGAATCGAGCTCCGCAATGCCCTGATCACGCGCATCAGGCCGTGCATGGCCGATGTGTTGGATCCGGCCAAGGACCGTTATCGCTTCATGGAGCAAATCTCGCTGGCCTACGAGAGCATTGTCTGGAGCTGGGGCAGTGGCGATGTGCAGTTCGAGGCCACATGGGATGGCCCGCAGGCAGGTTAGACGATGAGAACGCGATTACTAGAGCGGCTCAACCAGGAAAGCGGTCGACGGACGGAGCGGCGGCTGCGCGACCAGGAGCGCCTGCTCGTCTCCGTGCGCAACCACGTGAGCAACCTGCTGAACACGCGCCGCGGCAATGTGCCGATTGACCCCAGCTATGGCATGCCGGCTGCGGAGCGTCGCCTGAACGAGAGTGGTGCCCCGGACGGAGAACTGATCCAGTCGGTGATCTGCGATCTGCTCCAGCGCTACGAGCCGCGTCTGCGTGATGTTGACGTGCAGTTCCGGGGCCTGTCGGCGAACCAGTTGGGACTGGAAATGGAAATCACGGGAACGGTCGCGCACCCCAAGCAGGACCTGCCGCTGCGCCTTGCCGCGACCATGCTGGCTGATGGCCGTTTTACTTTCTGATCGGAGAGCAACGTTGACCGTATTCAGCGACTATTACAAAAGCGAACTACGCGTCCTGCGCGAGCACGCCGCGGATTTCGCGAGCGCGCATCCAGCCCTGGCGGGCCTGCTGGAAGGCCCCGCCGCGGATCCGGACGTGGAGCGCCTGCTGGAGGGCGTCGCCTTCCTGGCCGCCGATATACGCCGTACGCTGGATCAGGATTTCCCGGAAATTCTGCAGGCCCTCGCGCAGACGGTTTCCCCAAACCTGCTGCGGCCGCTCCCATCCGCCACGGTCATTGCCTTCTCGCCCAAGGCAAACCTCAAACAGACACAGGTCGTTGCAGCCGGCACACATCTGGAATCGGTACCGGTCGAAGGCTACCCGTGCCGGTTTCGCACCACGCTGGACACGCCTGTCACGCCGCTACGGCTTATTGGCGCCGATCGTCCGGACCTGCTGACCGACGAGATACCAGCGCCGGATGACCTGGTTCAGGTGCGCCTCACGCTCAGTGCCGGTGATGCCGGGCTGGCCAATCTGACAGTGCCGTCGCTGAGACTGCACTTGAACGGCGACTTCGCAGATACCGCCGACTTATACATGCTCCTTACCCACTATCTGCGTGGCGCCCGCCTCATTGAGCGAGACACCGGTCGGGTGATCGACTTAAGCCCGGATGCCGTCCGAACCATGGGTTTCGCGCGTGACCAGGAATTACTGCCTCGCCCGCGCAATATGCTGCCCGCCTTCGGCGTGCTGCAGGATTATTTTCTGTTTCCGGATAAGTTCCTGTTCCTGGAGATCGATCTCGGTGCCTGGCGCGATCGCCCCCAGACCCGCGATGCCAGCTTCGAGCTGGTGTTCAGTTGTGTCTCGCCACCTTATCCCGTGCCAGAAATCAGCACCGAGCGTTTCGTGCTGCACGCCGTACCGGCTGTGAACCTGTTCGCCACGGAGGCAGAGCCCGTGGTCATGGACCATCGCGACAGTGAATACCTGTTGCGTCCGACTGGCAGGGAGGGCAGTTCCTTATCCGTCTACTCGGTGGACAAGGTCGAAGGCATTGCACGCGGCGCCACTGGCAGGCGTAGCTATCAGCCCTTCTCCACCTTCATGGCCGGACGTACCGATACGCCGGTCTATCACCTCAACCGCCGGCGCCGCCGCGCAGGGGAGCGCGTCGAGGTGTACCTCAGCGCCGCGCTCCCCAAGCAACAGCCGCTGGACCAACGCGAGGTCCTCAGAGCCTGGCTAACCTGCAGCAACGGCGAACGGGCGGAGGCCTTGCTGCCCCACGACATTGAGACGCCAACGCGGGACACACCCGAGCTGGTCACGTTCACCAATCTGACCACACCGACGCCCGGGCGCCAACCCGCCCTGGGCGAGGGTCTGCTCTGGCATCTGATTGCCCACTTGTCGCTGAATTATCTCTCTATCGCGGAAGTGGACAACCTCAAGGCTCTGCTGCGGCATTACGCCATCCCGGGCGGCGAGGTGCGTGGCCGCGACCAACCCAATCTGAAACGCATCGAGAGCCTCGCATCCATCGACGTACGGCCCGATGAACGCCTACTCGGTGATACCTTCGTTCGCGGTCAAGCGATTCGCATCAAGCTGCGCCATAGCCATTTCGGCAGTGACGGCGATCGCTATCTGTTCGGCTCGGTACTTAACCACCTATTCGCCAGCATGAGCCCGCTGAACACCTTTACCGCACTCAGTTTCGAAGATGCGGCCAGCGGGGAGTGCCTGGAATGGCCTCCAATGCTCGGCACGCAGCGACTGTTTTAGGCATCCGCCGGATGACAAGCATGATCGACAACACAAAAGAGGTGCAGGCGTTACGCGAGGATATCCTCGAGAACGGTGCCGCATACACCTTCCGCCAACTGATCCGGCTGCTCAACGGTCGACTCAGGCCGGCGGCGAACGGCACTCCGGTGCGGATACGGCCTGCGCTTTCTTTGGAGCTGCCTCGTTCACAAGTCGCCTCGGTACGCCGTGACGGCGAAAACTACGAAATCACCACCACCTTTCTCGGCCTGTACGGTGTGGATTCACCGCTACCCGCCTTCTACACCGAGGAGCTGATCGAGGCGGCTCAGGAAGACCGGGGCGCCGCGCGGACGTTGCTGGACGCAATCCATCAGCACCTGTACGCGCTCTACATCGACGCCCAGGAAAAACACCGCCCCCTGGAAGCCACGGTCGAGCGCGGCGACCCGCGCTTTCGCGACCTGTTGCGCAGCCTCATCGGGCTTCGCGACCCGGCCGTGCGCGCCGCCCTGCCCGAGCCGGAAACGATGCTGCAATACGTGGCTTTGTTGGGCAGCCGGCAGCGGTCGGCAGAAGGCCTTCGCACGCTGCTCGAGAGCCTGTTTGAGGGTATCAACGTGGCGGTGGACCAGTGCGTGGAACGGCAAGTGCGTATCCCGGCACTTTCGCGCGTGCGCCTGGGCCAGCAAAGCCATGGCCTGGGCCGGAACGCGGTGATAGGCACGCATGTGCGCGATCGCACCGGCAAGATACGCGTCCGCATAGGGCCCTTGAGCCGCGAACGCTTCAACGCGTTGATCAATGAAAGCAAGCAATGGCAGTCGCTGGTCCGGATGATCCGTTTTTACTTGAGCACTCCGGTGGAGTGCGAATTGCAGTTGGAACTCGAACCCGGCGCAGCAAGCACCACGGTACTCGGCGAGCCGCAGCATGGCCGGCTGGGCGCCAGCACCTGGCTCTTTAGCAGCGAAGTGAACAACCTTCGGGCCACGCTTCAGCTGTAGGTCAGCTGTCCGCAATCACCGACAATGAAACGAGAAGGCAACAGACACATGCTCCAGGCACTTTATCAACTACGGCATTGGTTCGGCTGGATCATCATCGGCGCCATCGCCGCGATGCTGGCGTACTGGGGTTTTACCCACACCACCCAGAGTCGAACCATCAGGTTGGCAACCGCTGCCGAGGGCGGCTGGTACCACGAATTCGGTACGATCTTAAAGGAGCACGTCGAACGACAGACCAACTATCGGGTCGAGCTGATTGAAACGGGCGGGTCGGTGGACAACCGCCGCCGGCTGCTGGCCGGCGACGCCGATCTGGCAATTCTGCAGGTTTCCGCCATTTCCATGCAAAACCTGTGGGCCGTCGCGCCACTCTGGGACGACTATGTGCAGATCATCGTTCGCCGTGACGGAGACATCAACACCCTGTGGGACCTGCAGGACCGCAATGTCACGATCGGCGGACAGGGCTCAGGCTTTCGCGCCAATGCCCTACGTGTGCTCGACTACTACGACATTGATCCGCAGCGGTTTGGCAATAACGCCGCCTACTTCGGTACCCTGCTAACCGATACCACGCTGGACGCGGCCATTGTCACAACCAGCCTGGTCAATCCGGACCTACGCAGCCTCATTGCCAGCGGCGATTTCGAGTTCCTGCCACTACCGGGCATCGCCGGGTTCACGTTCAACCACACCTACTTCCGACCTGGCGCGATTCCAGACGGTGTTTATACCAGCCCTGGCATGCCGCGGCCGGCGCAGCTCACGCCCACTATCACCACGGACGCCATCCTGGCATCCAATCGCCAGGCCCCGAACGCCGTGATTGAGGCGATTCTACCCGTCATCGAATCGCTGGACCTGCGCAGCGACGCGCCAGCACTGGTGCAGCGCGACCCCACCGATGACCCTATCTGGCGGCTGCTGCCAGTGCATCCGGCAACCATCGACTATTACACCCCCTACGCCGGCTTTGGGCTGCTGGCGGATCTTCTCAGTGAACTGGCCAAGTTCAAGGAGTTGCTGCTGTTAGTTCTGCTGGTTATACCTGCCGGCATCTACCAGTGGAAGCAACAGAAACGGCTGCGGCGTGAAAATCGCCTGAGCGCTCTTAAACAGCAACTCGAAGCGCATTTTGACGAAATCTTCCAGATCGAGCGCGCACAGCGCGAGGCCAAGGACATCCGGCTGCTGCAGGATCACCTGAACCGACTCAATTACATCAAGATGAAAGCAACCAAACTGAGCCTGGGCACGCCCATCGGTGACTCGGGGCTGTTCCTGGCGTTTTTACAGCAAACCAACTCGGTGAGCCGGGAAATCGAGTGGCGCCTGTCCATGAGCCGTGCACCGGCACCAGCCGGCGAGCGGAGTTAGAAAACGTGCGATGAAGAATATGAGCTCCACCCAGGCTCCGCAGCAACAAACGCGGTCGCTCAAGCCACGCCTCCCCCGGCGCGGCCTGGGCTTGTCCGATAAGCTCGGGCTGACCATCTGCCTCATTCTGGTCTTCTCCATTAGCCTCAGTTCGCTACTGAATTACTTTAATTTTCAAAGAACCTACGAAGACCTGATCCGCTCGTCATACACCATCATGCTGCGTGATATCTCCTACAGCATTCAGTACGGCCTTGGCCTGGGACTGAGCCTGCCATCCATGGACAACATTCCAGCCCTCATCCGGCAGACCCAGGCCTCTGAACAGAGCATCGACTTTATCAAGGTGTTCGACACACGCGGCGAGATCCTGTTTCACACCAGGCCCGAGCGAATCGGTGATCAGGCCCCTGCGGCCTGGCGGACGATGGTCTTCAATAGCGCACAAACGGAAAGCATCTGGTCCAGCCGGACCGAGCGCCACTATCTCATTGGACTTCCACTGATCAACAACTTCGATCTCCCGGAAGGGGCCTTGTTGCTGGCCTACACCCGCGCGGAATCGACCGCCGTGTTCAGCGATGTGCAGCGGCAGCTGATCAAGCAGTCCGGCATGGTCATCGCCGCCTTCGGCGTATTCAGCCTCCTCTGCGCTTTCCTGGTTTTTCGTGGCCTCAGCGCCAGCCTGCGCCGCGCCGAACGCTTGCTGCGACAGACAATAACCAGCGACGACAACCCGGTGAACACGGTGGACGACGGCGGCGAACTCGAACGGGAGCTTGGCAACTTTCGGGCGATGCTGCGAGACGTCAAGCGGGAGCTTGAGGGCGAGCAGCGGGGGCCGACCAAACCGCCGGAAGACAAACCATGAATAAGCGGCTCAGCGAACAAAGCAGGCTGCTCGCCTTGGCAGCGGTGCTGATGATCGGCTCATCCGTCCTGATCTCCTATCTCGCTCTGAACCTGTTCGAGCGCCAGCTCAATCCGGCCATGGAGCGGAAAGCCCAGGTCGTCGGTGAATCGCTGGGTACGCTGCTGGGCCGCCTCGCCACCTACGGCTTGCCGCTGGAGCAGATGCGCGGCATGGATGAGATCTTCGCCTCCATCCAGGTCGATAATCCCGACATCGCTTACCTGGGCATCAGCACGCCCGAGGGCAGGGTCCTGCGCGAGCGCCGACTCGGCACCGTCAGCGGTGATGACTTGCGCCTGATCGAGCTGCCAATCCACGTGGACGGCCGGACAGTGGGCGCGGTTATCGTGGGCAGCGATGAACGTTACATGCAGCGGCAGATGAACGAGATTCTGATCGACATCGCCACGGTCCTGATCATCGCGGGCCTGATCGCGCTGGAGCTGCTGATCTTCCTGATCGCGTTTCTTGTCACGGCCCCCCTGCAAACGACACGCGCCGTGGTTCGCCGTGCCGTCCGGTGCGACCTCACTGTCGCGGTCGGTACGCCCGGACGTGACGAGGTGGGCCGGCTCGGCGCCGCGGTCAACGCAGCCATCGCCCATCTGAACACGCTGCATCAGCGCATTGGTCCCGCGGCGATCAGTCAGCGACTGCGCTTCGCCGAGCCAGGCACATCGCGCAGCCTGTTCTCCGAGCGCCTGATGTACATCCGCCCCCCGTTGTTCCTGCTGATCTTCGCCGAGTCCATGTCGCTGTCCTTCTTTCCGCTGTATGTGGAAACGGTCTACCAGCCGATCGCCTGGCTTCCCAAGGAAGTGGTCATCGGCTTGCCGATCTCCATTTTCATGCTCATCTGGGCGCTATCCCTGCCATTCGCCGGCCAATGGTCGGACCGGGCCGGGCGGCGACGCACGTTCATGATCGGCGCCTGCATCACCTCATTGGGCCTGATTCTCACCGGCCTGGCTAACGATATGTTCCAGCTCCTGCTATGGCGCTCGTTGACCGCGGTGGGCTACGGCATCGTCTTCATCACCGCGCAAGGCTATGTCACGGACCACACCACGCCCAGGAACCGCACCAAGGGCATGGCCTTGTTCCTCTCCGGCTTTTTCTCCGGCTCGCTCTGCGGTGCGGCCATCGGCGGCATCCTGGCCGAACGCATCGGCTTCGAGATGACCTTCTACCTGTCGGCCGTTCTGTCCCTCGCTGCCGCCCTTTTTGTCATGCGTTTTCTAATCGAACGGCGGGATGCGAGCGCGGCACAGCCGCCCGCGCTCACGTTCGGGGACTTCCGCTCACTGCTCACCGACAAGTACTTCGCCACGGTGACCCTGCTCGCGGCCGTGCCGGCCAAAATGGCATTGACCGGCTTCCTCTACTACGCCGGCCCGCTGTACCTGATCCATCTCGGCGCCTCCCAGTCGGCGGCGGGACGGGTGCTGATGTTCTATGGCCTGGCCATCATCATCATCTCGCCGCTGGCGGCCTGGGCAGCCGACCATCTCAAACGCCGACAGGGTTTCATCATAATTGGCGGTGTGCTCTCCGCGCTAGCGCTGCTCAGCGTCTACGCGCTGGATAACCTCTGGGGCATGCTGCTGGGGGTGGCCATGCTGGGCACCGCGCATGCCATCGGCGTAGCGCCGCAGCTGACGCTGATCACGGAACTGCAGAAAAAAAGCGATACCACGGCGGCGCCAGGCAAGACCATCGGCATTTTCCGCCTGACAGAGCGCATCGGCAACATCACCGGACCGCTGATCGCCGCATCCCTGATTGCGATTCTGGGTTATCAGGGCGCGTTTGCGGTCATGGGCCTGGGCGCGCTGGCCTCGGTGCTGCTGTTCACCCTGCTGATGACCCTCTACCGTCACACCGATGGCAACCGGCTCAAGGAGGCACAGGCATGAGCATGCGTCTTGCAGCCGCCTGGATTGCGACTTTGCTGTTCGCCGTACCACCGTTGGCGGCCAGCGATCCATTGCAGATCTACCTGGTCACCTGGCGGGGCATCACACCGGCCGAAGAGGGGTTCATGAGCTACATCCGCGAGCGGGGTATCGACGCGGAGTTCGTGCACCGCGACGCCGAACGCAACCGTGAGCGCCTGCCCGGCATCATCGATGAGTTGCGCGCACAGCGCCCGGATCTCATTTATGTGTTCGGCACCACGGTCGCCACACACCTTGCCGGCACCGAAGGCACGCGGAACCCACAGACGCACATCACCGATATTCCGGTGGTTTTCAACATTGTGGCCGACCCACAGGGCGCTGGCATCGCCTCCGACCTGAGCGGCACCGGTCGCAACATGACCGGTGCCTCGCACCTGGTTCCCCTGGAAACCCAGTTCAATGCGCTGAGGGCACTGGCGGACTACCGGAAAATCGGCGCCATCTACAACCCGCTGGAGACGAATTCCGCACTATCCGTTCGCGATCTCGAAACGCTGGCCGCCGCCAACGGCATCGGCATGCTCAGCATCCCGGTACCCGTCGTCAACGGCGCACCGCAGCTGCGAGCGGTCCCCGATGTGGTGCGCCAACTGGCCGAGGCCGAGGTGGAGATCGTTTACCTGCCGTCGGACTCGTTTATCATCGCCAACGCCGAGAGCGTGGTGCGCGCCCTGCACAGCCGCGGCATTCCAACGTTCTCTGCCACAGAGTCGCCCATCCGTGAGGCCGGCGCACTGATCGGGCTTGTCAGCAATTACTTCACGGTCGGCCGCTTGGCCGGCTACAAGGCCGAGCAAATCCTTCTTGATGGCAAGGATCCGGGACAGGTGCCCATCGAAACCCTGGCCCGCTTCACGTTCCTGGTCAACCTGCCCAGCATGCGTGAACTCGCCCATTACCCGCCGGTCAGCGTGCTGCAATTCGCCGAAGTGATCGAAACAGAGGAACGCCAGCAAACCCCCGAGGCTCTGCCATGAACGAAACCCGAGAACCTCTCAGCTACACGACACCCGACCAAGCCGCCGAGCAGTGGCTTCCGGCCTGGTTCGTACCGCGGATGATGCAAGGCAACGGCGGTCTCGCCCTGTGGCTGAGTAACGGCGTCAACTTGCCGCTGGAGCGCATCGACCGTGTGCACCGCGCCAGCGACGGCAGCGTCTGGCTGGATGTGACGCTGAGCCTGCCGGCGGCCGGCGGCAAAGCACCGGCAATTAGCGGGGCTCAAGCGAGCATTAATGCCGCGCATGTCATCGCCGCGGTCGAGACGGGACAATACGATGCCCGATCGGCCTGGGATCACACCTGGCTAGAAGTCAGCGGTCGGATGCGCATGCCGAGATGAGAAACCGCCGCAACAGCACCGTGTTCACCAAGGCAATCCTGCAAAGGCCGCTCTGTGCAGCGCTACTCCTTGCAATGACCCCGGCCGCCCTCGCTCAGCCTTTTTTGAGCACTCCTGGCGCACGCGAGCGGGCGCTTGGCGGGGCCACCGGCGCGATGACCGGCAGCCCGTCTGCCTTCTGGCATAACCCCGCCCTGCTCACCGATGCGCCCAGCAGTTTTGTCGCCGGCCTACAACAGATCCCCAAGCGCGATGTCGAGGAACTGGAAACGCATCGTTCGGACTACATGGCGGGGGCGGCCTTCGTGAATGCCAACAAGTGGATCGGAACGGTCGCGACCGGCCTTTTCTTTCACCGCCCGCACAGCCTTCGCTACCGCATAGCCGATAGCGGGCAACCGGACAGCGCGCATGGCCGCGTTCACGTGACCACCAGGGCGCTTTCAGTGCCGTATGCCATTGCCTTCGCCGATTCTGGTTTGAGCCTGGGCGGCACTGCCGAGATTCTGCGCGTGGATGCGTCCAACTCTCGTATTCACTTTCGCGGCGGCGACGGCGTCGTCCGGGAATACGATGGGGCAGACTCCTCGCATATCGGCGGCAGCGCCACGCTGGGGCTGCGATACAACCTCCGGCAAAGCGTGCGTCAAAGGCTGCGCCTGGGTGCGGTATGGCGCCTGCCTACCACCAGTAGCGCGCGCATCGAGGCTGAGCCGCGGCCGGTGAGCCGCGCCCTGGCCGACCGCGGTTCCGGCTATCAACTCAGCCTCGCGAGCAAACACCGCATGGCCTCCGGCGACAGTGTCGAACTGGGGCTGCAACATGCGTATAACGACTGGCGGCGAGGGGGCAACACGCGCCGCCAGAGCGCTGGACTGGAATACCGCCGGCACTTCGGCGAGACCCTGTTACAAAGCGGTGAACTGGCATGGCGGGTGGGCATGGCGCGCTTCGAAAGTCGCGCCGCTGCCGACTGGCAGGATTGGCCGGACGGACGCTTGCTCAGTGCCGGGGTAGGCGTCGCATTCTCTGGTGGCTGGACGCTTGATTTTGCCGCGGAGCGCAGCCGCGAGTCCCGCGCGGCGGGCGTGCAGCGCGAAACCTTCCTCGGCGCTGATGTGGGCTACCGTTACTGATCTGTCTGGAGGTGAAAAAACGCGGCCCCGCTAGGGTGAAGCCCGCGTTTGCTGTTCCGCAGCCATGGTGGCCGCATCCTGTCCCTGGCGAGCATCATGGTTGATCCTGAACAACGGTCGCATATCGGCGTTAATCAACTCATTCGGGTCGCAGCTGTAGGGTTTTTCCATATTCCGGATCACAAGCAGCATGCCGCCGAGCACGTATACGACCATGGCCGCCGACAACAAGCCGGTCAAACCCGGAACGACCAGCACCACGGCAACAATATAAAGCACGGTCACGTTCCTCAGAATGCGGCTGAATTCCGACTGACCGTCCACGCCGAGGCGCTCGAGCAGGAATTGCGCTGTCTGGTTCACGTTCAGCCAAATCGGGCCGGGGACATTGCCTGGACCGGCCGCCGTGAAGCGGTCCAATGCTGCCTGGGCCTGTTCATAGCTGCAGGCCTGCTGGCTGTAGTCCTCAAGCCGCAGTGTGACCTGATGGACCAATCGGACATCAGGCACTTGGTCGCGGACCACACGGATCGCCGCCGCGAAATTGGCCACACTGACCTCAAAATCGTACATGCGCCCCTGTACTGTCCCCAGGCGCGTGCTGAGCAGGACGCCGATGGCGAAACCAATGACCGACACCACCATACCCAGGCCCGACGTATCCATCCACAAACCCAGGCCCTCCAGCACCACGACAACGGTCTTGAGAATGAAGGCGTAGGCCATGAACGGCGCCAGTTGCAACAGCAGGCCATAACCGGGAATGCCGCTACCTGCCTGGCTCTGCAGGGTCTTGACAATCTGCAGCAACCGAATCAGGCGGAGCGCACGCAGCCAGGCCATGTTCGGCAGGCCGGGGAAAAACAGGCTCAACCAGGTTGGGGCCACCGCCAGCACATCAATGACGCCATAACGGGTCAAAAGATAATGCCGTGGGTTGGGCCGAGCAAAAATCCGCAGGATAATCTCGATGGTAAAAAAAAGCGTCAGGCCGTACTCAATGCCGTCGACCGTACCGACATAGTCGCGCACGGTCTCAGGATGCTCAACGGTAAATGCAATATGGATAATGGAGGCGATGACGGCTGTCATCGAGGCGAACGTCACCATGTACTGCATGCGCGTCTTGGGCGCATCAAATGCGTCCTGCAGCCAAAGCTGGCATTGCCTGACTTTACTGGTCATTCCGCC
>LFIK01003953.1_pt1 | contig 12025 bp, 13 predicted proteins | sample 643401 | NCBI WGS metagenome assembly LFIK01 (sample SAMN03777447, study PRJNA286221) | soda lake metagenome | biome: soda lake; feature: Kulunda steppe; material: water; isolation source: sample T5-Br brine of Lake Tanatar-5 | place: Russia: Kulunda steppe | collected 2010-07 | reverse complement strand
TCACCGCGAGATAGGTGCCCAGAAACGGGATCAGCATGCTCTCGGCGGTGACGTTGACGATCTGCGGGCCGATCACCGCGGCGAGCAGCCCGCCCGCCATGACATAGGAGATCGCCTTGGGCCGGAAGGTATCCGAGGCCGTGTCGGCGGCGGCGAAGCGGTAGAACCCCTGCGTGGACATGTACATGCCGGTCAGGAGCGAGCCCACGAGGAAGATCTCGAAGGAGGCGCGCCAGAGCCCGTAGGCCGCGACCGCCGCGCCCAACGTGCCGCCCATCGTCCCGAGGACGAAGCCCGCGCGCCGGCCGTAGCGCTGCATGAAGGCCGCAAGCGGCGTCGCGGTGAGCATCGAGCCGAGCACGATCAGCGAGATCGGCAGAGTCGCCCAGCACACATTCGCCGCGAGGCTCTGCCCGGCGAGCCCGCCCACCGTAAAGATCATCGGCATCTGCGCGCCGAGAATCGCCTGCGCGGCGATCAGCACGGTGACGTTGCGCTTCGCGCGGCGGTCGGACGGGGCGTAGGTGGCTTCGGTCATGACGCCTTGGGTAGCGCCGCGCGCCGGGGAGTGGAAGGGCAAAGCCGCGCCGCCGGGCGGCCGCGCGCGCCGCGGCGGGTTGGCGCGTCCGGAGGGACCGGGTAGCGTGCGGCCATGGATGAGCGCATTATCGAGACGGAAGCCTGCGTGGCCGAGGGGGCCGACTGGCTCGCGGGCCGGGAGCCGCGCTTTGCACAGGCGCTCGCGCTGACCGGTCCGTTGCCGCTGCGTCGGCGGCCTGACGGATTCGCCGCGCTCATGGGCGCGATCGTGAGCCAGCAGGTCAGCGTCGCCGCCGCGCGCGCGATCTGGGAGCGGCTCGAGCTGGCCGGTCTGACGGCGCCCGAGGCGGTCGCGAGGGCCGATCCGGAGGCGCTGCGCGAGGTGGGGCTGTCGCGCCAGAAGGTGCGTTATGTCACCGCGCTCGCCGGGGCGGGGATCGACTACGGCGCGCTGCGCGGCGCCTCCACGGAGGCGGTCGTGGCGGAGCTAACGGCGGTGCCGGGCATCGGGCGCTGGACGGCGGAGATCTACGCGATGTTCTCTCTGGGGCGGGCGGATGTGTTCGCGCCCGGTGATCTCGCCTTGCAGGAATCGGCGCGGATGCTGTTCGCGCTGGAGGCGCGCCCGCGCGAGGCGGCGCTGCGCGAGATGGCGCGGGGCTGGTCGCCCTGGCGCGCGGTTGCGGCGCGGCTCCTGTGGGCCTATTACCGCGTTGGCAAGGGACGCGAGGGGGTCGCATGACGACGAAGCTCAAGGCCGGGCGCCGCGCCGCCCGCTCGGGGACCACGAAAAGCGTGATCGTGTTTCTGCACGGTTACGGCGCCGACGGGGCGGATCTGCTCGGCCTCGCCGATCCGCTGTCGCAGCATCTGCCCGACACGGTGTTTCTCGCCCCCGACGCGCCCGAGCGCTGCGCGGGCAACCCGTTCGGGTATCAGTGGTTTCCGATCCCGTGGATGGACGGCTCGGACGAGGCGGCGGTGGCGACGAGCCTGCGCGCCTCGGCGGGCGCCCTCGACGCCTTTCTCGACGAGGTGCTCGACTCCGAGGGCGTCACCCCGGCGCAGATGGCGCTGGTGGGCTTTTCGCAGGGCACGATGATGGCGCTGCATGTCGCGCCGCGCCGGGCCGAGCCGGTGGCGGGAATCGTGGGCTTCTCGGGGCGGCTGCTCGCGCCCGAGCGGCTTGCCGCCGAGGCGGTGAGCCGGCCGCCCGTGCTTCTCGTGCATGGCGACGCCGACGAGATCGTGCCGCCCGCCTCGATGCCGGACGCCGAAGCGGCTCTCAAGGCGGCGGGCTTTGGCGTGCTGACCCGGGTCTCGGAGGGGATCGGTCACGGCATCGCGCCCGACGGGCTCAGCGCCGCGCTCGGCTTCCTGCGCGAAACGCTGCCCGGCTAATGGACGCCACCTGACACCCCACGGGTGAGCCGGGCGTGCGCTCCTTTCGCAGGAGTCGCGTTGACACCCGCCTTTACCCTGGCCGCGTCGACCGCGCTGGCGCGTGCGACACGCCGACGAAACAGCGGGAAACGGCGAGGACGGACCAGGATCGGAGGCGGCCTTCGCCACTAGGGACGCGGGCAGGGTCGGCGATCACACGGTTGTGACGCAGCATTTCGGCGACGTTCGGTCAAGCCGCGCGCCGCACGTCCCGAATACGGATCCGCGGCCCGAAGGGCGGATTGCGGCGCGTGGCCGGTTGGTCGAATCGCGGGTTTGCGCGGGGCAAGCGACGCGTTACGGTGCGCCCGGGTCAGCCGAGGTGCATGATGGCGCGGATGTCGGGTATCGCAGGGAGCATCGCGGTGGTCGCGGCGCTGGGGGCGCCGCCGCTCTGGGCGGCGGACAGCGTTGCGGGCCGGTTCCTGGTGGCGGAGCCGGATCTCGGGGGCAGTCCTTTCGGGGAGACGGTCATCCTGATGTTCGAACACGGCGATTCGGGCGCGCTCGGGGTGGTGGTCAATCGCCCGGTCGAGGAACTGGCGCTGTCGGACCTCGTCGAGGAGCCGCCCGACGCGATCGCGGATCGGCGGGTCGCGCTCTATTCCGGCGGTCCGGTCGAGGAAAACAGCCTCATTGCGTTGCATGATGACGGGTTCGAGGCCGAGGGAACGCAGATCGTCGCCGAGGGTGTCGCGACCTCGCCGGTGGGCGGGGTGATCGAGGCGATCGCGCAGGAGCGCGGCCCGGAGGAGTTGCGGCTCTATGCCGGATATGCCGGCTGGAGGCCCGGCCAGCTCGAGGGCGAGTTCGAGCGCGACTCCTGGCACGCGATCCCGGCCGATGCCGGGCTCGTCTTCTCGAGAGCGCCGGGCGCGGTCTGGGACGAGGCCACCCGCCGGCGCCAGACCGACCTTTGATCCGGGAACGGCGTACGGTGCCGAGACGGGTCGTTAAAGCTTTCACGACATAACCGGGGCCGCGTCCGCAAGCGGGCGCAGGCAACCCTGGAGGTGTCCATGCCGGCAACCGGTTCGAGGCGCGGCGCGGTGACGCGCGGTATGCGCGGACAGAGCGCATGAGCGCGCAACCCAAGACCTACAAGCGCGAGAAGGCGGTGCTCCACGCGGTCCTGTGGTGGGCGCTCACTGGGTTTGCCGCCTGGGCGATGGTGTTCGCGCCAAGCGCTAATCACGCCGGGCTGCAGGCGCTGGTGATCGGCTCGGGCATCTATGTCTTCGGCTTTGCCGCGGGCGCCTGGGGCATGGACTGGTGGGCCAAGCAAAAGCCCTTCGCAATCGGAAAGGACGCGACATGATCCATCACGGCGATGTGCCGGTGCGCGAGGCGATCCTGCACACTTCGGCGACGCCCCGCGCATGGGCCGAGGGCAAGAGCAACCGGCATATGCTGGATGAGATCCGGCGCTGGCATGTCGAGGATAACGGCTGGCGCGACATCGGCTATCACAGGGTGGTCATGCCCGATGGCGCGGTGATGATCGGCCGCTCGATCTATGAGCCCGGCGCCCATGTCGCCGGGCGCAACACCGGCACCATCGGCATCTGCATGGTCGGCCCCGGCGCGCCCATCGGCCAGCCCGGGGATCATTACACCGCAGCACAGATCGCGGCGGTGAAGGGCTACCTCGCGGAATTGGCGCAGCTCACTGATCTGCGGATCGTGAGCGGGCACAATGACCATGCCGCGCGCGACTGTCCGGGCTTTCGGGTCCGGCAGGCGGACTGGCTGCCGTGATCGGCTGGGTGATGACGCTGGCGGGCCGCCGCGCGGGGCGTATCGCGATCGCGGCGCTGGCGGTCGTTGCGATGCTCGCCGCGGCGGGGTGGTGGCTGCACGCGGCGGGGTATCAGCGCGGCTATGTGGCGCATCGGGCCGAGGCCGAGGCGGCGACCCGGGCGCTGAATGCGCGCCTCGCGCGCAGCGAGCAGGCACTGCGGGTCGCGACCGAGGCGTATCGGCGCGAGCGGCGGCAGGCCGAGGACACACAACGGAGATTGGCCGATGAGGCGAGCGAGGATCCCGAAGCTGGGCGGCGTGCTCTTGGGGCTGACAGCGTGCGGCGCATCGGCTCCATCCGTTGAGCGCATTGCGCTGCGCCCGCCCGAAAGCGCGGTGACGGCACCATGCGCGCAGGCGGCGGCGCTGCCCGACGGCGCGCTCGATCAGGCGCAGGTCGAGCGCGCCTGGATCGCCGACCGCATGGCGCTGCGCGATTGTCGCGCCCGGCACCGGCTCGCCGCTGCGTGGGTCGCGCGGGTGGTGGCGGATTTCGCCGATTGAGCGCGCGCCGGCCGCCGGTGCGGGGTCGTTTCCGGCGCGATCGGGCACCCCTGCGCATCAACGATTCCTCCATCGCCGCGACGGACAACGCAGTGACCGGCTCGGTCGTCTTGCTCAGCTTGTGGCGCCGGGGATCAGGGCGAAGCCGACATCGGTGCGCCGCGGCGGGTCCTCCCCGTCGAGCCGCGCGATCAGGCGCTGCGCGGCGACGCGGCCGATCTCGTGGCGCCGCGTGCCGATCGTGGTGAGCGGGGCGGGCATGGCCTGTCCGATATCGAGCCCGTTGAAGCCCGTGATCGCGATGTCCCTCGGGATCGTGAGGCCGGCCCCCTTACAGGCGAAGACCCCGCCGATGGCCATGTCGTCATTGGCATAGCAGATCACGCGCGGCCGACGTCCGGCCAGCAGGTGGCGCGTCATGTCGCGCCCGAGCGCGACCGACGAGGCGCTGGCGCGCAGGCGCGTCGCGCCAAGGCGACACCCGGCAACCGCCAGTTCGGCGCGCAGCCCGTCGAGGCGCGCGCGCGCACGGCGGTCGCGCGACAGGTCATGGCCGATGAAGGCGAAATCGCGGTAACCGCGGGCGACGAGGTGGCGCGCGAGGCACCGCCCCGCGCCGTGATGCGACAGCCCCACCGTCATGTCGATCGGGTCGATGTCGCTATCCATGATCTCGACGATCGGCATTGCGGCATCGGCGAGCATCGCGCGGCTCTGGCGCGTGAGCCCGGCGGTCGCGATGACGAGCCCGGCAGGCTGCCAGCCCAGCAGGCTTCGGATCAGATCGGCCTCGTGCCCCGGCTCATAGTTCGAGACGCCAAGGATCGGATGATAGCCACGCGCCTCGAAGCCGGTCTCCAGCCCCTTGAGCACATCCGCGAAAACGATGTTCGAGAGCGCCGGCAGGATGACCGCGATCTGGTTCGAAGCGTGTCCGGCCAGCGCCCCGGCAAGGCGATTCGGCACATAGCCGAGCTCCGCCGCGACGCGCCGGACCCGACCGGCCAGCGGCGACGCGACGAGCGACGAGCCGCGCACCGCGCGCGAGACGGTGATCTCGCTGACCCCAGCGCGTTCGGCCACCTGTCGCAGCGTGGGCCGGCGATGCTGCCGGTCGCTGCGCTCTGGATCATTCCCGTGCTGCGCCATCGCCTGCTGCCGTGACTGTGCGACCTGGAGTCGATCGCTGACCGGTGGCAACGATTGACAGCGCTGTCATTCCATGCAAGCCCTTTCTCTCGACGCGAACGGGAGGAGGCCTGATGCGCGTGCTGGTGACCGCAGCGGCCGGTTTTCTCGGGCGTCTCGTCGTCGAGGCGCTTCAGGGGAACGGGGCCGTGGCGATCGACGGGTCCGAGGCGCCGCTGAGCGAGCTGGCGCTGGCGGATCTCGACGCCGACGCGCTTGAGATGATGGCGCGCGGGCGGCCGGACACGACGGTGCTGCCCGGCCCGGTCGCATCGGCCGATACGCTTGGCTGGATCCGCGCGCATGAACCCGAGCTGATCATCCACCTCGCCGGAGCGGTGAGCGGCGCCTGCGAGGCGGATTACGATCTCGGCATGCGCGACAACGTGCAGGCGATGATGGCGCTCATCGATGCCTGCCGGGGCATGGCGCGCCCGCCCGTGATGATCTTCAGCTCCTCCGTGGCGGTCTTTTCCTGCGCCGATAACGAGACGCTGCACGAGGCGACCCTGCCGGCACCGCGCTCCTCCTACGGCACCCAGAAGCTGATCTGCGAGCTCATGCTGCGCGATGCGACGCGCAAGGGGTTCGTGCGCGGGCGCGCGGTGCGGTTGCCGACGATCTCGGTGCGGCCGGGCAAACCCAACGCCGCGGCCTCCAGCTTTGCCAGCGGCATCATCCGCGAGCCTCTCGCCGGGGAGGACGCGCCTCTGCCGGTGCGCCCGGATCTGCGGCTGCACCTGGCCTCGCCGGAGCGCGCGGTGCAGTCACTTCTGCATGCGGCGGCGCTCGAGCAGGGCGCGCTCGAGGGGGAGACGACGATCACGCTGCCGGGGATCAGCGTGCGCGTCGCTCAGATGATCGAGGCGCTGCGCCGCATCGCGGGCGAGGCGGCGGCCGCGCGCATCCGCCCCGCGCCCGATCCCGCCATCGAGGCGATCGTGGCCAGCTGGCCCGGCGCCATCGAGACACCCCGCGCCACGGCGCTCGGCTTTGCCGCCGATGACGGGGTGGAGACGCTGGTGCGCAACCATATCGCGCGCATCGGCGCCGCGTGAACGTCAGACTTGGGAGGACAGACATGAGATACATCCTGACCGGCATTATCGCCTCCGCGTCCATGGCCACCGCGGCCCAGGCGCAGCAGGAGATCACCATCGCGCACACCGTCGCCGAGGACTCGCATTACGGCATCGGCGCCGAGGCGTTCATCGACACGCTCGAGGAGCTTTCGGACGGCGCCTTCACCGGCAACCATTCGCCCGCGGGCGCGCTGGGCGGCGAGCGGGACCTCATCGAGGGGCTGCAGATCGGCTCGGTGGACGTGGTCATCACCTCGACCGGCCCGCTCGGCAATTTCGTGCCCGAGACGCTCGCGCTCGACCTGCCCTTCCTGTTTCGCGACTACGACCATGCGCGCGGCGTGCTCGACGGCGAGATCGGCGACGAGCTGCTCGACAAGATGAGCGAATACGACCTCGTCGGGCTCGCCTGGTCGGAGAACGGCTTTCGCCATGTGACCAATTCGCAGGGGCCGATCGAGACGCCGGCGGATCTCGAGGGGCTCAGCCTGCGCACAATGGAAAACGAGATGCACATGGAGGCCTTCAACCAGTTCGGCGCCAACCCGACGCCGATGGCTTTCCCCGAGGTGTTCTCGGCGCTGCAGCAGGGCGTGATCGACGGGCAGGAAAACCCGATCACCGTGATCACCGCGTCGAACTTCTCGGAGGTGCAGGGCTACCTGACGCTGACCGGGCATGTCTATTCGCCCGCGGTGATCCTCGCCTCGCCGTTCCTGATGGACGGGCTGAGCGACGAGGAGCGCGGCTGGTTCCACGAGGCTGCCGCCGCCTCGGCCGAGGCCACGCGCAACGAGGTCACCCGTCTCGAGGAGGAGGGCATCGCCCAGCTAGAGGGGGAAGGCATGGAGGTCATAACCGAGATCGACATCGACGCCTTCGCCGAGATCGCGCAGGGGGCCTATGATGTCTATGCCGACGAGCACGGCTCCGAGATGATCGAGCGCATCCAGAACTTCGAGTGATCTGAGCGGGCCGGGGCGTCCGCCGCCCCGGCCGCCAGTTTTCGGGAAAGCGGTCTCATGAAAGTGTTTCTACGGATCGAGGCCGGTGTGGGCACGCTGGCCATGCGGCTGGCGATCGCGTTCCTCGTCGTCGCGGTGGTGCTCGCGCTCTATCAGGTCACGATGCGTTTCGTGTTCAACGCCTCCTCGACATGGTCCGAGGTGCTGACGCGCACGACGATGATCTGGTCGGTGTTCCTCGGCGGGGCCGCGACGTACCGCAACGGCTCGATGATCGCGGTCACGGTGGTGGCGAACGCCATGCCGCCGCGGATAGCGACGGCGCTGTTCATGGTGGCGCATGCGCTCACGCTCGTGTTTCTCGTGCTGCTGATCTGGCAGGGAACGCTGATGACGCTGCGCGTCGTCGATCAGCGCATGGCGGCCCTGCCGCTCTCGATGGCGTGGTCGTATGCGGCGATCCCGGTGGGCGCGGCGTTCATTGCGGTGGCGGTGCTGGGCTGTCTGGTGCGCGGGTGGCACGGCGAGTGGCGCGTGGACATGGAAGGTGACGGGGCGCCGCAATGAATGTCGCGATCGCGGTCTCGCTTCTGATCTTCTTCCTGCTCGGGGTGCCGATCGCGATCGCGATGGGGCTCGCATCGGCGGTGGGCATCCAGGTGCATGGCGGGCTGCCGCTCCTGCTGCTTGCGCAGCGGATGTTCACCGGGCTCGACAGCTTTCCGCTGATGGCGATTCCGCTGTTCATTCTCGCGGGCAATCTGATGGCGATCGGCGGCATCTCGCGCCGGCTGATCGATCTGGCCAAGGCTCTGGTGGGTGGCGTGCAGGGCGGGCTGGCCTGCACCTGCGTGCTCACCTGCATGATGTTCGCCTCCGTGTCGGGCTCCAGCGTGGCGACGACCTTCGCCATCGGCGCGATCCTGATCCCGGCGATGGCGCGGCACGGCTACCCGGTGCCGATGGCCGCCTCCATTCAGGCCAGCTCGGCCGAGCTCGGGGTGCTGATCCCGCCCTCGATCCCGCTGATCCTCTACGGCGTCGCAACCGACACCTCGATCGGCCGGCTCTTCGCCGCGGGGATCGGGCCGGGGATCCTCGTCGCGACGGTGCTGATGGCGACGGTGCTGATCCTGTGCCGCGTCAAGGGTCTCGGCAAGGAAGACGGCCGCGACCGGCCGCCGCTGGGGCGGGCCTTTCTCGCCGCGCTGCCGGCGCTGACGCTGCCTGTCATCATCGTGGGCGGCATCTATGCCGGGATCTTCACGCCCACGGAGGCATCGGCTGTCGCGGTGGCGGCCGCGTTTGTCGTTGGCATGGGGATGTATCGCGAGCTGCCGCTTTCGGCGCTGCCGGGGGTGTTCCGGCGCACGGTGATCTCGACTTCCGCGATCATGCTCATCATCGCGGCGGCGTCCTTGTTTTCGTTTCTCATCGCGCGCTCGGGCCTGCCGCGCGAGATCACCGCCATGTTCCAGACCGTGTTCGAGTCGCCCATAGCCTTCCTGCTCGCGGTGAACCTGATCCTGCTGGCGATCGGCATGTTCGTCGAGACATCCGCCGCGATCCTGGTGCTCGCCCCGCTCCTGACCCCGATCGCGCTCGCCTACGGGATCGACCCGGTGCATTTCGGGCTGATCATGGTGACCAATCTGGCGCTGGGGATGATCACGCCGCCGCTCGGGGTCAATCTCTTCGCCGCATGTTCGATCGCGAAGATCCCCGTCGAACGGATCATCCCGCAACTCGCCTGGTTCTTCCTCGCCGTGTTCGGCGCGCTGATGGTGATCACCTATGTGCCGGCGATATCGCTCTGGCCGGCGGAACTGATAATGGGGGGGTGAGCATGGTGAAGATTTCCGTCGTCGGGCTCGGCAGCATGGGAATGGGCATGGCGCGGTCGCTCTTGCGCGCGGGGCACGATGTCCACGGCGCCGATACCGACCCGGCGCGCGTCGCGGCCTTCGAGGCGGAGGGGGGCCGGCGCGTGGATCCCGAGACGCCGGCACAGATCGAGATCCTCGTGCTGGTGGTGCTCAACGCGGCGCAATCGCGGGCGGTGCTGAGCGGGGCCGAGGGCTGGCTCCGCCGGCTCGGCCCCGGCGCCGTGGTGATCTCCTGTGCCACGATGGCGCCGGAGGACGCCCGCGCGCTCGCCGCCGAGGCGGAGGCTGCCGGGATGGACTATCTCGACGCGCCGATCTCCGGCGGCGCGGTGCGCGCCGATGAGGGGGCGCTGTCGGTGATGGCGGCGGGCTCCGAGACGGCCTTCGCGCGCGCCGCGCCGGCGCTCGACGCAATGGCCGCGACAGTGCACCGGCTTGGCGACGCGCCCGGCGCGGGCTCGGCGATGAAGGCGGTCAACCAGCTTCTCGCCGGGGTTCACATCGCGGCGATGGGCGAGGCGATGACTCTGGGGATGGCGCATGGCCTCGCGCCCGAGCGCATCGTCGAGGTGATCTCGGCTTCGGCCGGGACATCCTGGATGTTCGAGAACCGCGCGCCGCATGTCGTCGAGGGCGACTACGCGCCGCGCTCGGCCATCGATATCTGGCCCAAGGATCTCGGCATCGTCTGCGCGATGGCGGATGCGGCGGGTTTCGACCCGACGGTGGCGCGCGCGGCGCTCGCGCAGTTCCGCGCGGCCTCGGCGCAGGGCATGGGCTCGGTCGATGACGCGGCCGTGACCCGGCTCCATGCAGGGCCCGCCGGGGTGCGGCTGCCGGGGGAGGGCTGATGCTTCTGGGCTGCATCGCCGATGATTTCACCGGCGCGAGCGATCTGGGCAACACCCTGACGCGCGCCGGGATGCGCTGCGTGCAATACACGGGGCTGCCCGAGGGCGACGGCGACCCGGAGGTGGCCGCCGGCATCATCGCGCTCAAGATGCGCAGCGCGCCCGCGGCCGAGGCTGTGGCGCAGGCGCGCAAGGCAGCGGACTGGCTGCGCGCGCAGGGCTGCGGGCAGATCCTCTACAAGTATTGCTCGACCTTCGACTCCACGCCCAAGGGCAATATCGGTCCCGTCACCGAGGCGCTCGCCGCCGATCTCGGCGCGCAGGGCGTGATCATGTGCCCGGCCTTTCCCGCCACGGGCCGCACCGTCTACCAGGGGCATCTCTTCGTGCATGACCGGCTCCTGAGCGAAAGCGGGCTCGAGCAGCACCCGCTCAACCCGATGACGGACCCCGATATCCGCCGCTGGCTCGCGCGCCAGACCGCGATGCCGGTGGGGCACCTGCCGCACGCTGTCGTCGCGAGGGGCGCGGATGCGGCCCGCTCTGCGCTCGGTGACTCAAGCGGGCTCGTGATCGCCGACGCCATCAGCGAGGCGGATCTCGTCGCCCTCGGCCACGCCGCCGACGGCGCGCCGCTGATCACGGGCGGCTCGGGCATCGCCATGGGCCTGCCCGACAATTTCCGCGCCGCCGGGCAGCTTGCCGCCCCGCCCGACTGGCGCGGGGTCGCGGGGTCGGTGGCGGCGCTGTCGGGGTCCTGCTCGGCGGCGACGCGCGAACAGGTCGCCGCGCATGCCGCCGAGCACCCCGCCCGCGAGGTCACGGCCGAGGAGGTCACCTCGGGCGCGGTCACGGGCGCCGCACTCGCCGACTGGCTGCTCTCGCAACGCGGTGTGCCGCTCGCCTATTCCTCGGCCGATCCCGAAACCGTCGCCGCCGCGCAGGCGCGCCACGGCGCGGCCGCGCTCGCCGCCGCGATCGAGGCGCTGTTTGCCGACACCGCGCGCGCGCTGCGCGACCGCGGCGTTGCGCGCCTCATCGTGGCGGGGGGCGAGACCTCGGGCGCGGTGGTCGAGGGGCTGGGCCTCGGCGCGCTCGAGATCGGCCCCGAGATCGACCCTGGCGTGCCCGCGATGCGCGCCGGCGATCTCGCGCTGGCGCTCAAATCCGGCAATTTCGGCGGCCGCGATTTCTTTGCGCGCGCCGCGCGGCAACTGGGAGACGAGGCATGAGCGAGGACGCGCTGCGCGAGGAGATCTGTTACTGGGCCGCGTCGATGTTCAATCGCGGGCTGACCGGCGGCGGCTCGGGCAACCTCTCGGCGCGCACCCCCGATGGCGGGCTTCTGGTCACGCCGACGGGGGCCAGCCTCGCCCTGCTCGATCCGGCGCGGCTGTCGAAGCTCGACGCCGAGGGCCGCCATGTGGCGGGCGATCCGCCCACCAAGGAGGTCGCGCTGCACACCGCCTTCTATGACAGCCGCCCCGGCACCGGCGGCGTCGTGCATCTGCATTCGACCTACGCCACCGCGCTGTCGATGCTGCCGGACGTGGACCCGGACAACCTGCTGCCGCCGCTGACGGCCTATGCGATCATGCGGCTGGGCAAGGTGGCGCTTCTGGGCCATTTCCGCCCCGGTGATCCGGCGATGGGCGAGGCGGTGCGCGCGCTCGGCGGGCGGCGCTCGGCGGTGGTGCTGGCCAATCACGGCCCCGTCGTGGCGGCCAAGTCCTTCGAGGCGGCGGTGTTCGCCACCGAGGAGCTCG
>LFIK01003952.1_pt1 | contig 12026 bp, 14 predicted proteins | sample 643401 | NCBI WGS metagenome assembly LFIK01 (sample SAMN03777447, study PRJNA286221) | soda lake metagenome | biome: soda lake; feature: Kulunda steppe; material: water; isolation source: sample T5-Br brine of Lake Tanatar-5 | place: Russia: Kulunda steppe | collected 2010-07 | reverse complement strand
GGAGTAGAAGACAAAAGGGTGACCCCGTGCCGCAGGTCAAAGCTAGGAGTCTAGCACACAGAGGCTTTTGCGCGTACTGCAGTACAGGTCTGAGGGCTTGCCAGCACTTTGAGCTCTTTTTGGTTTGGAACCCAGCCTTTCAACAAGCTCTCATGCTGCCTCGTAGCACTTCCCACACAGTACAGATACTTCCTACAGCTCGTTCATACCTTCTGTTCGTACTTTGCCTGATCACATGCATGCATGCTGCGTACATGCATGTGTGCTTTGTGCTGGCAACACACACGCAGCCACAGGCATGCTAGCCACATGAGTGTTTGCTCAGCAGCAATCACAGACACACGCGGTCCATCAGTGCAATGGACTCAAGCAGCAAGGCACTGCATGGTAAGGCCGCCCACCCTTTTGGAGAAGTCCAGGGGGTCGAGCTGCCTGCTCCCAGATGAAGGGCGGTGATGCTGGAATGAGGTGTTGTCCAGCAAGTGCAAAGGCACCTGCAGGTTGCGCGCACGCCAGTCCCATACTACATAGACCACATATTGGCCGCACATGCTAATTTCCCACTCTACAGGGATTGAACACAGGGTCACAGTCATTGCACAAAGAGCACGCAGCGCGTAACAGCGAGGCACTGGGAAATGCTCTGGCCGTCAGCTGGCAAGTCACACCATCTAGACATCCATGGATCATCCAAATGGACGCAGAGACACCAATGAGGTGGAATATGGGCGCAGCTGGAATGCATCGTCTCAGCCTGGCATGCAGTATTTTGGTGCCAACAAAACAGCAACACCATACGATCACGCCCGTCCAAACAGTTCAGGGTAGGTAGGGCAGTCAAGTATGCACGTGCACAAGGTGTTCACACCTAGAAACGTACTATGAATGCATACGCACCAGGTGAGTCAAACTCATAAGTGCCTGTCCTCCTGCAATCATGCCCGTCACGGACACGCATGGACAAGCAGCTGCATCACATGCGATCATGTGCGTACATGGACAAGACGCTGCGCCGCACGCATGCACGCACACGCACACAAGTGCGCTCACCAGGCGCTTGGTCTCCTCATTCATGTGCTCATCTTCATCAGAGCCTTGCTTCTTGTCCACACTGAGCCTAGGGCCCAACTCATCCTCCTGAGCGCAGATCATGTCATGACGCACAAGCGCACACACGCGTGAGTACTGTCAGTATAATCTGGCCCTGAGTCCCATACACGCTAAGCCCCTTCCAGAGACTTCAGCCAAATCCATCTGCCCAAGGATGCATGTTGGTAGGGTACAGGCGCACACACCTTGTGTACCTTACTGTGCCTGCCACGCACGTCCCCATGGCCTATGCTCAGCTGAAGTGCAGGCTGCGCTCTAGGCATACAGTTCAACCACCACGGATGCTGCTCCCAGCAACACTAACGACATGCAGCATAATGAGCAGCACCAGTAACATCACGCCACTGTCAACACCATTGCCACTGCCCCTCAGCCACACTGCCAATCATTGCAATTGACAGCCCCAGCCATGCAACATGCATGCAGTGCGGTGCTGCTGAGCCAATTGTATCATGTCATATTAAGCCCATACCAAAGCACATAACCACCACAAGCTTGCTACATTTATGGATGGGACTTTAAAAAACTCCATCAAACCACACAAGGACCACGCGAGGGTCCTGCTAGGCCATCTCCAACTCTGCTCAAGAGAGTGGCTGGGCAGCCTCTTGCCCACAGCCATTTTCTTGTGCAAGGTCTGCTACAACAGTCCAGGGGCCACTCACGATGGTCTGATGGAGAACGGCTGACACAGGTCTCCTTGTGTTCTCTGCTTGGCCCTGGGGTTGAAGGGTGGCAGAGGTGACGCGCGCACCATGGATGAGCACCAAAAACGAAGTCAGTCAACAACATGCCTTGTATGAGCATTAAAAAAGTGGAATCAGACTAGTGACTTGATTCTGTGCCTCAACGCCACAAATGCAGGCCACCATGCAAGCGCATGCCAATGAACAGGCGTTTGTCAGAGCCTTCATTGGAGCCCTGTTCCCTTCTATTCCATCATAAGCCAGACAAACCAATTGCCAGGGCCCCCAAGACACTTTTTTCCTCTTGAAAGCGAGACAGCAACCAAGCCGCCAGGCCAAGCACGGAACAGCAGTGCAAGCTGTGTGATAATAACGTCCACCAATGTCCACGCTGAATGCCAAGTGCTCCACCAATTTGGCTAAGCGCAGCCTCTGCGCCCACAGGCAGCTAGCACACGCGCACCTGCTCCTTCGCCCTGTTGGCTGCTGCTGATTTGGACCTTGGCAAGAAGTGTGGAGGAGCTGCTTGGGTGATGCTTGCATCTGCGGCCGTGAGCAGAGCCATGCGCTGAGTGTGCAAAGCCATGTGCTGCTTTGCCACACGCAAAGTCTGTAGAGCCATGTGCTGTTTTGCCACATGCAAAGTCTGCAGAGCCATGTGCACAAATCTGCACGTGTTTTTATACTTGGACAGGGTCTTGCTAGGATCTTATACACAGGGCATGGTGGCTGGCAGCACATGGGCTGAAAGCGCATTGATGGGCATGGATGATCCAGGAAACAGGAAACAGGAAAAACCAGCAGCATCGGAGAGAAGTGGTGCTCTGCGTGTGTATGCGTGCATGTGCAACAGTGAATTCAACCGGCAGAAGAGGACCGGGGCAGGCAGACAGGCACAGCACGTGTCCTTTGTGTGTTGTTGGGAGAGAGCTTGCTCGCAAGGCAGGCAAGCCACATTGCAGGCTAGACAGGAACGCGCCACTTGCTTGCTGCGCGGGCGTGCCAACTCACCTGGCAAGATACGGTGCAGATTCAGCAGAGGTGACATGCAGGGCCCTAAGCTTGCATGCCAAACACGGTCAGGTTCAACAGCAGGCAGAGAGGCAGGCGCGGTGGAACGGCGAGGGCGTCCACAAAAACGCCAGGGCCGCGCGCCAGCAGCCTTGTGGCAAGGGAATGGTATTGCATGTACAGGGATGCTGTGCTAGTGGCAAGGGGATAGAGAGGGGAGAGCAATGTCAAAGGGAATGTCAAGGGGAACAGCAATATCGAAGCGGAAGCAGCAGGACCACTTGCGCCTGTGGCGAGCATGGTAGTCCTGAAATGCAGATTAGAAGGCGCAGGCATGAGGCGAGGAGCATGGGCGTAAGGTAAGGAGCACAGGCATGAGGCGAGGAGCGTGGGTAGTTGGTGAGGAGCACGGGCATGAGGCGAGGAGCGTGGGTAGTTTGTGAGGAGCACGGGCATGTGGTGACGAGTTTGGGCATGCTGGCTCCTGCACACAGGCAAATGGTGGCAGCAAAGGCAAATCACCACTGGCGCGGCAAGGGCGGCACCTGAGAGTGCGGCGGGCATGCTCTGGGCGCCAGTGCATGCGCAACAGTCATGAGCACGGCAGACGCGTGCCTAACACATGGGCACGCACGTGCAAGGCAGCAACACCCACCCCCTTGGGTGCTGAAGGTTGCGGTCTTGAGCTTAACGCTGGGGCCGCTATGGGCCTGGGGCCCCCGGGCCTGCACGCTCGGAGCTGGCGGCGCAGCAGAGAGCGGGGTAGTGCTTTGGGGCCACCCTTGCTCATCATCTGCGAGTTGGAGGAGCGACAGAGGGTAGGTCTGTGCAGGCGAAGGAGAGGAGAGGAGAGGGGAGGAGAGCTTGTGTGGCTGGACTGCAGCTTGTGGAGGCAGGTTGAGGAGTGGAGAAGAGAGGAGAGGAGACGGGAGGAGAGCTTGTGTTGCTGGGCTGCAGCTTGTGGAAGCAGGCAGGGGAGGGGAGAGGGGAGGAGAGCTTGTGTGGCTGGGCTGCAGCTTGTAGAGGCAGGTAGAGGAGAGGAAAGGAGAGGAGGGGGGAGGAGAGCTTGTGTGGCTGGGCTGCAGCTCGTGGAGACAGCAAGAGGAGAAGAGAGGAGAGGAGAGGAGAGGAGAGGAGAGGAGAGGCTGCTTGGCTGAGCTGCGGTTTGTGGAAGCTGGTAGGCCTGCACGGAAATCTGGCAAGCCTGCACGGAAACCTGGCAGGCCTGCTCAGAAACTTGCCCCCCAAAGGCAGGTCCGGTACCCAGGACTAGTCAGGGAGCTAGCATGTCTTGATGGGGCCACAATGGTTGCTGTGCTTTTAATACTTGCAGGCACTGCGCGAGGAGAAGCTGGGCAAGGGTGTAATGGTGCCCTTACACCCTTCACACAGAGTATGTGCAAGTTGCAATCATCCATTCCAAATTGAGACCGAAGCAGACCACAGCGTCAACATTGTCCTCTTGCGAGCTCCCCCCCCACACCACAAGTGCCCATTGCCTGCCTATTCCTTTTCCGAACCACAAACACTCCCTTCTCATCTGCTCCTACCCCAAATCACCCCCTGCAACCTGCCTGTGGCACTCCAGGCAGCAGGTGCGCCTTTCGCAGCGCGCCTACTGCTTCCAGCGAGCCACCCCCCAAAGTTGCACCTCCCCCTCCCCATCTGCACATTCCTGCTCCCCTCCTGCACTTCGTGCCTGCTCTCCTCCACCTTCACAGATACTACCCTTGGCTCCTCGCCACCTGCTGCCAGCACCCCCTTGCCTCCCTCTGCCCGCGCCTGTGCCGCACCTTCTACAAGTGCATACCCCACTCCTCTGGCAGTAACCCTGTTTCCCCTAAGAGGGCCTGCACTGATGCCTCACCTGTCGACTTAAGCTCCCCTCGGAAGGCCTGCATTGATGCCTCACCTGTTGGTTGCCTCAGGGCCCATCCCTTCAAAGGGCTCGCATCAACGTCTCACCTGTCCTCTCAGCGTTGCTCGCCATGTCTGGCCCGGCCGTGGAGTGGGCCTCCACTGTTGCTCCGGCAGGCCTACCCCCAGCCCCTGCAGGCTGCAAAGTCACAAACGCTGCCGCATCTGCCGCCTGCCCTGCACTGCCGGGTGTTGCTGCCACCGCCGCCTGCCCTTCACTTCTAGGCACCACCGCCTCCCCTGCAGCTCCAGCAATGCCTGCCGGCCCTGCCGCCATTGCTGACGCGGCTGCTGCTGCAGCTGCTGCTGCTGCTGCTGCTGCTGCTACTGCTTCCGCCTCCACGTCGTGCTGCTGGCCACTGCTGCCCTGCAGTAGGGATGGCCCAGCTGCGCTCCTCGCGCTGGCCAGCAGCAGGCTGCTTCTTGCCCCTTCAACGGCCTGTGTTGCCTCCCCCGCGGCTCCAACCCCTGCAGCTCCAGCCTCCGCAGTTCCCTCCCCTACCGCACAGCTGCTCTGCGCCACATCAGCCGCGGGCGACCCCTTCCCTGCCACAGCTCCTACCGCCCCATCCCCTGCTCCACTTCGCATTTGTCCTGCCTGCCCAGAGCCTGTACGGGCATCAGACAGGACAGCTGACTGCTCTGGTGCCCGCGCTCCATTTGTTGGCTGCTGCTGCTGTTGCTGCTGCTGCAGTTGTTGCTGCTGCTGCTGCTGCTCATACTGCAATGCATCATTCCTCAAGGGCCCAGCATGCTCATGCCCTTGCATCCCCTGGTCTGTCAAAACACCTCTTGGCCCCTCTCGTCCCTGCTCCTCTGGTCCTTCAAATCTGATCTGCGCGCACCCTGGCTGACCTTCAGGCCCTGCAGGCTCGCCGTTCTCAGGGTCATCCTCTCCCACATCCTGGGTAGCGCCTGCTGCTGCTGCTGCTGCTGCTGCTGCTGCTGCTGCTGTCTCCACAGTGTCTTGTAGTTTGGCTACATGTGTATTGTGGCCCTCTGCATTGCTCCGTGCAACTGCTACATCCTCTGGCCCTCCCTGCCCCTGCAATTGTTCTGTTACATCTGTATCATGGCTTGCATGATCATGAGCTGCTGTGTGCGAGCCAATAGGGGCAGAAGGAGGAGCACCAGGCTCTACAGTTGATTCTCCCACAGCCCTGCAGCTGCTTGAAGCCTCTTGCTCCTCCTGCACATGTGCAGTTATAGATTTTGAAGCTCAAAGGGCACTTCAAGAGCGCACTTGCATGTGTTCAATGTCAACACTTATCTCATGAAGGTCAAAGTGCTGGGAACTGTGGCTTACATAAGCACGGTTCGGGACCAAATGCATATTAACTTACTGGAGAAGCAGAGAATGCAGCCTTTTGAGCATCACTTTCCATCATCTCAGCCTAAGGCTTGCATTCCAATAGTACAGCCCAAGGTTTGCATTCCAATGGCTCTTCTCGTCGCTGGATTTCCTAAGCACAGCAACGCTTTAGAGAAGAAGTCCTTTTGATTAACACGAGCACATGCTCCAAACAAAAAATATAGTGTCTAAGCTTTCATGTGAAACTGAAAAGTTGATTTAATGTACGAATTAGAAATTTTATATCACTTTGAGTTTCACTTGCCAGTTGTTGAAAACAAAAGGTATTGCGCAAGCGCAGAACGCGAGCGTGAGTGCACAGCCGCACGCGGCCTTGTAAATTGCAATAAGTGAAAAAGCATGATTTAAACACGGGACAGCTTTTGGGGGTTGGATGCAGGCTTGGGGAGGGAGGGAAAATCTCACCAGTCAAGGCTTGCGAAGCCTAAGTGCGACTATCTAACGCTTATTAAAATGATACACTATTGATCATGGAGGCTTGCGCTACAGCTGTTGCTTGCACAGAGAGGTCTCCAGAGAGACTGAGGTAAGCTTTGGTACCAAGGCCTTCCCTGCTGACACAATTCCTAAAACAAATGTGAGATGCAAGGATCGATCCTTGTTTCAATATCCAAATATGAGAGAAAGGAATACCATCAGGTGAGGTTACCGGTGTTGGGAAAGCTTTGTCATGCCCACTGTTATGGAGAGCAGCATGTTTTGCTTTGGCATCAGTAGAATCATTTCCAACTACACCAGTATGGGCTTTGACTTAGTGACAGTGGGTTTGGGAATGCCTGACTCGCATTGAATCATGGAGACAATTTGTTCCAAAATTTGACAGAGGGAACAGACACTGTTTGTGGCTATGTGAGTGCACTTTGCCCTTTATGTGGAAGCTATGCCAGTTCTGTTCTGTTTATGATATTGCTTAGTCACCTCCATTAGAGTCAACATAGACAGCGCTGTTGTAGTCAAGTTAAATAGAATCCTGCTCCAATATGTTGTCCACTTTTATCAGGTAGGTGACTACCATCAGTGTAGGCCCGCAAATGCCAGCTGGAGGCTGGAACCTTCAGTCTCATATTCTTCTTTATGAGCGCTGGTATAGCTCTAAGATTCTTTTTAGAGATGAGTCACTCAGTTTCTTCTTAAAGGTGAATGGTCTTAGCATTCTAAGTAGTTTGTCTGCGCTCTGAATGGGTTGATGTGGGCAGGGCTCAAGAAATGCCTCAGCTCTGGCATTAGTCAAGACTGCATACCGCCTTGGATTCCAATCAAACAGCATATGTTGTACTTAATTATTCCAAAAAAAATTATTCCACATTGAGGAGCTGAAGCGCTTCCAATCCAGAATTTCCAATTCGGATTTTTTGTCGGCGGTAGGTCACTTATGCCTGGGGAGCAGTGCCTAAGATAGTGCATTGCTCTGGATGCTCTTAGAATTTGCATGTAAGCAATTGCACTACTAATGCCCTTCCAATTGTGTAGGATCATAAAGGCAGCAGTGGCACCTTCAATGGGAAGAGATAAGTGGATTGTATGGCGAACCATGTTGAGCATGACATCATCATTGTAGAAAGGGTGGCCCACTGGCAAGCCTGTGAACTTTGTAGCTAAAGGATTGGGATCCAAAAATTATGCATCTTTTCCTGTTGCTCCATACTTCTTCAAATGAAGAGCCATATCCTGCATCAGATGCTCATCTGTCCCTGGTCACCACAGCCCATGCTTGTAGTGTTTTGAGCATGTGGTCATGTAAGGCTTGCATGTGTGTCTTACTTTTTGACTTGTTTATCTGTGAACCTTTGAGGCGTATTCTTTTTTGTAAGAACGAACTAACTCAGAATTCAGGTCTTTGTGTGGAGGCATGACCTGATTGAGATAACTAAATCCCGCGCATGGTTAAAGGTTTTCTAGATTACAGATCTAGATTACTTACACATTTTCCATCAGGGGTGTATATAAAATGCCCTTGTGTGGCTTTCCAGGTGTCAAAAAGATTATGATGCAGGTCAAAGCCCTGGCGCTCCAATTCAACGTAGCCAGATAAGTGCTGCAGTCAGAAGTGTGCTGCACTGGGTGCTCAGTCGGTTGGAGTTGGTTAGCTGAGTACTTGACAATATAGCCATCGCTGTATTCAGAGCACGTCCCGTTTTGCATCTTCTTAAAAAACACACTCAATTTAATACATTGTTAAGTGTGGAAGCAATCTTGTAATAATGACCCCTGTGGAGTAGTCCACTCCAGGTCCTTTAGGAACACGGCACGGCAGTGCAACAGTCTAAGCGTGTGGTCCAAGCACAGTGTGAGTAGAACATGTTCCTGAGAATCTGAGATTCAGCCGCCAAAGAGAGTCAAGCAGGGCCACAAGTTCCGTGATTGCCCTGTCTGCAAGCTTGCCGTGCTTGCACATTGTGCACACTGCCAGTGCACACTAAACACCCTCATGCTCTGAATACCTATGTATCCATTGGTGCATGCGCGCATTGCTTTTATATATTTTTGTAAGTTTATGCAGTGGTTATGTCTAGAAGCTGTTCTGCATGCAGTAGACTTCAGCCTGACAGCGGGCCCCTTATCCTTGATTGTTGCAGGGAGTGTGTGTTTTGGTGTTTTACTGCCTACACAGTTTTGTCTCTTTTCTTCAGGTTGCGTGGGTCCAGAACCAATAATGAGCTGGGTTATGCTACCTGGGTAGCTCAAAAACAGGGTACTCTTCTTATTGCCAGAGTCTGCTTCCACAAGTCCACATACGCATAAGCAACGCTTTTTGGAGCATGTGCAAACTCTCTCTTAAAACGAATCGCAATATCTTCCACTACCGCACAGGCACCCTTCTTAATCAGAAACATGCTGTCCGTTGAAAGAGTCCACCAGCTTTTAGTGTCCACTCTGTCAGCAAGCAGATAGAAGTACGCTCTCCATGTTCTCTCGGGGTGTCAACGTACAATTATCTCGGGCATGATCACTGAACGCCATAATGTTGTCTGCAGGCTCATCATAAAAGCCATCAGCAAAGGCTTTCTGGCAGGTTGTATGGTCCATTGGGGTGGCGGCAGCACTTACCATTCGGCCCATCAAAACCTTCAAATTCCTGAGCATGCAAATAAGAGGACTCTACCTAGCCGGCTTCTTGATGCTCGTTTATGTCAGATATAGACTCACCTCTAGGCGCCCTTACAACCACTTCTGGATGAAAATGTCAATCTCTTTGCCTTGTCGCAGCTAGCAAAAAACAAAAAGAAAAACGTAGGCAATGAAACCACTCCCTGCATCAATTAAGGAAAAGGAGACACATTGGCCCAAGGAGCCATGAGTCTCCTCCACCAGGGAAAAGGAAGAACTAGTGAGGATCTGGAGGGTGACAAGCCGCCCCCTGCTCCATACCAAAACCTTGAGAGCAACTGGATTTTTCAAGAGCGCGTCTAGTTCTTGTCAGTTTGTGCGCATAGAGCACAGAATGAGCATGTAATTTGAAGGCAGTCTTTTGGGCTTTTTGTATACCAAGGCCGAGCTCTTTAAGATGATTCAAACTGTGTGAGGTTTAATTAGCCTCCCACACCAAGAAGAATGGTGTGAAGGATAACTTTTTTGGCCTTTAAGCGCTTACAAAGAACCTTGTGTTGTTTTCTGGAGGCCTCAGATTGGTGTCCAGGACGTGTATCTTCACAATATTTAAGCTCAACCAGGTTTACCTCCCTGTTATTGACTGAGATCCTGAACTCTGTGTACATCTCTGCTGGGTTGTCTTGGGTGTGGCACCTGGTGCAAATGAGGAGTGGTTGTCGATTTGAGTTTTTTTGTAGGTAAGGGAGTGATTAAATGGCATCAGGGCGACTAGAGGTGAGTCTATCTCTAGCAGATAAACGAGCATCAAAAAGCCAGCTGGGTATTGTCCTGTTATTAGCGTGCTCAGGGATTTGAAGATTTTGTTGGGCCAAACAGGTAGACCTGCCGGCACCCAAATGGACCAAACAACCTGCCAGAGCCTTTGCTGATGGCGCCAGTGTAGCGGTCTAACAGACCAGGCCAAAAGGGTCCGACCAACTACAAAAGTGGATGCCACTTTGGCACCGTCCTTCTCCTTTGAAGTAGCGGGGGGAAGTGCACCCCAAACCTTTTCCCCCGTCGCGGCTGGCACTGGCCAGCAATCGCAACCTCCCATTACAATGATCATTACCTTAACATCCAACCAACTGTCTGATCTCAAGAACACAGTCTTGGGCACAATTCGGTAAAGACAAAATATGGCGTGATAAAGCTCATTGACCTTAGTCGTCTTGCGGTGGATATCAGGACAAGGCATCTGCATTATTGGGAGCCTTTCTCCAGCACCCACCTGTAAACAATTGAGCTACCACCAATGTAGCCCTCCATCTACAATCTGGGCCTTGGTAATGCAGTTTCCTTACACTCTTCCCGACTACATGTTCCTTGATCTCCTCCATGCTGTCATTTGTAGCGAGGCTTACAAGCAAAATCAATTGATCTAGACTCTACTATCAGGCTGAGAGTGTGCTCAGCACATGCACAGCACATGCAGGCTGCATGCAGAACAGCTTTAGACTTCGAGTACTTAATCATTTCCAACCGACTGTACACACAGTGCAGCACACTTCTGGCTGCAGCATTTGTCAGGCGTGACAGTGCTGACACACTCTTTGCCTTCTCCTTGTAATCCTCAAATATAGCCATTTGATGGAGCTCCTAAGGCCTTGCCTGCTGCTGGTTAACCCTAATTTGTAACTAAGGCCTTGAATGCATGCAAGTAGTACAACTTTTGCCAGCCTGCAGACCACCTGCATCAGACATAGGGCATTATTTGATGTGAGGAGGTATTTGCTGCCAGATCAAAAATCTCAGACTTGGAGATGCTAATACCAACTCGGGATACTATAACAATTGGAAGAGACTGCTCACCTCCGTGAATCTTACAACTAGCAATTCTTTTGGAGCAATACAAGAACCAATGTATCGCAGCAAAGGAATGTCATGAAATTTAGGAAGGGTACTCTTTACACTCAGAAAATGGCAGCTGAGAAAATGGCCCACCTCTACAGCAGAGCCACTAATTCACCTTGTCTGTTGTGTCATCAGCCAGACAGCCAAATCCATATGCTTTCTGGCTGTCAGAATGCTTCAATTCAAAACATGGTGACTGAAAGACATAACATTGCTTCCAGGCTCATCATCAAAACCTTGAACAAAGGCGATAAATGTCATACTTGACTACCCCTCAGTAAACCCTTGGCCTGGACCGGTGTAGAGTAAGGAAACTTACTCTTGATCTAAACACTCATTCCATTCAATACGCAACAAAGATCATAAATGCAAGTAGGAGGTTGAAAAACACCAAGGAAAGAACGTATGGCTCTTTTCAGAACCCTCCCGACCCCCACTAATGACCTTCTTCCTCGTTTGATGGTGGAGGTTTGCCTGGTGCCAGCACCAGATGCAAACCTCTTCCTTAGCTCACGCAAACAGCCTGAGGGGTTACCTGGTAGGCCTAGTCTTTCTTTCTTTCTTTCTTTCTGCTTTCAAGTTGTCACGCCAGATTAGTGCAGCATCAGACTTATGCTGCGATTACATGCACAGTCGTGTTATCCTGCTGCCATGACGCTACTTTGTCTGCAGCATACTCTAGGTGTGACAGCTTGCATAGTTTTCCTTTTCTGGGCATTAAAAGTTTTACCATCATGATACCCTTTTTCAAGCTTAAATGCCTTAAGAATCTTTTGTATTCCATAGATACAGAGAAAGAGTCTCGGCATCACTTTGCTGAAAACGAGGAATTAAAAGTGGTGACCTGGGACCCCACCTTGGAACCAGAGGAAATGACCATCCATGCAGATTTTGAACAAAAAGTTCAAGAGTACCTGATGAACAAAGACCCCGGCCCAAATCTCTCTACTCCCACAGCAGACACCAGCCTAGACAATCTGACACGC
>LFIK01003950.1_pt1 | contig 12027 bp, 15 predicted proteins | sample 643401 | NCBI WGS metagenome assembly LFIK01 (sample SAMN03777447, study PRJNA286221) | soda lake metagenome | biome: soda lake; feature: Kulunda steppe; material: water; isolation source: sample T5-Br brine of Lake Tanatar-5 | place: Russia: Kulunda steppe | collected 2010-07 | reverse complement strand
TCATGTCCCATTTGCATGTCCCATTTGCATGTCCCACTCATGTCCCATTTGCATGTCCCATTTGCATGTCCCACTCATGTCCCATTTGCATGTCCCATTTGCATGTCCCACTCGTGTCCCACACCTGTGCTCCAAAAAAAAGGGGGCAGGGGTGCTGCCAACTTGTGCTGCGCTGCCACCTGTGATCCAAACAAGAAAGGGGTAGGGGTGCTGCCAGCTTGTACTGCGCTGCCACCTGTGCTCCAAACAAGAAAGGGGCAGGGGTGTTGCCAGCTTGTGCTGCGCTGCCACCTGTGATCCAAACAAGAAAGGGGCAGGGGTGCTGCCAGCTTGTGCTGCGCTGCCACCTGTGCTCCAAAGAAAAAAGGGGCAGGGGTGCTGCCAACTTGTGCTGCGCTGCCACCTTTGGCGCTCATCCTCATGCTCCTAAATCAGTGTCTGCCCTATGCTGTCATATGCATGCATGCATGCAGAGGGGATTACAGATGCTGGAAAAGCAGCCCCCAGAGTCAGCCAGCGCCAAGCTCCTCCCTATTTATAGAGACCAGAGCCCTCCTCCGTCCATGATTGGCTCTGAAGTGCCCGGCACTGATTTTTCAGAGTTGACAGAGCAGTTTCGTTTTGACCAGAAAAACTCTGAGCTCCCTTTGATGATGATGTCTCCAGAGGCTGTGGCGAGAACGTGTGTGGGGGGGGTGCTGGATGGAGGCCCGTACGCCCACAGGCACCCGCGTGTCTGGCGAGCTGCCCTACTGTACGGCCTGGCTTCACACCAGCAGCCTTACAACGGTGTAAAATGGGCGCTGCTCCGTAAGGCGGAAGGCCTGTAAGTGATGGAGGTGCCCTCACTTGCACAGGCAGAGGTGTTGTTGTTGTGCTGTGCTGTGCACTGTATTGCTCAGGCAAGGCAACGCTTGTGCAAGAATGGAGGTCCTGCCAGTACTGCAGGCCAAACACTGCTGCTGAGCACGTGTTTTGAGGGCGCTGTTCCTGTCGTCTTGAATAAAGCACTGCTGCAGAGCAAGAGATGTTTGGGCTGGTGCTGGGCACACATCCTCAGGGCCCTGCTGCTGCCCTTCCTTGACACAGTACACTCACAGAACGCATGCCAGCAGGGTAAAACAAGTGTCCGCCTTGGGTTACCGTGCTTGCCGATTGACAAGGATGTACACCAACACAGCAGGGCCTTCCTGTTGTGCCCCATTGCCTGTATTGCTAGGTGCAGTCAAGCCGGCATGTTCGCACACGTGCATGCTTGCGCACCTCTGCTGTTAGGCAAGTGTGTCTGCGCCTTCTGCATACTTGCGTGAGCGTGTGTGTGAGTGTGTGTGTGTGTCTGCGCCTTCTGCATGCTTGCGTAAGTGTGTGTGTATGTGTGCATGTTTGCACACTTGTTTTCTCTCAAAAATAGCTAGTGCAGGTGTGCCCGGTTGGCTCCACATGTCAGTATCTCTGCCATTTAACCGTGTGCAGGTTTGTTGCGGCAGCCGATGCCGCCTTTGAATCTCTTCATGGCCACCCTGTGAGAGTGGAGGAGGTGGTTGTGTGGCTCGGACCCTGCTTGGGTGGCACAGACCTGGTGATGGAGCCCCCCATGGCCCTAACCAAAAGGCTGCCCTTCAGGTGAGCGCCCTTTGGCCAAACCCAAAAAGCTGCCCTTCAAAGGTGAGCGATCAGCCATACCTAAAATGGTGCCCTTCAAAGGTGAGCTATCAGCCATACCTAAAAAGCTGCCCTTTAAGGTGAGGGACCAGCCCTACCTTGAAAGCTGCCCTTCAAAGGTAAGCGCCCTACGGCCCTTCTGACCAAAAAGCTGCCCTTCAGGTGAGCAACCCGTGGTCAAACCCAGAATGCTGAACTTCAGAGGTGAGCAAGTCAAACAGCAGGGGTATTTGCTGGTGGATTCAACACAGGAGTCAATGAATATCTCCATTGCGTATGCATGGCTGGGGTATAGTAGTTTTGGCAGCTTATGCCGACACTCAACGCCAGAGAAAGTTTCTCAGGTGTGTTTGCTAGAGCCAGTGTAATCATCTGGCAGGCACCAGACTTTGAAAAGAGACATGGAAAATCAATCCTTACACGTGCAATACATACATGGAACTTTGAATGAGATAAAAGAACAGTGCATACACACGTGTGCGCACACCTGATCTTTGTTGCATATATTGTGCCTATCCCTAGACTTGTTCGGGTTAAATTGATGCATCATTTCGTGACTGTCATTGACTCGTTTGGGGCCATGCAAAAGCTTTTTAGTGGTGCACAGGCCACATAGGTGAAATTGCCATTCACAGCGCTGTCAAGACTTCTATTGCCATCAATTGATTAAACAAGCACTCCTTTTTTTGCACCTTGCTTTAGACCCTTGCAGATTTAAAGTGTTGGCATTTTGAATCTACTAGGGTCTAAAGAGGCCCCCCTGCCTGCCATGATCTTGGAGCTCATTGCTCCAACCCACCCCTGCACCATGCTGCAGGCGCTGGCTGGAAGCCGCTGACTGGTCGGGGTTGTTCAAAAGTGGCAGGGCCCTGCGCGTCCCCTCTGCGGCGTCTGCCACAGCGGCCCCTGGCAAGGCCCAGCCTCTGCTGCCCCCCGCCCAAGCAGAGCTTTCCCCACACGGCCTGGCAGCCATCACCCGGGACCTGGACCCACGCTGGCTGCTGCAGCTGGAGTCCGCATGGGTGGTGTGTCCCGAGTTCAAGCTGCTGTTTTGGGAGGTGCTGGCGTGCAAGGCGGGCTGGCAGGTGGATGGCCTGCCCGAGGCCACGGCCACGCCGCCGCCGGCCCCCTCCTCTTTGGGGGCAAACCCGCTGCATAGGCTGATGGGGGCCTACCAAGGCAAGGAAGAGCAGGGGATGCCGCTGACCGCTGAGGCCATGGCCAAGGCGGCAGCTGCGGCGGCGGAAGCGGCTGCCATGCAGGCGGAGGCGGCTGCTGGCCTGGCGGCGCATGACGCTTGCGCGGGCAGCGGGCAGTCCTTCCCACCCTCAGCTTCCACGCGGGTTGTGGTAGACCCACTGCTCAGCCTGCTGGTGTATCACTGGCCAGCATGGGAGCAGGACGCGGCGAAGAGGAGTGAGGAGTACGTCCCGCAGCCGCCAAATGCAATGCAGGGTGTCATGTCTGGCAACAACAAGCTGCTCCGCCGGGAGCAGCCATCGGGGCCTGCGGATGGAGCGCAGCAGGGGACGCAGCAGGATGGGGCCATTTCTCCGCCAGTGCAGCAGACCATGGAGACCATAGAGGTGTCCATTGGCAAGCAGGGGCAGCTCAGCATTGAGATGGAGGGCGTCGAGAATGCTTTTGAGGCTATGCTGGAGGTGGCAGGTAGGACTCATGTGGGCAGGTGGCATGCTTTTTCTTGCATTTCTCTTGCAACATCCTGCGCAACTTGCTGTGCAACACCCTGTGTGGCATGTGCTGCGTAGCCACCGCCAAAACGTACTTGCTTGCATGCATGATAGGGATTCCCTGCTGTGGCCTCTGAAGCATTCAATGGAGTTGACGCGTCATGCGCTCCTGCCCTTGCTGGCTGACTGCTTTTGCAGGGAGTAAAGCAAAGCTAAAAAGATTCATGTTCAACCTCAGGCGCTGCCAGCTTGGAAGAGAACAGGTGCTTATGGACTCAGATACCTGGGGCCACCTACAAAGTCCACACACCTTCTTCTCAATGTTGGCTGTAGACCACTTCCTCAAAACAGAGCAAGCTGTCAATTTTCGCGGGTGAGTGCGCAAGCATCGGGTTCCGTGTGTCCCCAGGCCACTGAATTGGAATATCCACCTTGCACTCCAAGCTTTGAATGGCCTTCCGTGAGAGCCTGTGGGCTCTGCAGGCTGTGAGCTAATTGATAACATTGTTATTGAGGTGTCAGTGGTATGCTGCATTGCAAGCCTCTGTGCATCTGACTTCTAGGCATGAGCCCTGCTGCTTCCCGCTGTGCACGGGAGCCAGTGTTTGCTTGTCTGACAGTATCTTGACGCTTTAAGCAGCATGCTCCCCAAATGACTTGTGCTGGAGTTTGAGCTCCAAATGCATTATGACTAGGGATTGGCATATAGCGCTAAATGAGGCATTCTATAGCGCTGTATCGATATATAGCTGTATTTCAGCTGCTATATCTGCCAGAACTCCACCTTGCACCTCGAATTTAGGCATCAAAATTGGAAGGGAGGTTCAGCACCCTGTATAATGCTCCCATACAAAAAATGAGAGCGAAAGATTACTTCTGTTTCGGCTGGGGGCTTCTAGCAACCAAATATAGCGCTATATCTGGCACTAGGGTTTCACTCCTACTCATGTGCGGGCACATGCCTTAGTGCCGCTGGGCCCCTCATTCCTCGACTCCCTTAATGCTTACAACAGATCTGGATATCCCCTTGAAATTCTGCCTGGAAAAATACAATGTTAACAGGTTGACCCTTCAGATCGGGTGCATTGTGATCTGAAGAACACGCTTGTGTTCCAAGGCACTCCCTAGCTGTCCGCTCTCAAGTGCTGATTGCTGCCCGACGCTGATTGCTCTCTTCTACTGTCTGCTCTTCAAAATCTTCTGCTGGTGCTGGTGCTGGTGCTGGTGCTGGTGCTACTACTGCTCGCTGCATGGCTGCTTGCGTGGAGCTGCTTGCGTGGACTCAACTCACTCATTTGCAGGGCACTCCAGCTTGATGAAGGGGACTCGTAATTGATGAAATGAATGGCTATGAGACAATGGAACTGTTGTGCTGTATGGGGCCCATTGAGAAGGACTGGATATGCTGCTTCTTGGCCACTGGCTTCCAAACACAGTCTACCTCCTCCTCACCTCTTCTCCTCCTCCTCCCTGGCATGCTCCTTGGGGATTGCACAAAACCCTGCTGCTTCCAGTTCTTGATGTATGCAATTGTGATGCTGCATCGTCTTGGGGTTCGCGGGGCTGAGGTTTGCATGCAACTTTTACACTCCATCACACAGCCCCTCTCTGGCTAAATCTTCATTGTGAACCTGTCGGACCACTTCCTAAGAGGACCTGCTGTTGTCCTCTTGAAGGGGTCTGCAGGGTTGGCACTGCCCTGGACATGGGGCTGCAAGCCATCCATCCCCAGAATGATGTATAGTTCGTCCCCATTAAAGATATCTGCCAACTTGTTTCTATAATCATGTTCTTAAATCTTGGGGCCAGAGGTGAATTTTCGAGCTTCAATTTTATATAGCGCACGCTATATCTGGAAATTTTATAGCACTATGTAGCTGTACGCTATAAAGCGCTATCAGCAAACGCCAATCCCTAATTATGACGCACATTGCCACAGAAGCTATCTGAGGCCCTTATATTGGTTATCCTTCTTGCATGCTCCCTGCATAGGGTCTCCCAAGCTGGTGACCCTCATACCTTTTAAACAGATCTTCCTGTCCACATTCAGGATAAATGATATTATACCTTGCCACTAGTGAAGGCCCTGCCTTATCTGTTATGGCGTAAGACCTTGTCGTTGCAGCCATACCAAACCACCCAGGCTGCCAAATAACATACTTCTGGCTTATTGGTGCTTTTGTTACAAAAAGACAAGCAAGTAGAAAAGAAGCAGTACGAGCAAAGATGAAATGCTCAGTGGTTGGGGATGGTGAGATAGGCTCGGGAAAAAATCAGAGGGGGCTCACTAGGCCCAAAATGGGTATGCTTTCACATGCTCCTGGGGCATGAGCGCCCAGGTAAGCAAGATTGAAGCTCAGCACTAGCAGGTGGCCCTGTTTACAAGCTGTCCAGATGAGTTTTTATTTTGCCTGTCTGGGTGCACATGCCAGATAAGCCGCAACGTGAATCCTACTTTTGATCCCAAAATCTCCACACTAGATCACCCATTGCACCAAATTACATGGCTTTTGGTATCCTTGTAATCAAGAAATATCTTGATTTCTTGATCAAATGGTGTGAAAAGACTCAGTGTTGTGCAAGATGTGCTTTCAGGAGAAAATCAGCATTTAGGATCGTCTTGTATCTTGAGGTTTGTGTGGTGTTTTGGAGATAAAAAGGGTTCTGGTTGCGTCGTTCTGGCTTATTATGTGTGTATCATCTCCCAAGAACACAGGCAGTGCACCCAACCAGCCCACCAGGGTCATCCGTTTCAGCCCAAACTACACCAATTGCCTAGTTATTTGATGACAACAGGGATTTCATCAAACTAGGAGCATAAACAGACTTTTGCCTCGTAGGCCCCCACTGGGAAAAAAAGGACCAAGAAGGTGCCAAGAGAGACGGAAATTTTGACCCTTCCCAAAATAGGACTACAGAATCTGCTACAGAATCCATAAACTCGTGTTGCAGAGTAGCAGTGTTTTCAGAATCGAATGTGCTCTGCATGGGTCATGGGGCCCATGCTGGGTGTGCTCAACCAAATAAGGTCCAAAAATGGCACCTATTAGATATTTGCTGCGGGCCCGGCTGCTTACCTGCACAGGCCCACAGGGTCATCCTGGAACCATGCTCAGATATGCCCACCCCAACAAATGCATTTGTCTTTGTGATTGATCCTTAGCCACTGGAATAACAGTCATGATGGCGTGGCAGCTTGGCATTTTGAGTGCCCTCTGCCCCCCTCGAGTGCTTGCAGGGAATCGAGCAGTAGTGCCCAGGAGGCGCCTGGAATGGAAGGTTTTGTGGAGTTGTTCAAACAGTTCACGAGGCATAACCAGACTTCACGAGGCCTCGAAGGTGCTGATGGCAAGGCTGGTTTTAAGCAAGTGAGGGGCAAACAGGGCTTTGGATCACAGAAGGGAGGCAAAGGTAAGGGGGCAGGGAGCAGGAGGAAAAGCAAGTGATGACTTAGACCCTGCGCACCTTCCCCCGTTTCATACCTCTTGTAGTGTGGCATGTTTTGTCTGATCTTGCAATCCAGCATAAAGCACAGACACATATTGACATGTGGCCCTTGCACAAGAGTGGCGGCGTTGCGTTTTTTCTTGGAATGCCACCAATTTTGTAAGACTACTTTTGACTGGTCTGATCCAAAAGTCTCTGAGCTGGTCTGCTTCAGCCTTGCTTTTGTTCCTCGTGGCCTCATGGCCTCGCTTGATAAATGTAAGATCGCAATAGGTCTACTGCAGGCTGCTTGTCTGAGGGTAACTAAATTTGTGTATGCATGAGGGAATGACCTAGGGACATTGTAGAGATGGCTCCGTAGCAATGTGAATCCACCCTTGATTTTCAACCTGTCAGTCTTCAAGGGGGTGGGAGTGAGAGTGGGAAGATGTCACTTGTAAATTTGGTGCATTGTAGCATGCCATGCAGTGCTCCCTTGGATTCAAAAGGCCACCGATCATTGGCTAATCATTCAATTTGGGCCACCGCCACCATATGATGTTGACCATGAGTGCGGTATCAGCTTGCACAATGTCCATGTCCGACGGACGAGTCATGACAGTACTAAAACTGGCGCTGTTGCTTGCCATCAGAGCTTGGACTGACTTACAGCTGCAAAAGTATAATTGAAGGCATGATCAACAGAATACATTCCAGCTGCTAGCTGTCCATGACTTGTTAACATGAGAGAGACACTTTGCTTGTGTACGCAAGATAGTGGGGCAAGCTTGCCCCACTATCTTGAGATCTCTTCTAGATCTAGATCTCAAGAGAATTGGAGAAGTTGTTAACGTGCAATGCCAACTGCAGAGTCATCTCTCTAGTCACCAGTAAGGGGATACTATAGTATGCTCTAAATCTGGGGCCACGTGCTTGTGATGGGGGCTGCCAGGTCTTGGGAGCACGAGGCGCTTGCGCCGTGCCTGGCCCCGTGACCAGGTAAGTGCACACCCAATCCAAATCACATATCATTGGGTGTTCCCCTGCTTGCAAAGTCAGGCAATGCTGCAAGATGCAGCTCGAAACTTACAAGCCTTTAGGGAAGGACAAGGGGGACCTAGCTGCATCTGTTAGCTGGTTTTGGGCATCTTCGCATACATTGTCATGCTCAAGCACTCAGTCTCGATGAATAACGTACGACAAGTCCAGACAAGCAGCCTGAACAAGGATGCATCGAAGTCTAAGGCATGGAGCAAGCATCTTGTTACAAAAGGAGGCCGAGCGAGCGCTCTTTATTCATAATCCACAGCAAGGCCAGTTACAGGTCAGCCAGGGCTTGTACAGGACAAAACTTCAGTGGCAGCCCCCTCCAGAGTCGAGTGACTCTTTGCAGCAGCACAGTAGCTGGTCAGGTTCTGTATGCTTTTCTCAGCATACATGCACGTGCGCACACACATCTGTTGCTACCATTGTAACCATCAGGGCCAGCCAATTGAGCGCCAGTGGCACACCCAGCTGCTCATATCACGAGCACGGTCTGCACTTCAACTTGCTCCAACCCCGCGACTGCCAACCTCTCTCACAGCATCACCAATGATGGTTCATCATTCTGAAAGAGGGGCCACAGCTTCACCAGAACAGCTCCTGCATTTTGTCGCATCCAGCCGCGCCTGCACCGCTGCATCGGGCAAGATCCATCATCACTGCCTTGTCACTCCCCGCTCCATTACCCCTGCTCCATAGCCACCACTCTCTCAATCAGCACCTCACACCATCAGATGCGCTCCAGCACTGCATCCATCGCCACCTCTCCATCAACCTCTCATCACCATTCGCTCCATCATCACAGCGCGCTTTCAGACGAGCTTCGGCGCCGCATCCATTGCCACGGCTCCATCACACCTCTCACCACATCATCACCGCGTGCCTTCAGATGAGCTCCAGCACAGCATCCAGCCGCTCTTGCGTGCTCCGCATCCTCAGCAGCTTGCATCGGTCCATGCCGATGGCCAGGGTGCTCGCAAAAGCGGCCGCCCACCAGGACAGGCTCTCTGCGCCCTGCGGCGTGCGCAGGCTGGCTTCAGATGGGCGTGGACCTGCGCGTGTGCGTCGGGCCACAGCGCGGTGATTATGTGGAGGGACGTGTATTGAGCAGAGGAGTGGGGCGCAGCAGGCACACCAATCTAAGGGTTGGGTGCAGTGGGCGCACGCAAAGGGTCAAGCTAATGAACCAGGTGGTATGAAATTTGCAGTAAAACACACTCATTTCTGAGAAAAAGTAAGGGTTTAGTCAGAGGTTGAGGTGCAATCGGGGTGCTAAGAGGGTTGGACACAGTGGGCATGCTGTGAGGGTTGGTTGCAGTGGGCACACTCAGAGGCTGAGGTGCAGTGCGCAGGCGCAGTGCCAAAGGAGGGAATGCCCAGCCGCCCCATTACTAAGAGCGGCTTATGGAACGCCAGTGTGCACACCTGCCAACTCCCTCGCCAAAGCCCTGCAGCACACAGGTGGCTGCAGGCACACAGGTGGCTGCAGGCAGTAAACCACCACCACTACCACCACCACCACTACCACCACCGCCACCGCCACCACCACCAGCACCACCACCAACGCTGCCACCACCAACGCTGCCACCACCACCAAGTACACACCCACTCATTTCCGCACATGCCACGTGCGCCTAACATCTGCACTGGGCATGCATCTGCAGCGCAGGGGCCCATTGACGCAACACACAGGCTGCATACCCACCAGAAGGGGGCTGCGCGCGCAGCGGTGCAGCTAGTTGGACCCACAGACAGATGACCTTATGCCACCATATGCCACCATTTGCCACCATCCGATTTGCACAAAGCAACCTGCCGCGTCAGGCCTGCACTCTGGCGGGCACGCCGTCCGGGCACCTTGTGCGCGCCACGAGGAGCTGTGGGACCCGTGCGCAGCGTGCCGCTCATCCCACGTCCGTGCCCCGCTGCACGCCTGCCACGCATCGTACAGCCCCCCTGCAAGCCTTAACACACCTGCACGCGCGATGAGCTCTTGCACGCGACCCACACGGCCGCTGGAGCGGGCCGCCCACCCGGTCAGGCCCTCCAGCAGCTTCAGCACATGGCGCAGCACCTCGTTGGCTTTCTCTGTCAGAGCGGCAGCCTGGCATCCAAGCAGGGTAGGGGGCCACACAGGGGTGCGCGTGAGCGAGGGCAGGGGCGCGCGCAAGGGGGCCAGCGCGGGCATTGATCATAGAGTGGGCGCCGATGTGGGAGTGCATACGGGGGGGCGTGCGCAAATGGATGGATGCGCCAGCACGAGAGCAGCGACTGGGGTCGTGGGCAGTGCGCATTGAGATGTCGCCGCTCGTGGCGCACATGGGGAGCATAAAGGAGAAATGAGAAGACAGCGACGCTGTCACCACGGAAACCCTGGAAGGAGGGATACAGAGGGTCACCCCTAGCAGCACAGGCATCTCCCACAGCCCGGGCCGCTCCCACCTCCGGGGAGCCCTCCGGCGGGTGCTCATCGCGCTCGATGACCTCTGCGGTCGCCACGCGGTAGCCGTCGAGGTCATGACAGCTCTGGATCTTGACACGCCGCTTGCCCACCAGCTCCACAAAGTACCGCCTGCAGGCCGGGCCAGGCAGGCAGGCAGGTAGGTATGGCTGGGGCTGCTGCTGGGGTCAAGCCAGGCTGCCTCACTCCTGCCCACAGGCCTGGCCAGGTAGGCAGGCAGGCTGGCACGCAGGCAGGCACGAGCAGGTCATCTGGGCAGGGCAAGGGCGTTCAGGAGTGTGAGAGCTGGCAGCATGTAGGTGCAGGAAGCTGTGGTTTTGGCGGATTGGCAGGTGGGCATGCTGCACGTAGGCTGTGCAGGTGCTCCTGGCCAGACACATTCCATGGTTTCATCACGAGGTTAGGGTTCCATGGCCGTCACTTGTTACCCGAGCACACAAACACATGACAGCGAAGCCCTTGCCCCACACACGCGGACCAGCGCGCTGCGCCGACACGCACAAAGGCGCGCAAGGGCACACCCAGGGCAGAGCCGTCACGCATGCACATGAGGACCACCTCCCCTGAGGCCCTCTGAGGTACCCTTACTTCAGGCAGCAGCATGCACTGAACAGCAACGGCCTGCACCGATCCAAACACACACACCCATCAGGCTGTGGTGTACACTCCATGATCTCAGCCTCCACAGCCACGTCCTGCAGCTCCCCGCCCATGGACACCTGCGGTGCCACAAGCAGTGCGCGTCTGTTCAGCTTGTGCGCCCCAATCCAGCACCGGGCGCAGTGCAGCACGGGCGCAGCCTGCCCATGTGTGGACTGTTTGGTCAGAGCAGCCCACTTTCGGGGAGTGGATGAACAGAGTAGGCCCCAAAGCCTGGTGTGTCTGCGCAGCAACCTTGGGCTGATTTAGTTCCCAGAGGGCACGCGCCTCCCCTTGGAGGGCACACACCCTCCCCCTAGTGAGGGACCATCAAGGCTATAGACTTCCAGCTACCTGGGCCTGTGTCCCATGCACTCAAGCGCCTGCCCCACTGCTCTTCCCTGGCCAGGGGTGGATATGCCCCTGCTCCTGTCAAGGGGTTGCATATGGTTGGGCATGCCCGGGCAGGAAAGCCCCCCACGAAATTGCACAGCACAACAGTCCCCTGCCTGCCCCCGACCGGCAAGCCTTGCACCTTCACAGAGAAGTCCATCCACTCTCACAGCTCTAGACTTGACCACTTCCTCTACCGAGCCCATGCTCCTATCGGTAAGGCCAAGCACCCGCCCGCTCCTGGTTCCTCCTTTCTTGCTTCTCCTTGTTGCCTTCGCTTTCACTCACCCTCCTTCTCCCCCATTCTCTGGACGTGTGTGTGTGCACATGTGTGTGCGAGCACGCGTGTACGTGCTTGTTGTGGATTTGTGTGGATGTGTGCATGTACGTGTGGGTGTGCATATGTGTGTCTTAATGTACACAAGTGTATTCGTGCATGTGCCAGAGGCCCATGTCTCACCTCTGCCAGGCCCATGCGCCGGTTGCCCTCCATCGCCCTCCGCAGCAGCAGTCGGTACCTGCAAGCAGATTCACCACAAATCCCGTCTGACACACCCTTCCCTACACGCATACACAACACATGCGTGCATACGTAAGCATGTACACACACCTTCACCTACCTACCTACCTACCTACCAACCTACCAGCACACACACACACACACACACACACACACACACACACACACACACACACACACACACACACACC
>LFIK01003948.1_pt1 | contig 12028 bp, 8 predicted proteins | sample 643401 | NCBI WGS metagenome assembly LFIK01 (sample SAMN03777447, study PRJNA286221) | soda lake metagenome | biome: soda lake; feature: Kulunda steppe; material: water; isolation source: sample T5-Br brine of Lake Tanatar-5 | place: Russia: Kulunda steppe | collected 2010-07 | reverse complement strand
GCACCTTCTGATGAGCCGGATGTGGACCCGGAATCCGAGCCGTTGCTGCCGCATCAGGAACCGGATGGTAGTTCTTCCGCAGAAAGCACTGCCGATGAAGCCTGGAGCGTGCAAATGGGCAGCTTCAGTGATGCTGACAACGCTCGACGCCTGTTGGAACGCATTCGGGAAGCGGGTCATGACGCCTATACGCGGGAGACCCCTTTGCCTGACGGTGGTACGTTGACACAAGTGATGGCCGGACCGTGGCCCGATCAGGCAGAGGCCAGAGAGTGGGGTGGCACTCTCTCGGAAGAGTTTGACGTCTCGGCACTGGTCGTGCGATTCCGACCATGATAAGTGAACTGTCGGAGAGTGCGATGAAGGAGCTGAGATGGTAATCGTCGATTGGGTGATTGTGGTCGTAGTGGTCGTTTCGGCCCTGATCAGCATCAAACGCGGCTTCGTGAAGGAGTTGTTGAGTCTGGCCTCCTGGGTAGGTGCCCTGGTCATCGCCACCCTGTTCAGCGAGCGACTGGCTGGCCTGATGACCGGGATGATCGCCACAGAAAGCTGGCGTCTGGCTGCTGCTTTCGCCATTCTGTTCATTCTGACCCTGATTGTCGGGGCCATGGTGAACCACCTGATTGGCGAATTGGTGCGCATGACGGGCCTGTCGGGGCTGGACCGGACACTCGGTGTGGTGTTCGGGTTATTGCGGGGAATCCTGATCGTAGTGGCTCTGTTGGCCATTGCCAGGCTGTTCGCACTGGAGGCCGCGTGGCAGGGTTCCATCATCGTGCCCTGGATCGACCCGCTGATCAATTGGACAGGCGCCTATGTGCACAGCGCCTCTGAACGAGTTTTTGATATTAGACGCTAGGGTAAATCTGAGAGCCAATGCATGACGGCTCGCAAGGCAATCGCCAATGCTCCTGACCAGCGGTGGCTGTTCTCAGGTTTGCCCCTAAGCCCGGAGTGACAAAGATATGTGCGGTATTGTGGGTATCCATGGTTATTCACCGGTCAATCAGTCGTTGTACGACGCCTTGACCGTGTTGCAACACAGAGGCCAGGACGCCGCCGGGATTGTAACCGAGGATAACGGGAAGTTTTTTTTACGCAAAAGCAATGGTTTGGTACGAGACGTGTTCCGCACCACGCACATGCAAAGCCTGGTGGGGACCAAAGGCATCGGCCATGTGCGTTATCCCACCGCTGGGTCTTCCAGTTCGTCGGAAAGCCAGCCATTTTATGTAAACTCTCCTTACGGCATTGTGCTTGGTCACAACGGCAATCTGACCAATGCCAGTGAACTGACCCCAGCCTTGTTCAAGAGTGACTTGCGCCACATCAATACCACCTCGGATTCCGAGGTGTTACTCAATGCACTGGCTCACGAGTTACAACAACGGGGCAAGCTGACGCCCACACCGGAAGACATCTTCGCCGCCGTTGAAGGTGTGCACAAACGTTGCCAGGGCGCCTATGCGGCAGTGGCCATGATTTCGGGTCACGGTATGCTGGCATTTCGGGACCCTTACGGGATCCGTCCAGCGGTGATTGGCAGCCGGAAACTGGAAGACGGTCGCACCGAGTACATGGTGGCCTCTGAAAGCGTTGCCCTGGACGCCATCGGCTTTACCCTGATTGATGACATTCAGCCGGGCGAAGCGGTCTATGTAGACAATGACGGCGTGCTGCATCGGCACCAATGTGTGCCACCGAAAGCGCTCTCGCCCTGTATCTTCGAGTTTGTCTATTTCGCCCGCCCGGATTCCATCATTGATCGTATTTCGGTCTACAAAGCCCGGTTGCGCATGGGCGAAGTACTGGCGGACAAGATCAAGCGTATTCGCCCCGACCACGACATCGATGTGGTGATCCCGATACCTGACACCAGTCGTACCTCCGCCCTGCAACTGGCCTATGAATTGGGCGTGAAGTTCCGTGAGGGCTTCATCAAGAATCGCTACATCGGGCGGACCTTTATCATGCCCGGTCAGCAGCAACGCAAGAAATCGGTAAAACAGAAGCTCAACCCCATTGGCCTGGAGTTTTTGGGCAAGAATGTGCTCCTGGTGGACGACTCGATCGTGCGTGGCACTACCTGTGAACAGATCATCGAGATGGCCCGTGATGCAGGAGCCAACAAGGTGTATTTCGCCTCTGCGGCACCGGCCATTCGCCATCCCAACGTCTATGGCATCGATATGCCGGCGGTGTCTGAACTGATTGCAGCCGGGCGTACCGATCAAGAAGTAGAAGCCGCTATTGGCGCTGACTGGCTGATTTATCAGGACATCGAAGACCTGGTGAGAGCCACGCGCACCAACAAGTCCGAAGTGGGCGATTTCGAGTGCTCGGTGTTCAATGGCAATTACATCACGGGCGATGTGGACGATGCCTACTTGGCGCGCCTGGAAACGTCGCGCAATGACAACGCCAAGGGCAATCAGAGTGCCGACGATGACTCGGGCCTGATCGATCTTCACAACGACAATCGATCTACTGATTGATCATACATAGAGGCTGATATGGATTGGCAAGACAAAGGGCAGGCGACCGCCGCCATTCGTGCCGGAGAGCCACGGTCACCTCAGGGTGAGCATTCGGAAGCCCTGTATCTGACGTCAAGCTTTGTGTTTGCATCGGCAGCACAAGCGGCGGACCGCTTTTCCGGCGATGAGCCAGGCAATGTGTACGGTCGTTATACCAACCCCACGGTGGCAACGTTCGAGCAACGCCTGGCCTTGATGGAAGGCACCGAAGCGGCTGTGGGCACGGCTTCCGGTATGTCGGCCATTCTCAGTACCTGTATGGCCCTGTTGGCTTCGGGTGATCATATCATCGCCTCACGCAGTATTTTTGGCACCACAACCGTGCTGTTCAGCAAGTATCTGCAAAAATTCGGGGTGGAAGTTACCTTTGTTGACCTGACGGACCTAGATCAATGGCAGGCGGCTGTGACGCCGAAAACCCGGATGCTGTTCGCGGAAACGCCGTCCAACCCGTTGAATGAAGTGGCGGACATGCGCGCCCTGTCCGGGATTGCCCACAAAGCGGATGCCTGGCTGGCGATCGACAACTGCTTCTGCACGCCGGCGTTGCAGAAACCGGTAGATTTCGGGGCTGATCTGATCATTCATTCTGCCACCAAGTTCATTGACGGGCAGGGACGGGTACTTGGCGGTGCAGTCTGTGGCAGCCAGGAGCTGGTTAATGAAGTGGTAGGGTTTCTGCGCTCGGCCGGTCCGACCATGAGCGCATTCAATGCCTGGGTCTTCCTGAAAGGTCTGGAAACCCTGAAACTGCGTATGCAGGCACATTGTGACAATGCCGCCGCGCTGGCACATTGGTTGTTGGAGCAACCGGCAGTCGAGCGTGTGCATTATTGTGGCTTGCCGGATCATCCCGGCCATGCGCTGGCTCGGGAGCAGCAGACCGGTTTTGGCGGCGTCCTGTCCTTTGTCGTAAAGGGTGGGCAAAGGAGCGCCTGGCAAGTTCTGGATGCGACAGAGTTCCTTTCCATCACTGCCAATCTGGGGGATGCTAAGACCACCATTACCCATCCGGCCACGACCACGCATGCGCGGTTGTCGGATGAAGACAAGGTCCGCGCTGGCATCGAGCCCGGGCTGATTCGTGTGGCCGTGGGCCTGGAAGACATTGAAGACATCAAAATCGACCTGGCGCGGGGGCTCAATTCTCTCTGACGGCGCTGGTGGGTCGCGAAAGCCGTACACCGAAACCAGAGGAGTGTTGAGTGACGTTGTTGAGTCGCACGCTGGCAGAAGCCGGCCGCATCGTACAGGGAAAGCCTGAGCAATTGCAGCTGGCCCTGGCCACGGTCCTGGCTGGCGGTCATTTGTTGATTGAGGACGTACCCGGCGTGGGCAAGACCACGCTTAGCCACACCCTGGCCCATGTTCTGGGCCTGTCATTTCGTCGCATTCAGTTTACCTCCGACCTGGTGCCGGCCGATGTGCTTGGCGGGGCGGTCTATAGCCCCGAAAGTCAGTCTTTTACAGTGATCAAGGGACCCATATTTGCCCAGATTGTGCTGGCGGATGAGTTGAATCGGGCGTCGCCAAAAGCCCAGTCGGCTTTGCTGGAAGCCATGGAAGAAGACCAGGTCAGTCTCGAAGGGGAAGCGTTTGCTCTGCCCAAACCCTTCGTGGTGATGGCTACCCAGAACCCGCTGGACATGGCGGGCACTCATGCTTTGCCAGAGTCGCAATTGGACCGGTTTCTGGTCTCCATGAGTATGGGCTATCCCGACGCCACCGTTGAGCGGTCACTGATTGCCGGGCAGGCGACTCGCCTGGAATACAATGCTCTGACGCCTGTGTTGGACCCGCAACAGATCACTCGTTTGCAGGCGGAGGTCAAGAACGTTCACCTGAGCGAACCCTTGTTGGACTACTTGCAGGCACTGGTTTATGCCAGTCGCGAGCACTCGGAAATCCAGCTTGGTCTGTCGCCGCGCGCGGCATTGGGATTGGCCCGACTGGCGCAGGCGTGGGCCATGCTCAAGGGGCGTGATTACGTGCAACCTGATGATGTTCAGGCGGTCTTCGTGCCAGTGGCGAAACACCGATTACAGACCCGGCAGAATACCGATGGTCGGTTGCTGGCTGAGCAATTGTTGGCAGACACCCCACTGGGAGACTGATCGTGGGCATTCTACGCGACGCCATCGCTGTGGGAATGGATCGCTGGGTAAGGTCCCGTGCACCCCGTTGTGCAGAGATCACTCTGGGCCATCGGCAGATTTTCATTATTCCCAATCGGTTTGGGCTGGGTTTTCTGGTTTTGGTGCTGGTATTGTTCGTCATGGGAACCAATTATCAGAATAACCTGGTGCTGGCGTTGGCATTTTGGCTGGTAGCTCTGTTTGTGTTGTCTATCCATCTGACTTTTCACAATCTGTCAGGCCTAACGCTGCATGCCGGGTTCAGTGAGGGAGCCTTCGTCGACGACCCAGTGACCCACCGCGTGCACGTGAGTTCTGAGCGGGAACGGTTTGATATCCAGTTCAGTTGTCAGGGCGAACCCCAGGCCTGGTTGGATCGCTTGCCTGCGCATGATCACCTGCCGGTTCAGGTGGTGACCCGGTATGCTCACCGGGGACGACACCCGCTGCCTCGTCTGCGCCTGGAGACGCGTTTCCCATTCGGCTGGATTACTGCATGGAGCTTCTGGACTCCACAACAGTATTGCCTGATCTGGCCACGGCCAGTGGATCATGGACTGGCGCGACTTGCCGAGGATGATCTCGTCACTCGGCCATTGCAGCCTCAGCGACGAGATACTGATGCCATGGATGATGTCCGAGACTACGCAGCAGGTGACCCGACACGACGTATCCTCTGGCGTCAGTTTGCCCGGCGTGGTGTGTTGCAAGTAAAGGCGCCCCCCAAGAGCAGCGGTGATACACGACACCTGAGCCTTGCCCAGGTTGCTGACCTGCCCCTGGAAAAGGGGCTGGAACAACTCGCTTACTGGCTGGAAGAGAGCGAAGCCGAGGGCGATAATTGGTCGCTGCGCCTGGGTCAGGACTATCTGCCGCCAGGGCAGGGCAAGGCCCAGCGCACGCAGGGCCTGGACGCACTGGCGCTATTCTCCGGGGGTAACCATGAATGAATCCGTAATCCGGTCGCGTCGCCTGAGCGCGCCGCAATGGCAGCGCGTACTGATCATGTTGTTGCTGGTACAGCTGATGTTGCTGTTGCCGGTAGCCCTGATGTTGCCTGCCTGGCTGGTGGTTTTACCGCTACTCACCGGGTATTGGCAATGGCAGGTGGTGCATGGCCGTTGGCATGAGGCGCCGCGTTGGCTGCGCAACAGTCTGGTGATTCTGTTGCCCGCCTTGCTGCTATTGACCGGCCTGCACCCCGGCGCCCTGGACTTCTATGTGTCATTGGCTTTTATCGGTGTGGCGCTGAAGCTGGTGGAATTGCGCGGCTATCGCGACGCTTATGTGGTGTCGCTGTTGGCTCTGTTTGTGTTGGCGTCTCTGTTGCTCATGGATCAGGGGCTGTTCTACACCCTGTATGTGTTTTTTGGGGCGTCTCTGTGTCTGGCTGCGCTATTACGCCTGCACGCGCCGCAGGGGATCAGTCTGCTGCGTGCCTGGCGTTCCAGTGGGCGAGCTATCCTCTACTCCGTTCCATTCATGTTGCTATTGTTCGTCGCCTTTCCCAGGCTGCCGCCGATCTGGCAGATGCCAAGCACCACAGAGCAGGCACAGACCGGACTCTCCGATACCATGTCACCTGGCGACGTTGCCGAGTTGGTGCAAAACAACGACGTGATGTTTCGTGCTCGCTTTGATGGCGAACCTCCGCCACAACGAGAACTTTACTGGCGTGCCATGACGATGAACCATTTTGATGGTGAACGCTGGTTTCAGTGGCAGGGCAGTCGGCAATTGCCGTCCTCGCTGGTTGGCAGTCCGGAACTACCCAGTCCAGCACCAGATAGCCCGATGTGGTCCTACGAATTGGCCCTGTCGGCGACCTATCAGCCGTGGGTTGCTACGCTCGAGAACATGACCGGTTTCCAGTCACAGGACGCCCGATGGGTAGTAGACAACCGTCTGGTATGGCCGGGCAATATTACCCAATCGCAAGGCTTGACTGCCGAGGCTGCTGCTGATGTTGTGCCTCCAGACTCGTTGTCGCAGATGCAACGGGAGGCGGCGTTGCAACTGCCGGACAATGGCAATCCCCGGGCACATGAGTTGGCTGAGGAATTGCGACTGCAATCCGACAGTGATGACGCGTTCATGGATCGCTTGATGGATCACTTTGGTAACGCAGGCTTTGTGTACTCATTGCGCCCCGGTACCGCTCAGGGTGCTGATACTATCGATTACTTCCTGTTTGATTCCCAGATTGGTTTTTGCGCGCATTACGCCGAAGCCATGGTGTTCATGGCCCGCTCGGTGGACATACCGGCGCGGGTGGTTACCGGTTATCTGGGTGGGCGTTGGAGTAGCGATGGATCCTATCTGGTGGTGCGGGCACAAGAGGCCCACGCCTGGGTAGAGGTCTGGCTGGACGGTCAAGGGTGGGTGCGTTTTGATCCGACCAGTGTGGTTGCACCGGACCGTCTGGAAGGCTCGCTAAGTGACGTGCTTCAGGACGAACAGGATTTACGTCCAGCCACCTGGTCAGACGGGACGGCGCCGGGATGGCTGCAACAAGTTTACTGGCAATGGGATAATGTTCAGTATGGTTGGCAACGTTGGGTACTGAATTTCGATGCGGATGATCAGGATTCTTTGATGGATCGATGGCTCGGCGGCTGGAGCGCAGCGACCTGGACCGTGATTGGCGTCACGCTTTTTCTGTCGGTGTTTGGTAGCTGGTATGTTATCCTGCTGGCAAAACAAAAGACGTGGACTCTGGGTTTGCCCAGACTGGAAAAACGGGCCCGTCAGCATTGTCTGAAGCAGGTGCCTGACCTGCCAGTCAATGAGGGACTGACGCACTGGGTGTCGCGCCTGGAATCTGAGCATCCACTCCTGGCCGGGGCGCTGGCCCGATTTGCCGATGAATACCTGCCCGCTGTGTATGGCCCGGCAGAACAACAGGCAGCCAGAAAAACAGCGGCTAAGCGCCAATTGCGGCGGCTTGTAAAGACAAACACAACGGGGCATAAAAACGGTCATGGCCGATAACGATAATAATGTCAAAGCGTTGCAGCAGCATTTCAGTCGTCGGGTTATCGGTGACGCGCGCAGTGTGGTCGATCAGTGGTTTCAGTTGCAACACCAACATTGGTGTACTGAGTGGTATGACCGGTTCTACAGTCGTCTGGAGCGATTGCGTAAATCGGCTGGTCGCTATCAGCGCGATGACCTCGCTGCGGTAGCGGAAACATTGAAAGCCATGTTGGCCGACTGTCGTGCCGAACAGCCTCCGCAAAGCGACGCCTTGTCGGCCATTTCGGATGCGGTGGCAGAGTTGGGGAAACTGGCCTCACGGCAAAGTGACCACGGTACTCCGGATCAGGCGGCGTTCGCCAGACAGGAAGTCTACATTGCCATTTCAGACACCGTTGAAGCCGCAGAGCTGGCGGGCCAACTAGCCTCTTTCGGCATCCAGACAACCATCACAGAAGACCCGGCAGCGCTGGAAGCTGCTCGCGCCTACCGTCGCCCTTTGGCGATTCTGATTGAGGTTGACTTTCATGGCGAAAACCGAGGCTTTGAATTGATCGAATCGATTCAGCAGGAAGTGGCTGATCCCGTGCCCGTGGTGTTTCACTATCCGCAAAAACCCAGCATGGAACAGCGCTTGCGTGCTATGCGCGTCGGCGGCAAAGGGTTTATCGATAATGATTCCGGACTGTTGCGCGTGGTAGAGCGCCTGGAGCGTGAGTCCCACTCCGCCATGCCGGAACTCTATCGGGTATTGATTGTGGACGATTCTCGGACCCAGGCCATGCACGCGTCACAAACCCTCAATGGTGTGGGCATGATTACCCAGACCCTGTCAGCACCCTTGCAGCTATTGGAAACCATCGATGATTTTCAACCGGACATCATTCTGATGGACATGTACATGCCCAAGTGCAATGGCGTTGAGTTGGCCACCGTGATGCGCCAGCAACCGAAATACGATCGCCTGCCGATCATTTTTCTGTCCGCAGAAGAGGACATGGCAAAACAGATGCACGCCATGTCGGAAGGGGGAGACGATTTTCTCACCAAACCAGTCAATGCCGACATTCTTACCGCGACGGTACAGCATCGGTGCAAGCGCAATCGTGCGGTGAGAAACTGGATGGAGCGAGATTCATTGACCGGCTTGTTTGACCACACTCATTTGTTGCAGCATCTGCAACAGGAAATCATCAAGGCCGAGCGCCAGGGCACGCCACTCAGCTTTGTGATGTTGGATCTGGACAAATTCAAAGCCGTTAATGATACCTGGGGGCATGCTGTCGGGGACCGGGTGCTGCAGAATCTGTCGCTGCTGCTGCGTCAGCGGCTGCGCAAAACCGATATCATCGGTCGTTACGGAGGCGAGGAGTTTGGCCTGATTATGCCGGATACCAGTGCGGATGCAGCGTACAGCGTAATGAATGAACTGCTCGACTCGTTCAGCAGTGTCCGCCATCCGGTCACGACTGGCGAGGAGCGAGACAGCATTACCTGTACCTTTAGTGGTGGCGTAGCAAATTGGTTGTCTGAAGAGAGTGTCTCGTCGTTGTCGATGCGCGCCGATGGCGCTCTTTATAAGGCCAAGACCCAGGGCCGTTCGCGCCTGTTGATTGCTGCCGAATAATCCAAAGCTGCCTGTCTCGAACCCACTTTACACCCACAACCCGACCAAATAGAGCTTGGCGTCTCTAACGCGTTGGCTCACACTGATGGCAAAAGCACACAGGAGAGTGAGTCATGAGTGTTGATACGCCAGATTGGGTCAAAGACGCTATTTTTTACCAGATATTTCCGGATCGATTTGCTCGCAGTGAGCAACATCGTCAGTTGCCAGGGGTGACATTTAAACCCTGGGGTTCACCACCTGCCGAGCAAGGCTATCAGGGCGGCGATCTCTACGGGGTTATGGAAAAGCTGGATTATCTGCAAAACCTCGGCATCAACGCAATTTATCTCAACCCCATCTTCAGTTCGGCCAGTAACCACCGTTACCATACTTTCGATTATATGGAAGTGGACCCGCTCTTGGGTGATAAGCAAGCGTTGCGGGATTTGCTGGACGCAGCTCATGAGCGCGGTATCAGAATCATCCTGGATGGGGTGTTCAACCATGCGAGTCGCGGTTTCTGGGCGTTTCACCATATTCTGGAAAACGGCAGTGCGTCACCCTATGTGGACTGGTTTCACATCGATGACTGGCCACTCAACCCATACCCGCAAGGCGAAGGCGAGGAGCTGAATTATCAGAGTTGGTGGGGCATGCCCGCACTGCCCAAATTCAATACCGACAATCCGGGTGTGCGGGCTTTTCTGTTTGAGGTGGCTGAATATTGGACCGAATTCGGCATTGATGGCTGGCGCCTGGACGTGCCCCAGGAAATCGATGATGATGAATTCTGGCGCGAATTTCGCAGCCGGGTGCGCGCCATCAATCCGGAAGCCTACATCGTTGGTGAAATCTGGCACCGGGCAGATCGCTGGTTGCAGGGCGACCAGTTTGATGCCGTGATGAATTATCCTATTGGCACCGCCGCGTTGTCGTTCTTTGGTCATAATTGCCTGAAAGAGGACATTGAAAACCCGGAGCTGAATTACGAACCCATTGCTGCCGACACCATGGCGGCGCGTGTTGGGGATATCCTGTCCTGGTATGACTGGGACATTACCTGCTCGCAATTGAATCTACTGGACAGCCACGACATGCCGCGGGCACTCTGGTTATTGCAGGGTAATCGAGACGCTTTTCTGCAAAGCCTCGGCTTCCTGCTGACCATGCCAGGTGCACCCTGTATCTATTACGGCGACGAAGTGGGTATGTCCGGCGGTGACGATCCCGAGTGCCGGGGGGCCTTTCCTTGGCATGAGCCGGAGCAGATGGATCAGGCGCTGCGCGATCAGGTGCGTCAACTCTGCAAGGCGCGGCACGAGCTACCCATCCTGCGCCATGGCGAGGTAACGTTCCGTACCCATGGCGAGCACGTGCTCGTTGCCGAACGCACGCTGAATCAGGCCCGCGCCTGGGTGGTCTATCACCGAGGGGAAGACGCCATCGACCGATCAGCTCTGGCGCCCGTTGTGCCTGAGAACGCCACTCTGCAGCGCCAATTATTGGGCGCATCGAGCGATGAACAGGTCGTCGGTTACTCGATCACGTTGTACCAATAGCGCTGGACACGCCGGCCGGACCTGCATGGGCCCGGTCGGCGAAAGCAAACAAACCGCACAAGCATTGCCCACGACCACCCCGGTTCCTTATAATGCGCGCTCTTTACGACAACCTAACCAGTTCTGAGAGGATCCATGGCCAGAGTCCGCACCCGAGTCGCACCGTCACCCACCGGTGACCCCCATGTCGGCACCGCCTACATTGCCCTGTTCAATCGCGCGTTTGCCAAAAGCCAGGGTGGCGACTTCATTCTGCGTATTGAAGACACTGATCAAGTGCGCAGTACGTCGGAATCCGAAGAGGCTATTTTGAAAGCTCTGAATTGGCTCGGCCTGGACTGGGACGAAGGCCCGGACAAAGGGGGCGACTTTGGCCCTTACCGCCAGAGCGAGCGGTCGGATATCTACAAGGGTTATGCGGACCAACTGGTGGAAAACGGTCATGCCTTCCATTGCTTTTGCACCGCCGAGCGCCTGGACGCCATGCGCCGAGAACAGCGACTGAACGGCCAGCCGCCGGGTTATGACGGTCGCTGCAAGGGCTTGAGCAAAGAGCAGGTGGCGGAGCGTCATGCCGCCGGTGAGGCCTCTGTGGTGCGCATGGACGTGCCGCGCGAAGGCGCCTGTGAGGTCCATGACATGCTGCGTGACCCCATTGAGATCGAATGGAAGCAGGTGGACATGCAGGTACTGTTGAAGTCCGACGGTCTGCCCAGTTATCACCTGGCCAATGTGGTCGATGACCATCTGATGGAAATCACCCATGTCATTCGAGGCGAGGAGTGGATTTCCTCGACCCCCAAACACCTGCTGCTCTACCAGTATTTCGGCTGGGAAGCACCAGAATTCTTCCACATGCCTCTGCTGCGCAATGCGGACAAGTCCAAGTTGTCCAAGCGCAAGAACCCGACGTCCATCGATTTTTATTACCGCCTGGGCATTCTGCCCGAAGCCCTGGTCAACTACTTGGGCATGATGGGTTGGACCATGCCAGACGGTGGCGAGAAGTTTACCGTGCAGGAAATGGTGGACAACTTTGATATCAACCGGGTGTCATTGGGTGGTCCCGTGTTCGACACGGAAAAACTGGACTGGCTCAATGGCCGCTACCTGCGCGAGAGCCTGACGCCGGAAGAGTTCGCCCAGCGCCTGGTGAACTGGGCCTACAACGAAGACTACATCATGCAGTTCCTGCCATTGGTGCAGGAG
>LFIK01003947.1_pt1 | contig 12031 bp, 12 predicted proteins | sample 643401 | NCBI WGS metagenome assembly LFIK01 (sample SAMN03777447, study PRJNA286221) | soda lake metagenome | biome: soda lake; feature: Kulunda steppe; material: water; isolation source: sample T5-Br brine of Lake Tanatar-5 | place: Russia: Kulunda steppe | collected 2010-07 | reverse complement strand
TTCTCGGCCTCGTGGCCAACTGGCTGGCTGCCGGATTGCTCGCCTTCACGATTTTCTTCTATGCCGTGATCTATTCGATGTGGCTCAAGCGCTGGACGCCGCAGAACATCGTCATCGGCGGTGCGGCCGGCGCTTTCCCGCCGATGATCGGGCAGGCGGCGGTGACGGGCAGCGTGACGCTCGACACGGTCATTCTCTTTGCCATCATATTCATCTGGACGCCGCCGCATTTCTGGGCGCTGGCTCTGGTGAAATCCGGTGATTACGCCCGGGCCGGCGTGCCGATGCTGCCGAATGTGCGCGGGCCGGACGAGACGCGCCGGCAGATCCTGCTCTACACGCTGCTGCTCGTGCCTGTGGGTGTGCTGCCTGCCCTGACGGGATTCGGCGGGTTGATCTATCTCGGCATATCCGTCTTGACCGGCGCCTGGATGCTCTTGCTGGCGCTGCGCGTCCATCGCCGGCGCGAGGGTGAGGCGGCGACGAAGGCCTGCTGGTCGCTGTTCGGATTCTCGATCGTCTATCTGTTCGGCCTGTTCGCAGTGCTGATCGTCGAGCACGGCTTCGGGCTGATGCTGCCGGTGACGGGAGGCTGAGCATGGCAAAGGCTGCACGCAAGCAGGATCAGAAGCCGCAAGAGCAGGCTGCAACCGATACGGAGAACACGCAGATGTCTCAGGTACCCGCGCGCGACGCGCAGGGTCTCACGGAGGAGGATCGCCGGCGCCGGCGCTCGCGCTCCATCGCGCTCGCAGTGACCCTGGGGCTTCTGGTCGCCTTGTTCTATGTCGTCACCATCGCCAAACTCGGCCCCGGTGTGCTCGATCGCCCGATGTAGGCGATTGCGCATGCAGCTTCGGACAATGTTCGTACAGGGATGTCATGACACAGCATAATCACAGCCCCGCCCAGAAGAAGGCCATGCGCAAGACGGTGGTCACCTGCCTCGGCGTCGTCTTCGGCATGGTCGGTCTCGCCTATGCATCGGTGCCGCTCTACGATCTGTTCTGCCGCGTGACCGGTTTCGGCGGCACGCCGATGGTCGGCACCGCCGATGCCGGGACCGTGCTCGAGGAAACCGTGCGGGTGCGATTCGATTCGAACGTGGCGCGGGCGCTGCCCTGGGACTTCCGCGCCGAGCGCCCCGTCGTTCAGACGCAGATCGGCCAGACGGAGACGGTGTTCTACCGTGTCGCCAACACGGCCGAACACCCGGTCAACGGCATGGCCACCTACAATGTCTCGCCGGAAAATGCCGGGCAGTATTTCGTCAAGCTGCAATGTTTCTGCTTCGAGGAGAATACGCTCGAAGCCGGCGAAGTGATGGATTCTGCTGTGGTTTTCTACATCGACCCGGCCATCGTGGATGATCCGGAATTCGAGAGCATGCGCACGATCACGCTGTCCTATACCTATTGGCCGGCTGTCGGCGGTGATCCGGTCACCACCTCGGCGCTCGAGACCACGCCGCCGCGCCGCTGATCAAAAATGCCGGGGGCGAAATCGGGCTTGCGCATCTCGCGGCTTGATTTTTTCTTCCCAGAGTTGGAAAACGCCGATAGACATCCGAAGGAATGCGGATAAGGCACCGGAGACAGAATAATGGCCGACGCCCACGCCAAGAAACACGATTACCACCTCGTCGATCCCAGCCCCTGGCCCTTCATCGGTTCGGTCAGTGCGCTGATCCTCGCCGTCGGCTTCATCACCTTCATCCGGGACATGCCGATTGCCGGCCTCCAGATCGGCGGGCTCGTCTTCGGTCTCGGCGTGATCGGTGTGCTCTACACCATGGCCGCCTGGTGGGTGGACGTCGTGAAGGAAGCGCAGGCGGGGGATCACACCCGCGTGGTGCAGCTGCATCACCGCTACGGCATGATCATGTTCATCGCCTCCGAGGTGATGTTCTTCGTGGCCTGGTTCTGGGCCTATTTCGACGTCGCGCTTTTCCCCGGCGAGGCGATCCAGTTCGAGCGCGCCGCGCTTACCGGCGGCGTCTGGCCGCCGGAAGGCATCCAGACCTTCAACCCCTGGCACCTGCCGCTGTTCGGCACGCTCATCCTCCTGACGTCGGGCACCACGGTGACCTGGGCGCACCACGCGATGATCGAGAACGACCGGCAGTCGGTGAAGTGGGGCCTGTGGCTGACCGTGCTGCTCGGCCTGGCCTTCACCTGCGTGCAGGCCTACGAGTACATCACCGCCTATTTCGGCTTCTCGGGCCACATCTACGGCGCGACCTTCTTCATGGCGACGGGCTTCCACGGCGCGCATGTCATCATCGGGACGATCTTCCTCGCGGTCTGCCTGTGGCGGGTCTATCTGGGCCATTTCACGCCCAAGCAGCATCTCGGCTTCGAATTCGCCGCCTGGTACTGGCACTTCGTCGACGTGGTCTGGATCTTCCTGTTCGCCTCGATCTACGTCTGGGGCTATGGCGGTTGATCGCACCCCGGCTGACACGGCGCCACCGGCGCACTACATCAAGGGCGGCCTTCGGGTCGCCCTTTTCGCTTGAGGCGCATGCGGGGGCTGCCTCATCACCCATGCAGGACGCATCAAGGATCAATCATGGCGTATCAACCGGGCCACCAACCGGGAAACGAACCCTCACCCATCGCAGCCGGCTTGCGCGGACGCTGCCCGCGCTGCGGCGAGGGGCACATGTTCGACGGGTTCCTTGCCCTGCCGAAGACTTGTGATCACTGCGAGCTCGATTACGATTTCGCCGATTCGGCGGATGGTCCGGCGGTGTTCATCATGTTCATCGTCGGCTTCGTCGTGGTCGGGCTTGCCATGTGGGTGGAATTCACCTTCATGCCCCCGATCTGGCTGCATCTGGTGATGTGGTTCTCGCTGACCATCGTGCTCGCCCTCGCGCTCGCGCGCCCGCTCAAGGGGATCATGATCGCCCTGCAATACCACCACCGCGCCGAGGAAGGGCGCCGGGAGAAGTGACCACGCCGATGCCTGATCCGCAGGTCGCATCACCGGACGAGATTGCGGGCGCCGCACGCCCCGGCCCGTCCAATCGCGCGCTGATCGCCGCCGCGATCGCCACCGTGATCTCGCTCATCATCCTGATCACCCTCGGCAACTGGCAGATGGAGCGCCTCGCCTGGAAGGAAGGGCTGATCGCGCAGATGCAGGAGCGCGCCTATGGCGAGCCGGGCGCGATCCTGCCGCCGGAGCAATGGGCCGATTACGTGCCGCAGGAGGAAGAGTATCGCCGGGTCGCCGTGACCGGGCGCTTCCTGCATGAGCACGAGGTCGCCGTGCACGGGCTGATGCCCACCAGCACCCGCGGCAATCCCGTGCAGGGCTTCTACCTGCTGACCCCGCTGGAGATCGGGCCCGATGCGCTGGTCTTCGTCAATCGCGGCTTCGTGCCGACCTCGATGCGCGATCCCGCCGCGCGTCCTGCACCCCCGCCGGAAGGCGAGGTGAGCCTCACCGGCCTCGTGCGCGCACCGGAGGAGCGGGCCCTGTTCGTGCCGGAGAATATCCCTGAAGCCGAGCGCTGGATGGTGCGCGATATCGCGCAGATGGCCGATGCGCGCGGTCTCGACGCAGTCGCGCCCTTCTACATCGATGCGGAGTTCGATCCGGCGGCGCCGGACTGGCCGCGCGCCGGTGCGACCGTTCTCGATCCGCCCAACAATCACCTGCAATATGCCCTGACCTGGTACGGCCTCGCCGCCGTGCTCGCGGTGATCTTCCTGATCTATGCGCGACCGCGTCTGCGCAGCCTGTTGCGGCGCGGCTGAAGCCTGCGGCAATTTGAACCGCCGCGCCGCCGCGCCACTTTCACCGCGCCCGCTCTATCTCGCCGGTAGCAGGCAATGCGCGGGATCCGCGCCGGGGCAGGGAGGAAAACGGTGATGTCGGTGGCAGCGCTGATCGTCGTCGCGCTTCTTTTCGGAGGCATGGTGCTTTATTCGTTCGGCTTCGCCGCCTTCGTCTTCAAGGCGCTGCCGGCGGAGACGGCGGGTGCGCTGATCCGGCAGGCATTCCCGCATTTCTATGTCTTCGTCATCGCCGTATCCGGCCTCGCGGCACTCCTGCTGGTGCCTGTGGACGGGGTGAGTGCGGCGCTGATGGCGCTCGTCGCGGTGAGCACCATCCCCACGCGACAGACCCTGATGCCGGCGATCAACAATGCCCGCGATGCCGGCGCCATGCGCCGCTTCGCCTGGCTGCACGGCGGATCTGTGGCGATCACGCTCGCCCATATCCTGGCCGCCGGCTACGTTCTGGCACGTTTCCTCTGACGCTGCATCGAGGCGTGCGCGCGGCTTTTTCGCAGCTTGCGCACGACCTGCGCGCAGCGTCGGGGCGCCTGTTCGCGCCTTGCGTGTTCCCCACCGTCAATCTTTATCCGGCATGGAAGTTACCGATCGGGAAAGGTTAATCAAATACATATCCCGCGAGCACTGGCCCAGCTTGAGAAATCGCCGATGGTTTCGCATTTAAATTTGATTCACGACAATAGGTAAACTTGAAATTCATCCTGTTATTTAAACTCGTTTTCATCCGGGAAACTTATGTTCGTCTCAGAAACAGATCGGGCCCCACGGTCCGGCATCAACAACAGTGAGGCGCGTTATGAGCAATCTTGCGAAAGCTTTGAAGGACCCGGTGGAGCAGGCGGAAGGTACGGAGATCAAGCCGCAATATCTGGAGGCGCTGCATCTCGTCGAACGCCTGCATCGCCGCCTGCTCGACGTCATCAAGGACGAGTTCGAGCGGCGCGGGCGCGACGATGTCAACAGCGTCCAGGCGCTCCTCATCTACAATATCGGCGACAAGGAACTGACTGCGAGCGAATTGCGCACGCGCGGCTACTATCTCGGCTCGAACGTCTCCTACAACGTGAAGAAGCTGGTCGAGATGGGCTATCTGCACCATGCCCGCTCGCGGGTTGACCGCCGCTCGGTGCGCATCAGCCTGACCGAGAAGGGCCGCGACATCCACGACATGGTGCGTTCGCTCTACGAAAAGCATTCGCGCACGATCCAGCCGATCGGTGGCATTTCCGACGAGGATTTCGAGCGCCTCAATACTGCCCTTAACCGGCTCGAGCGCTTCTGGACCGACCAGATCCGCTATCGTCTGTGATCGCGAAAGCGGATTTACGAAGGCTGGGTCTTGTCGCGGTAGCGGCACAGATCGATGATCGGGCAGCGCGGGCAATCGGGTTTGCGCGCCTTGCAGATATAGCGCCCGTGCAGGATCAGCCAGTGATGGGCGTGCCGGCGATAGGGGGCGGGAACGATCGGCGTCAGCGCCGCCTCCATCGCGTCGGCGGTCCTGGCATATGCCAGCGGGATCCTGTGGGCCACGCGGAAAATGTGGGTATCGACGGCGATGGTGGCCTCGCCGAAGGCGATGTTGACCACGACGGCGGCCGTCTTCTTGCCGACACCGGGCAGCGCCTCAAGCGCCGCGCGCGATGGTGGCACCGCGCCGCCATATTGCTCCACCAGAATCCGCGATAAAGCGATGACGTTCTTCGCCTTGGCCCGATACAGGCCGATGGTGCGGATCTGTTCGCGCACCGCGTCCTCACCCAGAGCCAGCATGGCCTCCGGTGTGTCGGCGCAGGCGAAGAGCCGGCGCGTCGCCTTGTTCACGCCGGCATCGGTCGCCTGGGCCGAGAGCACCACGGCGACGAGCAGCGTATAGGGATCGCGGTATTCGAGATCCGAGCGCGGCTCGGGATTGGCCTGGGCGAGGCGGGCGAAGATTTCCTTGCGGGTTTTCGGCCCCACCGGTCTGGGAGAAGCGGGTGCGGGCGATGCGGCTTTCTGCGCGGTCGATCCTGTCTCGCGCGCGGGCGCGGCTTTTCGTCTCGCCTGTGTCACCCGGCGCCCTCCCTTCAAACTGATCCGTAACGCGTTATAATAGGGATCTGGGTTGCGGCAAGATGTTGGGACAGGTAGCGCGCATGGTATCCCCCGATATGCGCCCGGCAGGGCAGGCAGCGCCGGAAGAACCGGTCTTCGCTGCGGTGATCACGCCGCATCGCTCGCTCAATCGCGATTCGACGCGGCTGGTGCTGACTTTGTGCTGCATCGCCACGGTCGTCTCCAGTATCCCCTTCATTCTGCTCGGTGCCTGGCCGGTCGCCTGGTTCTTCGGTATCGATCTCGCTGCGCTCTTCCTCGCCTTCCATCTGAATTTCCGTTCCGCGAAACGCATGGAGGAGGTGATCCTCACACCGATCGATCTGCTCCTGCGCCGGATCAGCCATCGCGGCGAGCAGTTCGAGCAGCGTTTCAACCCGCTCTGGACGAAGCTCGACCGGCGCGAGGACGACGAATTCGGTCTCCAGGAAATCTGCCTCGTATCGCGGGGCGAGCGCGTCGTGATCGCGCGCGATCTCTCCCCGCATGAACGCGAGAGCTTCGCCCGCGAATTCGGAGCAGCGCTCGCGCGGGTCAAGAAGGGCGCGCCGGTTTGAGCCGGGCCCGGCGCCTTCTCGCGTTGGCGCTGGCACTCTCCGCCGCCCCGTTGGCCGCTGTTCCGGCGCTCGCTCAGGAAATCACTCTGAGCGTCGAGAACCGGCGCGACGCGCCGGTGGAATTTCGCGCCGGCGCCGGGTTCCAGGGGCGGCTCGACGAGGCCATGCCGCAGATAATCGAGCCCGGCGCGACGATCACGCGGCGGGTTGAGGCCGCCTATCCGGGAAGCCAGGGTGGCGGATTCCGTTATCGGGACGGTACGGGACGCGAATGCGATTTCGGCATGTCGCGTCTGCGCGATCCTGGCGGCCCCTGGCAGATGCCGGTCCTGCGCGCACGGGCTTCGCGCGCGGGGATCGGTTGCCGGGCCGAGCCCGCGGGAATCGACCCCGGTGGAGATTTCGGCATCCGGTTCATTGTCGAGTAGGCGTTGATGCCAGCCCTTCACCGGTTATCCTGCGCGCCAATGCAGGTGCAACCGGGGGAACCAACATGGCCGGACTCAAGGACATCATCGCGCGCGATTACGGGACGCCCGCCGTGGTCATCGATCTCGACATCGTCACGCACAATATCGCGCGGCTGCAGGCGGCCTGCGAGGCGCGCGGGCTCGCCAACCGACCGCATATCAAGACCCACAAGAGCCCCGAACTCGCCGCCATGCAGCGCGAAGCCGGTGCTGCGGGCATCACCTGCCAGAAGCTCGGCGAGGCCGAGATCATGGTCGATTCCGGTTTCGACGACATCCTGATCAGCTATAATCTCATCGGCGAGGAGAAGATCGCCCGGCTCGCAGCACTGATCCCGCGCGCACGCATCATCGTCGCCGCCGACAATCCGGTGGCGGTCGACGCTTATGCGCAGGCGGCAAAGCGCGCGGGCAAGCCGCTCGAAGTGGTGATCGAATGCGATACCGGGCGCAAGCGCGCCGGCGTCGAGAGCGTGGCCGATGCGATCGCGCTGGCGGAGCGGATCAAGGCCGCCCCGCAGCTGCGCTTTGCCGGGTTCATGCTCTATAATCCGGAAGACGCAGTGGCGCAGACGCAGGACTTCCTCGACGAGGCGCTCGCAGGCATCCGCGCGATGGGCCTCGAGGCGTCGATCATCTCGACCGGGGGCACCCCGAATCTGAGCAATCTCGGGCGCATTCGCGGCGCGACGGAACACCGGGCGGGCACCTATATCTTCAACGACCGGATGATGCTCGCCTGCGGCGCGGCCGAACTCGCCGATTGCGCCCTGCACGTCTATACGACGGTGGTCAGCCGGGCCGGCGCCGAGCGCGGCATCCTCGATGCCGGTTCGAAGACGCTGACCTCCGATACCGGCGGGCTCGAAGGCCATGGCCTGATCCGCGAGTTTCCGCAGGCGAAGATCGCGCGTTTCGCCGAGGAACACGGCTTTCTCGATCTCTCCGCGAGCCCGCGCAAACCGGCAATCGGCGATGTCGTGCGGGTGATCCCCAACCATGTCTGTGTCGTCGTCAACATGGTCGACCGCCTCATCGCCGTGCGCGGCGACGAGGTGGTGGGCGAAATACCGGTCGCCGCGCGCGGACGCATCGTCTGAAGCGCGGGGCGGACCGGGCAGGATCAGCGGAACTGGCCGTGATATTCCGGATTGGGGCGCATATCGACCGCCGAGGCCATCCGGTTCGACATGTTGAAGAACCCGGCCACCGCGCCGATATCCCAGATGTCGCGCTCGCTGAACCCCGCTGCGCGCAGTGATTCGCGATCGGGCTCGTCGATCGCCCAGGGTTCGCGGGTCAGCTTGTCGGCGAAGTCCAGCATGGCGCGGTGGCGCTGCGAGAGTTTCGCGGCGCGGTAATTCACCGCCATCAACTCGCCGAGGATCGGATCGCCGGAATATTGCCGCACCGCAGCGCCGTGGGCCGTGACGCAATAATAGCAGTGATTGCGCCCCGACACGACCACGGCGATCATTTCGCGCTCGAGCTTGGAGAGGCCCGAGGGTGCGAGCATCAGATCGTTGTAGAAACCGGCGAAAAGCGCAAGCTTGGTGTCGTCATGGGCATAGGCGCGTAGCACATTGGGAACGAATCCGAGCTTCTCGTTGCATTTGTCGAAATAGCCCTGCATCTCCGGCCCGAGCGTGGCGGGAGGCAGATCGAGCGCCATGACGCTGTCGTCGCGATCCTGCGGCGGGGGGGCTTCGCCGGGTTTTTTGTGCGCTGCGTCGGATTTTTCCGGATTTCTGCCCGGATTTTTCGAATCCATGGTCCTTCCTCCGCGATTTTTGTTGTAGGAATGGCTGAACTCCGGTTCGAGCGGAGTTTGACGGCGCCCAACCCTCACGCGCCGGCGTAACAAAGGCAAGAAGGATCGTCAGATCATGACGCGCGACGCGGCCAATCCCCTTTCGGCAGCTTCCCAGGCACTCGCAGACAAGAGCCGCAGGCTCACGCCGCCCGGCATGGTCTCCTGCCTGTTCGGGCGCGCGCCGGTAGAGGATCTGGCGCAATATACGCCCGATGCGCTGGCCTCGCTCGCGACCTCGGCGCATGAACATCTGATGGCGCCGCGCCGGCCCGGCCACTGGGATATCCGCCTGCTCGATTTCGAAATGGTCACCGAGGAGCATCGGCGGGAATATACCGTGGTGCAGGTCGTCAATGACGACATGCCCTTCCTGCTCGATTCGACACTCTCGGAACTCACCGAACAGGGCTACGAGCCGCATCTCGTCGCCCACCCGATCCTCGCGGTGAAGCGTGACGACGAGGGCGAGCTGGTCGCATTCGAAGGCGAGGCGACACTGGCGCCGCGCCCCTCGATCCAGCGCGAGAGCCTCATCCATATCCATATCGACCGGGTCGACAAGCCGGAGGCCCGCGAGCGCCTGATCGCCGGCCTGCAGCGCGTCTATGCCGATGTGGCCGTATCCGTCGCGGACTGGTCGAAGATGCGCACGCGGCTGATCGACGTGATCGGCGATTACCGCGACAACCCGCCGCCGCTGCCCCAGGACGAAACCGAAGAGGGGCTCGCTTTCCTCGACTGGATCGTCAACGACAACTTCACCATCCTGGGCGTGCGCGAATATCGCTTCCCCGATGGTGATGCGGCGGCGGATGTGGTCGAGGGCTCGGGGCTGGGCATCCTGCGCGACCCGTCCGTGAAAGTGCTGCGGCGCGGCTCCGAACTCGTGATCATGACGCCGGAAATCCGGGAATTCCTGCAAAAGCCGCGCGCGCTGATCATCACCAAGGCGAATGTGAAATCGCGCGTGCACCGGCGCGTGCATCTCGATTACGTCGGCGTGAAGCTGTTTGCGCCGGATGGCACGCTGGAAGGCGAATTGCGCATCATCGGGCTGTTCACGGCCAATGCCTATACCGGCTCCACCGCCACCGTGCCCTTCCTGCGCCTGAAGGTGCAGAAGATTCTGGAACGCGCCGAATTCGACCCCAAGAGCCATGCCGGGCGCGCGCTGCTCAACGTGCTCGAGAGCTATCCGCGCGACGAGCTCTTCCAGGTCGAGGAGGATACGCTCTACAAGTTCGCGCTGGAGATCATGAGCCTGTCGGATCGCCCGCGTGTGCGCGTTCTGGCGCGCCCGGACAACTTCAACCGCTTCGTCTCCGTGCTCGTCTTCATCCCCAAGGATCGCTACGACACGACGGTCCGCCGCCGCGTCACCCAGTTCCTGGCCGGCGTGTTCGAGGGGCGCCCCTCGGCGGCCTATCCCGCCTATCCCGAGGGCATGCTCTCGCGCACCCATGTGATCATCGGGCGCGACGAGGGCGAGACCCCGGTGATCGATCGCGAGGTGCTGGAAAAAGGCGTCAGCGCCATCGTGCGCACCTGGGGTGATGCCCTGCGCGAGGAGCTGATGGACGAGCTCGGCGGTGCCCGCGCACGCCAGCTCGCCAACACCTATGCGGATGCCTTCAACGCCGCCTATCGCGAGGCGTTCGATGCCCGCGACGCGATCCGCGATATCGGCTCGCTGGAGCGTCTCTCGGATGAGCGCCCGCGCGCGGTGGATCTGTACCGGCGCGAGGGTGATCCGCTCACCCGGGTCAATCTCAAGGTCTTCTCCCGCGGCACCAGCATCCCGCTCTCGGAGCGCGTGCCGCTGCTGGAAAATCTCGGCTTCCGGGTGGTCAACGAGCGGACCTACCGCGTCACGCCGGCGGGTTTGCGCGAGGAACAGGGCGTGTGGCTGCACGACATGACCCTGGAGCGCGCCTCCGGCGGCAATCTCGATATCGCCACGATCGAGCGCCCGATCGAGGCGGCGCTCCTGGCCCTGTTCAGGGGGCTGGCCGAATCGGACGGGTTCAACAAGCTCGTGATCGAGGCCGGGCTCGGCTGGCGCGACGTCGCCATGGTGCGTGCGCTGGCGCGCTATCTGCGCCAGGCGCGCATCGCCTATGCGCAGGATTACATCGCCGATACGCTGGCCCGCAACGGGCCGATCGCGGAGATGATCGTGGATCATTTCTATGCGCGCTTCGACCCGCGCGCCGCGGAAAAGCGCCCGGCGGACGAAGCACAGGCGAAGACGCGCGAGAAGATCGAGACGGCGCTCGCCGATGTGGCGAGCCTCGACGATGACCGCATCCTGCGCCGTTTCGTCAATCTTATCGATGCGGGATTGCGCACCAACTACTTCCAGATTGGCGAGGACGGCCATCCGCGCTCGACCATCTCCTTCAAGTTCGATTGCGCGCGCATCGAGGGCCTGCCCCTGCCGCGCCCGCTCTACGAGATCTTCGTCTACAGCCCGCGCGTCGAGGGCGTGCATCTGCGCTACGGCAAGGTCGCGCGCGGCGGCTTGCGCTGGTCGGATCGCCCGCAGGATTTCCGCACCGAGGTGCTTGGCCTCGTCAAGGCCCAGCAGGTCAAGAATGCGGTGATCGTGCCCGTCGGCGCCAAGGGCGGCTTCGTGCCCAAGCAATTGCCGCCCCCCTCCGACCGTCAGGCCTGGCTGGAGGAGGGCACGGAAAGTTACCGCGTCTTCATCCGCACCCTGTTGCAGCTCACCGACAATATCGTCGACGGCGACACCATCCCGCCGGCGGATACATTGCGCCATGACGGCGACGATCCCTATCTCGTCGTCGCCGCCGACAAGGGCACCGCCACCTTCTCCGACACGGCCAATGCCATTTCCCTCGACAAGAGCCACTGGCTCGGCGACGCCTTCGCCTCGGGCGGCTCGAACGGCTATGATCATAAAAAGATGGGCATCACCGCGCGGGGGGCCTGGGAGACGGTGAAGCGCCATTTCCGCGAGATCGACATCGACATCCAGAACGAGCCCGTCACCGTGGCGGGCGTCGGCGACATGTCGGGCGACGTGTTCGGCAACGGCATGCTGCTCTCGCGGGCGCTCAAGCTCGTGGCGGCCTTCGATCACCGCGATATCTTCATCGATCCCGATCCGGATCCGGCCCGCTCCTGGGAGGAGCGCAAGCGGCTGTTCGACATGCAGCGCTCGACCTGGCGCGATTACGACGAGAAGCTGATCTCGAAAGGCGGCGGCGTGTTCTCGCGGCAGGCCAAGTCGATCAGTCTGACGCCGGAAATCCGCAAGCT
>LFIK01003946.1_pt1 | contig 12031 bp, 12 predicted proteins | sample 643401 | NCBI WGS metagenome assembly LFIK01 (sample SAMN03777447, study PRJNA286221) | soda lake metagenome | biome: soda lake; feature: Kulunda steppe; material: water; isolation source: sample T5-Br brine of Lake Tanatar-5 | place: Russia: Kulunda steppe | collected 2010-07 | reverse complement strand
GTTCGCCTGGCATCGGAAGTGGTCGCAAGGAGGGTAGGGCTGCCTGGGTACGTTCAATTGGCTGGTGGCACCAACTTACACACTCATGCAGCAGCGAAGGAAGCTGGTTTGCTCCAACAGGAAAGCGGAAAACAATTGCTGATTCATGGTGTGGCCTTTGGTGGTGTCGCAAGGAAACTTCTCTCAAACATCCTGAAGGAGCTCGAAGAAATATCTAGTGCAGCTCCTGCTCACATCGAGGAGCATCCTCACATCCTCAAGAAGGCTCTCCACATCGCAGAAGGGTTGGTAGCTCCTTGGAAAGAATAAGCACCCAAGCAAGCAATAGTCTCCATGACCTCATCTGGGCTTGCTGCACAAGCATTGGCTCTCCAGGGTACGAATGATCCATGGGCCAGCTTGCTTTGGCAGGTGGGTCTCGTCTTTCTCACCTAGCACTTTTGCATGACAAAGAAGGCCTTGTAGTTGGGATACTTGCTCGCAGTGTTTCCCAAAATCGGATCCTTTGTTTGGGAAGCGAACAAGTGCGAGGAATTCCATGCACGCCCTTTTGCACCAGATTGACACGCATGACCTCGTGCGGTCCCTAATGGAAGGTGCACCGCATTGTTTCCAATAACCATACAAGAAGAGGGAAGAAAGATACAAGGAGAGGTCCAGGCTGCAGCCAAACCAATGGCCAGAATTAATGATAAACAGAGAATAAAATGAGACACTGTGTCCAATGCACGTGCATTGCTCGTGGTGACCAGCATGCACCCTTCCCTGCCTTGATGGTCCCGGCCACGGAATGATGCGAGCTGTTTACATACCTTTGCCTAGGTAGAGAAGATTGAAGCAAAGATACTCCAATCTTTAGGATGCAGAATCCGTTTGCATCCACGTCCCTTTCTCACTTTCGCGGGGAAAAGCGCGCATGCTTCGCAAGGAGAATCTGGCAGTCCATTCCCACACAATCCAAGATTCCAGACGATGGTATAGCACACCTGAAGTACATGCACTTCTCAAGCAAGGAGAAGGCATGCCACACGTAAGACCGCAAAAAGGGGAGCATTTGCAACCCCACAGGAGAAGGCTGTGGGTCATTGCTTTTCCTCCTCTTCCTGGAGGATTGCCTGCTCAGCACCTCTGCGCAGGATCTCTTGCGCACGCCTTTGCTTTCGCATCCGGTCCTGCTCTGCTTCGTAGGTTGCTGCTCGAGCAGAAGGAAACACAGAGACGGGTGCCACGTCCGCTCCCAAAGAGGAGGCTGCAGCCACTGCACGTGTTCTCGACGCCCAATCGAGGGAGAACGTCAGTGGTGGTCGATCCAATTTGTTTCCAGTAGGTTCTGCTGTTTTGTCTTACCACGCCACTCCTGTCAAGGTCTTTTCTTGGCCATGTTCTTGGACCTCTTCCAGGCTCCTTGCAAACGCATCGCGTGGAGAGTTCGTCGTGGTTTCTTCTTGCTTCCCTTGGCTGTTGGGTGCGACTTCTGGCGGTGCCAAGAACGGATTGCGAGCTGCTGCATCTGCTTCTGCCGCGGCTTGCCTTGCTTTCAACGGCACGGAACCTTTGTTCGCATGCATGTCTCCCCATCGATGCCTTTCTTCCGCCAGCAAACGGAGCGGCAGGCTTGGATCCGTCTTTCGTTTGAACGACGCCAAGGAACGTTTGGCTTCGCGTCGTTGTCGATCCACGTGGTCCTTCTGCACTTTGGGATCCGTGTCGTGCGCATCGTACGCAGGCGTGGACTTGTACGTGTGCTTGTCTGGGAACGCAGGCAAGAAAGCAGGCACGTTGGACGGCGGCTCTTCGCCCAGTTCTACGAACGTCGGCAAGCGCTTGGCTTTCTTTCGCACTGGAAAGGACGGGACCGTCCTGGCGAACGGGATCTCGTCCTCCTTCTCCACGTACTCGCACAGCAGGTCCAGATCCACGCCTGTGTCTTCCAACGCGCGCACGGCGTCCGGAAACGAAGCGTGCGTGCGACCTGCCATCTCGGCGTACGCTTGCGACGACGCGCCCACTTCCTTCAAGTACCGGACCACGAGCTCCGCGAGCGCGTCTGCCGCGCTTTCTCGCACGCTTTGGAACCCCGAGGCTTCGGCGGTTTGAGCTGCAGCCGTGCGTGCCAAAGCACGCGCATAGGCGTCGCTCATCGTCGCGCCGATGCGCGATGTCATCCCACGTCGGACCAGGTCGAGAGTTTCTTCTCACGAGCGAGAAAAAACTCACGTGGAGGACAAAGGTGAAAGGACGACGGGACGGCGGTGGAAAGGCGTCCCAGGCGGTGTGGTGACGAAGCGAGGCGTGGGAGGATGCGTGGAGGATCCGCGAAGGTGGAGAATGGGACGTGTCGAGGCATGAAAGCGCACGCTTGAAGGTGCTGTGCAGGGGGATGGAGAACGGAACGAGCAGTGCTCCGTGGGGGTGGAAATCGTGCGAATGCACATCGGAAGTTGTTGCAAACGGGAGGGATGCACATGTTCCCTCGCGGTGGGTGAACGGATGGCGAAGATGCGCCCGTGCGGGTGTTATGTCATCCCTTGCTTCTCCGCAAACCTTGGAGAGGTTTGTCGCGTACGACGATTCGTCAAGACGTTCCGTTCCGAACCAATTCGAACTCAACGAGAGGATTTGATTCGAACCGCCTCGTTGGTTTCGGCAAAGGTCTCGAAACTTCTCAATCCAAGCAAACCAAGTTTGTGGATATCCATGCGAGGCATCACGTCATGGCCTTCGTTGCAGCCATGACTTCCTTCCCTGTTTTTATGGAGAGCTTACGTGTTTGTGGTACGGATGCACAACGGCGCGAGTAAGAGCAAGCCACACGCGCAAGTCTTCGACGCCTTCTACTTCCTTGCACATCCCACTCCACGCCTAACTCGATGCAAACCACCCGTAAGATGACTTGGTCGTAGATACACCCATGAGAAACCATGGGTCAATCCCGTCACGAAGATGTGCTCCAACCCACCATGGCGAAAGGTAGAATTGCAAAGAGATGCGTGGGACGGATGCAATCCTTCAGAGACGAGAAGGATGTCGCGTGGAAAGCACGTGGTCGTCACCAAGCACTAACTTGACATCCTCGGATGGAACACCGTTCGTCCTTGGGAGGGAGACTTGTGCCCACTTGCTTTTGCGTGGGGCTCTTGCGCGTGCTTGAAACCGAATGCGCACGGTCCCATGCACCACAACTACGCACGCCGTCCCACGTGCGACGACGTTGGCGGTTGGCTCGCGCATGCCTTGCTTCGGAACACATGATATCGATATCACGTTGGACAGCCCATCGATGTCTTTTCGTCGAGACCCAATCGAAAGGCGCATCCATGGACCGATCGTTCCTTTTCGATTTCGTTTTGAACCGGACGAGTCTCCTTTCGAATCGGAAGAGATGGAAGGGATGAAGGGCGGCGCATGGGAAGGCCGCAGCCACCACGTCGTAGGCGACGAGGCGTTTGGCAGCATGGGAAAGGCGAAGAAAACCAAGAAGTTCGCACAAGTGAAGCGTGTGCTCAACCTGAAGGACGTCAAGCAGAAGCAGACGGACAAAGGGAAGGAGGCGAAGAAAGTCAGGAACGTGCCGGTGACGTCTTCCGCACTCTTCTTCAAGTACAACACTGCACTCGGACCTCCGTATCAGGTGCTCGTAGACACGAACTTCATCAACTTTTCCATCAAGAATAAGATCGATCCAGTGAAAGGCATGATGGACTGCCTGTACGCCAAGTGCACCCCCTGTGTGACGGACTGTGTCATGGCGGAATTGGAAAAGCTTGGACAGGCGTATCGCGTGGCTCTGAAGATGGCCAAAGATCCTAGATTTGAACGCCTACCATGTACGCATTCGGGCACCTATGCAGATGACTGCTTGTGCGAAAGGGTCAGGCAGCACAAATGCTACATTGTCGCTACTTGCGATCAGGATCTGAGGAGGAGAATTCGAAAGATACCAGGGGTTCCCATCATGTACATAGCACAGCACAGATATTCCATCGAAAGGCTGCCGGAGGCTACCATGGGTGGTGCACCGAGGGTGTGATTCAGCAGCATTCTGTCCACTAGCCATGTCAAGATGATGCAGTGCCATCTTGGCGATCGGTACGCGCCCAATAAACTGTATCGATTTTGCTGTTCCACTTGTCATTTGCCATCCTTATCCTTCCTCTTCTTGGTGGCAAGAGCAAATGCCTTGAATGCGACGCGTGCTCCTGCTGCAACTGTGCTCCCCACCACGGGCATGGCCACTTTGAAGGCCTTCCCAGCAGTCTGAGCCGCAACTTTGGTGACCTGCAGGACAGTTTCTCCTGCTGCTTTCCCCATGGGTCCTCTGGCCACGTCCCAGGCCATCTTGGCAGGTATGGGCGGATTGCTTTCGGCCTTCTTGAGCGTTTCGTCTACACTTCTCAGCACCCAATCGACGGCGTTCCCAGCTCCCTTTTTCCTCCCAAGATTCCGCTCTTCGCTCTCCTCCGCTTCTTCCATTCGCACCGCTTCGAGGTACACTCTGGAGTGTCGGATTGGTGGTCGCTTCGGCAGTCCAGTTCCATCGTCTTGCCTGCTTGTGGTGGACGGCTCTGTGCCTTCTCTCGACGAAGAAGGCGGCTTGAACGCACATCGGATGGGATTCCTGACCTTTTCCTTTCTTTCGTGCGTGGTGCCACGTACACGACGGATCATCTCGCTCCCTCCCATCGTCGTTCGTGCGACGCGCTTGGCGACGTGCGGAATGGACCTCTCGTCGATTCGAAGCCCAAAGGCCATCTTAGAGGAATCCCGCACTTAACGGAATTACCGAGCAAAGAGGGAAGCCAGAGGATGTCATGTAGAGGGATGCACACCACCTGCAACCTGTCTCGACATGGATCGTTCCTGTGTGCATCATTCGTCTGTGTGGCGTTTGGAGGATCCCTCGGGACAAGAGAATCTTGGAACATGATAATTAAGCTGATTGTCCTACATGGAAATGCACGAGGAATTCAACGTTCGGCTTCGTGACTGCACATCTAGCATAGCTCTCGATCCACATGCAAAAGTGCCGAAAACAAAGAGGTGTGACCCCAAAGCATCATGTCGACTCTAGTAAAATGGTGGATGATCTGCATGTCAAGCAACACGACAGAGCCTGGTCGAATCGAAGAGTTAATTTACAGTCTGAGAAACAATGCTGCTTCGCCTTAAAAATCACTAACTCAATGAACTAGGAAACGTGTAGTACAATGGTTGCATACAACGAATGATTCGTCCCATCAATCAAAGATCCATGGGGCTGTGCTTCACAAGACACCAGCACCAGGCCACCTTACGGGCATGAAAAGCCTACTGATACATGCACCACGAAAAGTGGCAGTCAAAGTCTTAAGCGTCTCTGTGGCCGCAGTTCCAGGTTGGCTTCCATGCGCCATGAGCGATGGCGCATGCATCTGCAACCAAATCCATGCCACTTTCCAGGCCTCGCAGAATGGCAATCGTCACCAAACATTACCCAACCCGCGAGTACGCTGATGCATTGGTATGGATGGCAAAACCAGATAACGATGTAAAGCTTCTTTGACGCAAAGTGCACGTGTAATTTTGCATCAACTTAGAAATAGTTATGTATATTGATGACCATGCCGCACTATTGATATATGATCCTGTCTTGGTACCTTTCAAAATTTGCCTTCGTGAGTTTCACCAGGTGCTCTCGTGAGAGAGGCTTTTTCGTAAAAGGACACTGCGCACTCTCAGAGAGGACAGCCACCCATGTTGCATAGCCCATGACATGGCCATCTGGGGAAATTGCCGGATTGACAACCTCCTCCAGTGTTATTGGATCAATGAACCCTGGCAATGGATGGTCTTCACTAGATAGTTCACCATTGCGACGTTTGTACCGTTCATTTCGGGAGAGGGAGCTCCAACGCGATACTGTGTACTCTTCCTGAAAGTACGCTTCAACATCAAACTCGTCCATACGCCTTGTTCTTGCTCTTCGCCTTTCGGGCCTTCTTTCACGTTGCGGCCTCACTTTCCTCACTCGCGGCACAAGAACGCCTGTTTTTGCGTACTCGATTCGCTCATTCTTACCTTGCCAGTACTCGGTGCATTTCTTGTCAACATCGAGGGCCTCGTACATTGCAATAATTTCTGGGTGGCATAGCCCAAAGTACTCTGGCCCGGCAATTGCCGTCCTCGGTGGAGGCGGGAGGTCTTCGCCAGCTTCCCTCCTGCGATTTATTTCACTATTGATACGATGTAGAATTCCAGTCCAACAAGCTGTACAACTCCTTCCTTCTAATGGCTCTTGGGGTCGGTCTGCAGCCACAATTCGGAAGGTTGGCTTTGGCCAATACTGACCACCTTCTCCAATAATAAAACAATCATGAACCACCAGCTGATCGACCATGACACTGCTGCGAAAAACTGTGCGAGTGTGCAGTCCGTCTGGAAAAATATAGCCAGCATTGAACCATCCTTCGTCTGCCTGGAGCTTTCCGAGTTGAACAAGTTCGCAATTCTTGCAGGCCTTCTGCCTTTTTCTCCCCAAGGTCAGTGGCAGTCTCCTGTTCAGGTGTTCATCTTGGGAGTCAATCCCAATACTTTCACAATTAAGCTCAGTCGCAGGTTGAGTTTCTACGACATCAATTATCCTATGCTGGGTATCCCTGTCTTCCTCTTGCATGGTATCTTTAGTTCGACTTCTACGGCCCCTATGTTCTTTGGCTAGCAACCTTTTACTGCCAAGCGCCGTGAAAGGGTATTGCAGCCATGCAATGGATGGTTTTCGACCGGTCTTCCGCCAACCTTTGCCTGGGGCTGCTTCCCTACGTGGCATAATAGGTTCAACTTGCGGAGAGACTTGCAAGTTACTTCTTCGCAAGCAACTTTTGATAGCTCTTTCTGTTCCGCAATGGCCCCTCTTGGCTTTCTGGCAATTGATGCACCTTATTGAAACTTTTGGGAGCAGTTTGGGCAAAGAGGGACTACCAGATCTCAAGCGTGCATTCGTCTGTCGCGGCAGGAAGGAGTCTCCATCACTTGTGCTGGGTTTCGCCTGCCCTTGCATGGAAGCAGAGGAACTGCGTCGTCTTGGTGGACGTGCCGACTTAAAACTCCCAACAACAGGTATGGCACCTTCTCTTCCATTTTCTCGCCTTGTTCTTGCATGGTAATCTGTTGTGGGATCACTCTGGGAGGATCCATGTGATCGCGATAATCCTGGTGCTGCTGTGGTAGCATCAGGCAAGGGGCAAGATGGCCCTGGTTCAGAACAGTCTGTTTTCAGGTACCCTCTGCACTGGTCTTCACTGCCCGCATTTTTCACGGAATTGTAGCCCCTACTCCTCAGTCTCTTGGTCAAGACTGGGTCGCGTGTGCTTGCCGAATTTGGGTCGTGCGGAGACATCTTGCAGTGGTCTGTTCGTTCACAGCCTTGGTCTGGTTGTTTGGTTCCTTTGTTCCCAAAAGCATTTTGAATCTCATTGTATCTACTCTGATTTCCAGGCTCTGTGCTGGCTTTTTCTTGCACCGATCCGCTTTTCCCACGGAATGATCCAACAAACACTGATCCATCCAGTGGTAGTGGCACTGCGGATGCATCGGGTTCTGGACGATTCTGCATCGTTTGAATTTTGGGCACGCTTTTTCCAAAGATTTTTTTCCTGAACCGAGAGTTCTCGGTGAGTTCTTCCATGGCTTCATCTTCGTTCCCGTCGCAGAGTTCCAGCGCTTGTTCGGCTTGTTCCACGGTCAACTCCGGGACCACGCTTCGTATCTCGTCCACCTGCAGCGCACGTGGTTCCACTCGCGTCAGTCCACTTCCATCTCCTTCTTCCATCCAACGACGTTCTTCTTTCCTTTCGCGGTGCGCATCCTTGCCTTTCTCTTTCGATCTCTCTTTTCGTATTCTCGGAGCATGTCTTGTTGGGCTTGCACGCGTTTCTGGATGATGGCTTCTTCTTCTTCGGTGAGGCTGCGGCTGTCCATCTCTCGGAACAGGTGCTGGCACCTCGACACGCCGATGCTGCCATGGCTGTGTTGAAACAGCTCGGCCAACGTGCGTGTGTGTCCATCACATTCGTCCGCCATCACGTCGACGGGAATCTGTCGCACCACACCGTCGATTGGAACAGCTTAGTCGGAGCGAAAGGAAGAAGAGTCGGGTTCAAAAGGGAAGCTTGAAAGGGAGAGAAGGAAAGCTGGAAAGGGAGGTGGAGGAAGGAGAGGATCCTCGTCGGCACACGGAAGGGAAAGACGGGAAGAATGGGGAATCGTCGTCCGGTGGAGAGCGGGGTCGACCGGGTTGGAAAGGGAAAGTTGAAAGGGAGAAAGGGGAATCGAAATGGGTCAATCCTCGTCGGCATGTGGACGAGGAAGGGCGGGGAACGACACGGGTTTGAATGGAAGTGTCCCATGGGACGAGAATCGAAAGGACAGACCCGAACCGTCCCGGGTCAACGCCGGATCGAAACCAGAAGAGTCCCGAACCGATTCCCCAACAAAAGGAAAACGAAAGGGAACGGTCGTGGGACCCGTCGGTGGTCCATGGCCAACACTCAGGTGTCCATTGGTGAACCCATCGAAGACAAATAGGAAAGATGTGGGAAAGATGATGCTGTGAATGCGAAAAGGAGGTGATCCATGCATGATGGAAATCCAATGATGTGGATGACAAACACCAGCTGAAAATGGACGAGGTCGAGGCCAGCCAAAAATCGGTCTGGAACAGCCGCAAGGGCCGCTAGAAACGACAGAAAGAATTGTCTCGTTGAATCCTCCTCGATCTCAAGGAAAACATCCGAGAATCGCTACAGCTGAGTGTTGTAGGCTACATCGCATCCCGTGCGCCCTATTGTGGAAGTCTGGGCCCTCGATATCCAGGTTGACGATGCAAAAAACGAGGCCCAATCGATACGCTACACCATATCCAAAGGTCACTCCCGATGAGCCCAGCATCGAATCCAAGCATAAATATTAGGAGATACAGCACTTGTGCATGCTCCACCGTATCCCTGCTTTCCATCACCCATGAGAAATTGGAAGGAAGCAATTTAAGTCCCGACCTAACAGAGCTCCCTCACGATGAGGAGCAGCGCAGCAGTAGTCATCGAATGTACAAGGGAAAGTGCCTCAGAACTCGATCCTGCCGTACTGCAAATGAGTGTATCATGTCTATCAGATCTGATTCCGTGACGACGGTCCTACTTCTCACCACATTTCGGGAGGCTGCGCTGCAAGTTGGCAATTTGTTCCTGGACAAGGCTGCCTGGAACATCTTGTAAAGACAAGTTTTTTGTTCTAAGATCTGCTAGTCGAAAAATCTCCATGTTGCACATCGCTTCGAGATGAATCCAACATGTGCCAGGTGCACATGCGTTTCGTGAATTGCTCCATGTTGGCAATGGAGAGGGCTATGAACCTGCCCCCCTGATATGCAGGCCTGACATAATATCTTGCTGAACTTGCTCCACCAAACCATCACGCACAGCAGGCCGCACGAAAAGCTTTATACCTAGAGACAGCAAGATGCATTGAGCCACCAAGGTTTGGAACCATTTATTCCATTCTGTTCTTCCATTCTTTGCACTGCTCTGCATCGCCTTTTCTAACAGTAACAGTGGTCCTTGTGCAGTGAAGAACAGAAACCACTCAAAATCAGTGTGCCCTGCTGCCGAAACATACACAATTTCATGCATGATACCACTCACCACAAAGGTAGCACAGACTGCCATGGCCATGCGTGCAGGAGAACCATTCCTTTTCAATGGCAAGGTACGCACAAAACTACCTTCTACAATGGGTGAATATACCACAGCCTTGAGCAAATTTGCTGTCATCATGTTCCACCGTCTTCCCCAGAAGTCTGCCAAGCTGTATGATAGATAGGGTTGGTTGAAGTGTGGAAGAACTTCCAACCCTCCAACGTACACTGCAGCTAAGGCAACAATATCTAGCACTGCCCCCAAGAAGGCATAGAGCATCAAAACGTACGCCACAAGTGTCACATGCCCAGACAAGTATCCGTGCTCCACAAGGTACAAAAGTGTGTACAGAGAAACCACTTTCACCGCACCATTTTTCCACAGTTCATTTGCAGAGATTGGCTTCTTCAGTTCTGAGATCCTTCTTTTCCGAGTTGAGTTCCCGCTTGTTGTTTCTGCATCTTCGACATTGACAGGCAACCAAAGGGTCGCCACAAAAGCCGCTGCTCCTTTTCTGGGATCTAGCGGTCCTCTTCCGCAGCTGAAAGCCAGCAATTTGAAGTTGGACCACCATCCCCAAATGGTCAAGACAAGCAGCTTGGAAGTCAATGTCTCCCAACCATTCCAGGACCATATGGGCAGAAAAGTGCAGGCCAACATCGCAGGCAAGCAAGTCAGCAGTCTCCTTCCACCCGGTGCCTTCTTCCGCACACTTAGGCGATATGTGAACAACGTGCCTATTACCAGCCACACGAAGGCTTCGAATACGCGTCGATGCATCGCTCCAGCGTCCGCCGGCCAGACGAACACTGGTGGCGTCCCTCGTCGACGTGCAACAGCTGCGTCGGTCGAGTAATTGATGACAACTTCCGACGATAAGAGGGGGAGATCCCATCGCAAGACTTTGGGAGGAGGAATGCACTGTGGATCGAGAGAAGTTTGGGACCGGACAACGGGAACGAAAACAATGTATTTGTACAGTGGCCAGATGGACAGCATTCTCAGTGTTGGGAGAAATAGTACACCGGACCTAGGTAGACACTGGCCCTACTCCCAATCCATGGTCCGACCTCCTTGCTCCAACCTTTCGTTCCAACTCAAACACCGTATCAAACTAGCAAACCAATCATCAGTCTGGTCGCTCTTGTTGACTGTAGGCATGGGAAACTCACTCATCTTGATAAGGACAGAATCCCCACGGTTCAGCTCTTGCTTCCATTTGCCGTCAAAACATACCCACCCCGTGCTCCTTGAATCGTGCGGTATTTTGAGTTCTAACTCGGCCGAATCGGGTAGAATGACCGGACGAAACGACAACGAGTGTGGGCAGATGGGAGTGAAGAGCATGCATGGAACGGTTGGATGGACCATAGAACCTCCAGCAGCCACAGAGTATGCAGTGCTCCCCGTTGGTGTGGCTACCATCACTCCATCTGCTTGCACCTTGGTGATGAGCCGGCCTCTCTCGTAGCATTCGATCATAGAGAGGAACGGATTAGCTCCCCGATCGATGACAACTTCGTTCATCACCTCAAATGTCTTCCCCGGCAACGGCTCCCCTTTCCTGCAAATTTGACACCGCAATCGCATCCGCAAAGTGATGAACACTCCTTCCAATCCCTGTTCTCCACAGAGGAGCGACTGAAGATCCTCTCTGTAGTGCTGAAAGTTGTGGCTTGTTAGAAATCCCATGGAGCCCAAATTGAAGGATATTACGGGAGGTATGGCCCGTGCGAAAAGGCTGGACGAATGCAGGATGACTCCATCTCCCCCCAAACAGACCACAAAGTCCACGATGTCTTCGAGCATTCCTACGTTCTTCTCTGAGAAAGTTTCCACGAATTCGAATCCGCCTTCTTTGGAGATTCTCCGGTGTACGTGAGGTTCTACGAGCACCGTGATTCCTTCTTCCTTGAAGAGGAACTCCGCCAGTTCCAGCAGCTGGGGAAGGAGTTCGTCGCCGAGTTTCTTCAGCACAAGTGCTCTTTTGGGTCTGGTCTTCCACATGAGCATCTGCTGCTGGGTGCTAGGATGTGCGAACTTGAGTGTGGAATCCTGGACGATTTCCCGGTTGCACGTGAATCCGTCCGTTCTCACGACGTACATTTCCGCCTTGTCTCTCCTGTGTTTTCGCAGGGTGGGTGGAGGCGTGGGCGACACCATCGCCGACCTGGACTTGGCCTGCGCTTCTTCCAAGGCTTTCACGACGCTTCTTATTCCTCGCTTCGGTCTCTGGAGCACGCGATGGCGCGCCATGCCTCGTTCCATCGCGTCCGTCGGACCTCGTTTCACGTCGTGGTGGCACGGTCCCACACGATCTCCTCTCCGATCGAACCCGCATCCCCGTTCCAATCGAAAGG
>LFIK01003945.1_pt1 | contig 12031 bp, 28 predicted proteins | sample 643401 | NCBI WGS metagenome assembly LFIK01 (sample SAMN03777447, study PRJNA286221) | soda lake metagenome | biome: soda lake; feature: Kulunda steppe; material: water; isolation source: sample T5-Br brine of Lake Tanatar-5 | place: Russia: Kulunda steppe | collected 2010-07 | reverse complement strand
CCCCGGCACCGCAGGTGTTCTCCAACCCGCACCTGAAGCTGGATGACGAGCTGCACCAGGAGGCTGTGGCGTGCGCGGTGTACCGCGTCGTGGGGCAGACGCTGGTGGCGGACAAGGCGCTGCGCAGCCTGGAGCAGAGCCGGCTGGATGGGTGCGTGGCTGGGTGACCATCAGCTGTGCAGGGCTTCAAGCTGCTGTGGGGTGTGGGGTGTGGGGCAGGCGTGGGTGGCGGGCAAGGCGCTGCGCAGCCTGGAGCAGAGCCTGCTGGATGGGTGCGTGGCTGGGTGACCATCAGCTGTGCAGGGCCTTAAGTTGCTGTGGGGTGTGGGGTGTGGAGCAGGCGTGGGTGGCGGACAAGGCGCTGCGTAGCCTGGAGCAGAGCCGGCTGGATGGGTGCGTGGCTGGGTGACCATCAGCTGTGCAGGGCCTTAAGTTGCTGTGGGGTGTGGGGTGTGGGGCAGGCGTGGGTGGCGGACAAGGCGCTGCGCAGCCTGGAGCAGAGCCGGCTGGATGCGTGGCTCAGTGACCATCAGCTGTGCAGGGTTTCAAGTTGTTGTGGGGTGTGGGGTGTGGGCAATGCGCTGCGCAGCCTGGAGCAGAACCGGCCCAACGATTTTGTTGCTAATTATTGAATTATTGATTATTCAATGAATGAGGAATGGGAGGCCGGGAGGGTGAAAGTGTGGCATACAACCCTCATCTACCTCCCACCCCTTCCATCCCAAACCACCAGCCGTCAGGTGAAGAGGCTGCAGAGCAGGAGTGTGGGTGCATGTGTGCCCAGCACAACTCCCCCGCACCCCCTCCTCCATCCTTACCCCCCTTCGCACTCTCACCTCTCCCTCCCCCCCTCCACACGCCCACCACCCCCCTCTCAACCCCCCCCCAACGTCCCACAGGCCGCTCAGCAAGGCGCTGGCGGAGCGCTGCATGCTGGTGGTAAAGCGCACGGGCGGGGGCGGCGTCGCGTTTGCTCCGCTGGCGCCAGAGGACCCCAACCTGCGAGCGGACCACAACGGCACGGTGCTGGGCCTGCTGTCAGCGGGTGCGTGGGGCTACTGGGGTGCTCGGGGGCACAGGGGCGCATGGTAACGCAGCGTGTCCTTCAGGGCAAAAAGTGGATGCCGTTGTCGGGAGTGAAAATGCTGGACAGGAAAATAGGCTCGTGTCAGCCGCTTCCCTCTTTCACCCCCTCACAGCCTCCCCCGGGGACCTCCGGCGTGTGCTGGCCGCGGACATGCATGTCGTCCTGCGCTCACTGGCAAGTGGTGAATGAGCCACAACCTGCCTCCCCCCCCCTCCCCCTCGCAGTCTTCTCCGCGCACCCCCGGTTGTGGCTGGCAGCGGACGTTCACGACGTCCTGCGCGCGCCTGTCGAGAACCTCATTGCACGCACCGTCACTCACGATGTGATGAAAGTGTCACCCGAGGTGTGTCACCCCTAGGCTCAGTGCTTGATTCCTGGCGTGTGGGAGTTGAGTGCGTGGCGAACACTGCACTGCTGGATAAGCGGACGCATCCGCACACCTGCTTTGGTTGGACCTGCATTTCTTGTAATTGCATTACACATACAAATGCACAGTGCACAGACACTCACATGCACACACACCCCTCCCCCCCCCACGCCTGCTTAGGTCCTTGGCACGCTGTTCCTCGAGGCCATGACTTTGGCTGTCAGCAAGCACACACACACACGCATGCACCCAACCCCCCTTGCACACGCGTACCCTGCGCAGGTGCGCGTGCCGTTCCTTGAGGTCATGACCTCGCTGGCCGTGGGCGAGTACGGCACGGCCCTGGTGCTGCGCCAGTTTACAGAGATGGGGCGGTCGCCCGCGCTGGAGGTGCTCACGTGGCGCAAGCTCTTTGCCACTGTCGTGGAGTACTGCGTGCGCTACAACACGGTGCTGGCAGAGGTGGGCTGTGCTGCTTGGGGGGGCAGTGCAGATGTGTGCTGCGAGCGTGCTGGAGGTGTGTGTTGCATGGCGCAAGCTCATTGCCACTGCCGTGGAGTATTCTGCGTGCGCTACAACACGGTGCTGGCAGAAGTCGGCTGTGCTGCTTTGGGGGGCTGCGTGGGTGTATGCGGTGAGTGTATTGGAGCGTATTGGTGGGTTTGATGGCATTGGGAGGGCTGCACAGCCCAAGAAAGTGCTCTCAGTGCTGCGTGGGTGAATGCAGTGAGCGTATTGGAGCTTATTGGTGGGTTTGCTGGCATTGGGAGGGCCGCACAGCCCAAAAAAGTGGCGCTCTCAGTGCGTGGGTGCACACGGCTGCCCAGTACGCGCAAAGCCATCGCATGTAGTGCGCGGCACGTCCCAGGTTCTAATGTGCATGCCAGGTCCTTCTTGCCTGCCCCCTTGCACAAATGTTTGGCGGCCATGCCAACGCACACGCTGCGGTCACGCTCGACACAAAGCAGGCCGCGCCCGCTGGTGTGATCGCCAGCCCTTTTGTCACCCCTGTGCATGAGGAACGGCTGGTGGACGATGCACAGGAAGCAGTGCTAACCTGCACGCTGCTGCCGCACCCACCGCAACGCAGGCTGCGCATGCTGGTGTGAGCGCCAGCTCGCTGTCAGCCCCCGTGCATGAGGAGCGGCTGATGAACACGTACGAGGCATCCATCCTCATGGCCTTCCTCAACTTATTCAAGTGGGTACGGTGTGGGATGCGTGCGGCAGGTGTGCGGCGCAGCGGTGCAGGGCAGGTTGATCAGAAGCCTGCTCCCTGCACAGGCTAGGAACTCAATGAGCTGGGCCCCTATGCTTCCTTCCCGCGTCCTATGCTGCCATTCGTGCCCTCAGCCACTGCTGCCACTTCTGCCACTGCTGCCTCAGCTGCCACTGCTGCTGCTGCCTCTGCTCCTGCTGCCCTGCAGGCAAATCATAGAGCAGGGCACGGCTGCGGAGGTCCGTGGGTTCTTGGAGGGCTTGGAGCGGGAGTTGAGTCCTGTGTTGAGCGGGTTCCCCCTGACAGAGCCCCTCTTCCAGCTCATGTGCCACCCGGTGAGTGTCGGGGGCTGATGCCAGTTGATGAGAGGGATGCCTGGGCAGCTTATCAGATGGGATGGGATAGATGGGGCCTGACGAAGCCGGTTGTCAAGACGGACCACCCAGTGAATAAGAGACCCTGGACTCAGTCAGGTCCAGGTGATGCGGGGCGTGGAGGCTGCTATCACCCTCAGCCTCAGCCTCACCTATATGCCGACTGCTCAGAGCACATCAGTCCGCCAAACTCACTTGCAGAATACACCCCCCTTCCCCAACCTGTGTTGCAGGTGCCCAACACTGTGAAGGCCACGCTGGACGAGGTGCTGTCCTGCCTTGCGCACCGCTTCAAGGACACCAGCGGCACGCACCTGCTGGAGCGCCTGGTGCAGTGCGCGGCTGTCACGCCGGGGGGGCCGATGCTGCCGGGCATGCCGCGCCTGGACCTGGTCACGCAGGTGGGGCTACGGCATGGCAACCATGCTGCTGCTGCTGCTGCTGTTGCTGCTGCTGCTGCTGCCTTACCTGCTGCTGCTGCCCTGGTGCTGCTGCTGCTGCTGCTGCCCTGGTGCTGCTGCTGCTGCTGTTGCCTTACCTGCTGCTGCTGCTGCTGCTGCCTTCACTACTCCTGGATCGCCTGCTGCCCTGGTGCTGCTGCTAGCAAACAGGCGTGCTTGCTCGCCCCTGCTCGGGCACCTTGCATTGCACCAAATTTGCGGTGGCGTCTGCCATGTGCCCTTGCAAGGCCTGCAGCACCTTCAAGTGCTTTCCAAGGCCTGCAGCGCCTTCAGCGCCTTCTCTTGGGAGCACGGCAGTGCCTTCACTCCTCCCCATGCATCCACCCCCCCTGGCCGCGCAGCCAAAGGAGACCGCAGTGTCCATTATGGGCATGGGTATGATACTCATCCCCTTGCAACACCCCCCCCGACCCCGCAGCTGAACGAGATCGAGGCGCGCAACGAGGAGTACCCAGAGACAATCGCGTTCATGCGCCTGCTCAACTCACTCATTGCAGCTGCGCTGCTCAAGGGCGGTGTGCTGTCCAGGTGCGCGCGTGTGCTTGCCCCTGCTCTACGTGCGTGCGTGCACATGCGCATGTACGTGTGGGTGAGAGAGTGAGCATGTGCTTGCTTGTGCATGGTGGCACGTGCTGCGTGTGTCAGGTGTTGCTGTGCTGTGCTGACGTGCAAACAGCGCACCTGCTGCTGCTGCAAAGTGAGGACAGCAAAAGTAGGTACTTAAGCATCAATCAGCAGGAATGGTCCTGGGAGCACAGAGTGCTCTGGCTTGAAGTCAAGGCCCACGTAGATTGACGATGAGCTCCCTAACCAAGCATCAGCTCAGCTCAGCCTCCTACACCTCCGCCACATTCCCCTCTGTGCAGAGTGGGCGGCGCGCTCGTGAGCGGCAGCGGCCCTGCGGACGGGGGCATTGAGCTGGGCCACTTCACGGGCTTTGTGGTGCAGCACGTGCTGGCGCACTTGTGGCAGCGCGCATACAGGTGTGTGTGCTTGCCGTGTGCGTATCGTCGTTTGCAAGTTGAGTCTGGACCGCTTCACGGGGGCTTTAGGGTGCAGCACGTGCTGGCGCACCTGTGGCAGCGCGCGTACAGGTATGTGTGCTTGTTGTGTGCGTGCGCATGTGTGTGCATATTGTCGATTGAGCGTGTGCACACAAATGTAAGCGCACCTTCTGGTCGTCCTGCAGTTCAGCATGCTCACATTGACGTCACCCACCTGCTCACCCCTCGGGCCAAATGAGAGCTGGCCTCTCTGATCTTCCCATGCATCAACACTGCAGGGACCCTGCACAGAGGTGGGAGGTGGCGTGCGTCGCCTTCCAGCACCTTGAGCTCATGCTGGAGCTGGCCGGCCGCAGCAGCATGCCCGCCAGCGAGCCCTCGCAGAAGCAGCCGCCCGGGTGGGCCATCATCCATGATGTGCTGGGCAATGGGCCCGTGATGCAGGTGGGTTGTTTGGGTGTGTGTGCCTGTGTGTGTGTGTATGTGCGCGTGCGCGTGCACCTGTTGTTTTGATTTGTGGTGCGGCTAGGACTCTGGCCATCAAGGCGCAAAGCAGCTTCGTGCGAATTTTCTTTTGTGCCAAGTGCTTCCCTCTGCTCAACTCTGCTGCACGTGCTGGCGCCGGGGCACGAGGACATGTCCGCCCTCAAGGCTCACGCATGGCATTTGCCATTCTTGACGTGCCCTCTCTGACCACCCCCTCAAGGCGCACGCATGCCGGCTCCCTGGCTCTCGTCATCCCCCCTTCCCCCCAACCCCCGCAGTCCCTGCTGCACACGCTGGCGCCGGGGCACGAGGACATGTCGGCCTTCAAGGCTCACGCTTGGCATTTGTCTTTCTTGACGTGTGCTTTCTAAGCACCCCCTCGAGACGCACGCATGCTGGCTCCCTGGTTCTCATTATTCCCCCTTCCCCCCAACCCCTGCAGTCCCTGCTGCACACGCTGGCGCCGGGGCACGAGGACATGTCCGCCTTCAAGGCGCACGGCAGCGAGGCCCTGGCCACGCGCGAGGCTGCGGTCGTGGCCGCGCTGCGCGTGGTCAACGCCGTGATGCGCCTGGACGCCCGCTTCCTGGCCGACGCCGCACAGGCGATGGGCGTGGAGCGGTGCGTGCGTGCATTGGGGCTGGGGTTAGGGTAAGGGTTGTGGCTGTGCGTGGTGGTGAATGCGGTGATGCAAACTTGGGCGGCCGCTTCCTGGCCGACGCTGCACAGGCAATGGGCGTGGAGCGGTGCGTGCGTGCGTGCGGGCAGGGGGTTCAGGGCAAGCGCGCCCGCGCACAGATGCGTGTGCAGCGGCAGGTACTTGAGGAGAGGAGGGGGTGTGGGGCATGGGTGCAATACACCATGCAGGCAATGGGCATGGAGCTGTGCGTGTGCATCCGGTGCAAGGTCCACCAAGCTGTTGTGTGCAGGGAGGGGCATGCAATTTGCCTGGACCTCTCTCACTCTCTACTTGCACCCATGCCCCATACCTCTCTCACTCTCTACTTGCACCCATGCCCCACACCCCCTCTTTTCAGGTACCTCCCGCTGCACGCGCACCTGCGCGCGGGCGCGCTGGGCGTGGCGGGCGCGCCGGGGGGGATGCTGGGCGGCAGCGGCGTGGGGGGGCCCAACCGCCGGCTGCTGGCCACGCTCCTGGAGTATGTGTGCTACCAGGACAGCGAGGAGGTGCAGGTGCGTGGTGCGCCGTGCGCTGCGGGCATGCACGCGTGTGCTTCATGGGGCGTGCGCGGGCGTGAGGGTGGGCGCTTGAATGGGTGTTCTCCGGTTGTTTGTAGCCAACCAGCTGCAGCCCCGGCTGGTCTTGTCTGCTTTACCGGGCACGCGGGTGCATGTTGGCATACCTGCACCCGCACCCGCACACACGAGCACAGATGCACGTACACATGCCCAGATGCACTCACCCTCACACGCACACACGCGTACACACACGGATACACACACACACAGGCCCACACACACGGATACACACACACGCACACACACACGCACACACACACACGCGCGCGCACGCGCGCGCTCAGGTGGAGGCCCTGAAGCTGACCCTGGAGCTGTCCGCGCGCCTGCCAAACCTGGTGGAGCTGCTGCAGCAGCCCGGCAGCAGCGCGGGTGGGCCCGCGGAGGAGGACGGGGGCGGGCCGTGTGCCGCGCTGCGCAGGTGGGGTTGGCCAGATTTGTGTGCGGCAAGCCCAATTTTTCATGTTTCCCGCTGAAAATGACCGTATGTACAGCGTATTTACCGCAATGGTACTGATAAAAGTACGGATTTGACTAACCCTATGCGCAGGGGCTACGCCATTGCGCTGCGGCAGTCCGTGTTCCGGCCCAGCGCGGCTGACAACTTGGACGACCCCACGCTGCTAGTGGCGGGAGGTGGGTGCGTTTGTTTGGAGGGGTGTGTGTGTGTGTGTGGAGGGGTGCGGCTGCCAAGGTGGGAAACACCTGACGCGGCTGACAACCTGGACGACCCCATGCTGCTGATGCATTGGGAGCTGCAGCTGCCAGGGTGAGGAGCACGCGACGGTGCTTTCTGTGCGCAAGCACAGCGTACAGGCAGCAACGCCCTGACGTGCACCCCGCCTCCTTCTCTAGCTGCTGCTGCAGAGCGCCAGCAACTGGCGTTGTAGTGTGTGGCAGGCAGGCAGGCAGGCAGGCAGGCAGGTAGGCTGCCTGACACCCTCACACCCCCACCCCCTCTCCCGCGCACGGCTCGCAGGCAGCGAGGGCGCCCCGGACGTGCGCCCCGCCCTCATCCTCAAGCTGCTGCTGCAGTGCGCCAGCCAGGGCGTCGCCCCCTCCCTCACCCACCTGCTCATGGGCTACGATGTGGAGCCAAGCATGACGGGGCTGGAGGAGAGCATCCTGCTGCCGCGCGTGGAGTACTCGTGCCTCACCATTGTGGAGCGCGCGCTGCTGCACCACGGCTGCCTGTGAGTGGGCTGCGCGGTTAGAACTAGGCTGGGGGCGGCTGGGGCGGCTGGGGCTCCCCACCAAGCTGCTGCTGCGCTGCATTGCACTGTGGAAGGCACTTTGCATTGCAGGCTGCATCGCACGCCGGCCCTCTCTGCTAGCCAATGTGTTCCTGCAATGCGGTCGTGACGCTGCTGCTGCTGCTGCTGCTGTTGCTGCTGCACTGCAGCACGCCCGTGAGTGGCGTCTCCAGACTCCAAGATTCAAGGGGTTCTGCATGGTTGGGAGGGGCTCGCACGCGCGTAAGCTGCCCCGCACCAAGCCCAGGCTGTGTGCAGGCTGTGTGCTCACCCGCTGCATCCTGCTACCGTCCAAGATTAGTTATGCTTGCGCTGCTCACACGCAGGCTGTCCCGCACCAAGCCCAAGCTGTACGCCCAGGCGCTGAACGTGCTGCACCTGCTGGCCACCACGCCCATCAGCTCGGTGCCCATCCTCGAGTACCTGTCCCCCAGGTGGGCCACCCACCCGAGCAGGGTTGGCCGCTCTGCATGTTTTTGCCATACAATTCATATATATTGATACGGTACACCCATTGTACATACAGTGCATGCATATGAGGTCGTTCTTTTAACAGAAATTTACGGAGGTCTGAGCTTGCTGCGCACTAATCTGGCCAACCCTGCCCAGGGGCATTGTCCCTGCTCGTCTGGTGCGAGTTCAGGGAGCCGCGCCTTGAGGACGCAGGCCTCACTGCCCGATCCCATCCCTCCACTCACCTCACTAAGCGCACAAATGGCTGCTCACACCTCTCCGCCCACCGACCGCACTCGCCGCAGGAACAACACGCTGCTGGTCCAGCTGAAGGCAGTCTTGGCGCAGCCGCTGCCCGACCCTGAGCAGACGTACGAGTGTGCGGCCGCGCTGCACCAGCTGTCCTGGGTGATGCGGCTGCAGGTAGGGCAGCAGGCTGAATGGGGGCTGAGAGAGGATGATGCCAAGCGCAGGCTTAAGCTATGCTAGTGCTGTTGCCCGACCCTAAGCCCCCCTGTCTTCATCCTTTCCAAAGTTTGTGCTGCTGTTGGAGCCATGCCCTTCTTCTCACCATGATTTTACACACCTGCCCCCCACACACACAGGCGCTGCTGCTGCTGCGCCTGGAGCACGTGGAGTTTTTGTGCGCACGCTGCTGGCCCTCCCTTTCATCCTAACTTCCACACGACCTGCCCCCCCCACACACAGGCGCTGCTGCTGCTGCGCCTGGAGCACGTGGAGTCCGCGCGCACGCTGCTGGCAGAGCTGCTGGCCCTCCCCGTGGGGCTGGACGCGGAGGGCGGCGCAGCGGGCATGGAGCTCATGCCGGTCAGGCGGTGCGCGCTGCTGGAGCTGCTGCAGCTGCTCAGCGGGCTGCAGCTGCAGGTGCGTGTGCGTGTGCGTGTGTGTGTGTGTGTGTGTGTGTGGTGTGGTGTGTGTGTTTATAGGTGGCGTCTGTGGCTTGCCCCTGGGGTTTGCCTCTCATATCTTTGCTACCATGTTCAAGCCTATTGTAGGCTTGAAGCGCTGCATTGCTCTGTCGGCTGCTACTGAGCAAGATCCTGCGGTTGAAGGTGGCTGCGGTAGGCAGGCGCACGCACACGCACACACACACACATACGACACGCGTATGCCTTCTCTCTCATGCCCCCCCGCAGGAGCCCTACCTTGCTGACCTGCCGGCTGACGAGCGGCGCCTGCAGTCAGAGATGGCTGTGAACGACGTCAGCATCGAGGCGCTGCTCTCCCACCCGCATGTGCAGGTGGGGTGCAGCGGGGCGTGCGCCCGCGTGTTTAGCTGCCCTGCCCCCTGCTCTCTGCTCCCTGACTTGCGCTGTCCCTTGCTGCAGATTCAGGCCCTCACTGAAGACCCTAGATGATACCCCCTCGCACCCTCCACCCGCGCAGACCGCGCTGGGCGTGCACATGCGCAGCGACACGGGCGACGTGCTGTTTGACGTGGCTGCCATGTACCCGCTGCTCATCCAGAGGTGCGTGCTGCACTAAGCCATCCAGAGGTGCGTGCTACACTAAGCCATCCAGAGGTGCGTGCTACACTAAGCCATCCAGAGGTGCGTGCTGCACTAAGCCATCCAGAGGTGCGTGCTACACTAAGCCATCCAGAGGTGCGTGCTGCACTAAGCCATCCAGAGGTGCGTGCTGCACTAAGCCATCCAGAGGTGCGTGCTGCACTAAGCTCATCCAGAGGTGCGTGCTGCACTAAGCTCATCCAGAGGTGCGTGCTGCACTAAGGCCGCGCGTGGAGGCAGGTGCAAGCATGTGCGTGGGGCGCGCGGCGGGCAGGCTCGGCTGGCTGCTGCAGAGCCGCCCGCCGCTTGCTCAGATCAAGGCATCGTCCCATGACACACACTTTATCTGGCGTGTGGCACTCATCCTGATCACGTGCGCAGGTACGAGCAGTACGTGGCGCGCGGCGGGCAGGCGGGGCCAGCTGCTGCAGAGGCACCCGCCGCGGCCGTACGCGGCGCGCTGCGCTATGTGCAGCACTTCAACGCGCACGCCCTGCTGTCGGGCGCACAGAGCGCGGTGGCCGAGGCGTGGCTGCAGCTGACGCAGGTATGTGTGTGTTTGTGTATGCGTGCGTGCGTGCGTGCGTGTGTGTGTGTGGGGTGGCGGGGGGGGGGAGGGGGGGTAGGTGCCCATGCGTGTGCATGCATGCATGCAGGCCCTGCTGTTGGGGGCGCAGGTGCGAGGAGGCCGAGGTGTGGCTGCAGCTGGTGCAGGTGTAGGTGCTCGTGCATGCGTGTGTGGGTGTGGGTGTGGGTGTAGGTGTGTGCATTTGTGTGTTTTGTGTCTATCTTTGTGTTTGTTTGAGAGAAGCATGTGGAGCGTGTGTGTGTTTGCGCGCACGCGTGCATGCAGGAGCATGTGCAACGTGTGCGGGCGTCCCTTGCAGCGCTGCCCCTGTCTGCGGTTTGGCAGCGCCCGCCTGGAGCCCTTGTGCTGGACCTCCCAATCCCGCTCTCCCCATGCACGAGTCTCATTTGGCACATGTGCACTAGCGCCGCTGGAACAGTATGCACTCATGTCTGATGTGTGAATGCCATGCACACAGGTGGCGTTCACGCGGCAGTACGACCAGCTGGCGGCAGTGCTGCCCAACGGACCAGCGGAGCGGCTGCTGGAGGTGCTCATGGCGAGCCTAGAGGTGGGTGTGCTGCTGGGCCTTGTGAGAACAGGCCCACCTACTGTGGCGAATTCCAGCACTTCATCCATTTTCTGCAGCTGCTACTGTCCTGCAATGTGCAATACAGCTAGCAAGGTGTGTGACCTCGCCGCCCCCACCCCATAGGGGGTGACCGCATAGAAGTCTGTGCGGGTCTCACGGCGCGTGCCCATTTGCCCCTTGCTCTCCACTCGCGCAACGTCCCTCCCTCACCCAGCCTCTCCATTCGTGTGCCACCTATGCAACATCCTTCACCCAGTCTCACCACCTGCCGGCAGGTGCATGCGGAATGCCTCTCACCATCCCATTGTTAATAATAAGCCCCAACCTGTGCGCAGGTCACGAGGCGCATGCTGGCCAGCGCGCCCGGCGGCAGCAGCAGGCTGCCCCCCCTGCTGGTCAATGTAGCGCGCATCCTGCTGTCCAAGCTGCAGGTGCGGGGGCATGCATGATTGGAGGGTGCATGCATGGTTGGAGGGTGCATGGGTAAATGGATCTAACTCTGTGTATAAGGAGAAGGAGAAGAAGCGGAGTGCATGCAGAGCTGGAGGGTGCAGCAGCGCTGTTGCGTGCATTGGGCAGTGCTGTGAGCAGACTGCTGGAGGGGGGGCCTTGGTGCAAGCAATGAAATTCATGTGAGCATGAGGACCATGTGCCGGCAGGCCCCCTCGCTCCTGCACCTCCCTCCCTCCACCCCATCCCCACCCGCCTCGCTCACAGCGTGAGGTCTGCTTGCTGGCAGGCCCCCTTGCTCCTGCACCTCCCTCCCTCCACCCCCAACACCGCCCGCCTCGCCCACCACAGGAGCAAGCCTGACCCAAATTTACCCAAACCTGAACCTTTACGTGTAACCCGCCCACCTCCCCCACCGCAGGAGCAAGCTTCCTTGAATCCTAACCTTTGAGCTTTAACCCTTACCCCAACCCTCCCCCCCCGCAGGAGCAAGCCGTGGTGAACGTGTCGATGGGGCAGTCAGCAGACCCACTAGCCCTGGTCCGCGCGCCCCACAGGTGAGGGTGAGGCCCAGGGACACGGGGGGCCTTGGTCTGGGCCTGAGGCAACCCTTAGCCAGTCCTGCTATTTGTAGGGCGTAGACCATCGACCCAACACCTTGTTGTCCCGGGCCTCCCCAAACCTGCGCAGCTCCAGCACCGCACCACGCTCCCACTGTGCGCATGACCCCTCCACACACGGCACGACCTGTGCTCACAACCTACCTTCCATTGCCTTCCATTGTTCCTGCACACACCCTCCCCATCATGCATGCAGGTGTCACGAGCTGCTGCGGCTGCTGCTGGAGCTGCTGTCGCTGTCGCGGCGGCTGCAGCCAGTGCGCGTGCAGCTGTACGCCGCGCTGCTGCAGTACCTCCAGTTCTGCAGGTGGG
>LFIK01003944.1_pt1 | contig 12031 bp, 8 predicted proteins | sample 643401 | NCBI WGS metagenome assembly LFIK01 (sample SAMN03777447, study PRJNA286221) | soda lake metagenome | biome: soda lake; feature: Kulunda steppe; material: water; isolation source: sample T5-Br brine of Lake Tanatar-5 | place: Russia: Kulunda steppe | collected 2010-07 | reverse complement strand
GGGGGGGGATGGTAAATACCAAGAATTGAGCTAGTGAAGCAATGTACCTGTTCTGTACATTTTGAGCCATCAAATGGCAAATTAGCATATTGTTTCAACTTCACTTCCTAAGAGGACTACATAAATGTTTGTCAATACCTGGTCAATACCAATAAAATGATCAAAGTTTAGGTTCCTTTCAAGGGGCGGACAGAAGAATGCCAAAAGTATTGTCCATTTCTTGCAAGTGCAGAGCTCAAAGTTTGGGTAACATCGAAACAGATAAGAAAACAATCCTTGACACATGCAATGCAAACTCAATGACAACCTACTTGTAAGTTCCAGGAAGGTTAATGCATGCACATCTCGGGCAGGAGCAAGTTTTGTCTTTCATGGTGATGCTTGTAGCAAGGCACTCGTTCAGGTCCTCACAGATCTGCAAGCAAGAGCAGGTGTTATAAGAGTTCACTGAGAAGATCCCTTAAAGATGGTCTTGGTTGCAGTATGAAATCAAATTTGTCTATCCACTACCTTAACAGCCATTCAATTTCAGTGGCGCAGTGTTACTCACACACCTCCTCGCCAGTTTCTGGATGAATAGCAGACACCCAGCCCTGGCCACAATCACACTTATAACCACTGAAGGTGTTGATGCATCGAGTGCGACCTTGAGTATCAGGATCCCTGCATGGTGCAATCAATCATATAAGTTGAAGCAAGGCAGAAATTAGAACAAGCAAACCTGTGTTGCAGCAACACTGACTCTTGCAAGAGCTTTAAAGAATGGAATTCTGTATTTGTCCATTTGGAGCTTCTCCTTAACATCAGTCAAAGGTGTACTGACACGTCTACTACCATGTAAGCTTATCCACTTTGCATTCCTAGCCAATGGATGCATTTGCTGCAGCTCCCATCATTAGTTAATTAAGCCTTGCAGCAGTCTGATCATTAGCAGGTTAAGCACACCAATGGATGCATTTCAAGAGTAATTAGTTAAAAGGTATTTTCCTGCCCAGACTGCTTACTTACCCCACACGACACTGTTCATAACCAGGCCCACCAACTTCACACTCGTTTTCACTGATCCATTGTTCATTACATACAGATGGCTCTGCCCCGTCAGGAAACGCTGCACACAGTGCAAGGATGACACCTGCACACATAATTAGATTTGAAAGCCAATTAGAATGTGTTGCTTCTCTCTGTTTCCTCGATTGATTTGTTGCATGAATAAATGAGAATGGTGTTGGATAAGCCGCTCTGTGCAGTCATGGATATGCTTCTTATGGAGGCGTGGATTTTGTTGATCATACAGCATTATACAACTGGGAGTAGGGCTTGAAAGGAAAAAGAAGTTCCAGCGTGAGCATTCCTTGGAGTAAACTTAGGACTTGACTCCCATCGTTTTCCAGACTAAGTTCGTCCTTTTATCAGAATCATGGAAAATGAATCAACAAACATTGGCAAGAGCTTCTGATAGTCATTAATATCTGTTGTGAACTTCGGATAACATCACAAAAATCAGTTTTTAAGTCTTCGTCGAATTACCACGACTTTTGCCTGCATAGAGAGCTAATATGAGCAAGCTGAGGTTTTACTTACTTGAATACTCTAAGGTTCCTCTGTATTGTACATGATTGATGCGGATTGTGGGTAGGATAGCAATGCCTGGCTCACTTCCTCGACCATGTTGAGCTTCAAGCTCCTGTTTGTCAAAAAAAGGGCAACAACCAAGCATGTTCAGAAGTGATGTGTGTATGCAATCAGAAGACAGTCCATTTAAGGACGAAAGCAGTCAATTAAAATAAGCAAAGAATCCTTGCCCTTCTCTTTTATGTTTTTGCAAGTAGCTAATATTGTGTCTTTCAATTGCTCAGCTCAAGCTATTCAGTACAAATAACTCTCATCCAGGATAGAGATAAGGGGCATTAACTAACAAAGGCAGCTAAGGTCGATCAACCAAAAACAAAAAAAAACAATAACAATGTCAAATTCAAGCCATGGGTTTCAAGCACACAAAAAGCCACCCACGAGCTATCCCCAATAGTGACAAAAAGCATAAATTGGTTTCAGTGGCAGATTGATGACGCATAAATGCCAGTAGATATGTGCTCAAGTAGGCAAGGAGAGGGGAGTTAGTTTTAACACAGCATATATCAGATATCTTGCCGCTTTATACAACAATTCCAGTGAAAGTGATGAAGATGAAAATGATGGTAATGATGATGGTGGTCGTGGCAGCTCCATCATGCAGGAACCCACCTCCTCTAGGACAGATGATACTTTTGTCATTCTGTCAGGATACTCTATGTGCGAGATGCAGCTCTCCCATTCATTAAGGCCATTGTTTCCCATGAGCTGGGGACCACCATGTGCCTTGAATACCTGCAACTCATGTTTATTCATAAATGAAATTTCACGATAAAAGACATCATATGTTAGCAATCCAGGTTTAAAAGTACACTTCTTATTTGCATGACAAGAATTGCATTTGCCTTGCTGCCCGCATGCCAGAAACATCACTCATGGTACGTGTAACGATGCTATTTGTGAAGTCATGTGACTGCGTGATTTTACTTATATTGCAGGGGTGCACTTGATGGCCAGAAGATTACTCAGACAAGCACAAGAATATACCACAAGAACTTAACATTCACCGAGACACAGTGAATATGAATGTCAAGAGTTGTCCTCTAGATAAATGCAATGTGAACAAGATCAAGTGAATTACACTGTACCTGCTCTGCACAATTTTGGCTGAATTTGCCATCCTTGAATGAACACTCTTCATAAAGCCCCTCGGCAAAACCCCACCACAGCCATGGGGAACCCGACTTTGCAGAAATGCGCGCGAAACACAGCTGCCTGATATTTGCCTCAAGCACATCCTTTCCACTGTAGCCTTCAGATATGGAACCATCGGGGTCAGGCTGCAAAAACACAAAGGAGAAGTGGGTCAATCTAGGCCTTCTCAATAACACAGGTTTGGGTCGTACATATTTTATCGCATTTTAAACATTAGAAAAGAAAGGCTTAAATTTGCTAGTTGCAAAATCCCGGTTTACAATGCGGGTTCCAATGCAGATCCCTCCACCCACCGGCCTTTGCATTATTCCTGCTCATTTTCTCTCTTGTTAAATTCACTAAGCGTAAGTATACCAAGACAAACAAGGATATTTTCCGCAGTCTACTACATATCTACTCCTCATTGCTGGTGCCCTAGCTCTCATAATCGTTGCTGAAGACTTCCCATGCTCGTGCCTGATTCCCCTGCTCCAGGGCCTAGGCGCGCTCAGCCAAGCACAGGTTGCTGAACAGCCAGACTAGCTTGCATGCGCGCGATGTCGTCAACCGGTTCCGGCTGTAACTCCACAAGCGTCCGCTGCTTCTTTGCAGGTGCCAAAGTAGTGCTCGCATTTGCTGCTGTTCTCCTGTTGAGCTCGTGCTGCGCCACGGCTGCTGTTGCTGCTGCCGCCTTGTTTTGAGCATCGATGGACCTCGACTAATCCAGGACAGGCTGCAGGACTGCCTCATCTGCTGTGCACTTTGCTTCCCCGCAAGTTGGAAAAATGTGCAAGAAGTGTCATTTACGGTGTTTTTTCACGCTGACGTCACGATTGGGATTTTCATCATAACAGTGTTGCATTGTCAGAAATTCAAAGGTCCTGCTTAGCCTTCTCCTTTTCAACCCAGCTGCTTTGTTCCCACACTCAAACGTCTTCTCCTTCATCAATTCCCTCTTCCTCATCCTTCCCTGCTCAATTCCCTCTCCCTCATCACCCCCCTGCTCAATTCCCTCTCCCTCATCCCCCTCTTGCTCATCCCCTTGCTGCTCAACGCCCTGCTGCGCATCCACATCCATCAGCTCGGCTGCTGGTTCCTCCGCATCCGCATTCTCTGCTGCATCGCGCAATGAGTCCAGCCATCCTGCAAACTCAGCCCTCTGCTCCTCGCTGGCCACCATCATTCGGTGCTCCCTGTGTTGCCCATGCAGATCAGAGGATGCTCATAAAAAAGGGAAGAGCACCTGAAAGCATGTGCATGCACACACACACACGCAAGTTCACGCATGCAAGCGCACAATGCAAGCAAATTGCAAGCGAACAATGCAAGCACCCTCCCTCAAGCACAATTGCAACTGCCCACACTACACAACCTTCATTTTGCTAGTCCTTCTTCTCACCTGGAACATGCAGTCAGAGCTTGTCAGAGAGCACCCGCTGCTGCTGGCCTTGAGTGTAAACCAGCAGTGCCGCCTTCACCTCCTTCAACACCTTTGTCAATTCTGCTGGCACTGAACTCTGGAGGGACTTCTTCTAGGAGTTGCCATTCAGCAGATGGATCTTGAGCCTCGTCACATTCTTCCCATGGAGCATTGTCTCACAGTGCTTGCAGCAGTGCTCCACCTCCCCTGACTTACCCCCGCGCTTCTGCCTTCGCACGTACTGTTCCTGCACCCAGCTTTTCCTATTTTCGCCCCCCTTCTTAGGCTACTGGCCCAATCTCAGGCCTGCATCGGGAGGTGTAGGAGGAATCAGCTCGCTGGGGTGAGCTAAGCTCAGCCCCCCCAGTGCAGCTTAAGCCCTCTTAACCTGCCTGCTATCGGGCATGATGGCTTGTAAATCTTTTTCTTGGATAATCGGGGAGAATAAGCTCAATGGCGCGTGCCCCTTGAGCTTACGAGTGCTTGCGTGAGTACATTCAGGGCGGGTTTGAGTCTCTGACAAAGAAAAACACCACCGAAATTCATGATGTTCCACAGTCATTCACAGATTTACCATAATTTACTATTTTTGACGTCTGACTGCATTAATGCATCGTTTAATACAGTGCTAATTCTGAATAAGCTGTAAGTGCCCAGCACTGATATATATATACATATATATGTATATATGTATACATGTTAGAATATATAGGGGTGGTTAAAGGTAGCTGGGGGGGGCAGTTGGGGTCCAAAGGTCCCCCTCAACCCCCCAAAACCTCTACCTACAAAAATGACCCTTATTGCGGATGAATTGCCATCGATACGCGCTTTGTTCATATCATGACGCATTGGTCTGGGCAATTGGATGCATAACCCAACCCTGCAATAAAATGAAATGACTGACACGATTGAGCATGCATAGTATGATACTCAGCCTTAAACAATATTCTTGTTCTAGGCCTGCCCTGTTGTCAACAAAACAACTGCAGGTGTGGCTTGTACAGCAAAACCAGAGTTTCCAGCAAAAATGGATCAAGTCATCTTACTGCGCAGTATCGGCCGTCCAAGATGCAGGATGATTTACATGTTGCCGATTTCTCACTTCCGATAGGGCATGTCCATAATAAGTAACTGCATCCAAGAGCACAGTCACATGCAGCAGGTTAGCCCAACCAATACTTTAAAACTTGTCTGTGTTCCTTCAGGCTTGTTGAAAAGGAAAGATATTATACATGTTGCATCAATTTGGTAAAGAATGAAATAGGGGTTGTAGGGTCTGACACTCCCTTCTTTCAGGCAAGCTATGCAATGAAGCTTTACAATGAGAGGAAAAGGTTTGCGATTGTGTAAGCTTGATCTTAGCAGGCCTTTAAAACAGATAAATTTGGCCAGCTATTCCTCATGAATCACAGCATAAAAAACTATGGTCAGGTCGACACGGAGGTTTTTAATTCATTTTGTGTGACATGTTCAGCAAAAATAATGGAAAATAGCTGGTTGCAAGGGTGTGCTTCCTCACATTCTCAAAGCCCATTGGAATGAGTGCAAGTATCAAGGCCTGCTCAGACTTGTTGATTACCACCTGTTAATTATACATTAAACTGCCCTGAAATGATTCAAAATGGCTTAGCCAGTCCACTTCATATCTGCCAGTCCAACTTACTTACAAGCTTACTTGTCTCTCTGCCTGAATCAGTTGTGTTGCTAAGCTTTGTGCATTGCGCATAAAGTGCTGAGTATGTTTGCAGGACATTGGTTGATCAGTTGAGCAAACCATCCTTGGGCAATCTGCCACACCAGAATAAGCTTTCATATACTTTGCAGTCGGCAGAAGGATATCCATTACGGGTTAGCACATCACAACTTAAAACATACACGTCACTGCCGTCAAACTCACAAAATGAAGCTTGCATCATATCATTGATCAACACAATCACTTTCTTTAATTAACTTTCCTTAGCACGGCAAAAGCATTCCTTGAATCCTCCATACAAAATCTTCAGATTAAAGCAATTAAAGCCTGATTTTACTCACTGTGGCTCAAATTCCAAAAGCCCTGCTTGCTGCAGAGCAATGGCTACAGGCTTCATTTTCCGAACAAATTCACGTTGCTCATCGCAGAGTGTACCACACTCATCATTGGAATTGGTCCAAAGCTCCATATGAACCTGTGTGGGGCAATGCAGGCATGCAAGGATCTGAGAAACGTTGTGCGAAGAAATATGGATGGATAACTATTGATCCAGGCCAGGATTACATGCGGATACGTTGGAATCCTTTCTAAGATTGTGACTTAGGCATCCTTGACCCAGGTAATGAGCCCAATGATGATGCACAGTCTAATATTTTGCTGTAAAATCTCAAAAAAAAATGGTAAAATCTGGACATGCTTCTTCTTACTGAGATTCACAAAGCCGCTTGCGTTGATCCTCCTAACTGGCAACGGCTCATTTAGATCACAATAAGCATGTCAATAAAAACATGAATACTAGCTTTCTATGGCACACAGGGAATGCATCACTTAGGATCCTGCAGTTTTACAACTCCCGGGTCAAAGCCTGACAGTCTTACCTTGGAGCTATGGGGGATGATGTTTGACCAACTGATCTTCACCGAGACGTGCTCATTAGACTGCAAGACACAGTAAATTGAGTTAAACTGATGTCAGGGATCAGTGCTGCCCACATGAGACATTGAGGTCATGTGCAGGTGCAGGAGCCCCTCCAGTTTTGCTGTCAAAGTGTATCCAAAGCCATCAGGGTAGGGATCACTTGTTAGCACATTTCATGTACTGTAGCATGTCAGGTCCACCGTGACAGGGGTGAATCTTAATGCTGGTAGTGACAAGGCTGCAACTTATGCAAGGAGGACAGCAAATCCTTCCACATTCACAGAGGACTACCTCCCCATAAGGCTGCAATTCAACGCATATACATATTTTTTGGAAATTCAAACGACCAAAGAAAGTGCAATCACACGCAAAATGTTTGCCCAGTTTCCAAGAAATACAGGAGTTCGATTTCACAAAAATCACAGCAGTCACACGTGTTCTTTCATAATTCATGTTTTGCTATTTTGAAACCCACATCTGTGCAACATATTTAAGGAACACTGTCCCTGGTGGCCTCATGACCTCCCGTGTAAAAATCAACTTTCCTCAAAAATTTGCAAGCATCATGAAACTATCTCAACAAGTGAAAACTTAGGGTCTTCAATGGCCTATCTAACCTGCACGAGGCTGCTTGCAGGCTCACAGTGTGGCATACAGCCTGCCATACAGTGCGCTACATGGTGGAACTGCTCAAGGCTGTAGGTATGCAGCAAGTAGGTGCACATGCATCAGCACGAGGAACAACTCACCAACACTCTCATAAGATGCAACATGCATACGCTACCAGCAACTCTTACATGCACTCACTCATGTGCAGGTTTGCATGAAGACCCACTCTCTTCGTTTGGTCTAGCAAGTTGTCTTAAAAGTCATCCTCAGTCTCTTTTGTTAGGCTTGCCTTAGTGTGCCTTTGTTGCTGGGCCTAAAACCCGAGTTGTTCTGCACAAGATGCAGTGTTTTGCAGCTCGCAATGTACACCTGTGCACGGCTAATGCCCGTGCCCGTGCCCATAGCTGATTGCTGCTTCAGAATAGGGGGGTGCCTTGTGCTGTGGCCTGCATGGTTAAGCTTTTTTTGGTCTTGCTTCACCATTGTGAAAAGCGGACTGGGTTGTGCCCCTGGGCAGGCTGGGGAGCTTGGCGGCAGGCTAGCACACACTCTTGGCACTTTGGCATGGGCTGGGGCATCTTGGCCTAGCCCCATCTGCCCTTTTTGCTGAGGTATTCCTGTCTATGCCTCAGCTATTAAAACATATATACATAATAATCTGAAGGTTTCAAGTAAAAAAACTGTGTCAGGGGCATCTTATTCAAGGGGAAGTTGTTTGGTTAACTTCCCAGGGCAATCATCAAACTTATGGAATTCCCTTCAAAAAAGGGCAATCATGCAACCTGATCGTGATTTGTTTTTGCTACGTTTGACCAAGATTGTATTTCCACTTTGCCGCGATTTCTTCACTTTGTTTGGGTCGAGTGGAAGAAAGTGAAGAAATTGTGCGTGACCGCAGCCTTAGAAGGTATGATTTTTGGGAGAAGCATCTGTTGCAGCAGCTGCTGTGGCTGTCAATGGCCATGACTTGATGCACAAGTATGCTTGGAAAGCACGACAAACACAAAATGGACTTGGAGCAGCCCCAGACTCTTCCGCTCAGCTGCAGCTACTGCCTTGTCCTCCCTCTCCAGAGAGGATCCATTCAAATGCTTGGGTCCAAATCCATTTAAATGTTTGCATGGTCAGCCTGTAGCCTTTGGGCAGGAGCAATGGGCCTTAGGAGCCTAGCTAAGGGGTTGGCGCTGGGCCTGGGGGCCATTCCTGAAAGAGGGCCCTTGCCCCCCCATCACGATAATCATTTATCCATTTTGGTTTAGCTCGTTAACCATTTCAATAATCATTATTTTTACTTATTCGTTTTCTGCCTGAATTATCATACAAAAACAAACCGGTTGTGAACGTACAATAGCGAAAATGAATGAAATCACCCTCCCCTTTATTGCAAATGCATTCTATTGCAACCTGCAGATGAGCTAGCGATACGCTTTCAACATCTTCTCAAAATACAGAGGCTGATCACACGCATATTTGGGCCAACAGTTTAGGCGCAAGGCTTTGGTTCACTGCAAGCTGCCATTTAACTGTCGTCAGAGCGTTAAGATTGAATTTACAGGCCATGGACATGCCTTGCTTGCACTCAGAACCAGCTATAACCATGCTAAGTTTTAAGCTCCCCTTGCTTGCAATAACAGGCGTTCCAGCACGAATGAAGCAATAGCTCACCTTGTACAGACCCTTTATGAAGTCTCCATCTGCTCTGCTAATAAGTGCAGCTGATATTGTCAGTTTGTCAAGCAGTCTGCAGGCAAAAATGAGGCAGAATGCTAGTCAGCATGACCTGACCTTATGCCTCAGCTAAAAGCTCTCTGAATGATTGACACATTAGCTCGGAGCTATTGACCTAGATCACATTTTGCTCCATTTGAAGTTCATAATGGAACTCCAGTGGGTCCACGGAATTAAAAGGTGTACCACAATAAGAGAGCAAAAATTAAGAAGATTTTAAAGAATGCAGGACTACAGAGAGGAATGCCTGGAAGGGACGTTTCCCAAGTGAGTTCACAAAACAAAACGGATCGCAATTAGCAATGATTACCAGCCAACGACACACCGTCTTTTCTCTGTTCTTTATTGTTCACAAAAAACTGAGTGTCAAAGACAGGGATGGGTCATATTCGCATTCCAAATCAGAATTCTACCGATTTGTGTGTCCACTCTACAAAACATGAATTTGCGAATTTTATAAACCGACAGGGCCGACAAGGAAAGGTCCTATTTGCAATGAGAATTATACATGTATTTGAATCTTACCAAATCTAGGGTTAGGGTTTAGTGTAGGGTTAGCACCTTCCCCCCCATTCTAAAGTACCCCAAATCATAAGACATACTGTGAAACATAAATTTGCAGATTTAACAGATCCCCAACAGCTCCTAGGTGAGGACCTTTTTTGCTCTGTTGAGCAAGCCACCCCACACTCCTCGAGAAGCTCACAAGCAAAGTACGATGGATTCATTCAAAACATTTATGATTATTACTGAATCACTTATACATTGCAAATCTAGAAAAAGGCAAATAATCCATCCCTGCTCAAACATTTTTACAAAATGGAATCATGCAAATTTGTGTTTAAAGCGTCTTAAGATTCACAGTTTCAACTTACAACCTGATAACGACCCAAATTAGAGTATCATACTTCAATTGAGCACATCTAACCGAAAGCATGATGTTTTAGAGAACGCCGGAGCTTATAAGGCAGCCAAGCTTTCAAAGCTTTGCCGTAGCTGAGCATTGCAGCAGGGTGAAAGTTGGGGTTTGGCATGCCTCTTCACATCTAAGAGACACCATAACAACATTACATGACCAGGCATGTTTGAACATTAAAGATATGGAATGAAAAAACTTGATGGGCCAAGATGGGTGTGCAGCCCTTGTGTCTGACACACAAAACACTACAGGTACGCTCCTCTTGCCAAAAAAGGCAAAAGTAGGAAGAATCATTATCAGTTAACTCCACTCATCTATAACAGCAGAAAAAACTTAACGAACCATTTGGCAGCTTGTTTTCAGGGGAAATGGGCATCACACTTCAGGCAAGTCTTTATGCTCCATCTTTGCAAAGATCTACATCTTCAATAGCATCATGAACTTCAGATACATGATAATTGTTATTTCAGGGCTATTTTAAGGAGTAACTGGCTGCGATAGTAAAAAAACATGCTTCTTCTGATACATAGGAATGACCCACATTTGTTGCACATAAGAAGAACAATTGATACATTTTGTAACAGCGGGTCATAAATGCTACAACATTGATACATAACTTAAAGGTGCAAGTTTGAAATTACTCATATAAGAAGCATGTGAACAGCATATCCATTCAAAGCCTCAGCTGCCCCCCTTTAGCATAGCATGCTGGGTAGATGGGCATGAAAAGACGCAAGCAGAAGCCACTCCATCAAGGTCCTTTTTGCTCTCTCAGACACAAGGGCAGCGACAGGGTACTGTCTGCTGAAGCTTCAACCCGCAAGGTTGTTGTGACGCAGTTCCTCCCCTTTTAGCAGACTATTAGCGTGTGCTTAATTTAGGGTTAGGGTTAGGGAAAGCATGACTGCAATTCTTGCACCAAGCAGCTGCAACAGCGGCGGTAACAGCAGTAGAAATGTTGAAATCTGAAATTTCAACATCCAAGGAGAGCAAGAGCATTTAAGAAAACTAGCTGACAAATTGTGGCAAAGACCGTAGACTTGAATTTGCAGGGTCTGTTAATGGAAACAATCAGTCCCATTTACTGGTTTTATCAAAAGAGGATAATAAGGGGTCGGCGCATAGCTATATGGAAAAATACACAGTGCTATGAAGCGCTATGTAGCGATATAGCGCTATATTGCCTGCTATATTGCCCTTTATTTCAGGCGCTGTATACGCCGGATCTCCCCCCGCCAGCCCGAATTTCGTCATCAAACTTGAATGTCGGATGGAATATGATGTATGCACCCCTCATGCAAATTCAGAAAGAAAATATTCATTAAGGCGCGTTTTGTGGCATCGTAGGCTCCTATAAAGCGCTACTTGGTGCACCTGGGCTACCAGTGAGGGCCAGGTGCCTCAAGTACACCATCCTCTCTGCACCCCTGCACCCCCATTTTGGCAGCTACCTACTTGGATGGGTTACCCACACTCATTACTGGCATGATTGCATGTGCCACAGCTGGTTTGGGCCCTGTGGTTGTGCCCATAGCACAGCCGCACCAGCGTGTGAAGGCATGCAGAAGTACTACGGGTGCGCATGCATGCATGTGTCCTCGTGTGCAGGCATGCCAGTGTAGTTTGTGTGTTTTGTTTGCTGTTGTGCATTGATGATAAGTAAATGTTGTAATCATACCATCGCAGCAAAGGGGCGCGTGCAGGTGAGTTTGTGCAGCGCGAAGGTCGAGGCTGATATCGATGCAAGCTTGCAAGACAGAGGCTCTTGTGACGCTTTGCACCCTCCCAACAACACCAGCCCTGCTTGATAATGTATCAGTGCTTGGGAACCTTGATATGCAATGACATTGCATACTGCTTGCTCCTTTTGGGTGGCCAGCGCTGCAGCAACGCTGCGTGGCTGGCATGTGATGGGTGTGCGCATCCATGCAAGTGCGCACAGTGCATGCGCGAGTCACAGCATGCGCTCACCCCCCTGCCT
>LFIK01003943.1_pt1 | contig 12033 bp, 15 predicted proteins | sample 643401 | NCBI WGS metagenome assembly LFIK01 (sample SAMN03777447, study PRJNA286221) | soda lake metagenome | biome: soda lake; feature: Kulunda steppe; material: water; isolation source: sample T5-Br brine of Lake Tanatar-5 | place: Russia: Kulunda steppe | collected 2010-07 | reverse complement strand
TACACACACACACACGCTTAACGCTGCAACTGCTTTTGCAGGTGGGCAAGTGGTTTAGCGCGCCTGGAGCGCCCTCCAGCCATGGAGGCAACGCTGACGAGCCAGAGGAGCCAGAAGGGGGCGGAGGTGTGGGCAAGTACCTTGCCAAAGTGCTGGCGGGCCCGAGCAGGTGAGCCTTCATCGTGGAGTTGAATGCCTAAGCAATTGTCAGCCACACACTGATCAGCCTAGCAACCAGGCTGGTGATTGACCGCAAACTTGCAAACTTGAATACCTTGCACATGCGCAAAGCACACCATCAGGTGCGTGTGCCAGGCATGGAGGCGTGCCCAGTGCTGCAAGGAGTGCCCAGTGCTGCAAGGCGTGCGTGATGGCTCTGAGCTCACACTCAGACCTGTAAATACGGAGCTTCCCAATTTATCCAGGGCGGATTATGATACATCCCTGCTTCTTAATTTGCGGCGCTGACATGATGGTTCCATCAAGCTGTTTCCATTGCCAGGACTGCTCATGTGAAGGATCTGGAATACGCGGACTCTTGTTAGTCCCATATTAACATGCTTTTTAAGAGTTTGTACAAGTTCCTGACTAAGATGTGCTCTTCCCTGAAATGGGCACTAATTGAGCAAATGCAGCAGATGGGCACATCAAAATGTACATTGGACATCATTAAATTCCATGTCCCAATGATTCATCGACAGTTGTCTACCAGGCCTAGCAGACTTTGTTCAGCTCACCTGGTCCCTGGGCGCGGCAGGCTCCCTGCATGCTCCCAACCACTTCATGCTTGAAACACGCGCCCACGCAGGCCTGCGGCTGTGCCAGCTGACCCCAAGGCTGTCGAAAAGACACGAGAAGATGGAGCTGCCATGCCGCCCCCACCAGCCAAGAAGGCCAAAACTACGCCCGCAGCACCTTTGGCCAACTTTGATGCCTGGTAACCTGCTGGCACGGTGACTAGCCATTCTTCAAGAGCTGAGTTGGCTAGAGGCCCTGCTTTGCTCACTCATTACAAATGATCCAGTATAGTGTTTCCAGCAGCGTTAGAGCGCCGCAAACACAAGCACACGGGCCTTGTTAAACTAGCAAGAAAACAGAAGTTTATGTTGGCAATGAAAACACTCTGACCAGACACTTGTTGAGCTTTGCTGACATTGCAGCAATGGCTGTTCTCCAGCACGCTAATGACGGACTCAAAACTTTTTGTTATTCTTTGGTTTACTTGAAGTACACCTTCAATATGTTCGTTAAAAGCAACCTTGTAAGTTCACCTTGTAATGTCTAAGGTCGGTGTGCCTCGGTACGGCATAGACACCTCCAGCACTTAGGGAAAGAGCCCAAGGTATGCGAGCACCTCCAGTCCACATACCCGACTGAAAAGCCTGGCAGGAAAACACAATCTGGAGGGGTCCCTAACCAGTCAGGTTAAACGTTTAACTTGAAGGTTTAAGGTTTTCAAGGCTGTATCCCAAATGAGGGCAGCTCAGCCGTTTGTGAACCTCCAGTGAGGTTGCGAGGGTGGATAGTCGACATCCCATCGCAGGTGCCTCGGGGCCGCCGCCTGCTCGAGAATCCGGAGTTAGGTTAAAGTCTGATGGAGAGCATGCCCCAATACCGCTGAGTATAATTATCCGTCAGGTCAACCAGAACTTCCTTGTGAGAAGTATTAGGGCATCAGAGACTTCTTGGCCTCATCGCCTACATCCCGGACATAGAACTGGTAACCCGTCACAAGGACGGTCTCTCCGGTATGATTACTGCCAGTGATCGTCATTGAACGCCATAACATTGATTGTATACTTGTCATGAAAGCTATCGAAGCAGGTTCCCTACTAGGGGGCTGTTTTGTCCGAATGGATATTGCAAAGACCGCCTGGCATTACAAAACTTACAGATCCCTGAAGGATCTACTAATTGAACCGCCCTTTGATGGTTTCTCCAATTGGAGCAATGCTATGAAGCATCATGTTCATTGGGTTCAGCACTTATAAGACTATTAGTAATAGTATTACTATAAAGATAGAACCTAGGTGGCCCCTGCTCCTTAATTGATGTGGGGAGTGTTTTACTGCCTAGGTAGTTTTCTTTTCTTCAACCTGGCCTTTCTCTGTTTGCCATCCTGTGTATGATGATCAACTCATGCACCGTGCCCCAAGACATGCTACATACTCTGCCATGGCAAACAACACTGAAGTGTTGGGGAAAACGGATGAGTACCAACCCCTATTCCAAACTTCTCAACGCCTAAGCTCATGTATGTTGCACTTTAGGGACTATCTCCTCATCCAACCTCAACCATGCCACCCCTCCTTTTGGATCAGCAAAGAAATTCTACTCCCTTGCCACAACTGAAGTATGCAAATCATTGCTGTTTGGAATACAGCAGCACGACTGCGTCTAAATAATTATGTGATTATAATCACAATCCCACCAAGGTAAGGGACCTGGCCTGTGAAGCAAACTGGAAGCGCAAAAACATCTGTAATGACCCAGTTCTTAATGCCTGCCACCCAAGGACTGAAACTGGTTTCAAGAAGTTCGAAAAACTTCCACTAGACTACCGACACATACAAACTCTCAACCACAGTCAAGAATTACTCTTCCCAACAGAATCCAGCCCACACTTAGCCAAAAAAGTTCCTGACTGGAAAGATTGGGTGTACACAGATGGTAGCGATTCACCAAGAAAGGATATTGGCAGCAAAGACCGCTTAGCCTTACAAGACCTACAAATCCCCGAAGGACCTACCAACAGAACCGTCCCAGAATAGCTCTTCCCTCACTGGTTTCCTAAGCAAAGACTTACCACTAGCCGCCCAGATGCTATACTAGTAACTGAAATGCCTACTTAAAAGCAAAAAATTACCAAATGTCCACCCTAGATGTGCATTAAGAAGTAGGACAGGGTGCAGGGGGGAAAGGGGGCTCTCAGCAAGAGCACCAGCCTACCAGCCTTCGTTCAGAGTCCGGAACTCCAGTCAGCTCCCACCCAATCAGCGGCACATCCATCTTGTGGAGGCCTAGCACTGTGAAGAAACCAGGCCAAGGAGCCAGCTTGAAGCTGCTCACCACCAGCACGGCGGCGTGCTCTGTCAACACCTTCGCCGAGCTGCGGCCAATGTTAGCCTCCACACTATCCCTTTGGGAGTGGGAGGTACCATCTACAGCCCTTAGAGTTTAAAGCCTCTGAAACATCTTGGTCTAGATCCTCATAAAGTCACCAAGCTTGCTGTGAAGCTTCGCGCTCATTTGGTTTAATATGCTTATCAAGTTGTTAGTACCAGACGCGCTCTGAGAAAACTTTTGCTGCAAATCATCATCTAGACCAGGAATGGGGTACTGCTAGTCATCCCCCTGATCCCCACTGAGTCATTTCGTTTTTTTTGGTGGTGGAGGAATCATGCGGTGCTTAGGCCCTAGGTGACTCTTTTTTCTTAATTGATGTAGAGTGCTTCACTGCCTATGTAGTTCTTCCTTTCTTTCCTGTTGCCTTGCTTTGGGCTGGCATTTGGGGGTGGGCGGTTAGGCGTTTGGTCAGTTTGACCACCCTGCAGTGAATTGGCAACCTTATGTTGTCTGATAAATTATCAGTGATAAATTATCAGTGGTAATAGGCTGTTGTCTGTTTGTTTACGCTGTATGACAGCGGCTGCCCTCCCAGTGGGACATCCGCAGGTGCCACCGTTAGTGGACGGGATTCCATTTGCAGCCAGTCCACACATCAAGGAAGTCCCCTTATTGGTGTTTGTGGTCATGCTGCAAATCTAATTTGGTCTGCAACAATCGTCCAGCAATTTGAACTAAGCACGTAGAAACAAAAAGTTTCTTGGGGCATCATATCTATCCATATATCATAAATAGGTATGATGCGAGATGAGATAGAAGCATCACTGGAAGCATCATATCTATCTATGTACCATAGACGTGACGTTGCATCAGATGTAAACTTCTTCCTTAATTCACGCAAACAGGCCTCGGGGGTTACCTTGTTGGCGTAGTCTTCTTTTCTTTCAAAATGTTTCAGGGAAGCTTCTGAACATGTTCTTTAAACTTTAATTTGCTATGAGTTGGAGATAGCTCGAACTGTTAGTACATGCTAGTGGTACAACTCATGCCCATATTTTTATCACAAAATGGGCTGCGTACAGCCCCAACCAGGAATGTTGCAAATAGCCCACTGAAAGTCAGGCTACTGAATTTGGCAAATTCGAGAAAGTCAGCATCCTGATTGGATCACATGCAATAGGGGCACAGCGACAGCCTGTCCAAGAATAGCTCGAATGGACAAATGTATTCATGTATAGCTCCGAACAGGCAGACTACACAAGTTCTGGTTTCATCATGTTATGATAAGTTTACAATGAGTTGAATTCATCAGACCTTTGATTCATTCAAACCAAGACATGCATCTGTGAGGTCTGCAACCGGACTTATCATTGGGTGTGCCTAAAGAACACTGGCTGTTACACAGAGAGGCAGAGAAAGGAAGTTGACAAGAATGACAACTGGGCCTGTCCGGGACACCTTAATGATGCATAAGAACAAAAAAGGTACTTTGAATCCATTAACAAAGAACTCATACACAAGACCTCTGAACCCGCCTGGGAGCCGGAAGAGCTAAAAGACGTTGCCCAACCTCCTCGAGTGTATCCAGGATTTTGAGACACAGGTTGATGAGCCTGACCTATTTCTGCCCACAGCAGACCAAACCTTAGACAACCTGGAAAGACAAGGCTTTGACTTGTCCAACAAGGCCAACACCTTGATTCAAAAACTGGACACTGCCAGTGATCTACGGGATAAAGTCACCTTTGATGTCCACCCCACAAACCCACAAGTAGACACACAACCCACCGGGAGCTGTGAGTTCTGGATCTGTAACGTAAACCTCGTTAGGTACAAGCCTAGACCCACCATTCTGCAGCTCTCCCTCAACACAAACCTTCCACCTCTTATTCTCCCAAACTGCTACTCAAAGAGTAGCATGTATCGACAGCACAGACGGAAAATGCCAGGGCATGATGGCACCAGAGCGCATCAACATCCTTCATACAGCTTTCCACACAGCCAAGCTCAAAGGTCTATACCTAAAAGATGTGCATCTGGCTGCTTACTAGGAAAACAAAGCTAGAAAGGAGGTACCACAGCAAGAAGATCAAGGATTCTTACTCGCAAGCTTTGCCAAGTGATGTACATACTGCCCTCAAAAAATGGGCTCTGGTAATTCAGGAAAAAATGGCCTCCCTGCTAGACTTCAACCCTAGAAAAGAAAAGAAAGAAAAGAAAAACTACGCAAGCAGCAAAAAGCTCCTCATATCAATTAAGGCTCACGAGACGTACTTTTTGGTGCGCACTTCAACTCCCTCTCATTCCAATTCACTGGTTTCTCAGTGTACCATCCCATCTATAAGGAACAGACCATGAATCTCAGCCTTAGGCATACCAACTACTTAGCCATCCTCAGTACTAAGGCGACTGCCACTTTCATGTTCCTACAAACCTTTGTTCTTGCCTGCTTGTCTGCTTCCGACATCTCCCTCTATAACCTACTTACCCAAGTCTTACCCATCTTTCATGATCTGATGATATTGCGATGAGCACTGTCAACAAGAAGTGCTGGAGTGCTGAGTTCTTGGGTGCTTTACATGGTCTTGAAAGGAGCGGTGATTTCCAACATCGCGTGAGGACATTACAAACGATCCCACAGTCAGAATTTGTTGTTGATGTGAGGAAGAGGTTGAGGAGTATCTGGAGCCAGGCAAACCAGCTAGGTAATGAAGATCAGATGGACGAGGCTGCAAAATATCATAGTAGGGTTGCTCTGCCTCTTAGGTTGGTGACTGTTGATGGACCGCCTTATTCTGTACCTACTACGTAGCAGGTATTTGCGTCTGGATTTGGGCAGGCAAACATATCGCAATTTGGCACGTTTCAGGTTACATTCCCATGCGCTGCGTGTTGAGTCAAGAAGCTGGGAACATCATGATGGTAGCTGTGATAAGTGTGGCTTGTGGCAATTCAAGATGAAAAACACACTCTTTTTCTGTGCCCTTGCATGCAAATGTGTTCGTTGAGGCTTCAATTTGCAGACTTGTTTCACGATTTACCTAAGGCACACAAAATTACCGTCAATCAGACTGGAGCTTTTTATTTCTCCCAAGCTTGTTCTGAAGATGTCTTCGATTCTTTCCAGAAACAAACTATGATTCCTATCGTTTTATTTCAGAGCTTATGGATGTTCTTTTGATGGCTGGTGTTCACCAGCAACCTGATCAGTCAAGCTACCTGGCGGAAGGTCAAACTTGTAAACTTTTGTTTGCGCCACAGTGGTTGACTATTGGTCCAGTATAGTGGACTAATATTAGTATTATTAGTCCACTATAATACTAATAGTGGAGTATTAGTGGTCCACCACTAATACTTGGTGGATTAGTCCAGGTTGCAGGCCTTCTAGATTTCAGCTCAGCTGCCCTCGTTCGGCGGATACAGCTATGTAATCTAACCTAGCCTCTCAAAGTTTGATGTCACATCAAATTTGGACCTTTAAATTGGCTGAATATTCTCTGGTGCAGTGATGGCCAGTGCCCCAGGTTGACTCTGATTCGGAATGCTGCTTTTAAGGGTGAGCACACACCTGGCTAATCTTCATTTATTTGCATCTTAAATGAGGGGTTGATAAGGAAAAGAAATCTAAGGGATGGTCATTTCAACGCCAGGGACCCTGTACAGATTCAATAGTCAGTGTGGATCTCGTTTCACCTGTAAGTGTCAAAACTTAAGAAGTCTTTCTCTTTGAGTCTAAGTCCCACAAGCAGAACAACAAGCACTGTGCTGTGGCAGTAGTGCTTGGCTACTAGCCCGGCATACGCAAACACTCCTAAGCAAATTGCCAAGATCTATCTACAAACCAAGGCAACCTGCAGCAAGCGGAAAAAAAAACCAAAGGCTAGACATGGATATGGCCTGACAGCTGAGACATGCGGGGATTCAGTGGGTCGTCCGCCGTGCACCTGGTGCACCTTATATAGAGGAACAAAGAATGGCAATGAATGGTGATAACAGAATAAGAGGCCCTTAGCATTTGCTGAACCTGGACACATGTTTTGAAATTGCAGGTCACGTAGCAACTCACACCCAGACCGCAGCTTCACTCCAAATTGGGCAGGATTACCTTATCTAACAAGTACTGCAAACAATCCAGATTTGCCTTGAAACGTGAAGGGTGCCGTACTATAATGGCTGCATGAGCATGATAGTGCCTGCAGAGCAATAACAACCGGGCCATTATTAACTTACTCAAACTTGAGATAAACTTGAGATACCCTATCAGGATTTGTAGTAACTTGTGAAAGCAACATAATGGGTGACAACAAGGGTGGCAGAGGGCGCGTATAGGCATGCAAGTAGTTGTGGCCGATAGGGCAGACAAGAAAAAGCTATGTGACCATCCGGACCGTGACATTGCAAGCTGGGAGGGGAAGCATGAGAGGCAGCGGGCAGCACCCATTGCAGACTTGGAGAAAATAGCAGGCCCAGGAGGGTGGCTCTAGGAGCTCCTCCAAGCCCAGGCTGCTGCTTGAGTGCAGCTTCAAAACAACTAAACACTTCCCACCAGCCTCCTGGGGGTCATGACCATCGTGTTGAACGGTGCGCACAATTAGCCTCCATGGCCAAGCCCCCTGACAAGCCTGAAGGCACAAGACTAGACCCTTGACGCATGGTCACACGATCAATTATCTAAACACTTAGTGCTCCCAAAAAAAGTGTGCGTGTTCTGCCAGCGCGCCAAGCGTCACCTCGGAAAACCTTTTTTCGGAGGCAGGGCAAATGGAACATTGAACACAGATCAAACGCGCCACCACGTGCATGGCCCGCTGCTGATCCAACCTCATGGGATAAGCCTTCTGCCATGCGACATAGCATGCAGAGGGCCACTTTGTCAATGCGTGTGGCTAGCACCTAAATTGATGTGGACGGATTGGAACGGCGCAGGAACCCTGCATTGTCAGACAGGACACGTGCCGGGTTTCCTTGATGCCACATTTCGTGTACCTTGCGCCTCAAGATGGTGTCGCAGGACCTCCACATTGGGAGCCCGTCTGAGAGACCCACCTCGCGTCAATAGCGATCTTCTCCCACTTGAGACGGTTCAGCTGCTTTGCCATCCACATTTGCTGCTCGTGCTGCCGGTGGGCTGTGTCCACGCAGGAATCCTCCACTATGCCTTCATGCACGTGCATCTGCAGCAAGGATGAGAGTGGGGGTGCATCGCATGCATTTGCTTAGTCGTGAAATGAATCGAGAGCTTGCCTTGCTGAGCATACCCCAAGAAATAGGCAGGCATGGCTTCAAGAGCGCAAAAGGAACGGGGCATGCTGTTTTGTCGCGAACGCCCCAGCTCCTCATCTCACTCATGGCACTGTAGAGGTCTGCGGGATTGACTGCAAGTGCATGTTTCCAGCTCCAAGTTGGCACAAAGATATTTCTAAAACACCCGCGTTCCCTGCCCGGAAATGGCACCAAGGCAAGGGGGGAGTGCTGGGAAAAAGGAATAGGGTTTGGGGACACTGTGTTTGAGGACACAAAGCAGGAAGGAGACGAGCATGAGGGCCTGGGGTGCCTCCTCACATTCAACAAAGTGCGCTCTCATCTGTGGGTCCACTCTCTGATCCTGCAGGCCCTCCACAAAAGCATGTGTCCGCGCATGCACCCATTTGCGTTCTCCAGCAAGTGCATGCATACAGCGTGCATTTGCTTGATACTTTCTGAGCTCATGAGCGCGCCTGCTTGTGCCACAACACAGGACTTGAAGTGAGAATGCGTGTGAGCACATGCAAACATGTGAGTGTGCTTATGCATACACATGCCAGGTGCACACACACACACACACACACACACACACCTGTGTGGCATCATCGAAGAGCACATCCACATCCCCAGAGCCCACCAAGCCCCTATCACAAGGATGCAGCATGTCGCCACACTCCCCCTTGCCCATCTGCCCGCTGGGGGCATCCCTGATCAGCACGACGTGAGGCATGTCCATGTCCACGGGTGGTGGGAGCTCAGAGGCAGAGGACTGGGGCACGTCCACGGGCGGCGAAAGGTCGGAGGCGGAGGAGGATCGCCCGCCAGCCGGCACGGGGGCCTGCTTGTCTGGATCCTGGTGCTGCCGCGTTGGCTGTGCCGCGTTGCGGATGAAGCTCATGCTGAGCCAGGAGTGGTCGGGGCCGATGTGGAATGCTTTTGCCGCGTGTCGCCTGCACATTGTTGCGTCCGTACAGAGGCAGCGCAGTGTCGCATTTGCTCAGGCAGGTCAAGGGTCCCCAAGGGTACCCCAGGAGGTGAGTATCGTCGATGCGCTGTGCATGCCCCTGGAATTGCTCCTGCAGGTGCTCGGCAAAGAGTGGCGACGGCAGGGTGCACATCAGCCACTGAAATGGCAAAGCCTGCGTGGCAGAGGGTACACATCAGCCTCAAAAGTGACACAGCCTGTGCGGCAGAGGGTTTGCATCTGCCTATGGAGGGACAAAGCCTGGGCAGTAGAGGGTGCACATCAGCCTATGGAGGGGCCAAGCTTGGGCGGCAGCGGGTGTGCATCAGCCTATGGAGGGGCCAAGCTTGGGCGGCAGTGGGTGTGGATCAGCCTATGGAGGGGCAAAGCCTGGGCGGCAGCGGGTGTGGATCAGCCTATGGAGGGGCAAAGCCTGGGCGGCAGAGGGTGTACATCAGCCTTTGGAGGGGCAAAGCCTGGGCGGCAGAGGGGGCGCCTCAGCCTGGATCCCAGCGAACAGCTGGTGCCTGGGGAAAATGTAAGGGCGTGCACACACAAGCGTGCATGCATCCTCAGGTCTGCTATTGTGCATGGCACCTCACACACACGTGGGCGCATGTGCACATCTGCCCTTAAACACCCCTCTCTACCCAATTGTCAAATTGTTTGCAATTGCCAAAAGTATTGAGCCCCACACCCACATGTGTCCAGTCCTCTTAAAGGCTGATTTGGACTGAAAGGCTGATGCAGGAACAGACGGACTGTTGTGCAGTGAATCGCAAATCAACAGCTTACACCGCAGGCGCTCAAAAACCGACCCATGGCCACACTCACTTGCCGCTGATCCACAGGTACAGCATGAGGCCAAGGAAGAGGGGCAGGGTGATGGGCAGCAGCAGGAGCACCAGCGCCAGCAACAGGTTGCGCTTCCGGGTACCCCGCCTGCGAGGGGGCACATCCTTCTTCTTGGCCCCGCTGCTGTCCGGAGGCCCCGCCTGCTTTGCATTTTCTCTGGCGGCAGCCGCCCCACTTGGCTGCCTGGCAGCTGCGGCCTGCTCACTTGCCCCGCTCGCATGCACGTGCACGTGCGTGGGGGGGTCGGGCTCCGGATCCGGCGGCGGCAGGACCACCACTGAGGGGTACTGGCTAGAGATGGGCTGCGGGCAGCGGTCCTCAAACATGTTGTGGATCTCAAAGGTTGCGGTGCACCAGGGCACCATCCGGTCGTTGTACACGTTTGCCATCAGCGCACGGTGCCTGAAGCACGCCAGGGACCGGAAGAAGGGCAGTGCCGGGCTGCAGCAGCGCGGGTGGGCAGCAAGCGCTAGGCGCACGGGGCGTAAGCAAGCATGCAGGCCTTGGCTCACACGCTTTAGAGGGCCACAGCGGCGCAGGAAGGTGGCCATGGCATTGCAATGACACTGCTTGGCACCTGCACTGAGCAGCACTGCCTGACACCTGCAGTAACCCCTCCAGCTCCAGGGCCAGGACATTGCTCTAGATACTGTTTCACTCACATCCATTAAAGCTCACGTCCCAGCCCCCACGGCTCTCCTGGCCCCCCAAACCTGAGCAGCACTGCCACGCTGCAGCAGCGACCATGGTCCACACGCCTCCCGCCCAGGCCACACAGAGGCGCCGCACTTGCTTGCACATGCTGCACAGCTGCGGCCGCCTGCGGTGGCCCAGACACGCAATTTATGCTGCACTCACTCGCACATGTTGCACAGCAGCGGCCTCCCGTGGTGGTCTGCGTCAATCAGCACCAGCTGCGCGCCACTTCTGGATGTCAGCGCGCTGACCAAGCCATTGAACCAGTGGGAGAGCAGCGAGGTGGGAAGCCTGGGCAGTAGTGGAGGGGGCAGTAGGCGCGGAGCCAGGTGAGCTGCCTTGCAGGGGGGGGGGTGCGTTGGAGGAGCTGGGTGTGAAGAGAGCGGCAGAGTGGGTAGGGGACGCGGGCCACAAAAGAGCTGCACGGCCTGAGGATTGATACGAACAGTACAAGAGGTCCCAGGCAGGCAGGCAAGGAAGCGCTGCACAGGCAGCAAGCAACAAGGAAGTAGAGGGGCAGGAAGAGGCAACCAGGTAAGCGGTACTGGCGGAAGTGGTAGCGCATGGGATGAACCATCATGATGCGCAGATGGCAGCAAGTGTTGGGGCAGCCTTTGGGGCAAGCAGGTCATTGCCGTGAGGCAGCTGGGTCCCCAGCAACAGAACTGGTGCAGGCTATCTGACAAGGGGCCATGAGTAAGCCACATCCTAGGCACACAACCACAACACTGTCTGACCCAGGGGAGGGAGGGGTGGTGGCAAGACAAAAGAGGCGTGGTGCAGGGGTGTAGCAGACGCTCTTCACTGGACAATTGCGTCTTCAATCAACCCAGCAGGGCAACATCGCGTGGTGCATGTCAACGCATCGTGCCCTGCCAGCCAGTGCTTTGCTGCCTTCTTTTCAGAGGAAGAGGGGCCTTTCAGCCACCTCACCAAGGCGAAAACGGGTCCTTGTGAAGCTCGTGTGAGCCAATCCATGAGAGGCACGCGCGCGCACGTGTGTGTGTGTGCGTGTGTGTCTGCTTGTGACGCCCCTGTGCAGCCCAGGGCTGCTTTTGGCCGCGCAGATGCACACCGCCAACGGCCCGACCACCGACATCCAGGAGGGATGTGTATACGCGTGCACGCGTGCGTGTGGATCTGTGCGAGCTGCGCATGTTTGTGTGTGTGCATGCATGCGTGTGGGCGTGTGTGTGTGTGTGTGTGTG
>LFIK01003942.1_pt1 | contig 12033 bp, 10 predicted proteins | sample 643401 | NCBI WGS metagenome assembly LFIK01 (sample SAMN03777447, study PRJNA286221) | soda lake metagenome | biome: soda lake; feature: Kulunda steppe; material: water; isolation source: sample T5-Br brine of Lake Tanatar-5 | place: Russia: Kulunda steppe | collected 2010-07 | reverse complement strand
CCAACCAACGAGTCACCCCGGATGGAGTGTAAACGGAATTCCGCTCATCTTTTGAACGCGTAAGCGCTCCGAGCCGAAGGCGATTCCCATGAAATGAAATCTCCTTCTTGAATTGTAAGCTCTCAACATTGCCCCACTTATTCAGTTTATCCGTTTCTCTGTTTATCCGTTATTCCGTTTATTGGTTTATATGCTCACCCCCTCCCCCCCGGGCACATCGACCCGGAAACCACCGCACGATACACCTGGCTAGTGGAGGTTGAGTTTAGGTTGTAGGTGGGAGAGAAAGCTATACGGTGACAGTATTTATTAACCACTCATCCAACTCCTGTTCGGTTTCGAAATGTAAATCTTCATCACCCTGACCTTTCCAAAACCTATTCATTTTCTCTTTAGACTTGAATACTCTATAAGAAACTCCTTTGTAATTATATACATATAAATTTCGCTTCTTCTCTCCAGTCGAAATCGATATTGACTCCATAGTTTTATTTGGGGTTAGATATTCGCAATCAACCATTTCTAATTTTTTCATACTTCTGCTTCCATTAATTTTGCAAGTGAAACAAAAAGTGGCTTTGTAGATTTTGCCCTTGAAGATTCATATCCCTCTATCTTTCTCACATCCCACTCTCTTTGTTTAAAATCTTCACTAGCTGGCCTGTCAATGTTGTAAACCAAGTAGCTATATGGCTTTTTACCCCTGGGGTATCCCATACTGATAAGTTCTTTTGGACTGTATATTACGGGACCTCCTTCTTTTAGCTTATATATTTGATCCGTTTTCATACTTTTCGGACCTCGTAATAATAGATATGATGCCGAAACAACCTTTTCCGTTAACTTCACTCCACCGCGACCGGTATTATACCGAACATTGTAGAGTGAATTTTCTTCAATCCATTTCAGATGATCTTTGCCGTTATAATATCCTACGACAACAAAAACCTCGTCTGGGATAATTTTTTTATCTCCTAAAAACTCAGGAATTTCTTTTTTGAACTCATAAGGTGTGCTGCTTTCGTGTATCTGATTAATTTCTGATGATAATTTTTCCCTCTGAGACGTCCGATTCAGAAAGTGCTGAATCACATCTTTCAGAAACATTCTGAGATATGAACTCCCGTCATTATCACGATTTGGCTTCATTGTAAATGCGCCTAAACCTGGAAGTATTTCATGATATCCGCGCCAATCTATCGGTCTATCACCACCCGGATATAAGATGTAAGCACCTGCTGTTCTTCGGATTGAATCACGATATGCATGCATTTTGAGCAAATCGGCTCTTTTATAAGTGCCCTTTTTTTGCTCCTGTTTTTCATCATTTAAATATTCTTCTTTTTCCTCTTCATCTAAGCCTTCCTCATCACCACCAAATAGTCTCGAGAGATTTTCAACTTTATATTTTGCATCAAAATGCAGATGAACAATTAGTTCCTCTTCTTCGGCTTTTATTTCATCAATTTCTTCCGGCCAGATGCTCAAAGTATAATCAGGTCGCATAGATCGTGTCCAGCTTCCTCCAGATGGATAATTATTACCACCACCAAAGTTTTTATTGAAGCTAAATTGAACATGTAATTTCCGGCTATCTGTTTCAAACACTCCATCGAGTGGAAGAAATTTACCTTGCCGTAATTTTAAACCTAACTTATCACCTGTCTCTTCAATAAGATCTTCAGCGGTCATTGCACTGATGCCAAATAAATCCTCGAGCATGCCTGTGAGTCGAAAGAATAACCAATATTCATAAAGTGTAGCAACATCCCGTTTCCCGCCTTTATATACATCTTCCCCACCCTTCCAGGTTAAACGCGCAGCTAAATTGACCATCAACCAGACTCGCAGAATTTCTCGATACCCCTCTTTTCTTTGTAATACCGGACTGTTTAACGGGAGTGTTGTTGGGCGGCTGATCTTTTGGAAAATCGCGTGATTTAATGATTCTTCTAATTCTTCTTCTAAAAACTCAGCTTCTTTATGTAATCGTGCATTGTCTTTTGAATTGTTCTTAAAATCACTGCAAAGATTTTTGAATGTTTCCAGTGCATATTTAATGAACTGGTTTTCAGGGGTATCTACCGTATCCACTTTCCCTCGGGTGATTACCTTTTCAGGAACCGAATCCATATGTTTTCTAAGTACATGATTTTCAGGAAGCGGAACTCTGTTCGCAGCTCCGGCAAACTGCCGAACTACATTACGGTTCATTCTTCTGACAGACCTAATATCCCGATATTCCTCTGCCTGCATCCACTCAGTTACCGGATTCGTTTTAACCCGGTGGACAGCCATCCAGAATTCTTCAGAGTCCAACACTGATTTTAAAAAGGCAAAGCGTTGATATAACGTCTGAGGGTCATTGTCGTGATCAACGTCAAAAGGCTGATTGGCCGGAGAGGTATACTGCATCAGCAAGTCTGTACATTTCTCCGTAATCTCCTCCAGCATGAACCGATATTCAGTTCTGTAATCTGTTTTTCTGGAAAGAACTTCTAACTCAAAATATCCGGACTCTTTATTTTTTTCATCAATTATAAATACGGATAGCGTGCCAACAAATATTCCAGGTATTATTCTGCCTTGCGATTTGTCTAGTTTAGAAACGGAGATCACTCCGCCATTCGCCTTCAGTGAATATGGACCTCTGACTTTGAACTCGTAGTTATATCCCTCAATAATTTGAATGTCAGCTTCAAGGTTTTCAGCGGCTTCTGCTTCAGGTATTTGCCGTATGCTGTTTTCATATTCACCAACAATATGTACAGAAACAGATTTCCCGGAAGCTAACCCCACCTGTATGTGGACTTCATTATCCATAAATCAGGCTTCTGCAAAACTGGTGAACCCGTTTTCCAAGAGCCCCTTGTGCATGCGCAAAATCTTTTCCAGTGAGATAGGATATTTTACATTGGTTTCCCAGTTGATATCTGACGGTTTTTTTAGAAGTTCTTCTGCATCGCCTTCTTTAATGCAAAGCTGCGCGAGTTTAAATAACACGCCTTCCAGCTTGCGGCGAGACCCGTGAAGCTTGGGTAAAAGTTTTTGCGAAATCGCTGCATCCATGATCTGCTCGAATTCCCACTCCTCTGCCAGTTGTTCGGCAAGAGTTGCAAACCGGCTGATCTCATTGGCCGTTCGGTAACCAAACTCTGCTCCCACTTCTGACAGGTTTTCAAAAAACTGTATGAGCTCTTTTGATAGTATTTCTTTATCTGAAAACTCACCGGGAGGATTAGTGGCTATCTTTACAAAATCTTTTGCCATACCAGCTCCTTTCCCCTCCAGTTCAGATAAGTCCACATCAGCGGGATTTTTCAAAAAGTTTTCCATTTCATCTTTGTTGACCCGGAACTCAATGACATTGGCGCGGTCCAGCACTTTGGGGCTGAACATATAGGTGGTTTCATCTATGTTTACCGTACCGATAATGAACAGGTTTTCAGGAATTTTTTTAATAGTTGATGGTATGCCATTCCATGTATCACCATCTTCTCCTGAATGCAGTTTGATTTCTTCATTTGATTCTATTGCACTCAGAAAATCTGCAAAATAACGCTCCACATGGCTAAGGTTCATCTCGTCTAAAATAAGAAAATAGGGACGTTCTGGATCTTTTTCTGCCTGCAGGATAAGCTGAAGCACACCGCTTTCGGGAAGTACATATTCTTTTTTTCTAATGGCATCAGGATAACCGAGCAGAGGTTCACGGTTGGTCCAGTCGGCACCGACTGAAACAACTTCAAACTGTTTATCATTTTCCGCTATTGCCCCATTGGTATACTTCGCCATTGTAAAGGCTATCTTACTGAGATCATTATAAAATCCTTGTATATATTTCTGATAATTTGACCTTTCATTAATCTCATCCTTAAAGTTTTTCGGATCTTTATTCTCAGTAAGATTACCCTTTCTAACTTCATCAAACCATTCAAATATTAAATTAACTGGTAAAGGAATAATTTTACCTGATGTACCTGAACGGTTTATTAGTTCAACAGTATTTTCAGAGTATCTGACCAGATCATAATTATCTTTTATGACTTCATCATTTAAAGCTTTTGATAAAAGATAATACTTACTTTTACCCCCTGTAATCCATTTAGCTAAGCTAATAGCTATTTGAGACTTACCAGATCCCGATAATCCTGTCAGGATCGTAAAAGGTTTCGATATTACAGAAAGTAAAAATCTACTCACCAAAAATTTATCAACAATTAAGCCCGAACGAGTTAATGAACTAAAGTAATTGTCGATTTCAAATTTAGTATTAGAATCGAGTATCCGAGAATTTACGCCGGGTTTTTCATTACTAACATCTCTCAAAAATATCTCAGTACTTTTTGAGTATAACTCGTCATCTTCAGATAATAAATCTTTTGCAATTTGATTTAAATAGTCATCGCTTTCAATTGAATTTAGTACCTCTCCGGAAATACCTACTATATCTTCCCTTTTCAAATAATCAATAAAGCTTTTTGCTTCATTTTCTGATATTTGATAAAGACCAGCTTGATTAGGAATTCCTTTGGTTGAAGCACCTAAACTATCTATGAATTGAGGAAAATAATAAAGTTGTTTTTTTGTAACTGGTTCTTCGAAGCCATAAAATTTAGCGTTCAAAGTTTTGTCTCCTGAGTTAGTTTCATTGAGTAGTCCTATACCATATATACCATTAGTAAAATTTTGTAAGTTCGGATTCTCGCTGAAATACCGAGTCTTATTCGAACTGTCACCACCAATTTGTAAAAATATGATATCATTTTCCCTTGCTTCATCAAGTCTATAGGGAATATTATTTAGATCTGCAGTAAAAACTTTTTGATGTACAAGATTTTCTATAATTCTACCAAATTCGTAGTTATCACCTTCTTTTGGACAACTTATTTTTACAAAGAAAAACTGTCTATCAGTGGTTTCCATAAATAGTTTATATTGTTTCAGTTAGCGCCCTTTTTTTTAAATCCATTAAACCACACAAAGTACTTCATGAGCTTAAAATATTTAAATGATGAATACAAGGAATTACTAAAAGTAATAGGTTCAATATCCAGGCTCTTCAGTGAAGGTAATACTCCTTATTTAAATTATAGGATAGCAGAAAATATTTTTTGCAGATCATTTAAAGCACAAAATTTAGCACGTAAGGATTCTTCGTATGATGCAACATTAGATAGGATTGGAATTGGATTAAAGACTTTTTCACTAACAAGTGACAACAGTTTGCAAAAAGTTGCTGAATTTAATTCAATATCATCGTCTTTGAGAGATTTGAATGGGAAAGAATTAGTTGTTGAAGTTGCTAAGGCACGAAATGAAAGAATCAATACAGCTCTCAGATTATATAATGTAGAACAAGCAATATATCATTGTGTAGGGCGAAAAGAGAGTATCCTTGAAGTTTTTGAAAGTGACTATTTGAAAGTTGACTTAGATAGTATAAAAATGCTAAAATCAACTAATGACAATGTTGTCAAATTTGAAGATCAGTATTATGAGTATTCTTATAATATTTCTAAATCAACATTATATAAACGTTTTACTGTTAAGGAGTCTTCTAAAATTGAAGTTGAAATAGTAGATGATCCATTTGAATTACTGTTGAATTTGAAAGACGATTTATTCAAAAAGGAAGAGGCAGAGAGTGAAGACTACATAGTTCTTCCTTTGTATTCTACACAAAGTAAAAACAGAGAAGTGGCTGAAAAAAGTGGTTTAAATCAATGGAATGCCAAAGCGAGAAAAAAAGGGACAATGAGAAATAAAGGAGAAGTTTACATTCCACACCCTTCAGAAGTCAGAAAACTATATCCCGACTTTTTTCCGCCAAGAAATAAATACTTCAAGTTAAAGGTTCCAACAGGAGAAATCTTTGAAGCAAAAATTTGTCAAGATGATGGTAAAGCAATTATGACTAATCCAAATAAAGCACTCAGTGATTGGTTGTTAAGAAGAACATTAAATTTAAGTGAAGGAGAATTGGCTACAAGAGAACAATTGGACTATTTAGGTGTTGATTCTGTAATAATCAAAAAATTGGACAAATTTTATTCTATAGATATAATGCCTTGTTGGAGTTATGAAAAATTCATTAATTCTGAAAAAGTAATTCAGGCTACTTGATATTCAACATCATCCTGATATTTATAATCAAAAGACTCTCCAATTGCTTCTGCAATAAGTTCAATTACATCAACAGTTACCATATTACCTGCTTGTTTGTAAAATTGAGCATCACCTCTCGAATCTGGTAGCTTAATCTCAGAAAATCCTTGGACAGCAAAACATTCTTTTGGTGTAAGTTTTCTTATTCCCCATTCATCTTTAATTAACGGAACATTATGTCCACCAGTACCCATATTAGCAGTTAGAGTTGGAAATTCATTGCTTTTATTTTGCCTGACGTATTTACGCCTCCATTGGTACGTCGTGTCAGGTGAAGTAACTGCTTCTTTTATTTGATCAAACATTTTATACCGGTCATCATAATAGAATCTCTCATCAACTTTTCCATTATTAAGCATTTCCTGAACATGCTTTTTGGATTTATTTTTTTTGGGCGGAAATAAATCTTGAAAAACATCACCAGCATATTTTCCATCTTTTATAAACTCATTCCATCTATTTTCATCTTTAAAACATACCATGAAAGTTCTCTCTCTATTTTGTGGAATATCAGTAACCTCTGAGGTATTGATCACTTCAACAAAAAAAGAATAGCCTCTCTTTCTTATTTCTTCTTCAACTACTTTTATTGTCTTACCCTTATCATGAGTGCTAAAGTTTTTAACATTTTCTAAAAACAACGCTTTTGGTTTATGACCTATTTTTTCAAATTCATCAACCAACCTCATTATTTCAAAAAACAATTCTCCTCTCTCATCTTGAAATCCTTTTCTATAACCAGCAATTGAAAAAGCTTGACATGGAAAGCCACCAGTCAAAATATCGACTGGCTCAAGCTCATCTGCAGACAATTCATAAATGCTCTTTTCAAAAAGTTTATGCTCATGATTAAGACTATAAGTCCTGCATGCATATTTATCATTTTCATTCGCCCAAAGAACTTTAAATTTACCCGTTCTTTCAAATCCTAACTCAATTCCACCAACACCAGAAAAAAGACCGCCTACCTTATACATATCTTCAAATTGATTTCAAGTTTTATAACGAAAACAAAATACATTTAGAAAGTGTCATCTTGTGTCACCCATCATCTATTTTTTTAACATAGATAAATTGAGTCTGTAACTTCTTATCGGCATCTATTTAAAATACTTACATTATGAAAACTAACAATAGATTATTTAGCTTACTCCCGACAACCTTTTAACTAAATTTTCAAGAGTCTTTTCATACTTATTTGGTCTCAATTCACACTCCCACACTACAATTGTATTCCATCCCATTTCATTCAATTTAAGGTAGTGCTGTTTATCACGTTCTCTGTTGCCAAGCAATTTTGGTTTCCAATAATCAATTCTGCTTTTCGGCATTTTAAAATATTTACAGCCCTTATGTGCATGCCAAAAGCAACCGTGTACAAATATAACAGAACTATACTTTGGCAAAACCAAGTCCGGCTTACCGGGCAAATTTTTTACATGTAATCGATAGCGAAATCCACTGGTATGCAAATATTTTCGGACCATCATTTCAGGCTTCGTGTCTTTGCCTGAAATTTGGCTCATATTATAACTTCGGGTTTCTGGCTCATGAACATCTGCCATAATTAACTGCTATTAATTATTTACCAACCTAGATTTTCAATAATGTGCTTTATCATTTATCATAGGAACGTCAATTTATGAAACTAATTATCTTGCACTGAAATGCTTTGAACATTGATGCTATAGCACCAATAATCTATCTATTCCAAAACAAATTAATAATTCTATTTTTCTATGAGCAAACTCAAATGGATTTTTGATGAAGAACCCCCGTCAGGAGAGCAACAAGGAGGAGATTTAGCACGAAAAGCTTTTTCACTAGACCTCAACACTTTTGTAAGAGAAGTATTGCAAAATTCCAAAGACGCTAACAATCATGAGGCTATACCTAATGGGCCTGCAGAAGTAGCCTTTAAACTCATTGAGATATCAGGCAAAAGGGTTTCGCTATTCCTGAACTCTATAAAATGGCAAAGCCTTTCTAAACATCTAAAAGGAGGTGCTTACAACGATTATAAGTTTATGCTCGAGGAAATAAAAAAACTGGAAGAAGAACAACGACTTAGGCTATTGGTAGTTGAAGATTCCAACACAACAGGATTGTATGGAGGTGAAAAACAAAAAAATACTCCCTTCAAATCGCTGGTCAGAGATAAATTATTCAGCACAAAGGATGATAAATATGCCGGTGGTAGCCATGGGCTTGGAAAATCCGTTTTGTGGGGATTTTCTGCATTCTCTACAGTTTTTTTCTACAGCAAAATCAAAACCGAACTAGTAGATGGCTCCGAAGTTCACCGATTTCTAGGTAGATCAGCAATTCCTTCTCATCTTATTGCTGAACAAGGATATACAGGTAGCGGTTGGTTTGGAAAAGAAAAGGATACAGGTAAAGGTATATATGCCACTTCAATTTTTGGTACTGATGCCAAGATCAAGGCTCAGGAACTTTTCATGGATCGGGAAGATGAAAGTACAGGGACTTCTATTTTAGTAACCGGTTTTAGGGAGCCTATAAGAGGTGAAGAACGTGAAGCAGAGGAGATTATCGAAGATCTCAAAAAAGCAGCTGCTGAATGGTTTTGGCCAACGATCTGCAGAGATGATCCTGGATTAATAGTTAAAACACAACACATCAGTAACGGAGAAAAACAAGAGTTTCAAGTTGTTGATCCGTATGCTTATGAAGAATTGCGACCTCTGATTAAAGCTTATAGCGATTATCTTAAAGGGAATACGGTAGAGGAATTAAAAGAAGAGGGTGACACTGTTGCGGTGGACCTTCCAATTCAGATACCTAGTATGAAAGAAGGTAAGCACGAGGCCTTCAAAGGTAATAACAAACTTCTTGTCAGACTAGCAGATAATGGAGCAAAAAAAACAAATAAGATAGCTAGATTTCGTGGTCAGGGTATGATAATAGATTATCTCGAACCTGGACAATTATCCTTAGATGCCCAAAACTATTACGGAGTTTTAGTAGCTGGGACGGCTGCAGGATCTACCCAGAAAGAGGAATATGTCGAGCAATTTTTAAGACTCGCAGAGCCACCGGAGCATACAGACTGGACTTCTACTGAAAAATTAAGAGACAATTATAATACTCCTTATAAAATGCCTTTAGATAAACTAAAGTCCGATATTAAAAAAGCATTGAGAAACTTAGTTACTAATAGTAGCAAGAGTGAAGAAGATGTGCCACCCGAATTATTAAAACGTTTTAGGCTTGGAAGTAAAACCGGAGGGTTTATAGCAGAATCAGAATTTAATATAGATATGAATGCAAAAGTAAAGGATGGTAGGTGGGTCTTTAATTCTCTTGTAAAACCAAAAAACAAATTGGACCAAGACTGGAGAGTGAAAATATATCCTAGGTTTTCTGAGGAAGATTCAAAATTCAACAAGGGAGATTTATCACTCATCGATGAAATTGAGGCTAGCACAAATGGAAAAAAGATTGAAAATATTAAAGAAAACGACGGTTATTTAAGTTTCATCGTTCCTAAAGATAAAAACCAGGTTTACATTAAGGGACAAACAAATCCAGATAATTATCCTCTCGATATGGAATTGAGTTCATTTGAATTAAGAATAGAAGGGGAGAAATAATGTCACGAAAGCAATTTTTGCCATATGAATACTCCAATCACATTACGTTAAATATAGATGACATAAAACTAAATGGGCAAAACAGATCTGAACTGATTGACAAAGAGGCCAGGATTATTGGCCTCTACTCCGAGGAATTTTCAGGTGATGTCACGCTGGAAATAAAAGCAGAAATTGATGAAAAATGTTTAAGCTTGGTCCCAAATGAAGAAAGAGAGGAGCCCAAGTGGATCGCCATAGTGAAGCTCAGTTGTGAATCAACAAAATACAGGAGCGGTTATTACTTGTCTCAAAATGGAGACAAACTAACATGGAGTGGATCGCTTTCATTTGAAACCAAGTATTTTGACAAAAATGCCAAAATTCAACTTTACCTTGTAAGATCAGAACCAACTAATGCAAATAATGGTTTTGCAAAATTTGCCAAAACGAGAATCGGTGAGTCAAAAGCATGGTCTATTGAGTTTGATCATCCCTCAACTCCAAAAGGACAGTATCTTGATATTAAATGGGAGCCTTTTTCAGAGCATGATTTACTCAGAAGGCATAGGGACTCAGTCTATTATTTAGATCTTCACAGTTCACCTCCTGTCTTGTATTTAAATCATGATGTAGAACAATTGCCAGAACTTTTGAATAGTACTGTGAAATCGGGTGCTCGAGCAGAGATGAGAGACCAATATATAGATTCAATCGTGATTAATATTTGGACCGCATTATTTGTGAAGTCCGCAGAGAGTTGTCTGGAAGGTGAAGAACCAGAGGAAGAGTGGCAACAGGTAGTGCTTAAAAGTATATCCCAAATGTTTTACAGAGAATTAAACAGTGAAGATGCATATCAACGAATGTTGGCAGAAATCAATGAAAAAAGAAATATATCGGCATTCTTTTCAGATCTTCTACCTAACTTACAGAATCTTAAACCGGCTAAGGTTAACTTAAAAGAAAGTTTTGAAAAGCTAATTAAAAGACTATTGAAGTAATGAAAAGACTCCCAGCTTCCGGAAAGAAATATATAGACAAGAATTATTTAGAAGGCGATTTCAGTTCTGTTACAAAACTTGAGTCATTAGCTAAAGATACCTCCCTCTCCATTGATCTGAAGAAGCTTGAAAAAGAGGTTTATTGGGCAATGCAAAAGTTTGATGCAAATGATTCACAGATAGACGTGTCTATAGCTCCTAATATTCACCAAATTATTAATATATCAAGGAAGCAGGCTAATGACTACGGAATATGGAGATACTTAACGACGGTTAGGTTCAACGAGTTTGTAAGGCACCGTTGGAAAGGAAGTGACGGGAAAGTTGGTTTCGATAGATATTGGGGATATAAAAGAAGAAATACCTTTTGCAGGTTATGGTGGGCAGCAGAATTAACAGTTAAAGACAAAAATTATGAATTAACAGAAAAATTGTTATCCGGTTCCGGTCAAGATCAATTTGAAAATTTGGTCATGGGAAGCAAATTAAGTAATTATCCTGATGCTCTGATTATCTTATTGCAAGAACTATTAGAAGAAAAAAGAAGCACCTATAGAAAAGTAATGATAAATTTTAATAGACTATTATCTGTAGTGGTTCTTGAATCACTAGACGAAAAAGAAATAAGGGTTATCGTAAAAAGTCTTGTGGAAGCAATTAAAACAGGAAATAAACCTAAATTATCAGAGTTACCGGTTTTTTCATAGTCATTGACTTAATAATCACCCATGCCAGGCATTACATGCCTTATTCCACCACGTGGATTATCCACATCTCCATCATATCTTGGAATCACATGGCAGTGGAAATGAAAAACTGTCTGCCCTGCGGAAGTGCCGCAGTTCATGCCAATATTATAGCCGGTCGGTTTGTGGGATTTTTCAATGAGTAATTTTGCTCGGGTAATCAAATCCGGCAGTTCTTTTTTCTCTTCAGCTGATAGTTCAAATAAATCTTGCCGAAGCTCCCTAGAAACAATTAGCAGGTGACCGTCACTTACCGGGTATTTGTCGGAAATAATGAAAAAATGATCACTTTCGTAAAGCCATCTGTCTTTCGGTATTTCTAAAAACGGAGAGTTCATACCGTGTCAGTTTTCTTTGTGATACGATTCAAACCGTTCATTGTGGTGCTCCAGTGCTTCAGCATCCTTTAGTCTCATCGTTTCTTCCGCCCGGTTTTTGTCACGACTCAACCATTTCGAAAGCTGGACAGAGTAATCGGTTCGGATCGTGAGCATCATTTTGTCAAACATCCAGTGGTGTGTT
>LFIK01003940.1_pt1 | contig 12036 bp, 14 predicted proteins | sample 643401 | NCBI WGS metagenome assembly LFIK01 (sample SAMN03777447, study PRJNA286221) | soda lake metagenome | biome: soda lake; feature: Kulunda steppe; material: water; isolation source: sample T5-Br brine of Lake Tanatar-5 | place: Russia: Kulunda steppe | collected 2010-07 | reverse complement strand
CTCTCTCTCTCCCTCCCTCTTTCTCGGCTCTGTGCTCCACTTTTTTAGCTGCCCTCCAGTTGGGCACCTGCAAGCCCCAAGCCGCACCCTGCTGCCTACCCCTATCCCCCTCTCCTGCGCCTCCCATGCGCATGGCTGCTCCCCTACACAGCATGCCTGAGTCAGGCAGTTGCTCAGTGTGCACGCCCGCCCAGCGTATTTCTGAGTGGGTGGATACAGCGTACACGCGACCGCTTGGTGTGCTTGCAGCAGGTGGGTGCTGTTTGCGTGCAACCTCCCACAATGTCTGCCGCTGGCGCTGGAACACCCTGCACGCCCCCCCCCCCTTCACCTTTTCAGGCCGTGGACATCACAGACGGCTCCAAGGAAACCACGGCTCGCTTCACCTACTCAGTGCACTGGACACCCACCGACACCACCTTTGAGAACCGTCTGCAGCGCTACGAGCGCTTCCCATTGAACCCTATCCACTTGGAGGTGAGCTGCGTGTGTATGTGAACAACTGGTGTGTGCGTATGTGTGTGTGTGTAGAAACGCTTGTGTACGTGTAGAAGTTTGCGCATCTGGGAGAAACTGTGCAAACGTGTGCTTGTAGAGACCAGGCGAGTGGTGGTATGTGATGCGTTGTACTGGGGCGCCACCGCATCAATGGCGTGCTTGTGGTGCTGCACCACGGACGTTGGTGTAGTAGTGTGCAGAAGCCGCGGTGTATGATTGTTGAGGAAGGAGGGATGAGCTGCTGCTGGCCCCCATGGGGCGTGTGGAGCTCATGCCTCACATGCGCAGCATGCTGTCGAGTGACGCGCACGCACACGGCCGCATGTACCGGCGCATGCAAACGCTTACATGCACGCACCCAAGCACACAGCAGCACTCAAATCCTGTGTGCATGCGCCCGCGCAGATCCACTGGTTCTCCATCATCAACTCCTGCGTCACCGTGCTGCTGCTGACGGGCTTCCTGGCCACCATCCTCATGCGCGTGCTGAAGGCCGACTTCATCAAGTACTCTCGGGACGACCGTGAGTACATTCAGCATGCACACACTTGCTAAATGCGATCAGGGCTACCGTCTTCGTGCATGCGCATCATGAGTGTGTTGAGCATGCACATGCACAAGTGCTTTTGACACGCCAGCGTCTTGGGCCACGCACAAGCCCAAGCACACACGTGAGCACACACAAGCTTGATGAGAGCGACTGCTTTCTGTATGCAGCAGTGAGCAAGAAACGTGCCTGCTTCCCATGTGGGTAGGTGGGTGGCGCAGGTGCCTGCTGCTCCCAATTCCCAAGCCAACTCTCACACGCACATGCGAATGCTGCATTCTTTGCGCTGCTTCTGACAAGCGCCGCACATGCGCGCTTTGGCTGCAGCCTCTGGCCTGGATGAGGAGGAAGCTGGCTGGAAGTTCGTGCATGGCGATGTGTTCCGCTTCCCCCCCCACACCAACCTGTTCTGCGCGTTCATCGGCACGGGCACACAGGTGCGCCCACCGGCATGGACATGGGTGTGTGTGTACGTGTGTACAAGTGTGCATGTGAATGTGTGCGCGCTCATAGGCATGCGCATGTGCGCATGGGCCCAGGAGCAGCAGCAGCCATGACCAAGAGATCGCTCTGCTGATGCGCGCGCTATGATGCGCTCAGGCGCGCAGCGCTCCTCTGTGCACACCAACACCGGGCCTGGTATGGCTGCTGGAGTTGGGAGGCACACGCTTGCGGTGCCACAGGAGCATCATCTGTGTGGCCCTCCTCATTCACATGCGTGGGCTTGCGTGCTCCCAACATGCGCACAAGCAATATGGCCGCACAGGCACTTCAGCGACGGGCATGTGCGCATGCACAAGCACACGCGCGCACACACACCATGCACGCACACACAACGCGCACACTCAATACACAATGTGCACGTGCGCACGCATGCATGCACAAGCACACACATGAACGCCACGCACCACACGTGCAGATCTTCTACTTGTCGCTCTTCGTGTTTGGCCTTGCGCTCGTGGGCGCATTCTACCCCTACAACCGCGGCGCGCTGTACTCGGCCATCATCGTGCTGTACGCGCTCACAGCGTGCATCGCTGGCTACGTGGCGGCCTCTTACTACAAGCAGGCGCGTGGGCTCAGGCCCTCCTACGCCGCCCCCCGTCTCTGGTTGTGGGGTTGTGGTTTTGATCTGGGCGCAGGCCCAATGTTCTGGGCTCCAGCAGAGCTCATTGCATGGCTCCCTCCTTGCGCTCTCTTGCCTGTTGGGGCATGTGGTTCCCTCCCTGCGTTCTCCTGCCTGTTCCTCCTGGCACGGATGCTGGTGGGGCATGTGGCTCCTCCCTCCTGGCATAGATGCTGGTGGGGTGTATGGCTCCTCCCTCCTGGCACAGACGCTGACCTGCCCCCAGCAGCGTGCTGCCCCACACACACCTTGACGCAACAGCACAGGAGGCTGTCCTGCCTGTCAGCTAGGCCCGACCCAAGGCCCCTGAGACTTGCAGCTCTGTGTGTGCCTTCATCCCTGGTGCCAGACTTGGCAGCACAGTGATGCTTGACACGTGAGACCAGGCCTGACATCGCTTTTGTTTGTGCAGATGGAGGGCCAGCTGTGGGTGCGCAACATCCTGCTGACGTGCTTCATTTACTGCGGCCCCTTCTTCCTCATGTTCAGCATGCTCAACACTGTCGCCATCGCTTACCGGGTGAGCGATTGCCTTGTAGGGGGTGTGTGCACTTGTGCGCGTGCACCCGCGCCTTGTTCGGGGTTGTGCTCACACACGTGGGCTTGTGGGCACTTAAGCTCAACATGAACTAGTACATGTGCATCTGTGTGTGTGCTTGCCTTAATGCCTGGGTGCCTGCGTGGGTGTGTATGCCTGTGCCTGTGCTTGTGAGCAACAGTTACAAAGCAGGCGTGAAGCATGTGTGCGCGGGTGCAAACATCAGTGAGTTTAACAGCAGCAGCGGCGGCAACTGCCTCAACCTGCCTGCCCACCCCTACTGAAGGCTTTGAGTAAGAGTTGGCCGCCGGTCCGTCAGTGCACACAGTACGTGCGCCACACCTGCACTGCACCTTCCGCTCCGCCCAGTCTTGCGCCCTCCACTGCCGCCGCCCCTGCCTGTCACAACCTGCTGCCACCGTGTCCTCCAGCAGCGTCGTGGCCATCACCTCCTCTTCTGGGGAGGATCAACCCCCCCGCTCCTGCTCACATGTGTGCAACGTGTGCCTCATTTCTGCCTGCCTGCCTGCCTGTCCGCCTGCCTGCCTGCCGCAGTCTACCGCCGCCCTCCCCTTTGGCACCATCGTCATCATCATCATCATCTGGGGCTTGGTCACCATCCCGCTGACCGTGTTTGGTGGCATCGCCGGCAAGAACAACAGGTGCCTGCACGCGGCGCGCGCATGGGTCAATGCGCAGTTCTGAGCACTTGCACGCCCCAAGCAAAGCTGCACAGCTGCGCACGGCTGTGCCCACAGCTCCCTTCCCCTGCGCCCAAAGTACAGCTGTGATGGGCCTCCTCCCGCCCACGTACCCCCTGCTGATGCTTTGCCCCACCATTATCCTTCTTTGCCCAAGCGAGCCCCTCGGCCCCCGGCCACGTGCGCGCACACGCGCCACAGGCCTAAGGTCAGCGTGCCTTGCCGCGGGACTTAGTACCCACGCAGCAGCTGTTGAGCCGCTTTTGCACAGGCACAACCCTGGCCACACGCACACAGACACACACACGAGTGCGCCACAGGCCTGAGTTCAACACGCCTTGCCACACAAACAAGTACCCGCGCGACTAGCTGTTGAACGACGTATGCACCGGCACGCCCCTCAGCCCCTGGCCGCATGGCACGCATGCATGCGCTGCAGGTCTGAGTTCAACGCGCCCTGCCGTACAAACAAGTACCCGCGGGAGATCCCGGAGCTGCCCTGGTACCGCACCACCATCCCCCAGATGCTCATGGCCGGCTTCCTGCCGTTCTCCGCCATCTATGTGGAGCTGTACTACATCTTTGCCTCGGTGTGGGGCCACAAGGTGCGCATGGCGCGGGTGGCATGCATGCGCGCAAGAGCTCGTGCATCTTTTTGCATCCGTGTGGGGCAAAAAGGAGCGTGTGCACGCGGATGCCCGTGTGCATGCTTTGCGTGCGTGAGAAAAGCTGTGAGCTGTGCTGCGTCTCTGCATCCCTGTAGGACCACAGTTTGCACACACACACGTGGATGCGCACGTGGTTGCCGTGGATCAGAAGGCCATATACTACATGTGTGTGGGCATGTGGCCGGGGCTGCGCGGCGCTTGTTCAAAGTGAGAGCCGCGCAGTGCATGTGCACCATATGCTGAGCGCTCTGTAGCATGGCAGCAGGCGCACAGCACAGGACGAGTTGCTCACAGCGAGGCCTTCTGCTCCGTGCTTGCCATGCGCCACTGGTGAGGGCTTCTCTATACAATGAGACCTCACAATTGGGGGCCTCTGCTCACTGTGGGCCTCTGCTCACGCTTGCGTCACAGCAAGGGCTTCTGCGTACAATGAGATCTCACAATTGAGGGCCTCTGCTCACGGTTGCGCACAGCGAGCGCCTCTGTTCCGTGCTTGTCTTGCGCCGCAGGTGTACATCATCTGGTCCATCCTGTTCATCGTCTACATTATCCTCATCATCGTGACCGCCTTCATCACAATCGCGCTCACCTACTTCCAGGTGCGCCAGAAGCTCATTGCCGCCGCAGGCACTGAGCATATGTTGCATGGCCACCCCCTGCGTGTGGGAGGGGTGCTGCCTGGCCATCCATCCAGCAAATATGTGGAAGCTTACATGCCGTACGTGTTGGAGGCTGTGCTTGACCGTACAGCTGTATGTGTGGCGGGTTGTGCGTAGCCATCTGCGCATACGTGGAGGTAGGTTTGCCCCTTGCAACCAGGCAGCTACAGCGGGGCCGCCTTGCCTTAAGGCTTTCAAGTACAAGGGTGTTGGCAAAAGAGAGTCAAGCTGTGGAGGGGATGACGTTTGGAGGAAGTTGGGTGCGTTCCCCTTTACGGCGGTTCAGACGCCAGCTGTGCTGACAGAGTGCGGCTCCCTGGGGAAGACAGGGGGGGGAGGATGACTTGTGTTCGGCCCTCTGTAGAAGAGCAGTGCAACGGAGAGTGCTGTTAAGAAAAATGGAGTCTGATGGAAGCACAGTTTCACAGCGGTGCAATGGAGTTGCAGATTGGAAACGCAGTAAGATAGATGGTTGCGCAGTCAAACTGTCGAGCAATGAAAGTGCAGTTTGAAAATGCAGTTTGATGGTAGGGCCGTCTGTCTATCAGCAGTGCTATGAAATATAATTCAAAATACAGTCTGATGATATTGCAGTCTGATAACCTTGCAGTGCATGCTCGTCACGCCTGCCAGTCCCCACGTGCAGCACGCCTGCATGAGCAACCCACACCATCCGACTGTGGCATCCTATCCCATTTCATAGCGCCCAAGCTTTGAGGTCATGGCCCTTGGTGCAGTGCCTCCTCCGCCGGCAGCCGCGGAGGCTGACTCAGCTCTCGTTGTTTCAACAACACCAGCCGGGTCTCCTTTCGGCCGCTCAGTGCTTTGTCCGTGCCATGCGGTCGTCACTTGCGTGTGCGTGTGTGCGTTCGTGCGCACAGCTGGCGGTAGAGGACCACCACTGGTGGTGGCGCTCCTTCCTGTGCGGCGGTGCCACCGGCCTCTTTGTGTACGGCTACTGCTTCTACTATTATTTCTACCGCTCAGACATGTCGGGCTTCATGCAGGTGCGCGCGGGTGGGGGGGGCGCACCTTTTTCTAATGCTTGCAACAAATTCAGTATGAGATTGTGCAAAAAATTGCAGCCGGAAGAAGGCTCTGTCAGGCGTCTATCCATCCCCCCTTTTCTGAGATCTCCTGGAGCCAAAATATGCAAATGCGCACTTGCCTATCAAGAGAGAGTGGCTGTACAACAACCCGGCTGTGTGAGCAAGGGCCTGCGTGATGGAGGGCCCATGAGAATAAAGGCAAACAGCACGACTAGAGGGCGTGCCGCTGGTCCTTGCCTACACCCCTTGCGAGGCTTCCGCTCATGCGTTCACAAGGCGCCCTGCACTGCTGCATGCCTGCCTCGCGACACTGCGCAGGCAAGCTTCTTCTTTGGATACATGGCCATGGTGTGCTTTGGGTTCTTCCTAATGCTTGGCACTATCGGCTGGCGTGCCTCCCTGCTGTTTGTGAGGCACATCTACAAGGCCATCAAGAGCGAGTGACCGCGTTGCTCACTGGCTGTGAGGCACACCAACAAAGGGCCATCAAAAGCAAGTGATTTTTGAGGGCAAGCACAGGCAAGTGAGCCAGCCCTACCCACCATCATGCTCATTTGCCTGGTGGCAGAAGTGAAGGATGCCATGCCACCGCAATGTATAGGCCGCCTCGCCCAAGGGTGGCTGCTGCATGGCGTGCATCTAGCAAAGCTAGACAGAGCTCTAGTGCAACAAAATGTGCTGCTTAGCTGTTCGGTTCGATGTGCATGCAAGCAGAAGCCCAGAGCTCACACCATGAGCTACGTGGAACTGAATAACATGATGCCTGAATTTGGGAAAGAAAGTGTTGGCAGGTGCAAGGGCTCTGCTCTGTAGACTCCCTTCCTCCTAGCGTAAAAATGGCAGTGACTGCAAGTATTTTAGCTTAGCATTTTTGGGATGTAATAAAGATAAGTTGCTTGCTAAACCTGCGCTATGTCCGTACAAGACTGTAAGAACACACTGGGTGCGACTCACATTCTTGCCATGCCAGATAAGTTGCAAGTTAGGGTTCGCAGGCAGCCTAGCCAGAAGGCTGATTGGTTTGTGGTCATTGCCAGCCAATATTTAGGCCAAGATATTTGAGCGCAGAAAAGGAATGTCATGAAATTTAGAACGGGTACTCTACACTCAGAAAATGGCCCACCTCTATGGCAGAGCCACTAGAACATCTTGTCTGTCGTATCATCAGCCAGACAGCCAAATCCATATGCTTTCTGGCTGTCAGAATGCTTCAATTCAGAACATGGTGACTGAAAGACATAACATTGCTTCCAGGCTCATCAACAAAACCTTGAACAAAGGCGATTTTAGAGGGAACATCATTTTCACACGTACTGGAAGTGAAACACGGATGGCTCAGCAAAGTCTGGTCTTGCCGACACATGTAGCCAAAAGGAATTTACCCCAATGGATTTGGATTTGGTACCAAACCTTTCAGCAGACGAACTACAATCCTGCTCTAGACCAGATGCTGTTTGCATACTGCCAATTGGAACGAAAAATGGCCATCAAAGAGACATACAGGCTATACACCCTTCGCACTGGGATGCACACCTAATTGAAGTAAAATATTGTGATGATACACGACCAGAGCAATAACTAGCAAGAGCAACTGAACAGCATTCAGGATTGAAACACGCCCTTGCACAGCAATGCCACAAAGTAAGCCTACATACCATACTGATTGGAGTGATGGGGACCATCTATAAATGTCATACTGAACTACCCCTCAGTACGCTTGGCCTAGAACGGTGTCACACACTCTACGGTAGAGTAAGAAAACTTACTCTTGATCTAAACACTTATTCTATTCAATTTGCAACAAAGATCATAAATACAAGTAGGAGGTTGAAAAACATCAAGGAAAGAACATATAGCTCTTTTAAGAACCCTCCCGACCCCCACAAGAGTTAGCTAATGACCTTCTTCCGAGTTTGATGGTGGAGGTTTGCCTGGTGCTTGCACCAGATGTAAACGTCTTCCTTAATTCACGCGAACAGGGGTTACCTTGTTGGCGTAGCCTTTCTTTATTTATTCATTTCCAGATTACCACCAAAGCCAGCACATGCATGTCACTGTGTCACTGGCACTCGCATATTGTCTGCAAGGTTCGCATCAAATTTTTTGCTTGAAACCTCAGGTGTAACCCGCTGTCTGTGCAGGGTTGAATCCTTATAATAATAACCCGCTGTCTTTACGCTAGCGCTACTTGCAAGTACCATGCAGACCAGTGGTCTGCAGTGTACTCTCAGCCCACCTGGGTTTTCTCACTCAGCTTGATTAAAAAAATTCCACATGAATAAAAAGCTACAGGGATAATTTGTTGTTACGAGGGATATCTTTGTTGGTTCTGGAATCCCTGGCCTTGGGGTGTTCGATTTATCATTATTCGTTGGTTTACAAAACATTTGAGTGGTAGCACGAGTTGTGTCCTCGTTCATTCTTGCGATTGGATTTTAGCACTCAGCGCAAAGAACCAGCCAATGAATCGACTGAGTGCTCTTCCCAGTGAGCTACTGCAGCAAATGTTCACGTACGCGGATTCACAGACGCGAACTTCTCTTCGGCATGTAAACAAGGAGTTTTACAGGCAAGTTTGCTTCCTGGGAAGCGGGGCCCACAGGTAACTAGGCTATATATAGGCTGGCTGACATTTGCGGTGCATGCATTGGCACCAATGACCGGCCTACCGATGGCATAGCATAGCGGGCTTAAGGTGCTTGGTTGGTTTAACCCTGTCCAAACCCCGCGCGCGTCCAGGATCTTCACCCCTTTGTTGACCCCAATAACAGCAAAGACAGATGACGTCATGGAGTGCCTGCATGATTTCCCTGCGCATGCAACCTTGAGAGACCTGCGCCTTGAAGACAACGCATGGCAAGTGCTAATGTACGCTCGCTTTCCTTTGGACGAGGGTTTAGCCCGTCGCCTTGAACAAGTCCGAGCACTTTCAATTGAGGTGAGGGCTTGCAGTCTCTGTAAACAAAACCAGGCTTTCATTGATCACCAGATCACCTCCAACTACCCAACCAGCCTCCACGCTCAGGCTCAGGCTGGACAGGGGTAAGGCCAGTCCATCACCCGGGATCATTCCCATCCTGATCATTCAAAGACCTTTCTTCATAGCATTCCTCAAGTGTTCCTAATTTGCCTTGCATACACTTGCAATGAACGCATGTTGCGCTTGCTTGCTTGCAGACTGATGCTGCTTTGAAGCCTTCAGATATCCAGCAGCTTTATAACCTGTTCCCTGGGCTGTCCGGGAATGGCAGTGCGGGTAGCGCAGCAGAACCGCCTTGCTCCTTGACTCTGTCTGTCCCTTGGGTCACCACCGACACCACCCTGCAAGAACTGTGCCGTTTCCAGGCGCTCCGCATTCTGCGCATCAACACACAGCATACCCTCCAAACTGAGGCCCTGCGTCCGCCTGGTCTTCCTCTTTTGCAAGAGCTGTCCCTGCCATTTCTTGATGATTGGGGAACCTACCTTCAAGACTGGTTGACTACCCTTCCCTCTCTGAAGGTCTTGCGCGTCGTCTCTCCACAGCACCCATTCAGTTCAGCCTCTTTGGAGGTGATCACAATCAGGGATATTGAAGCCGCTTGCTGCTATATTCCCTCCATCTCTGATTTCCCCTGCCTAAAAGCGGTTCATATTGAGAGTATCAAAATGTGTTCCATGAGTATGGGTGCGTATACTGCCAAGGCACAATTAGAGAGCATAGTGAGATCGTTGCTGCGCTTGCCCTTGAAGCCAACACCGCATGTCACACGGTTTGAACTCTATGACCTGATCGATTATGATGTAGAGGAAGACATCTCTGTGGCGGATATACTGGACACGCTCCTTCCTTTGCGGACTGTGTTCTCTGTCATTAAAGATGTGCACATTTACAACATGGAGGTGATGCCTGGGGTTTTGCCCATGCTGGCGGGCTTGTATCCAGCGGCTCGCAGCATTCACATCAGCCGTGGAATCCGAGTAGCCACAGCCCCATACAACAGTGATCAGGAAAGCGGTGACTTGTTATTTGTGGCGCGGAACATGGTCCATTTGGAGGAGATAAGTTTTGACAATTGCTTACAGTTCTATGTCCCAGATCTTTTAGCAGCGATGATGGCTGCAAGGGAGCTAAACAAGCCGCGCTTTGTGATCACCATTTCTCCAGCGACCAATGTCAGGGACGAGCAGGCGCATGCTTGGCAAGAGCTGGTGGCGCAATGGCACATGTGCATGAAGGTGAAGGGAGACGAGGGACGCTTCCAAATCCTGTTTTCTGATGTCTGATGTCATCTTGGACTGTTGCTATTGTTCCATGAGTCCATCAGATACACCAGCAACAATAAAAAGGTTCTTGGTACATTGTTTATTGCTGTTGCTCTTGTTGTTGTTGTTGTTTTTGTTGTACAGCTCAAATCCCGCGCGGGAACACCTAAAACGCTTACAGTGTGCAAAGGTTGCAGATGATCGGGCATACATGCATTTAAGAACCGACTGTGTATGTGATCTTGTGTATGCGCAGATGCTGTGCATACATGACATACCATTGTTCGTGTAGTTGTTGCAATTTATGTGCCTGATTAAATTTGGATCAATGGAGCTCTGCACGGCCATCTAAGAGAAAGAAAAGAAAAACTATGCAAGCAGAAAAAGCAGCTCACATCAATAAAGGAAAAGGGGCCACTTGGGAAGGAAAGCCCCTTCACCAGAAGAGAAAATTTCCCTTTAAAGGGCGGTCAGTGAGGATCAGGAGGGTTTTGAGCAGACAAGCCAGCAGACCTCTCCTGATTAGTTTGAAGGTGAGGAGAATGCTCTAGAGAACGTCTGGTCTGCACAAGCTTATGGGCGTTGTGCACAGAATGAGCATGAAGCAGCTTGCCAATTGAGAGCGATTTTCTTGACTCTTTGCGAATCAAGGCCGAGACTCTTCAGAGGAGCCAAAGTGTGAGGAATGTAAATAACACCCCCCACACCTAAGAGAATGATATGAAGAACATGGTCTCCTGCAATGCTGCGTCTAAGATGACCATGTTGAGCATGGGCAGCTTGGAGCTGCTACTCAGGGCGAGTGTCTTCACAGTACTTGATCTCGATGAGATGGGTGGTACGACGCTGCCAAGGGAGGTTCTCGGGGCAAGTCTGTCTATCATCTAGTCATCAAATGTCTTTCTTCAGAAGAGGACGCCGCAACAAAAGTAGTCATTGATGAGGGCATGCCAGTATTGCAGTCCACCACTGGTCTGGCAGACTCGGAGCTCATATTGTGACAAAACAAGCAACGCTATTCTAAAGCAGCCTTGCAGGCAAATTCTCCAACTCAGTATCAGTGTTGTTGCCGTGAAAGATGGACAATCCAAAGAAATAATCTGTCTCCCTCTTTCATCCTCTTGTAGATGGAACCACTTGTCAGATGGCTCCGAGTGGGAAGGTGTGGCTTTATCTATGCCTGCCTTAAGACACCAACGCTGAAAGCCTAAGAGCCCATAACGTCCCAGAAACAAAGGAACATTTCAAGCAATAGGACTTTTGCAGGCTACCTCCTTGCATTACTGAGACAATGCGATCTTCACATATATGCTGAAAAACTCTGAAGGTACATAGATTGGGCAGCCATGTCAGGAAAGAAAACTGAAGTGACGGGGGTTCTGCACAGAGCCAAGCAGACCAATGTCTATAGAGCGGATGCGAGTCAATGCCAAACAGATAGTCGTTTGTGGGCAGTTTGCCCAAGAATGAAAAGAAAGGAGACACATGGGCCCAAAGAGCCAAGGATTTAAAAGGTGAAAAGCTGCCCCCCGCTTCAGACCAACACCTATGAGAATAACTTATTTTGTTAGTCTGTATTGAAGGGGATCTTTGCAGATCAAGGCTGTCAAGCTGAGAAACCACTGCACACCATATTCTATACAGCATGACTATACCTACTAGGTATAGTAGTAGGTAGTAGTAAGTATAGTATATATGAGCAAATGTGGTGTGTGGCCTGGTTGCGGACAGCGACAGTGTACACCAAGCAGACAACAGGTTGCCCGCGATGAGACTGCAGAGTGTAGCTGACATATTTGTGAAACCTTCACCCCACGAATAAAGAGAGGCGAGGCAATTAAACTTAGGCCAGAGGGTTTACTCTTGTACATTAGGCTGATGTGGACAGTGAGAAGGGCTACACTCCATGAATGCCCAAACCTATGGATCTGAATGTTGGTTGCTGGATCTGAATCTGACTAGTCCTGATATCTTCTTGCATTCTGCTCGCTTTGAAATCTTGTGT
>LFIK01003939.1_pt1 | contig 12041 bp, 24 predicted proteins | sample 643401 | NCBI WGS metagenome assembly LFIK01 (sample SAMN03777447, study PRJNA286221) | soda lake metagenome | biome: soda lake; feature: Kulunda steppe; material: water; isolation source: sample T5-Br brine of Lake Tanatar-5 | place: Russia: Kulunda steppe | collected 2010-07 | reverse complement strand
GGGGGGGGGGGGGGGGGAATGCTGGAGGCTTAGAAATAGTGCACAGCCATCCCTCTCGGCGCGCCCGCCCCCCCGTTCCCACACCTCACACCTCTCAGCAGGAAGCCACAGCAGCACCCTGGGCAGCACGCCCCCACAGCGCGCCCCGTGTGCGCGCAAACCACCCACCCTCCTTCACGATGTGCTCGCCCCCCGCCCCAAACTCCTCGTTGGGCTGGAACACCAGGCGCACGGTCCCAGGCAGGCTGGCCTCCCTCTGCTTCAGCACCTTGGCCGCGCCCAGCAGCATGGAGGTGTGCGCGTCGTGGCCGCACGCGTGCATGCGCCCCTCGTGCTGGCTGCGGAAGGGCAGGCCCTGCGCGTGGCATGCAGGGGCGCGGTTGTGTGGACACCCATACGTGCATGCACCCACAAGTGCAGGCTGCGAAAGGAGCAGGCCCTCCTCGATTGGCCCAGTTGGTTTTTTCCACAGCAAGAGCTCACAGCAGAGTGCGCAGTCCATCCTTCTTAACACACCCCTGGCCCACGGATGGGCGGCACATCAATTGGCAGCACGTTAATGCCCTGGCGCATGAGCGCCGCGCACACCCCAGCCGCCTCATCAACTCCCACCTCCTGCTGCCTCGTGCTCCCTCGCATCACAGCCTGCAGCCACAACAACCCACCACGGCTGCTCCATGTTGCCACTGCTTGCGGTCCATGCCCACGACCCACCTCTGGCTCCTGGATGGGCAGCGAGTCAATGTCGCTGCGCAGCGCCACCACCGGCCCCTTGCCGCTCCCTATGGTGGCCACAATGCCAGTGCCGCCCACGTAGCCGCCCCTGCAGGTGGAGCAGGGCGTTTGATGAGGGTTTGGATGCTCACCAAAACCCTCATCAACCTCTAGTGTTCACAAGCCACAGCTTTGACACCCACAGCCACGACACACAGCTTTGACACCAGCACACCCTTGGGTACAGGATGCCCAGCTCCTCCAGCTCATGCTCACTCTGCGCCCCTACACTTACTTGTATGGGATGCCCAGCTCCTCCAGCGTGGCCTTGATAAGCGCTGACGTCTTGTGCTCCTGCGTGCACACGGGACACGCAGCAAAGTAGAGAGGGGTGTTGTCTACTCTGGTGCTGCTTGCTCTGCTGCGGTGGCTGACAGGCAGCTGCTTGCTCCTGCTGTCCCTTGAACGCTCCAATGGGCTCACCTGCCCCCCCAGCTCGGGTATGGCGTGCAACTTGCGCCGCAGGGCCACGATCCAGTCGCTGGCTGCCTTTGCCTGTGTTGTGGTGGCGTAAGCGATGGAAGGGAACAGGATGGCAACTGCGCCCACCCTTGGCTGTGCACTCGCTGATGGCAGCACAAGCCTGCGCAGGAGCGCACGCACACACACGCAAGCAAGCACACGCGCGCGCACGCACGCACGCAAGCGCGCATGTACGCACGCACGCACGCAAATGCGTGCAAGCACGCAAGGCCTGCACACGCGCTGCAGGTAGCGTGTGAGAAACACACCAAGCCTGCCCACATCAGCCCCTGGCCAGCAAAATCCCTCGCCCGCCGCGCACCTCGCCTGCGATGGTTGCTGTGGAGGCGCCCCCCCCTTCAACATCAGCAGCAGCAACAGTGAGGGCAGCTCCCAGCAGGGCCAGCAACAGCGGGCCCTGGAGGCCCACGCCCGCCTGTGGAGCCATCTCACGGATGTTGCAACTGTGCTGGCTGGCTCTCGCTTCCAATTCGGTCTTGCGAGCGGGGTGTGCGTGGGAGCGGAGGGAGTGGAGGGAGCAGCAAGCAGCAGAGGCTTCGGCCGGGGCCTGAACAGGTGGGGTGGCGCGCAGGTGGGCGAGCGTGCCGTGTTGGCCCACCATGCGCATGCGCACCGCACCACGGCTGCCAGCGCTCACGCCCCATGCGCACGCATGCATCCCACGCGCGCACGGGAGGAGCGGCCCATGCAACCCACGTGCCAAGAGCACGCGTACCGCTGGCTCCTCCTTCACTGCAGGGGGCTGCTGTGCACAGGCCAGGCCTGTGCAGGTGGCGCAGGCGGGCGGGCGGCACCTGCGGCAGCACGCAGGCAGCGAGGGGGCTGGCACAGCTCGCTGCGCACTGACACGCCAGCAGCGCAGGGGGCATGGTGAAGCTCACGGGCATTTGCCTGCTGAAGTGGGAGGGGCAGGACAAGGCGCCCCTAGTGCTGGGCAGCGCGCTGGACGTCAACAACTTTGGCTACTTCCAGGCGGGTGTGGGCGCTGTTGGGTGGGAGGGGGCGGGGCTGAGTGCGGCGTCTGGGTATTTGCGGCCTCTTTGCAGGCGGGTGGGTGCGCAGCCCAAAGGAGTAAGGGTCTGGCGGGCCGGGTGCGTCAAGGGTGGGCGCTCCTCCTCAGGAGCTCACTGCCCCCCCCCCAAATGCAGCCCTAAAAATGAGGGGTGCTCTGGCTCCGTGCTCGCTGCCGCCCCCAACCTCACACCAGCACCTCATGCACGTCCACTTGCCACGTGCGCACGCAGAGGCCGGCGGTGCGCGAGGGCATCATGTTCATCGCGCGTACCATAGTGCAGCGCACGCAGCCCGGCATGCGGCAGACGGTGAAAAACGAGGAGTACTTCTGCCACGTGTACGTGCGCGCGGACTCCAACCTAGCAGGCGAGTGCGCCGCAGTGCGCTGGGTGATGGCAGCCCGTGCTTGCTGCGGCGCTGCTGCAGGTGCCCTGGACTCTCGGGACGCGGGCTGGCTGCCTCTCAAGCACTGCTTCAGCGCTCAAGCTCCCAGCCGTCCTGTTGCATCCGCAGGCGCGCATTGCCGTGGCTGACGCGCGCTTGTGGGTCCATCTCTGACCCACCCCGCCACCTGCTCAGCCAGACCCCCATCCTGCACACCTTGTGTTGCAGGCATCGCCGTGGCTGACGCACACTACCCCACGACCGCTGCCTTCTCGGTCATCCACAAGGTTATGGACGAGTTTGAGGAGCAGGTGGGGCATGCTTGGCGCCCGGGGACGGGGTGGCGCTGCACATTGCACGCAGACATGGCGAGCGCTCCACCCTGCTGCTCCTGGCCTCCGGGGTGGGCGCGAAGCGCACCAGGGGAGGGCTGGGTGCTGGCACCTGCTTGCGCTCATGTGTGTGCAGTGCACCGCCTCCTGGGGGCATCAAGCATGCGCGCATGCTAGAGGTCGTACCGTGTGTAAGTTGTGCAACCCAACCGCGCTCCACTATTGACTCCACCATTGACTCAATGCAGGTGGGGGACAGCTGGCGCACACTCCAAGAGGACAGCGCCATCGCCACCCCCCTGCTAGAGCCGGCGCTTGTGAAGTACCAGGTGGGGCTGGAAGCCTGTGTGTGTGTGTGTTTGTGGTGCTCTCCCATACCCCCTGGCCCTCGTCATGCATGCAGCATTCGTGTGCTGCTCATGAGGCGCAACATCTCGCACAGGCATGCACGCACTTCAAAACCTCTGGCACAGCTGACTGTCTATAAGGTGAGGTTGAGGCCAACGCTGAAAATCAGTGTGTTCTGCAAAAGCGCCCCATGGCTGGCAATCTCAAGGGCTGCCACCCTGCGTGCCTGCAGGACCACTTACAAGCGGACAAGCTGGCCAAGATTCAGAGAGACTTGGGTGCGCGGCTGAAGGGGTCGGGCACACGTGCACAGGACCAGCCTCACACACTTGGGCCTGCGCGTCTTCAATCTGCACTTTGAAGGCTCCTGCTCAAGGGCGCAGAGCTGCGTCCGCCTTTGGCACCCCTGCCGGAGTGCCCCCTGCCATGTGCCACATGCACCACATGCACCAGGTGCACCACATGCACCACATGCACCACATGCACCACATGCACCACACATTGCAATCTTGGAGTGTGCCCATGGGCCTGGCGGCCCTCGCCACCCCTGCACATGCGTGACCCAGCGATGGCTTTGCTCGTGGCCCGCCCTTGCAGACGAGACCAAGATTGTGCTGCACCAGACCATCGACAGCGTGCTGCGACGAGGGGAGAAGCTGGTGGGTTCACCAGCTTGAATTGTATGTATGCTCATTATAGCCATTATGGAATTACAGCCTCATCACTCCATGGTGGGGGAGGAAGGAGGTGCAGGCAGAAGGTGGCCGGTGCCCGTGTGCTGCGAGCGCTGTGAGGGGCACGGGTTGTTTCTGAGGGAGGGGGTGGAGGGAGGGAGCCCCCATTGTCTAGGTACTGGAGCTACTCGCACTCGCCCCCCCCGCAGCGCGACATGAGCACCCACTGGCCGAACCAACCCACCCACTCACATCAGAACTACAATGACTCCCCTGCCCCTCAACCCGCACCCCCCCCTTATCCCCAGGACAACCTCGTGGACAAGTCCAACGACCTCAGCCTGGCCAGCCAGATGTTCTACAAGCAGGCGAAGAAGACAAACTCGTGCTGCTGAGGCGCATTGTGCGCCTTGTTTGCTCACACTCGGGGCTGCTCGGCGATTATATCTGGTTGAGGAGGGGTGGCTCAGGCAGATCTGCCTTCCGGAAGCTTACGATGACAGCTTGGTTTCAGGGTGGACGGATTTGTGCTTCACTAAAGGAGGACTAGCTAGGGCCAATAAAATCACGATATGGCGCCCCCGCCTCACAGCCCCACATCACAATGTCTTCCTTCACCTTGAACTTCAAGCTCCTGGTCAGAACCCCTCATCAAAACTCTCCTCCTCCATGGACAGCAGGAGGCTACGCTGCCCATCCACCAGGTCGTGGCCCTGCATAGGTTTTGGTTCACTTTCGTGTGTGAACCCGGCAGGTGCACACAGCAGGAGCAGTGTGTGCAGGTGCGAACGCTCCAAGCGCTCGCTGGAATGCACAGAGGGTCCGTTATCATTACACCCTGACCCGCGCTGCCCTGCTGCGCCAAGACAGCCAGTGTGCTTGCAATTCGTGCTTTTATCCACAGTGCAGTTGTGGCGTTCAAATGAGTCAACGCACTGCCCGCTTAGTCTTTTCTTTTTCACTCCTTTTCACCCGAGCAGCAGCCGGGTGGCCACACGCGCGCACCTTGGCAATCACCGCGGCCTGCAGCGCGTGCGCCAACGCCACATGCTGCTCCAGGCTCAGCTCCTGCGCGCGCGCCTTCAGGGGCAGGCCCGCTGCAGCCAGGGCGGCCTCCACCTGCAGTGAGGGTGAGGGGGCACAGCGTGAGGAGAAATCACAATGATGCAGGCTGTGAGCTGCAGAGCACGCCGCCCTGGCCTGCACTGCTCTAGGGCAGGACGCCCCGCCCCGCCCCGCTTCGCCGGTTGTCGCGCCCAAAGACCCTGGTGCGCAGCAACAGCATGACCTACAGCCACTGCATGGTCGCGGGCGCCCCGCAGGCCCTTCCGCGCCCGTACCCCCAACATCTGCATATTTTTGCCCTGCTGCGTCAGGACAGCCGGTGTGCTTGCAATTCGTGCTTTCAGTCACACAGCAGCGGCACACTTTGAACACAGGCCCCAGCGCACCTCTGGTGGCGTGTACGCGGGCTGCAGGCTGTTGCGCAGCATCTTGCGCCGCTGGTCAAAGCCGCGGTAGATGAGCTGCATGAACATGCGCTCGCCGCCCACGCCGCCCGGCAGCTGGAGTGCGGGTGTGGAAAGCAGGCAGGAGGCGCACGGGAGTGAAGCGCGCTTGCTGCCAGGCACAAAAATCAGGGGGGGCTGAAGTCATAAGTGGGGAAGCCCTCGACTCCAGACAGCAAGCAGGCCTGCGGCCTCTGCGCGGCTGGCAGCAGCCTTGCATGACCAGCTCTACAATCAACTTGATTGAATCTGTAAGCAACCTGAGCACCAGCAGCAGCAGCAGCAGCTGCGACCCGCCTGCAGCCTCTGCGCGGTGGCAGCAGTTTGAAGGTGACCCGCGCCCCATTCATGCACAACCCTCACCATCACCCTAGCCCCAACACACCTGCAGCCTCTGCGCGGGTGGCAGCAGCTTGAAGGTGACCAGCGCGCCATCCACGCCAGGAACTGGGTCGTACTTGAAGCGCGAGATGCGGAACCTGCGCGCGCATGCATGCATGGCACAGCGGCTCAGGTGAATGCAACCTTGCGCAAGATGCAAGACCTGCACGCGCGCCCAGGGCACAAGACAAGGTGCAGATGGGGGGGGCGAGCCCTTGCTTCCTTGCTGCCTGTCCATGGAGTGAAATAGTTGAGCCCGAGGGACCAACCCCCACCCTGGCCCCGCAAGCCCCACACCCACCTATACGAGGGCATGGAGTAGAGGAGCACGTACAGGTTCATGGCCCGGAAGTCGGACGAACCCGGCTTGCTGTTCACCAGCCGCACCGCCGCCTCCTCCTGTGGGGGGATGGGATTGCGGTTGGTTGACTGGCAAACTGGTCAGCAGCTGTGCGGCTGCCCCTCCAAGGTAGGTTTGAAGTCTGCTGCAAAACATGCCCTGCAGCAGGCTGGTGAGAGTTGGTTTGACGCTGCAATCGAGCACCGCGTAAGCAGGCAGGCGGCCTGAAGGCCCTGGTTGGCCCTGGCGCTCCCTCCCTTGCCGCGGCTGCTGCAGCAGGGGTTCGCAGCTGGCAGCAGCCAGTCGCTGGCTGCACAGGGGGGGGGCAAGAGAGTTGGGTCAGGATCAGCTCACGCACGGGCTGTGTGGTGGCCCTGGCCCTGGCCCACCTGGATCATGATGCTAAGCTCCGACACCAGGTCGCCCATGGGCAGCATGATCTTCAGGAACTCCTTCGTTATGTTATAGGGCAGGTTGGCCACCACCTTGACCTTGCGCGGTTCGGGGGGGCCCCCCCTCCTGCCCCTTGCACCTGCGGTGGGGGGGAAGCGACGTGAGGGAGCAGCGCGAGAGTGAGGGGGTCGCACTTGTGGTGCGATTGCAAGCAGCAGGTGGGGCAGGCTGGCCCCCGCAGCTCAGCCACACACACCCTCCAGAGTGTGGTGGAAGGTAGGATACAGCAAGCAGGGCGGGTGACGCAACCCCTGAGCAGCATATGAGGAGGCCACCTATTGAAGCAGGTAGATACCTGCGACTGCTCTTTAAAATGGGAAACAAATAATAAGTGGCACACACACTCGCGGCGCAGCTCCACTGGTCGCCATGGGCCATGGGCAACGAGCACGCCCACGCAATCACCCACCAGCAGCAGCGGCAGCGGCAGCCCTCCCGCTGCGTCTCCTGTGCAGACCTGCTGCATGCTGCTGCTTCCTGCCCTGAAGCCCCACCGGCTCCTGCTGCCCCTGGTCATCCTGTTGCAACCCCTGCTGCTGCTGCTGCTGCTGCTGCTGCTGCTGCTGCTGCTGTTGGTCTAGCCGTGCATCCTCATGCGCTCCCTGGGGGTAGCCCATCCCTTGCACCCCAACACCCCCCCCCTGCCCCTCCCCTCCCTCCCCTTGCCCCCGCTGCAGGCCCCATTGAATCTGCTGCTGCTCACCCTCCTGCTGCTCCTGCTGCTGCTGCTCACCCTCCTGCTGCTGCTGCTGCTGCTGCAGCATGCCCTGCAGCAGGCTGGTCAGGTTGTGGCGCAGCACGTCCCCATGCACCAAGCTCAGGTTCTCCCTCTGCAGGGCGCGGGCAGGGTGCGCAGGGTTGGCCTGTGCCCCCGGCATCTCTCAACCTGACTGTGAGCGCCAAGAGCCTACATGCCAGGCCATGCGCCCCACACCCATGCACAGCGCGACGCGCTTCCTCCCTCTACCTGGCACGGGGCGCAGCACCCCCCTCTGGCCAGCACTGCTAGCGCTACAAGGGCACCCGGCTGAGGAAGGCCTGGCTGCTCATGGAAGCAGGCAGCAGGGACGCGCGCACCGGACTTTGCACGGCCCACCCTGGCCACGCACCCCTGCATACTCTTCCGACAGGCGGGCAAACAGGACGTCATCCTTCTCGATTGACGTCACGTGCGCGCCGCTGCTGAGTAGGTGCTTTGTCAGGTTGCCCGTGCCCGGCCCCACCTGCCGCAGCGCGGGGGCAGTGCAGTGCTGTGGCGCCCCTGCGGCGAGCGGCGGCGGGCTAGCAGCCGGCCCAAGGCGATGGACGCAGAGATGCTGCGGGCACCACCTGGGGCACTCAGGAGGCGCTGCAGCTCCAGTCCGCAGCCACCCAGGCCATCCTTGGGGCCTGCGCGGCCGGGCTCCAACTGCAGGCCTGCTCGCTCCCACCCACCCGCCCTCCCCCATCACCCAACATCACCCCACCCACCTCCAGCACCGCGTCCCCTGGTCGCACGCCCGCCTTCAGCGCGATGTCCTGCAGGATGGAGTCGTCCGTCAGGAAGTTTTGCCCCAGCGACCTGCACGCAGGAGGCACGAGGGCGGGTGCTCTTTGAGGTGGGGTGTGTGTGTGGGTGGAGCGGGGAGGGGGCACATTGTTTGCAGGGTGCCTTGCTCGCTTGTACGTAGCATTGGTGTGCATGCAGATGAGGTGAAGTGCCATTCACAGTGGTCCAGATACTGTGACTTGCATGTGCAGGCATTGTGGGTGGGTTGGGCGTGCAGGAGGAGGCACTAACGAGCGTGCGGGCTTGCAGGCAGGCGCGTCCTTGCACTCCGCGTGCTCCCCGTTGCGCGTGCGCTTGGTCAGGCTTTCGCCACTCATCGCATGCGTGCATGCGCACCGTCCCGTGTGTGGAGCACTCAGCCAGATGGAGTGCGGCCGCCACGGCAGCAGGCATGCACGCAAGCACGCACGCGCGCGGGCTGCTAGTAGTCCACCCTCCCCCTCTCGCTGCTCACTTCTTGGCCTTGATGCGGTTGGCCCTCAGGTTGGCCACCGTGGCCAGCGCGGACGGCTCCTCGCCCCGCTTCCTGCCACCCACGCTCCTGCGGCCGGCGCTGCTCCACAGCCACCCGACCTCAGGGACGTCCGCTGCCGCGTCAAAGGCAGGGTCATCCGGGCGGGGCCTGCTGGCGCTGGCCTCCTCCCTGAGGCGCGCCTCCTGCCGCCCCTGCGCATTCCTGCTGTTTGCGTCCCTGCTGGCCCGGCACACCAAGGCAGCTGCCGGAGGCGGGCACTGCACGGGCTGCGCCTGATGGCTGGACGGGGGCGCGAGCAGGCCCCCGTAGTGTGAACGCGTGGCCACTTGCATTTCTGATGCCAATGGCCTAACCAGCCAATGCGGCCAATTTGAAGCACTCGCCCCATCTCGTCCGCGCTGCTGCGACAAAAGGAACACCGCTGCTGCGCTCCACTCGCAGCACCCCCTCCTCCTAGCAAGCAGCCAGGCCCCAGGTCCTCTGCCAGCCGCACCACTCGTCGTCCTGACTGCCCAGCCCACACCCCGCATTCGCGTGCGCGCATTCGCGCGCGCGCAGACATGCGTGCAGACGTTTTCCGGGGCACACGTCCGTAGGCAGGCAGGCCCTGCGCTGCTCGTACACCCCCCTGCCATGCCGCCCCCCACCCTCCTTCGCCGTCCCCCACCCCTCCCCCCTGCCCCCCGCCGCCGCTCACTTCATGTGCGCGGCTGACCTGAGCGCGTTCAGCGAGGTGCTGGTGTGCGGCGCCATGCCGCGCAGCGACATGTACACGGTGCGGAAGGGCAGGAAGCTGGCAAAGGAGATCCACCACGCGGCCTGGAGCACGTTGAGCGACAGGTCCACGATCCAGTCGTGGCTGCGGAACTGCGTGCGCGTGGCGGGTGTGTGGCGGGGGGGGACAAGGTGGGGGTGAGCCGTGGCGGAGGATGGAGGGCAGGGGGCTGAGGCAAGGGGGGGCCGCCATGCAGCCTTGAGGGGGGGCAGCTTTAGGCCCCTGCCCCTAGAGTGGGGCTGCTCCACGTGAATCAGTGCCTGTGGAGCTGCACAGAGCTGCAGGGAGCGCAACGCCAGAGGGGGGCTGTGGGTGTGTGTGGTGGGGGTGGGCTGCGTTGCAGCGGGTGCGTGTGTTCAAGCCGAGGGGTGCAGGGGCGGAGGGGGGAGCGGCACTGCGGAGGGGTAGGAGTGGTGCGGGCCCACGACTAGGGAGCTCAGTGTGCGAGCTAAAACATCAAGATGGAGCCGGATAGTGGTTGTACGGGGTGCAACTCTGGCGACGTGAGTGTTCTTCGATGGGTGCTCTTTATGATGAGCGTAGGGCCGGCTGCTCCTTGACCCAGGTGTCCCAGGGCTCTCTGATTGGGCAATAGGGTGCATGACGTGCGCTCCACCCCTCCCTGACGTCCTTGACGAAAAATGCCGCGTCGAACGAGCATGCTTTGCATCGCCTGCGCACGCCAGGGCCCCCCCTGCAGCCTTCCGTATTGCAGGCGCACCCATCCACCCATTCAGCCACTCCCCCAGCATTCCTGCCTTCTCCTGCTGCGAGCCTGGCTGCCTGGCCCAACCCCCACCCCCTCCCCTCCGACCCACCTGCGCGTCCGCACGGTACAGAACCCATCCCGCCACCGCGCCCAGCAGCAGCTTGAGCTGCGTCGACATGGCGCCCGCCACCGGCGCGCCCGCCGGGGCGGAGGGGTAGTGGGGCAGCACGGTGGCCTTGAGGCTGGTGAGCCCGCCCGCCGCGAAGCTGGCGGTGCTGCTGCCCTTGACCGCCGACACCATGGCCGCGACGGAGCTGCCTGCTGGCATACGTGGGGGAGGGTTGCGTAGGGGTGAGCGTGGAGTCGCGGGTGATGCCGGGAGGGAGTGAGGGAGCGCCTTGCGAGCCCCACTGGCGGTGGTGCTGTGCTGCTACGGTGGGGTGGCAAGCTACTGCTTCCTCCAGCAGCGGCGTGGCCTGCACGTGCAACCGCACTCTGGCAGGCGCGCTCTGGCATCGCGCGTGCACCGGGAGGGCGCACACCCACCCTCAGCAGCTGCCACGGTGTTGCTAGTGGTGCTCATGGCAGCCTGGTTGGCAGCGCCTGCGCGTGTGTGCGTGCGTGCGTGCGTGTGTCTGCAAGCGCGCATGGTGTGCGCCGCGTGCGTGTGCAGGTATTGTGTGTGCCTGTCCCACCAGCAATCGGGGGCATGCATGTGCATGCATGCGTGCGTGCGTGCGTGCGTGCGTGCGTGCGTGCGTGCGTGCGTTCGAGTGCGTGCCTGTGCAAATGCGAGTGCGAATGCACCCAACCCACCCTGCGAGCGTGCAGCAGCGGCCCTGAGCAGCTGCGGCGCGCGGGCCGCTGCCTGCCTGAGCATGGCTGCTCCGTGAAGGCTACTTTTACGTTTGAAGCGCTCAAACTCTCCGGGCTAACACTTCTCTTGGCGGAGTCCCACACACCCCCACACACCCCCACGCAGCACACGCCTGCTGCAGCACCAGCATCAGCATCAACACCAGCAGCACCAGCAGCACCAGCATGCGCCGGTCCTTGTGGACCCTCCTGTTCCTGGGGCTCGCCTGCACCGCGCTGCTGGCCAGCGGGGCGGCTGCAGCCGACGACGATGACGTCGTGGAGGAGGAGGTCGACGACGTGGTGCGTCGGATGGGGGTGGGAGGGCAGGAGGCGCATGCATGCACGCGCGCACACCCGCACACAATGCGCACGCGCACGCGCTTGTGCTCCACACGCTCCACACGCTCCACACGCCCCCCCTAGGTGGTGCTGACATCAGCCAACTTCGCGGATACCCTGGCCAAACACAAGTTCGTGCTGGTGCGTGCAGGTTGCGTGCTTGCGGGCGTGCACGCATCTTCCATGCAACTCCATGCGTTCTCCACGCTCCTTCCTCACGCGCACGCTCTCCGCCCGCCCCCTCACATCCTCCCCCCTGCCCCACCCATCACCCGCAGGCCGAGTTCTACGGTGAGTGAGCGCGGTGCTTGCACGCACGATCCCCGCCGCACTTGCATGCGTGGCCTGTGCACACGCACGCACGCGCCCCACATGGGCTCTCTAGGCGCGCCACTCCACCTCTGCTCCTCCCTAACACCCCCATCCCTTCCCTCCTCCCCCACCCACCCACCCAGCCCCGTGGTGCGGGCACTGCAAGGTGGGTGGGCGCTCCGCCGCATCGCTGCCTCCCAGGAGCCCCATGCGCATACTGCAGTCGCGCAAGCACCCACCCATCCACCCACCTCCGACTCACCCACCCACGCCCACACACACCCACACGCGCCCACACACACCCACACGCGCACACACACACACACACACGCG
>LFIK01003938.1_pt1 | contig 12042 bp, 13 predicted proteins | sample 643401 | NCBI WGS metagenome assembly LFIK01 (sample SAMN03777447, study PRJNA286221) | soda lake metagenome | biome: soda lake; feature: Kulunda steppe; material: water; isolation source: sample T5-Br brine of Lake Tanatar-5 | place: Russia: Kulunda steppe | collected 2010-07 | reverse complement strand
TGCCGTTGACGGTGAGTTCGGCGGCTTTGGGCCAGCCGATGCGGCTGTCGTCACCGGCGTTCTCGTGGTTGTCGGGCAGTCGCAGGGAGAAGCTGGATCCGGACGTGCGGACGACTTCGCGGGGCATCGGGCCGCGCAGGACGTGCCCGTCGGGCATGAACAGGTTGGTGATGGTGAGGGTGCCTGTGGCGGCTACGCGGCGTTTCAGTTCAGCGACGGTCATGGCAGCTCCGGTGTGGTGGGCCCCGGCGTGCCGCCGGGGCTGTGGGTGTGGTTAGCGGTTGATGAGGGGGGCGGAGGCGGCGAGGGCGAGGACGGGGCCGGCGAAGGTGGCGAAGAAGCTGGCGGTGTAGACGAGTTCGGTGGCCATGTCAGGCTCCCTTGGCCAACTAGGTGAGGGTGATGTATGCCTCGGCGAGGGTTTCGAGGGCGGTGACCTGGTCCATCGTGGGCTCCTGTTCGCTGTCTGTCTGATGCTATGTATCATAGCACTAGGCAGTGACGTGGCGCAAGGGTCCGGACGAAGAAAATCCCGCCCCGACCGGTGTGGTCGAAGCGGGACAGACGGCAGGGGGGTGGCGCACCACCCCCCTCTGGTTCAGCGGCTCTGGGCGAGCGGCATGATGAGCTGCCGATGGCTTGGCTGATCGGGGACACGCAGCACGACGGGGCGGGTCGGGCCGTGCAGCTCGACGTCGATCTCGGTGGCGCCGGTCGTGGTCAGCGCGTCTTTGAGGTAGGACGGGTTGAACGCGATCTCGAGGTCGTTGCCGGCGTAGGTGGCGGTCACGCTTTCGGTTGCGGTTCCGACGCTGGTGTCGGCGGCGGACACCTCGACCTGGCCGGCGGTGAACGTCAGCGTTACGCGCGGGGTGGTGTAGAGCTGGACGGTGGTGACGCGCGCGACGCTGTCGAGCAGGTCGGTGCGGGAGATGCGGGCCACGGTGGCGGTGTCGGGGTCGGGCAGGAGCCGCTGCACGTCGGGGTAGGCGCCGTTGATGGTGGTGGCCACGATGATGCGTCCAGTGGGGAACCGGAAGGTGGGCAGGGCGGGGTCGCAGATGAGCTGGATGGTGGCGGCAGCATCGGCGGAGGCGGCGCGGGCGGCGTCGTCGAGGACGGCGGCGGGCAGGAGGAGCTCGAGGTCGTCGACGCCGGTGGTGTCGACGTCGGTGACGGCGAGCCGGTAGGAGTCGGTGGCGGCGCAGGTGAGCTGGCCGTCGACGATGCGGAACTGGACGCCGCCGAAGATGGGCCGGGAGTCCTTCGGGTCGGTCGCATACCCAACCTGCCTCGCGATGCGTTCCAGCGCCCCGCCGGTGAACTCCAGGACCGGGGCGTCCGCCGCGGGTGTCGGCATCGACGGCATGTCGCCGAGCGCCATCTGGCGCAGCCGGATCGTGGACCTTCCGGAACGCAACGTGAGCCGGTCCTCGACGGTCTCCATCACGAGCGGCCCGTCCTTGACGGTCTGGAGGTACTGGGTCAGCAGCCGGGCGGACACCACGGTCACGCCGGACTCATGCACGTCGACGGGCAGGATGTCGGAGGTGTGGACCTGACCGTCAGTGGCGTGCACGGCGAGCTGCCCGGTGTCGGTGGTGGCCAGGTGCAGGCCGGTGAGCACCGGCAGCTGCGGGGTGCGGGGCACGGTGCGGGCGACCGCCGCAGCGGTCTCTTTCAGGGCGCGGGCGTTGACGGTGATGTGCATGGCGAGCTCTCCGGTCGGGCGGGTGCGTGCACGGTCGGCCGCACCGGCCGGCTGGCACGGTCGGCGGCTGCTGGGACACGACGTCCACATCCGATGTCGGGAGACGTCGTGATGTCACAGGCGAGGTCCACAGTGGGTTCCAGACCCGCTAGGAAGGACCTCACATGGCACGCGCCACCTACCGCGACCGGCAGCCGCAGCTGCCCACGATCGAGACCGACCCGGACCGCTGGGGGCCGTACGCGGCCTGCCAGGGCCGTGAGGATCTCTCGTGGTTCGACCCGGACGACGACGACGACGACCTGGATCTGGGTCGTCTCGACGATGACGCCCGTGCGCTGCTGGAGGCGTTGAACGCCCGGCTGGCGGCGTCAAGCCCGCCGGTGCAGGCCCGGCAGCCGTTCCCGGTCCTGGATCTGTTCGCCGACGATCTCGACAGCGATGAGGACCGTGCGGTTGCGGCGTCGCAGCAGCCGTCGGGGGAGGGCTGGGATGTTGAGGCCTGCAAGGCCGTGTGCGCGACCTGCCCGGTGGCGGCGCACTGCTTGGAGTGGGCGCTGGAGTGGAACTTCGCGGACGGGGTGCTGGGCGGGCTGACGTTCGAGCAGCGTGACCGTCTGCGCCGTGAGCGGGAGTTGCCGGCGCACGGGACCCGCACGGGCTACTCGACGCACGGGTGCTCGTGCCCGCTGTGCCGGGAGGGCAACGCGGTGTGGGTCGCGGACCGTCGCCACCCGATCGCGCGGTCCGTCGAGGCCTCGTGAGCAACCCGGTGGATGCCGTGTCGCAGGTTCGGGCGACCGTTGGTGGGGAAGGTCTAGGAACCGACGGTTGTTCGACAAGGAGCATGACGATGAGCAAGACGGGTTGGCGGCAGATGCCCGCACCGGCGTCGGTGCGGGCCCCGAGCCAGGGCCGGCTGATCAAGCTGGTCGAGGAGGTCGGCAAGGACGCGCTGTGCCAGAACCTCGGCGAGCCGGACTGGTGGACCCCGCACGGCAGTTCCGCAGGGGTGGCGCAGGCCACCGGCCGTGCGGTGATGGTGTGTGCGGCCTGCCCGGTCGCGGACCAGTGCCTGGAACTTGCGGCCGGCACCGGCGAGTTCGAGCACGTGTGGGGGCAGGTGCCCTTGTCGCACCGGCTCGACGCGGCGGAGGCGTGGGCCCGGGTCAAGGCCGGGCAGCCGGTGCGGTCCGAGGCGCTGGCGGAGGCGCTGTCGGCGGCCGCGACCCGCAACCTCGAGGACGACTACGGGGCGCAGTGGCTGTCGATGCCGCGGAAGTTGCGTGCGCAGCTGCATGCGCAGGAGCGTGGGCGGCTTGGTGAGCTGGTGTCGTTGGGCCGGATCGCGGGGCAGGTGGAGCGCGATGTGGCGACCTGGCAGGCGTCGCCGTGGTCGGACATGGATCTGGTCGAGGACCGGTTCGCGGACGAGTGGGCGGACGAGCAGGTGGAGGAGCCGGTGCAGGACGTGTCGGCGTCGTGGATGCCGGATCCGTCGAAGAGTTCTGCGGCGTGATGCTTGCACACGTCGCCGTCTTGCGCTATAGTCTGTAGCAGTAGATAACGAGGGGGCTTGGCCCCACGAACCGAGCCGAACCGAGCCGAACCGAGCCGAACGGAGCGCCCACCATGGTCCCCGAGAACCCCACCGCACTCTCCCCCGACCAGCTCGTCCAGCTGTCCGTCGCCGCCGCCGGCGACATGGACGGCCCCGACACCTACAGCGCCCGCCTGGTCGAGACCATGGCTGTGCTCACCGAACTCGCCCTGCCCGACCTCGCCGCCCAGATCATCGAGGCCGGCAAGGAAACCTCCAAGGCCGGTTCGCCGTTCAACTACTTCGTCCGCGGCATCATCCGCGAGGCCGCCTACGACGACGCGTCCAGCCGCGGGTTCGTATGGGTCGAGCCCAACCGCTTTGGCGACGACGAGGTCGCCAAGGCCCGCTCGTCCGCTGACAAGAACAAGGGCTGGAAGCTCGCCCAGGATGGCAGGACCCCGCTGGAACTGTTCAAGACCGAGCGGGTGTTCTACGCCCAGGGCCGCGCGGTGTTCTCCCGCGCAAAGCAGCTGATCGGCCACCGCGCCACCCTCGTCAAGCACGTCTACAGCGGCAAGGACGACAACAATCACCGTGACGTGGTCGCCATCATCGACCGCGGCAAGGTCCGTGGCACCACCCAGCGCCCCGCCCCCGCGCCCGCCCCGAAGGCCGCACCGGCCGAGGAGGCCGCGCCGGCACCGGTGGAGGAACCCGCTCCGGCCCCGAAGGCCGCACCGGCCGAGGAGGCCGCCCCGGCGCCGCTCGCTGTCGTGCCCGACACCCCCGCCGACGCCGACACCGAACGTCCCCTGGTGGCCGGCATGGACCCTGCCGACCCCGCGTTCGTGCCCGTGGAGGTCGCCCAGATGACCGCGGCCTACACCGCACTTGGCCTCGACAGCGAGTGGGTCCACGCCCAGGTCAACGCCGCCAAGAACGACAAGACCAACCCCCGCAACTACGGCAGCCCCGACCCCGCCATGCTCGCCGAGTTCTGGACGAAGTTCGTCCGGCCCGAGTGGGAACGCCGCAACCCCGAGCTTGCCGCCACCATGGCCGACAGCAGCAGCGACGAGGCCCTGGAAGCCGCCCTGATGCCCTGACCGCCGCCGCCCACCCGTCAGCGCCCCGACCGTCACCGGATCGGGGCGCTGACGAATTTTCGTGGGGAAGGGCCTGACAAGGCATCCTGTTGCGCTCCGTAGTTGGACAGCTACGCAGGATGGCGCGAAACTCATTGGACAAGATGTCGCAGGCAAGCTCCGGTAGCGTCGCCCACATGCCGGTTCCCACAGAGTCCACCCAGCAGGCGACCATGACCTTCAGGGCCAGGGAGCACCCATGAGCCGTGCGGGCAACGACCAGCACACCCGCATCATCCGCGGGCTCGAAAGTGCTGCCCCCACACGCCGCCGCGTCGACCAGCTGCCCCCCGACCAGCAGGCGCTGGCCCGCGCCGAGCAGCTCACCGACGACCACCTGTCGACCTGGCCGGCACGGTTCGACGTGCACGACATCGTTGCGCTGCGCGAAGCCGGCATCCCGCCAGAGCAGGCCGAACGGTGGCCCGCACGCTTCGACGGCCACGACATCGTCGCGCTCGAAAGGTCCACCGAGCTCGAACCCGACGACCCGCTCACCCCCGAACATGCCGCCGGCTACCCCGAGCACCTCACAGGCGCCGCGATCGTGGCGCTCTACCTCGCAGCGATCGACGCTGACGTCGCGTCGCTGTACCCGTCGCGGTTCTCCGGCACCGACATCGCCCGCCTTGACCAGCACGGCATCTCCGGGGTTGACGCCGGCTCGTTCCCGTCGTGGACCATGGCCGGCCACATCATCGCGGCCGTGCGGCGCCGCATCTCCGCCCACGAGCTCGCTGAGCTTGCCGGCGGCAACTGGGGCCCGCCCGACCCGGACACCTACACGGCCCTTGAGCTGTGCCGAGACCTGTTCGGCGACCAGCTGCTGCCCATCAGCCAGCTCAACGACATCCGGCCGCTGCAGCACAGAACCGCACCGCCGCTGTGGTGATGGCACCTCGCCCGGGCCCGTGGGGAAGGTCCCGGTAGGCGAGGAGGCCACGATGTATCAGCGTGACGCGACACGGTGCACCAGCAACCCTTGCCGGAACTGGACCACTGACTCCAGCGGCCTGTGCCACCAGCATCGGCACGCCACGGCCGCATCGGCCCCACCGGCGCCAGCTGCGACCCGGGGCACCGCCGCTGCGGCTGCGGCACCGCCGTTGGGCGGAGGGTGGCGGGGGAAGGCCCTTGCGGGTGGGGGAGCGGGCACCGGCACGAAGACCACCAGCACCAGCACCGTCAGCGATCGCAACTGGCTGCTGAACGGCAACGCCAACGACGCTGTCCTCCCGCCCGACCAGGTTGACCTCGCACGCCTCGAGCACCTCCGCGGCCGCAACATCATCACCGTCGACCTCGACGGCACCATCTACGGCCGCGAACTGTGCCACCCGCTCCCACGTAACCACCCGTCCGCCTTCGACGCCGACCACGACTGCGACCACACCCGCGACGACATCATCGACCAGATCCGCACCCAAGCAGCCGAACGCGACGCCCTACCCGTGATCCTGTCCTGGCGGGCCCTGAAACACCCCGAGTCGCAACGCTGGCTCGACCACATCGGGTTCAAGCAGCACGCCCTGCTGATCCCCGGCGCACCCCAAGACTGCGCTGCCCTCAACCTGCCGTACAAGACTGACGGCACCATGGACCACCAGGCCAACCGGGAACGCCACGGCGGCTCCCAAGCCGCGTTCAAGGCCGCGACCGTCGAAACCCTCCAGGCCCAGCTTGGCTGCACCGTCGTCGGATCCTGGGACGACAACCCCAAGGTCATCCGCGAACTTGCCACCGCCGGGGTCCACCACCCCCAACTCGTCGAAGTGCCCGGCCGCGACCGGGCCTGCGACCAGTGCAAGCAGCCGTTCGACCCCGTCAACGTCCAGCCGTCCCCAACCGACCCGACCCTGTGCGGCGACTGCCACTGGCCCCCCACCAGCACCCAGCCCGGCGAGTGGCCCACCCGACCCAACTGGGTGCCTTCACCCGCACCGCCCCGCGACCCGCTCGCTGGCATCACCCGGCCCGGCTGGATGCCGAACGACACCCACACCACCGCCCGCGCCGAAGCGCCGTTCTGACCACCGCAACATCGCTTGTGGCCACCCTGAGCTGACGGCCGACCGTGCCCGACACCGCAGTCTGAGCCCAAGGACACCGGATGTCGACCGTCACCGAACCGCAGCCCGCCACCGACGAGGCTGAGCCGAAGAAGAGGGCCAAGGCCGCCCCAGCCGCCAAGATCCGTAAGGTCCGCGGCCCCTGGTTTGCCGCCGGCGGCATCCTCATCGCCCTCGCGATGGCCGGCGCCCTCTACCTGTACGGCCAGACCGCCACCCGCGAGCAGTACCTCGCCATCGTGGACGACATGGTCCGCGGCGACGTCCTCACCCGAGAGGACCTCGGCCTCGTCGGCCTTCAGGCCGACACCGAACTCAACTTCGTGCGGCCCGGAGAGGCGGACATCTATGTCGGCCAGCGGCTCGTTGCCGACCTTGACGCCGGCACCCTGCTCACCCCCGACCTGGTGTCGCTCGGCGAGAACGTCCCTGACGGCAAAGCGCTCGTTGGCCTTGACCTGCCTGCCGGCAACTACCCGGCTGCCAACACCGGGCCCGGCGACTACGTGTCCCTGATCGGCGTGGGGCGCCGCACCGCCGACGAACAGCTGTGGGCCTACGAACTCTCCCGAGCCGAGGTGATCTCCCGCACCGTGCTGTCCGACAGCAACCTGCGGCTGTTCCTCACCGTGATGGTCGACGAGGAACGCGCCAACGTGGTGTCCCCGATGGCAGCGGCCGGCGGCATCTACGTTGTGCAGGTCGCCGACCTTGAGCCCGGCCCACTGTCCGTCGCCCCCGTTCCCATCGACGGCACCCTCGAGGGGCTCATGCCCGGCGCCGATACCGAAGGGCTTGACGACCTCGAAGGGCTCGACGGTCTCGACGGTGCCGCTGGCGTGCCGATCGACAGCGACGGCGACGGCGACGGCGGCAGCGACGGCGACGCAGGAGACCGCTGATGCTGGTCACCGTTGCGTCCCTACGGTCCTCCCCCGGTGTCACCACCGCAACCGTCGGCTACGCCCAAGCCGCTGCCGCGAACGGCTGGGACGACGTCCTGCTTGTCGAAGCCGACCCTGACGGTGCTGTGCACCGCTGGCTGCTGCCCCACCTCGACCCCGACCGCAACCTGTTGACCTTCGGGGTCGCAGCCCGCCGCGGCGCCGCTGCTGACATCCTGCCCGACCACACCCAGCCGCTGTTCAACGGCTACCCGCAACCCCAGGCCCTCATCGCACCCGACGTTGGCCCACAGGTTGCCCGCGCCCTCGACATGTCCGCCGACGTCCTCGTCGACCACGCCGCCGCCGACAACCGGCTCGTCATCGTCGACTGCGGCAGGCTGTCCAACGTCGCCGCCACCATCTTCCACCGCGGTGACCGTCGCCTGCTGCTGTTCGGTGCTCACGCCCCCGACGTGCTGTCCACCAAAGCGCTGCTGGACACCCACCCCGACGTTGCAGACGACCTGGACCTGGTCCTGGTCGGCGACCAGCCCTACGGACCCGACGACGTCACCTCGATCGGTCTGGAACTCGCCGGGCACCTGCCCCACGATCCCAAAGGCGCCCGCGCCATCGTGGGGCTCGAGTCCATGCCGGAGAAACGGTACGCGAAAACGCCGCTGGTCAAAGCCATCGCTGGCCTTGTGCCCGACGCACCTCGCGGCCCCGCCGTCGCCGCACTAGACGCCGGCCCCGACACCGAGCCCGCCACCGCCACCTCCAGCGGCCCGACCCGCTTCAGCGACGATGACCTCGAGGAGCTCAGCGCATGAGTGGCCACATCGACACCTCCGCCCTGACCGACGACATGCAGGGCAACAGCAAGATCACCGCCCAACAACTTGTCGAAAGCTCGCTGCGGATCGGCCCTGGCCGCATCGTCATGGGGGACGACCTTCAAGGGGGTAGCGCATGAGCGACGACAACACCGCCATCATCGACGAACTTCACCGCCGCTGGCAGCACGACCGCGACCAGCACGCCCGCCAGGCTGGAACTGACCGCCCCTTTGAGACCCCCGAGGCTGAACGGGAGTGGGCCACCAGCCGGTTCTCCGCCTACCTCGACGAACACAACCGAGATCTGGCCGCCGCCGGCAAACCCACCCTCACCGACCCCCAAGAAGCCGAGATCACCGTCGCCGCGTTCGACAAGTCCTACGGCCTCGGACGTCTCGACCAGCTGCTGCGCGACCCCAACGTCGCCGACATCCACGTGTTCAACTGGGACCACACCATGGTCCGCTCCAAAGACGGCAGCTGGCGGCGCTCCAAACACCCGATCGCGAAATCGAACGATGAGGTCATCCGCCTCATCCAGAACGCTGCGGCACGTCACGGCACCCAGGAACGCCGCTGGGACCAGCTCAACCCTGAACTCAACATGCAGCTCAAAGACGGCTCCCGCCTGTTCGCCGTCCGCGAAGTCATCGACGCACCCCGCGTCGTTATCCGCAAACACGACGACCGCCTCGCGTCCCTCGCCGACCTGGTCCCCACCGGGTTCGTCACACCCCAAGGCGCCCACTTCCTCGAGAAGATGGTCCAAGGCCGGTTGAACGCCGTACTCGTGGGAGGGACGGGCAGTGGCAAGACCACGATGCTCAGGTCGTTGTGTGCCGCGATGCCAGCACATGAGCACAAGGTCACGGTCGAGGACGCCAAGGAGATCGGGTTGGAACGCGATCGGCGGCGCCATCCGCTGGTCACCGCCCTGGAGACCCGTGCGCCCGACATGCAGGGCAACGGTGAGGTGTCGCCCCAGCAGCTGGTCAAGATGTCGCTGCGGATGGACCCTGACCGCATCATCATGGGTGAGGTCCGTGGTGGTGAAGCCCTCCAGATGCTGACGGCGATGACGCAGGGCCAGAAGGGCTCGATGTGCACCATGCACGGCGAGTCCGCCAAGATCGCTTACACGCGGCTGATGCTGTACGTGAAGTTCGGTGACATCCCGATCTCTGACGAGGATGTGGCCCGTCTGATCGCTGACGCCGTCCATTTCGTGGTGTTTGTCGCGAAGATCCCGTCGGGGGACGGCAAGACCTACACCCGCGTGATCGACCACATCATCGAGACCCGTGGGGTCAACGGCACCCAGGTCACCTCGAACCCGATCATGTCGCGCGACAACACCGATGGGCGCAACCCGCAGCAGTTGCTGCGACCGGTGGGGAAACCGTCGGAGAACACGATGCCGGCGCTGCTTCAGGCCGGTTTCAACTTCAAGTTCTGGGCATCTGACCCGGCTGGGAACGCCACTGAGGGAGCTGCATGATGGACATGTCACTGCTGCTGTGGCTGCTGACTGGCATGTTCGCCGGCATCGGGCTGCTGGCGGTCCTGGTCGGGCTGTTCGGCACGCCGGAGAACATCAAGCTGCCGTCCTACACCCGGCATGCCAAGTTCTCGTATCCGACCGCGAAGCTGCTGCTGTACCCGACGCTTGCGGGGATCTTGACGTTCGCTGCGACGTCGTGGCCGGTCGCTGCTGCGGGCGCGTTCGCTGCCGCGGCGATCTACCCCTCGAACCGGGCGCGGGCGGCCGACCAGGCTGCGTATGTCGCAACGACGGAAGCGGTGGCGTCGTGGGTCGAGCAGTTACGTGACGCGATCGTGTCGGGCGGCGGGATCGAAACGCCGCTGCGTCGGTCGGCAGAGACCGGCCCGGAGAAGCTGCGGCCGGCGTTGCGGGAACTGGCGGTGGCGCTTGACACCCACGACACCGAGGACGCCCTGCAGATGCTTGCGCACAGGGTCAGCCATCCGTTGGTCGACATGCTGGCGGTGTCGTATGCGGTTGCGGTGCGGGAGTCGACCCGTGGGCTGCCCGATCTGCTGTCAGCTTTGGCGGAGTCAGCCCGGGACGAGGTTGCGACCTACGTGGAGGTTGACACGTCCCGGAAGAAGATCAAGAGCTCAACCCGGATGATCCTGTCGATCCAGGCGCTGATCGTGGGGGGCGCAGTGCTGTTCGGCCGGGACTTTCTTGTGGCGTATGAGACCGCCGCCGGGCAGATGGTGTTGGCGGCGTGCGCTGCGCTGGTGGTGGGTTCACAGCTGTGGATCTCGCGGCTGTCGGTGGTGCGCCGGCCCCCGCGGTTCTTCGCGATCGACGAGGGCGCTGCCACGTTCGATCAGGTCAGGGTTGATCAGACCGGTCGGGTAGTGCTGCCTTCCTGAAAGGACCGACGATGTTGACGATCTATCTGCTACTTGCGGTGGTGACCGGGGCGGGGGTCACGTTGGTGGCCCGGGGGGTGTTCGCTCCGGCTCCGAAACTGTCCGACATTGCGGACGGCAGCTATCGGGCACGGTCGGCTGTCGATCCGTCCGCTGGCGGGCGGCTGCGTGCCTGGCTGCTGCAGGCGCTGCCACCCCACGTGACGTTGCCGAAGTCGCTGCATGCCGATCTGCGACTGACCCGCACCGTGGAGGAGGCCCACACGATCGCGAAGTTCACGGCGGCAGCTGCGGGGGCTGCGATCGGTATCGGCGTCATGTTTGTTGCGGGGCTGGTGGGCTGGAACCCGGCGTGGGCGGTGCCGGCGGTGCCGGTGTTGGCTGCGGGGTCGTTCTTCCTGCCGGACCTGTCGGTGCGTTCCCAGGCGGCGGAGCGCCGTCAGGAGTTCACTTCCGCGTTCGCGGCCTATCTGGACCTGACCCGGATCCTGATGGGCGCGTCGGATGGTCCTGAGTCGGCGTTGGAGAAAGCTGCGGAGAAGGGGCACGGGTGGGTGTTCGCTGAGCTGCGTCGGGCCATGAACTTGGCGAGGTCCGACCAGTCGCTGAAACATTGGGACGCGTTGGCGCAGGTTGGTCAGGAGTTCGACCTCGTGGAGTTGCGTGAGTTCGCGGATGCGATGGCGGCCACGTCGACGTCGTCGGCGCTGCCGGACACGTTGGGGGCGCGGGCAGCGGCGATGCGGACGAAGGCGTTGCGGGGCATCGAGGGGCAGGCCGACCAGAAGACCGAGCAGATGGACATCCCGTTGACGTTGCTGACCACTGCGTCGACCATCTTCATCATGTATGCGGCGCTGTCGTTGGCCAGCGCCCCCACCGCGTTCAGCTGATAAGGCTTACTGACTTTATTGGTAGGTTTCAGGGGTCAGTTCAGAGCCTTTCAGGGGCCAGTTCAGATCCTGGGTCAGATCTCTCGCCTGCGATGTCCTCTGACGGCACGGTGGCGCAGGTCCGGCGTCTAGCTCGCGCTTCGGTGCATCGCCGCCATGTCGGGTCGATGAAGGCGGCATGGTCGTCGTGGGATGCGTTCGCCGACTACCACGGACTTGACCCGCATGGCCCGAAGGACACAGACCTGGTCGCGTTCGTGCGGGCGCGGGCGCTGGCAGGGGTTGGGGTCGGGTCGCTCTCGTCGACGCTGGCGGCGGTCCGGACGTCGTTGACGGGGTCGCCGCGACTGACCGACAGGTGTGTGACGCTGCCGGCGCAGCGGCAGCTGGTGCTGCTGCACCGTGAGGGCGAGTTCGATCCGGCGGAGCCTGCAGCGCCGCTGCTGACGGTCGGGCAGGTCTTTGGGATAGTGGAGAGCGCGATCGAGACGGGCACGCCCAAGGGGCTGCGGGACGCTGCAGCGGTTGCCGTGACCTACGGAGCGGCGTTAC
>LFIK01003937.1_pt1 | contig 12042 bp, 13 predicted proteins | sample 643401 | NCBI WGS metagenome assembly LFIK01 (sample SAMN03777447, study PRJNA286221) | soda lake metagenome | biome: soda lake; feature: Kulunda steppe; material: water; isolation source: sample T5-Br brine of Lake Tanatar-5 | place: Russia: Kulunda steppe | collected 2010-07 | reverse complement strand
GTGCCATGCAGCATTTTGCTCGCCCCCCACATGCTGTGCTGCACCCCCCTCAAGTTGTCCCCCATGCGCCATGCAGCATTACCCCTCGCTTGGCCCTGTCACCACCCACGAGCCATGCCGCAGGCATATCCATCTCAGCCCGACTCCACTTGCTCCCTGCATTACAGGCGCAGCCGCCCTTGCAAGGCTTGGCCGCTGCCGCGCTCCCGTCGCTGCCTCGCCGCCCCACCACCAGCGGCCCCGTTCTGGGCTGCGGCAGTAGCAGCGGCGGCGCTGACGTGTTTGAGGACAAGGGCGGCGGCGACAGCAGCAGCAGCAGCGGCAGCAGCAGCAGCAGCAGGGCTGGGGCGCGCATCAGTCAGCGGCCTGCCACGAGCGACGGCTGCTGCCATAGCGGCATGGGGTGGCAGGGCGGGCGGGCGCCCCTTCCCCTGCCCCCCCTCCCCCTGCACGTACCGCAGCAAAGACGGCTGTCTCCATTGCTGCCGCTGCACAAGTGAGTTCGGCTGTCCCTGTTGTTGCCACTCCAGCAGCAGCAGATGATGATAATGTGCTGATGCTGCCAGCTTTGCAGCTGCCGCTGCTCCTGCTGCTGCTGTCACCTGCGAGGGCTGAATAAGTCAGATCTTGCCGTTGCAGAAAGGGGTCCCTCGTGCAGAAAAGCTGCCAAGGCATGGCTGTCGCCTAACACCCTCTAGTGGGCGGCACCAAGATGACCAAATGCACACTGCGCCGCAGGTTGGATGTCAATGCGGCAAATCAAAGCAGGGAAGGGAGTCCTTAGCTGCTCCAGATAGTGTTGGTCAGGTGATTGCAGTTCTGAGTTGCCAGCATTCCACATGCTTTTGGTGCCATCAACTCGTCGGTCAACCCAACTCTCACCTGGCGAACAAGAGGTGGTGTTGTCCAGGCAACATTTTACCATTTTACAGCAGTGACCTGCCTGAGGTCTAGCAGAATCTGAGAAGGAAGTCTGTGGCTGCCAATTTGGGAAGATTTATGCGTGTATTGGGAGGAGGACTCCTCTCCTTGGCTCTGGTCTAGGTAGTGGTGCTCCAGTCTGAGGATTGAACTTGGAGCTCTGAAAGTAGAGCAAGAAAGCCTCGCATCCATAGAAACCAAGTCTTCTGAGATACCTCTGAGACACTTGCCTAGTCGAAATGGAGTCTGTGCGAGCCAATCACTTTTGGTGACTCCAACATGCGACACGTACCGAGGAAGAGAGTTCTCTCGTGTGTGTTTGACAGACTAGCATTTCCACACTTTTTTAATCAGATTGATGATGGAAACTAATTACAAGTTTCGTACAGAATTATCCCTAAGAAACTGCTTGAAGCTTGGCCTGGACAAGTTTACAAGGGTTTTCAGAATAAGCCATCAGTCAAAAAGTGTGACTGCAAGGCTGCATGTTGAAAGTTCTGTACGTAGTATATATATTTTGTAGCACCAAATTTGCATCTACCAAAAAAAACCTACATAGGGAGAAAGGGCGCATCACTGTATTTAACATCGCAGCAATCATCTTCATCTGTGAGGTTACCCTGCTGATTGTACCTGTGAGGAGACCCGTCAAAAACGAATCAAAGATAAAACACTGATTAACAAAAAATAGCACACTGAAGGACTAAATGTAACACACTGAGGAAACCAGAATTGAGGGAGGCAATCGCCACGTTGATACATCATGTTTCATGATTCATGTATACACGATGTGTGAGGAGGGACGCAGGTCCAAAAACTCAAGCTGGCGGGCCCTGCTGTGAGAGGAGCTCAGAACTAGCACTTGCCTCAACAGGTTTAAGACAGGAGACTTACAGAGATCATACTATGATTGTAGAGGAAAAGTCACAAGGGATGAGGAGGGGGACTCGCAGTGCCCTTTTCATAACCTTCAAGATAAGCAGTAGTATAAGCTATCTCAGGATAGCACCCTGTCCTGACAAACTTAAAAGCGTACTGAAGCGATGAGTATGAAATTTGTCGGCAAGGTAGGTTGGAAGCGTTTTGAAAATCAAACTTTGATAGGTAAGATGACAGGTTTGAAACCTATCATCTTAGGCGGCTACAACCATTGAAGTGACAGTAAGGGCTGTAGGTTTAAGGTTTCCAGGGCTGTATCAGCCGAGCGAGGGCAGCTTAGCCGGTTGTAAGCCTCCAATAAGGTGCAAACCCCGAACCCACAGGTTGCGAAAGTGGATAATAAACTTTCCATTGCAGGTGTCCCGCCGCCCGCTCGAGTATCTGGAGCTAGTAGTAAGGGTTGTGCTACATCTAGTAGATGACGCCATCCACTCCCAGAGTTTATGTATGGGGCTTTGTATAGCTGCGGCGCAATCGGTTGATTTAACCCGCGCTCAGTTGAAGTGTGGTTGAAAAATTTCAGCCGCGTTTCAACCGCTTCAACCGCAGTTCAACCAAGCCAGGAAATTTCTGACAGAGTGGATGTGCTATATAGTGGGCGTGAACCAACTGGGGTTCTGGCCCCGGGCTGGTAGGCTGGTCATGGTGCTGTTGCTGAGAGCACTCCATCCGGATGAGAAGGGGATCCCCTTTGCATCCTGCCCTAAATTTTAATGCATGCCCAGGGTAGGCGTCTGATACTTTTTTCCTTTTCGAAGGCATTTCCGACTCGGACACGAGATATGCGTCTAGACGACTAGCAGTGGGTCCATTTTTCAAGGAAGCGGCGAGGAGAATGCCAAGCAGGAATGGTTCCCTCTTGCTGACATTGAGCGCTCAGACTTCAAGCGCCCCTAAGTAAGGGGTGGGTCTGTTTGTCAAGGAAGCAGCGAGGAGAATGCCAAGGGCGTACGGACCTTAGGACCAATGTGTATCACTGTGGCAATACCTCCCCTACTTGTGACTTGTGTAATGCTCATGATGTACAGGATGAGCAACACTTTCTTTTCCACTGCACCCATCCACACGTGGCCTCTCTCCGAAGGACTTATGCTTCCCTTTTTTCTTCAGCAGGCTCAATCAATGTGTCTGCTTTTCTGGGCCTGGAAAGCATTAAGCTATATTTCTTCCTTCATGCACTGCACTGATAGGTTTTTATGCAAGCAGGCTAGCAGTCGCACTTCTTGACTGAAGGCCTTTTTCCTTGTAACCTCTTGTATTATGAGCCTTAATTAAAGTTAATTTATGAAGGGGTTGTTCAATCGCCTGCATAGTTTTCTCTCCTGAAGTCCTGGCAGAAATTTCCTCTTTCCCGCTTGCTTGTGGGGGTTTGCCTGATGCTTGCAGCTGTTAACTTCTCCCCTTGTCTAGGCTAACAGGGGTATAAAGTGGTGTGTACACCAAGATTAAGTGACTGAGCTAAGCTGCCCTCGTTCAGCAGGTACAGCTGTCATAGCTGATGTTAACTAACCTAGCCTTACGTGATTGTCCACATGTTTTTTCATCGCCAGCGCACACACCTTGATACAGAGTGTTGTGATTTGCTGGGAATGTAGTGCAAATCACTTGAGTCTAGAGGCATGCGTATGACAATCAGCTGAAAACACAGCTGCGGCCGTTTTGCAATCAAGCAAAACTAAACAATTCAAAACAGCCAATAATTGTCCAACATCATGAACTAAGGTTTTGCACCACAGTCAGCAAGTTAGAGTCAATAACCATACAGTATGCACTGTGTTAAAGCAACACAGTCGTAATGTGTGTGCTGAAACATTAAATTTTTACTACCCCTAGAAATACCCTATTAGAAATACCCTACCCTAGAAAGTCAAATTAAAGCCAATCAGCCTGAAGTAGACATCACACCACTGTGCGCTCAATTCCTTCAGATCTCACTACTACTAGTAGTACTACTAGTAGCAGTTTCCTCTTCTTCTAAGAAAACTTCTAACTGCACGGCATTTCTTGTTCGCCCCAAAAGTCCCTTGAGCTGTTCCCACGCCACCTCACAAAGTTGTGGCTCAAATTTGTCCGCAATGTCTGACCCTGCTTGAAGAAGCACTCTCCATGTCACCACCAGCTTTCTTTCCTCTGCCTGCATTCGGAGAGCTGCTGCTGTGCACAGAGAAACAATGAAGCTACTCATAGCTACATCGAATACGAGATGGCTGGTGAACACTTCTAGGTATGCCAAGTGAGGAAAGCAGCTCTGCACAGCAGATTGAAGGTCCATAATTGTACTTACGCCATCCACATCAATTATCAAGCCTGCAAGCAAGGGAGGCAGGCCGTGCTTGTGTCAGTTCTGCATCAAAGATCACAACCTCTCGGCACGGCCCAACAAACAAACCAGTCTGACAACCTGTCTGCTGGTCAACTATGATCAAGTAACACAAGTTATGTAACACGACATGTAACCGTCAAAGCTGGTGCAATTTCTCGCAAAGGAAGCGGCCTGGTAGTTTTGTGCTAGTCTTGCTTGGGAACAAGTCGTGGCAAAGGAAGTGTGTGTGTGTTTGCCATGAGTGGTGCCTGCTTGTGGGCTAAGCGGAGCTCAAACAGGATGGTGTGAGGCGTGGTGAGAGGAGCAATGAAGAACAGTGGTCGCACAAAAGGAAAGCAGAGGCAATCCCCTACACACAATCTCAATGAGGTTCTAGCAGCTGATTTTGGGTGCATGTCGCTGCTTAAACAGGCTCACCTCTTAAGTTTGGGAAGGACGAGGCAAGGAGGAAGAAGTCAGGGTTAGGCAGTATAATGTCAACACTTGTAACCGCCTGTCCTAAGAGCGGTATGAGCAAGCAGAGATCAACCAGTCTCTCCCAAAGAACATTGTCCTTAAGCAGGATGCGTTCAGAAACTGTCACATCAAGGCCAGGCCGAACTACAAGAGATGTAGCCACTTCTGCTCGCATTTCTTGGGTCGCATCATTGAAGCCTTCAATTGGCATCTTTCTAAATATGATAGACTGCAGTGTGGAGCTCCCACATGCAGTAGAGACAGCAACAGACCGAGACAGACCGACCAAGTCCAGCCATTTTCCGCCAAACAGCTCACATGACTCCAAAGAGGGTGGAAATTTGACGCACTGGTCAGCATCAGCCCAACAAGGCACTCCCAGCCGACACAGTCGAGGCAAATCTGCCAGGATCTCCCACAAGTTTGACGTAGATCCTATCATCTGGAACTCTTCCAAAGATGTCAAGGCCATTAGAGGGCGGAAGTCAGTAACATGACCAGGCACATCATGGATGTTTAAGTGGAGACACTGTATGTGGTCAAACTTGCTTAACATTGGGAGAATGGTAGAAGGAAAGCCTGGAAAAGTTATAACTGTAAGCTCACAAAGCTGCTTCCCTCTATGTCCCAAAGCCCGGAAAAGAGACAGAGGGTGAAATTTAAAATCCCAGTAGCCAGGTTCACTGAAGACCTGCACTTCCATCCTCTTCAGATTGTTCAAGTGTAGCAGAACCGCTGAAAGCGCCACCAAGTCGGTCTCTCTGGTCAAGTTCACCTGGATCTGCAAAACAGGGGAGCTTGACAGGATGAGAGTGGGGAGCTTGACAGGATAAGCATAGGGAGCTTGACAGGATGAGCATATGGCTGGCTCAAGTAGACCTTGGAGGCTCATTTCCCTTTCAGGTAGGATAATTACTTCAACAACTAGGGATGGGCAAAGAGGGCAGTCTGGTCTAACAAAAAGCCTTGGCAAGACTAGTCAAAGATTGGTGGAGTCGTGATTTAATGTGGCTTCTCAAAGCTGGCAATCCCTATCGTCCAGACCGAGCTTGAGTCTCGAGAGGCCCGGGAGACAACCGTTTCGTTAAGCCTTCACTGAAAGTGAAAAGCTAAAATGACAAAATGCTATGCAATATCATTGGCTCACCCTGAGTTCTGGCTAAGATGAACAAAATGTTAAAATGCTATGCAATATCATTGGCTCACCCTGAGGTCTAGCTCCTCTAAGTCTGCGACAGCGTCCTGAATGTGCTTTTGCCAAAATACACCTACACACTGCAGACCATGCACGACCAGCTTCTTGGGACGCACACCTGCATACATTCGGTAGCAAAAAGACAATGGTGACAATGGTGTCAACCGTGAAAACCAGCCCTGCAACATCATGGAAAGCTTGTTTCAAATAGAGTTGTTGGCTGCCATGATAATCCTACTATGCAACACAGCCATCTCTTGAGGCTACGTCAAACAAGGGGTCAACTCGCACATGCCCTTCTAAGCAATTCTGTGCTTGCTCAACTCCTTTGATGGCAAGATTTACCGCTGAAACCTATCAAAATGACTCCCAGGAGACCTTGTAAGACTCAGAAGATACAGCCTGCTTGCAATAAACATTGATTGGATAGGGTACCAGGTACCTAGACTCAAAAAAGACAGTATGCAAACCCAATGCTCACCTGGGGGCGAGTGCTGCTCAGGAGAGTCAAATTGGGGCTTGAGAAAGTCAGATACGTTATCTGGAAGGCTTAAAGTCTCAATGCATTTCAAACAGGCCTGCAATACCCCGTCAAAAAAAAGAGCAGTGAGTCAGGGGTAAGCAGCGCGCATGCGTGGGAGGTCCACTGCAAGCCTAGCAACTCATGCTATTGGATCAGCTTAATAATTCATTGACCATAGATGAACATTTATAAAAAAAAGCATGCTTCGAAAAGGGGGTTGCCACTAAGGCAAGGGTCACACTGGACCAATTCACCCCCCTGATATTCTACTTTTCGAAAATTGTCCAGGTATCTGTTTTCAAGCGTAAGGCTTGCATTGCAATAAAAGAAGCTCATTGTTTTTTCCTTTGGCCAAATGCGCTCAATTTGCTATGGACTTTTGACTGCAGAAACACTGGGAAAATACGGAAAGCTGAATTGGTAAATGGTCACACTGGGAAGATAATGTCAATTCAGGGTGGCCAAATGCAACAAGCTGTAAAAATTCAGAATTTGTGTAGCAGTTCTTGAAACTCAAGTGCCTGCACACCATCAGGTGGCAATTATTCCAGGCAATGCTGGTGCTGATTCTCCCTGAATCTCAGTAACTTGCATTCTTCTGGATGGCGATGGATCACCCCCAGCTCCCTTCATCTGCATGGGTCTCAAGGCAGCCATAAAGCTAAGTCCTTTGGCACAAGGCTATTTAACATAGATTTCTAGATTGAGGTTCAGGTTGCAGGCCTGGCAGGCTTGAGCTAGACTGCCTTCGTTCAACGGATACAACTATGTAGGGATCGGCGTTGGCCTATAGCGCTATATAGGGCTATATAGCGCTATAGTTTTTCAAAATAGAACATGCCAAAATGGTGCCCTGCCAATTTGCTCATTTCAGGCGCCCCTCGAGCGACTGGTTGGACTGAATCGATTCTTTGAATCAGATTAAAATATTGTCTTGTATGGGGGAAAACCTTCGTCTGGCGGGTTGCCCCAGACGGTTCCTATGTGTGCCAACTTGAGCATGTCTGCTGCTGTGGTGAACTGTCTGCAGCTGCTGGGCAAGCAGCGCACAAAGCCTTGACCGGATACAGTAGCTGGAGCTCAAGGCTAAGAAATGGGTGCATACAGCGCCAGGAGCAGCAAAGTGCAGCTTGTGCAAGGCATTATGAGTGGCGCAACTTCGCTGGCACGCACCCACCTTCCTCCCTCTGCCCCGCCCTCCCTTGGCCAGGGGGGGAGAAGATGGGAGGAGTGTAGGCAGGGGGGTGAGCGCATGCTGCGACTCGCGCATGCACTGTGCGCACTTGCATGGGTGCGCACACCCATCACGTGCCAGCCACGCAGCGTTGCTGCAGCGCTGGCGACCCAAAAGGAGCAAGCAGTATGCGATGTCATTGCATATCAAGGGTCCCAAGCACTGATACAGCATCAAGCAGGGCTGGTGTTGTTGGGGGGGTGGGAGCGTCACAAGAGCCTCTGTCTTGCAAGCTTGCATCGATTTTGGCCTTGACCTTCGCGCTGCACAAACTCACCTGCACGCGCCCCTTTGCTGCGATGGTATGATTGCAACATTTACTTAATCATCGATGCACAATAGCAAACACAAGACACAAGCTACACTGGCATGCCTGCACACGAGGACACATGCACATATGCGCACCCGCAGTACTTCCGCATGCCTTCACACGCTGGTGCAGCTGTGCTATGGGCACAAGCACAGGGCCCAAACAAGCTGTGGCACATGTAATCATGCCAGCAATGAGTGTGGGTAACCCATCCAAGTAGATAGCTGCCAAAATGGGGGTGCAGGGGTGCAGAGAGGATGGTGTACTTGCGGCACCTGGCTCTTACTGGTAGCCTAGGTGCACCAAATATAGCGCTATATAGGAGCCTACGACGCCATAACACGTGCCTAAATGACTATTTTCCTTAATTTGCAATAGGGGTGCATAATCCATCCGACATTCAAGTTTGATGACGAAATTCGGGCTGGCGGGGGGAGATCCAGCGTATATAGCGCCTGAAATATAACGCAATATAGCGCTATATCGCTATATAGCGCTATATTTATTTCCATATAGCGCTATACGCCGACCCCTACAACTATGTAATGTTACTTATGGGAGAGGTGCCGGTGCCGCTGCTGCTGCTGCTGCTTTGGCTGCGCATGCTCCACAGCGTGGGGGGTGGTGCCACGTTTGCACTTCCCAAGCTGGGGCTGCATGCTTTGGGTGCTGCGCTTCTTTGGACTTGCCTGTGGGCTGAGCTGCTGAGTGTGTGTGTGATCCTGCTGCAAGGGGGAGGGAGCCATTGCCCTCCTCATGCATGAAATCCTCATCATCATCATCTTCAAGACCTCCTCTTTGCCTGCCCCTGTCCTTCTTTGGGGACCAGTCTTGCGTGGACACATTCATTGAAGGATCAAGAACCCTCCTCCTCTCAGGCACACCACTGGCTGACTCCAGCTGAGGCTGCACGAGCCGGTCTGCCCCTGAGGAACACTTGTGTGACCTGCCCGTTGAACAATTTAATGATATCAAGCTTTAATGCTAACGTTTAAAAAGTAGTGAAAGTTCACCCAGGATACTGACACTAGAAAGATCCCCAGAATAATTTCTATGATCTGCACCTTCTGCTGAGGCCTCCGGACCCTCCCGGCGCAGGTTTGGAATTTCAAGGGGGAGCTGATTTGGACCCCCCCCATATCACCCCCTTGAATTGAGCAATTTTGGGGAGCTTGAATTGAGAGCGGTCACACTGGCGAATTCAATTAATCCTGAATTGCGGGGTTGAATTGCAGGGTGAATTGGCCCAGTGTGACTGGGGCCTAAGCCATTTTTGGGGGTAACTTGACATTATAAGGCCCCATTTCTGGAGCCCAAAGGCCGCATCATTTCATTTCCTTCCAGAGATAGTTGTTCCTTGCTTATTTGACTGGCAAAATGACCAGGCTCAAGGACTAGAGGGTCAAACACTTTTGCTGGAGCTGAACACCTATAGCAAACAAGCAAAGGCACAGAGTGTCCCAAGAGGTGACCACATTACACGCATCGTGCATCATCGGGGACTCTTGTACACAATTAAGTAGCTTTGGAGGAAGGATATGGGTGAAAGGGTCCAGGCGTCCACCAGGGCTGATGGAAAACCAAATGCCAAAAGGACAGCGCCAAAAAAGGAAAGATGACGTGATTTGATGCTCAGAATGATCTAGCATGCTGGGACCAGGTTTTCTGCCAAACTTCATCGCACAACAGATGACTTTTGCAATGATTTTTCAGGATGTCAGTTTTTTGCCCAGCATCTTAAGAGTGAGCTTGGCACTCACTTATTATCCCGCCCAAACGTGCAACAAATTTCAGACACTGTATGCTTTGCCTGGCGCCAGCTGCAGGCCATGAAACGTTTCCAGGGAAATCACACAGCACACAACTCAATAAGCTTGCTAACACAGTCAAAGAGCCATAAGCGTACACTCTCACCTTGCGTGCTGCTTTGCAAGAGGAAGCAAAAGCAGTTCTGGACTCCCGGTCCAGCTTCTTAGATACCAAGCCTACCTGTGTGGTAAAGTGCAAGAAGTGGGTTTGAGTGATTATCAGTTTACTCTTGCAATCAGTCGCCTGAGCTAAGCACAAGCAGTGGGAAGCATGATCATGGCTTGCACAGGTTGATAACATCAACTTTCTGAAGTGTTCCATAGCAAGTACTGGCACTAGTGCAGGAAAGGCACCACTACATAATCACGCGCCAGACTGTGTGAACAAGGACGCAAGTTAATCACGAGTCACGACGTACGACTATGAATGCGCAGGCAATGCACGATTGCTTCAAGCCGGTATCCGTACTAGAGTTTGAGAGAGGGCTTGGTGTCAGGTGAAAAGGACCAACATGGGCACATGTACCGGGCTCATGGATTACATGGCGTTCGTGTGCACAGAAACACATTTTGCCAGTTCTTTGTTATACTGCAGGCGTCGCAGAGTGCTCAGTGCTGCACTTGTGAGACCTTGTATCATGCTTACACTGCATGCATACTGCAAAGCAAGGCAAGGATGAGATTCTGAAACGCACCAGCTCCTCCGCGAGCGCACAGCCACGAGCGGGTCCAGGGAACTTTTGGTCGTGCGACCATGTGTGACCCATGCTGCTGTGGTGCTAGGTGCAGTTTAACCGTATAATGATACGGCCAGGCTTTCTAACGCTAAATTGATCATGCAATGTCCTGATGCAGAGCAGTCCAAAAAAAATGATCACCCGCCCTTCGAAAGAGTTTAACCTTTACACCCATCAGTCATTCAATTTTTACCTCATTAAATTTGATTGGTTCGGACAGTTTGGCAAGCTGCTCAGCATACGCGCACGCATTGGGCAAGGCCGCCAGGCTCCTCTGCTCGTGACCTGGCCATCCCTGTTGGAGGTGCCTGACGCAGACAAACTGCATGCCGTGATGTGATCACATTACGAGGATGAACAAAAGGACCTAGTTTTGATCTCAACTGAGCTGAGCGCCTATGCTCTAAGGAAGGGACTGATTGTGAACGCTTCAAAATCAGAGGTGGTGCACTTTAACTCTCGACGCACAAGTGTGCCGGTATTCACGCTAGGAGGGTTTCAGCTTGCCAACAAAGATTCTTTTAAATACCTGGGCATGATCTTCAGCAAGACGCACAACATGGCTGATGCAGCTGAGCATATGCTTACGCTTTTCATGGCTGGTTGTCGTAGAATCAGGCAGTTTGCATTGGAGCACCGGTTAACAGATAGACCACACAGCATGCTTTGGTTGGCTAAAGGATACGCACTTCCAGCAAGCATGTATGCAAGTCAAATATGGGGCACTAGGTACATAAAGCAAGGAGCTGAGATGGACTGCCCTCTGCAAGCAGTTCACATGTGCTTGCCTTAAGGTATCTTAGGTGTAAAGCGCACCACTCCCAACTGGTCTGTGTTACGAGAGTGTGGCCAAGAGCCCTTGCATGCAATTCTATTGGTTCCGAGCTGTGAGATTTCATAATGCTCTGCTATGCAGTAATAGTAGCACTCTTGCCAAAGTCCTCAAAGCTGATATTGCGATGAGCACTATCAACAAGAAGTGCTGGAGTGCTGAGTTCTTGGATGCTTTTCATCATGCTTTACATTACATCACTCAGGTGATTTCCAACATCGCGTGAGAACATTTCAAACGATCCGACAGTCAGAATTTGTCATTGATGTAAGAAAGAGGTTGAGGTGTATCTGGAACCAGGCAAACCAGCAAGGCAATGAAGATCAGACGGACAAGGCTGCAAAATATCATAATTGGGTTGCTTTGCCTCTTAGGTCGGTGGCTGTTGATGGACCACCTTTTTCTTTACCTATGTATCTGCATATGGATTTGGGCAAGCAAACACAGCGCAACGTGGCACGTTTCAGGTTACATTCCCATGCGCTGCGTGTGGAGACAAGAAGCTGGGAACATCATAATGGTGCCTGTAATAAGTGTGGTTTGCAGGCAATTCAAGACGAAAAACACACTCTTTTCCTGTATCCTTGCATGCAAATGTGTTCGTTGAGGCTTCAATTTGCAGACTTGTTTCACAATTTACCACTGGCACACAAAATTACCGTACTGCTCCTAGGGTTACCGCGAATAAATAAATAATTATTGGGGGTCCTCGCTATCTGTAATCCGTTTAGAAATTACTTTTATCAAGACCTCGCGTTATATCC
>LFIK01003935.1_pt1 | contig 12043 bp, 11 predicted proteins | sample 643401 | NCBI WGS metagenome assembly LFIK01 (sample SAMN03777447, study PRJNA286221) | soda lake metagenome | biome: soda lake; feature: Kulunda steppe; material: water; isolation source: sample T5-Br brine of Lake Tanatar-5 | place: Russia: Kulunda steppe | collected 2010-07 | reverse complement strand
AGGGGGCGCTGGTCGTCAGTTTCGGTACCGACCGGGACGTCATGATTCGCCTGCCGGCAGATCTCAACGCCGACGGCAGTGCCGTGCTGCAGGTGCTGCGCAACGCAACGGGCGACAGTGTCGAGCTCCTGCGCACTGAGTTTGTCGGTCCGCAGGTCGGGGACGAACTGCGTGAGCAGGGGGGGCTTGCCATGCTGCTGGCGCTGGGCCTCGTCATGCTCTACATCGGCTTTCGCTTTCAGCTCAAGTTCGCCCTTGCGGCGGTCGCCGCACTTGTACACGACGTGATCCTTACGCTGGGTTTCTTTTCGGTGATGCGCCTGAACTTTGACCTTACGGTGCTCGCTGCCCTGCTGGCGGTCATCGGGTATTCGCTCAATGACACCATTGTCGTGGCCGATCGCATCCGGGAAAACTTTCGCAAGCTCCGGCGCACTGAGCCCGTGGATGTGATCAATGTGTCACTGACAGAGACGCTCGGTCGCACCCTGGTGACCTCATTGACCACATTGCTGGTGCTTGCGGCGCTGGCGATTTTCGGTGGTGAGATGATCAACGCCTTCGCGGTGGCGCTGCTCGTGGGCGTGACGGTCGGAACCTACTCGTCGATCTACGTGTCTGCCACATCGCTGCTTGCCCTGAGGGTCAGCAAGGAAGATCTCATGATACCCGTCAAGGAAGGTGCAGAGCAGGACGACGTTACGCCGTAAGCTGATTTGCAGGATGCGCCGGTGAACCGGGCCCTACGTGCGGCCCAGTCCGCCGAGCAAGGGTCGCGTCACCTGCAGCACGGCCTTGAAGCACTTGGGGCTGCCCGCGACGATGCTGCCCGAATCCAGAAAGCGCTCCGAGCCGTCGATATCTGCTACCAGGCCGCCGGCCTCGCGTATCAGTAGTGCGCCTGCCGCCATGTCCCAGCGCGACAGGCCGATTTCCCAGAATGCGTCCAGCCGACCGGCGGCAACGTAGGCAAGATCCAGAGAGGCGGCTCCGGCGCGGCGTATGCCCGCACACTGCCCCGCCAGCCTGACCAGGCTTTTGCCGTAGGGCTCGAGATGCTGGTCACTGCCGCCGCGGAAGGGAATTCCCGTTCCCAGGAGCGCTCCGTCCAGACCATCAAGCCTGCTCACACGCATGCGGCGGCCATTGCACTGGGCACCGCGCCCGCGCGATGCCGTGAACTCCTCGCGACGCACCGGGTCCACGATCACCGCGTGCTCAAGCTTGCCGCGGTACAGGCAGGCGATGGAGACAGCGTAATGCGGAATGCCGCGAAGAAAGTTCGTGGTGCCGTCGAGGGGATCAATTACCCACAGGTACTCCGCGTCCTCGGGGCCGCTCCGGCCCGACTCCTCGCCGAGAAAGGCGTGCTGGGGATAGGCCCGGCGCAGCTGCTCGATGATGTCTCTCTCGGCGGCTTCATCCACCTCGGAGACGAAGTCATTGGCGCTTTTGGTCTTCACGTGTAGCCGCTCAAGGTCATCGGAGGCCCGGACAATCTGTTCTCCTGCCCGGCGCGCGGCGCGCAGAGCCATGTTGGTCATCGGTTCCATAGTGTTTCCAGAGTGCCTTCGGATGTCGCGCGCGTTCCAGCCGGTTTGCGCGGCCGACATTGTACCAGACCATGCTGCCCGGTAGGCCCTGCGGCTCTGCTAAACTTCAGCCCCTTTTCCGGCAGGCGACCAGACCATGCACAGTGACAGGATAGAAATCGTCCTCGTGAACACAAGCCATCCGGGCAACATAGGCGGCGTTGCCAGGGCCATGAAGAACATGGGTCTCCAGCGCCTGTGCCTGGTTGCACCGAAGCAGTTTCCCGCCCCGGAGGCCGATTGGCGTGCGGCCTCGGCGGTGGATCTGCTGCAGCGGGCGCGGGTTGTCGACACGCTGGACGAGGCGGTGGCCGAAAGCCAGTTCGTCGTGGGAACCAGTGCGCGCGATCGGCGCATACCCTGGCCGGTGCTCGACCCGCGTCGCTGTGCGCAGCACGTGGGCGAGCACACGCAGGCTGGTGAACAGGTGTCCATTCTGTTCGGTCGCGAGGACCGTGGGCTGACCAACGATGAGCTCAAGCGCTGCAATCTTCACCTGCACATCCCGAGCGCGCCGGAGTATGGTTCCCTGAATCTGGCCATGGCAGTGCAGATTGTCTGCTACGAGCTGCGCATGCTGGTGGTCGGTGACTCGCTGCCTGCTGCGCCCGATGCCCATTGGGACACGCCCTTCGCCACGGCGGAGAACATGGAGCGGTTCTACGCGCACCTGGAGGAAACCCTCGAGCAGATCGGCTTTCTCAATCCCGCTGCGCCCCGGCAGTTGATGTCGCGCTTGCGGCGTCTTTACAGTCGGGTCAGACTGGACGAGATGGAGCTCAATATACTGCGCGGTATCCTGACCTCGACCCAGCAGAATGCGGATGGCGGCGCTGCGCGGTCTGCACTGTCTGATGATGCAAAGACTGAGGAGAGCTGATGCGTAAACCGGTATACCTCGATTATCTCTCGACAACCCCTGTGGATCCGCGGGTGGTCGAGGCGATGCAGGGCTGTCTTGGCGCGGACGGTGTGTTCGGCAATCCCGCATCCCGCTCGCATCGCTATGGCTGGGAAGCCGAGATGACGGTGGAGAACGCACGGCGCGATGTTGCCGATCTGATCGGCGCCGATCCGCGCGAGATCGTCTGGACATCCGGTGCCACTGAGTCCGATAACCTCGCCATCAAGGGAATTGCGCTGGGGCACGACGAGCCGGGGCATATCGTGACGTCGGCGATCGAGCACAAGGCGGTTCTCGACACCTGCGCCTACCTCGAAACCCGCGGCTGGCAGGTGTCCTACCTGAAGCCGGATGCCTCAGGCTGCATCACGGCCGCGGCGCTTTCTGAAGCGCTGCGCCCGGATACGCGGCTTGTCAGCATCATGCACGCGAACAACGAAATCGGCACGGTGAACGATATCGCGGCCATCGGCGAGCTCACGCGCGAAGCCGGTGTGCCCCTGCACGTCGACGCGGCGCAGAGCGTGGGTAAGGTGCCGGTGGATGTGAGCACACTCAAGGTGGACCTGCTGTCGCTCTCCGCGCACAAGATGTATGGCCCCAAGGGCGTCGGTGCCCTGTATGTCCGCCGGCAGGCGCGGCTTCACATGCAGGCCCAGATGCACGGGGGCGGGCATGAGCGTGGCCTGCGGGCCGGGACGCTGGCAACGCACCAGCTGGCGGGCCTGGGCGCCGCCGCACGGCTTGCGCGCGAGGAGATGCCGGCGGAGGCGCTGCGCCTGCAGCACCAGCGTGATCGCCTGTGGCGCGCGCTCGAGACATTGGACGACGTCCAGCTCAATGGTGCAGGCGCAGTGCGTCTGCCCGGTGCTCTCAACGTCAGCTTCGGTGGCGTTGAGGGCGAGGCGCTCCTGCTCTCGCTGAACGATCTCGCCCTGTCCACCGGATCTGCCTGCACCTCGGCCAGTCTCGAGCCCTCCTATGTCCTGCGGGCGCTCGGCCTCAGCGATGCCCGCGCGCACAGCTCCCTGCGCCTCAGCCTCGGGCGTTTTACCACCGACGAGGAAGTCGAGCATGCAGCGGGACGAATCGTCGACTGCGTGCAGCGGTTGCGGGGCGAATTATCTGCTGCGGCCAGCTGAAGCCGTCGAAAGCGGATGAAACCCTGCTGTGCTGCGCGTATAATCCGGCATCCGATGACGGGGCATCATCCAGCGCTCCGGTCACGTTCAGTCATTCAACGTAACATGTGGAGAGAACACTATGGCGGTGCAGCGCACGCTTTCTATTGTAAAACCCGACGCGGTAGGCAAAAACGTGATCGGCAAGATCTATTCCCGCTTCGAGGATAATGGCCTGCGCGTTGTCGCCGCAAAGATGCTGCATCTCAGCGAGTCAGTGGCGGGAGGCTTTTACGCCGAGCACCGCGAGCGTCCCTTCTTTGCCGACCTCGTCACCTTCATGACCTCCGGTCCGGTCATGGTGCAGGTGCTGGAGGGAGATGATGCCATCGCCCGTAACCGTGAGTTGATGGGCGCGACCAACCCGAAAGATGCAGAAGCGGGTACCATTCGCGCGGATTTCGCGTCATCCATCGATGCCAACGCGGTGCACGGCTCCGATTCCGAAGCCTCCGCCGAGCGCGAGATTGCCTATTTCTTTGCCGCCAGCGAGGTCTTTGACCGCGCCTGAGGGCGTTGGTCGTTGCCGCATGAACAGCCTTATTGCCAGCGCTGGTGGTTGTGCAAGCGAGCGGGTCAACCTGCTCGGCATGCCGCGTGCGCAGCTCGCGGCCTGGTTTGAGTCGATTGGCGAGAAGCCCTTTCGGGCGCAGCAGGTGCTCAAGTGGATGCACCACGAAGGCGAGCGGGATTTTCAGCGCATGAGCAATCTCTCCCGCGCCCTGCGTGAGCGGCTCGAGGCGATCGCCGAGGTGCGTCCTCCGTTGGTCGAGAGCCAGCACGATTCCGCCGATGGAACGCGCAAGTGGCTGGTGCGCGTCGATGGCGGTGGCCTGGTTGAGACAGTGCTGATCCCGGACGGTGTCCGCGCCACGCTCTGCGTGTCCTCTCAGGTGGGTTGCAGCCTGGACTGCAGCTTCTGCTCCACCGGCAAACAGGGCTTCATGCGCGATCTAACTGCCGCAGAGATCATCGGCCAGGTCTGGCTCGCCATCGATTCCTACGGCGCATTCCAGTCAGGCAAGGGTCGCGTCGTGACCAACGTGGTCATGATGGGCATGGGCGAGCCACTGCTGAATTTCGATAACGTCGTGGCTGCTATGGACCTCATGATGGAGGACCTGGCCTACGGTATCTCCAAGCGTCGCGTCACCCTGAGCACCTCCGGCGTCGTGCCGGCCCTGGACAGGCTGGCCGGGGTCAGTGAGGCGAGCCTTGCGGTCTCCCTGCACGCACCGAACGATGCACTGCGGAATCAGCTGGTGCCGATCAACCGGCGGTACCCGATCGCCATGCTGCTCGACAGTGCGCGGCGCTATATCGATGCGCAAAAAGACCGCAAGCGCGTTGTGACAATCGAGTACACGCTCATGGCGGGCATCAACGATCAGCGGGAGCATGCCGTGGAGCTGGCCCAGCTGCTGCAGGACTTCCCCTGCAAGATCAACCTCATCCCATTCAATCCCTTTCCTGACTCCGGCTATGAGCGGCCCAGCGGCAATGCCGTCAGTCGCTTCTGGCAGGTGCTTGTCGACGCCGGTTACGTGGTGACCGTGCGCACAACCCGGGGTGACGATATTGCCGCCGCCTGCGGGCAGCTGGTGGGTGAGGTGGTCGACAGAACGCGGCGCAGTGAGCGCCACCGACGCCAGGCTGCTTTTGCCGAGCAGGTGGATGGTCATGCCTAGACCCGTTCCGGCGGCCCATGGTCCGCTTGCTCGCGTGGCGGCGTGTGCCTTTGTCCTGTGCGCGCTCAGTGCCTGCGTGACCTCACGAGACACCGTGTTTACCGAGCCCGCATCGCCGGATGAGGTGCTCAGTCAGCGCGTTGAGCTGGCGCGCAAGTACATTGGCGATGGCAACTGGGAAGCCGCAAAGCGCAACCTGAAGGTTGCCGCAAACATCAATGATCGCAAGCCGGAAGTACACGAGGCTTTCGCGCTGGTCTACCAGAGCACCGGCGAGACAGAAATGGCGGAGGCGAGCTACGAACGCGCCATTGCCCTCGACAGGAAGTTTTCCCGCGCCCGCAATAACTACGCAGTATTCCTCTTTTCGCAGCAGCGCTTCAGCGAAGCGGAGAAGCAGCTGCAGCTTGTGGTCAGCGATACGCTTTACGAGGCCCGTCCCCAGGCCTTTATCAACCTGGGCCTCGCCCGATTGGCCCAGGAGAACGACGAGGGTGCGGCGGAGGCCTTTACCCGCGCCCTGAGCATGCAGGAAAGAAACAGCATACCCCTGCTGGAGATGGCAAGCATCCGCTACCGGGCGGGCGAGTACCGCGCGGCCAACCAGTATTACGAGCGCTACCGTTCCTCTGTGCGACAGCAGTCCGCGCGCGGGCTATGGCTGGGTATCCGCCTGGCGCAGGCAACCGGGAATCTCGATGCGGAGGGGAGCTATGCACTGGCCCTGCGCAATCTCTATCCGGACTCGCCGGAGTACGCGGCTTTCCGGCGACAGGACGACAGATCGTGAGCACCTGTAAAAAGATACTACCGGCATGAGCGCCGTGCGTGCCATTCGCGGGATGAGTGACATTCTGCCCAGCGAGTCGCCGGACTGGCGCTACGTGGAAGCCACCGTGGCGCGGATCCTCGAGGGCTTTGGCTACGAACAGATACGCCTCCCGCTTGTGGAGTACACGGATCTTTTCAGCCGCTCGATAGGCGAAGTGACGGACATCGTCGAGAAGGAGATGTATACCTTCGACGATCGCAACGGAGAGAGCCTGACGCTGCGTCCCGAGGGCACGGCAGGCTGTGTGCGGGCGGCCATCCAGCACAACCTGCTCAGCACACCCCATCGCCTGTGGTACTCCGGTCCGATGTTCCGCTACGAGCGCCCACAGAAAGGGCGTCAACGCCAGTTTCACCAGATGGGTGCCGAGGTCTTCGGTATCGCCACACCGGATATCGATGCGGAGTTGATCGTCCTGCTGGCGCGTGTCTGGCAGGCCCTTGGCATTTCCTCTGCCGTGACGCTGGAGATCAACTCCATCGGCAGCAACAGCTGTCGCGCACGCTATCGGGAAGCGCTGGTTGCCTACCTCCAGGCGCGTGAGGAAAACCTGGACGAGGACAGCCGGCGTCGACTCCAGAGCAACCCACTGCGTATACTTGACAGCAAGAATCCCCAGACACAGGCCCTGCTTGAGCAAGCGCCAGCGCTGCAGGATTTCCTCGATGATGAATCACGCGGGGATTTTGCGCGTCTGTGTGCGCTGCTGAATGCGGTGGGACTCCCCTGGCGACACAACCCGCGGCTCGTGCGCGGACTCGATTACTACAACAAGACCGTGTTCGAGTGGGTCACTGATCGCCTGGGAGCCCAGGGCACGGTATGCGCCGGCGGTCGCTACGATGGCCTGGTGGAGCAGCTCGGTGGTCGTCCGACGCCGGGCGTCGGCTTTGCCATGGGTCTTGAGCGGCTCGTGCTGCTGTTGCGGGAGCTTGAACTGTGTCCGGCGCCGGCCGCTGCCGACGTCTACGTTGTGACGGTTGGCGATGCAGCGCAGGAAACGGCATTTCGCTGTGTCCAGGCGCTGCGCGACCGCTTTGCCGGGGCGCGGATAGAGCAGCACGCCGGCGGCGGCAGCTTTCGGAGTCAGATGAAAAAGGCTGACCGCAGTGGTGCGCGCCTGGCGCTTATCTGGGGTGAGGACGAGGTCGCGGCAGGCTCCGTGACCCTCAAGCCTTTACGCGGTGACGGCGAGCAGCAAACGCTGCCGCTTTCCCAACTCGACAGCGCGCTCGGGCAGGTCCTTGCGCGTGCAACTGATCAGGAATAGAGATAGTGGAATCCTACAGAACCGAAGAAGAGCAGGTCGAGGCCATCAAGCGCTGGTGGAGCGAGAACGGCCGTATGATCATTATTGCGGTGGCGGTTGCCCTCAGCCTTGGGTTTGGCTGGCAGGCCTGGCAATCCAACCGCCAGGAGCAGTCCCTCGCTGCGTCATCGCTCTACCAGAGTATGCTTCAGGCCATGGATTCGGAGGACGCGGCCGCTGCCCGCGAGGCCACCGACCGGGCGGAGCAGCTGAAGTCGGAATTCGGCAGCTCGGTCTACGCGCGTTTTGCTGCCCTGCATCTGGCCCGTCTGGCGGTTGAAGACGGCGACCTGGCTCGCGCGGAGGCGGAACTGCGCTGGGCCGTTTCCAAGGCCGACAAGTCGAGTGACCTGCACCAGGTCGCGCAACTCAGACTCGCGCGGGTTACCGCCGCACGCGGAGATACTGATGCGGCTCTGGCTCTGCTCGAGCGCGGCAGTGGCACAGCCTACGCGGGTGCCTATGCGCTTGCGCGCGGCGACATACTGATGGCTGCCGATCGTCGCGAAGAGGCTAATGAAGCCTATCTACAGGCACGGGGAAGTCTGGACGTGGGGCAGTCGCCACCGCTACTGTCGCAGAAGCTGCAGCATCTCAATCCTGTCTCGCCACGCACGTCTGAGCAATAGGTAATGCCTATTTTCTCACGCCTTCTCGCGGTCACTCTGCTCTGCCTGTCGCTGGCTGCCTGCAGTACCGTCAAGGGCTGGTTCAGCATGAGCAAGGACGATGACCCGCGCCGCCCCGCGGACCTGGTCGACTTCGAGCCCAGTGCGACAATCAAGCGACTCTGGTCGGTCAAGGTGGGAAACGGGCAGGGCAAGGGAATGTTCCGGCTGCGACCGGTGGTCAGCGGCGATCTGGTCTATATCGCATCCAACGATGGACGGGTCGCTGCCGTCGAGCGCGACAGTGGCAAGAAGCGCTGGGAGAAGCGTCTTGAAAGGTCTCTCTCCGGCGGCGTCGGACACTACGGTGACTCACTCTTCCTGGGTACCTCCGATGGCGAGGTGCTGCGTGTTTCGGCCGAGGACGGTGAGGTTGTCTGGTCCATTCCTGTCAGCGGCGAGGTTCTGGCTCCGCCGCAGAGCGATGGCAGGGTGGTGATCGTACAGACCTACGACGGCAAGGTGCACTCGTATGACTACGACACCGCCAAGCGGCGCTGGAGCTACGACAGCAATGTGCCGGTGCTCACCCTGCGTGGCACGAGCACGCCGATCCTCAGGGATGGACGGGTATTTGCCGGCTTTGCCAGCGGGCGCGTGGTCGCCTTCGATGCCAGAAGTGGTGTCGTTGAGTGGGAGACGCGCGTAGCGATACCGCAGGGCCGTTCCGAGATCGAGCGAATCGTGGATATCGACGGCACGATGGTCCTGACTGGTGGCGAGCTCTACGCCGCCACCTACCAGGGTCGGATCGCGGCGATAGAAGTGCGCGGCGGCAATCGCGTCTGGCAGCAGGATGTTTCCTCCTATTCCGGGGTCTCCGTCGGCTTTGGTAACGTCTACGTAGCCCATGACAACGGCAGCGTAATGGCCTTCCTTCGCGACGGGCGTGGCCTGCGCTGGGAGCAGGATGCGCTTGCCTATCGTGAGCTCTCGCGGCCGACAACCGTCAGCAGTTATGTGGCGGTGGTCGATCTGGAGGGCTACCTGCATTTGCTGTCCCAGGTTGATGGCAGCCTGGCGGCGCGGGAGCGCGTCGACAAGGAGGGTGCGCGGGCCGATATGGCACGGGAGGGCCGTGTTCTCTATGTCTACAGCAACAGCGGGAGACTCATCGCCTACGAAATTTCCTCCAGGGAGCGGTAGTCCATGCGCCCTGTCATTGCCCTGGTCGGCCGCCCCAATGTGGGGAAGTCGACGCTGTTCAACCAGCTCACGCGCAGCCGCGATGCCCTGGTCGCGGATTTTCCCGGCCTCACCCGGGATCGGAAATACGGTGAGGGACGCAGCGGCGAGCGCGACTTCATCGTCATCGATACCGGTGGCCTAACCGGCGACGAGCAGGGCATTGACGCGCCCATGGCCAACCAGTCCATGGCGGCGATGCAAGAGGCTGACGTCATCCTGCTGCTGGTGGATGCCCGCGAGGGTCTCAATCCGGCCGACGAACACATGGTTGAGGCGCTACGCCGTCGTGGCAAGACCTTCCACCTGGTGGTCAACAAGCTCGACGGGCTGGATGCGACAGTGGCAACGGGAGAGTTCTTCCGCCTCGGCGTGAGCCAGCTGCACCCCATAGCCGCCAGTCAGGGCCGTGGCGTGCGCGCAATGATAGAGTCCGTTCTCGCCGAGGTGCCGGATGACGGCAGCGCCGAGGCGCTGGCCGAGCGCGAGAACCGGATCAGGGTGGCAGTGGTCGGTCGGCCCAACGTGGGCAAGAGCACGCTGGTCAACCGGCTGCTTGGCGAGGAGAGGGTTGTTGTCTTCGATCAGCCCGGCACCACCCGCGACAGTATCTATATCGACTTCGAGCGTGACGAGCGTCCCTACACACTGATCGATACGGCGGGGATCCGCAGGCGCAAGAACGTGCGTGAAGTGGTGGAAAAGTTTTCTATCGTCAAGACGCTGCAGGCGGTGGACGATGCCCACGTGGTTGTGCTCCTTCTGGACGCCCACGAGGGGCTGGTCGATCAGGACATGCACCTGCTCGGCCACTGCATCGAGGCCGGGCGCGGGCTGGTCATTGGTGTCAACAAGTGGGACGGGCTGGATCCGGACGCGCGGGAACAGATCAAGTCCGAGCTGGACAGGCGGCTGCAGTTCGCCGACTACGCGGACACGCACTTCATTTCAGCGCTGCACGGTACGGGTGTGGGTCATCTCTACCGCTCCATCGATGCCGCCCACCGCTCGGCCACGCGCAAGCTGAATACCAACCAGCTCACCCGCATACTCGAGGATGCGGTGGCGTCACACGCGCCGCCCATGGTGAACGGTCGACGCATCAAGCTGCGTTACGCGCACGCCGGCGGTCGCAATCCGCCGCTCATTGTGATCCACGGCACCCAGACAGACAGTATTCCCTCGAGTTACCAACGCTTTCTGGAAAAGGTCTTCACGCGCGAGCTGCAGCTGGTCGGCACACCGGTACGGATCGAGTTCCGCAGCGGCGAGAATCCCTATGCGGATCGCCGCAACCAGCTCACGCAGCGCCAGGTAGCGCGCAAGCGACGCATGATGGCCCACGTCAAGCAGGAGAAGAAAAAGCGCCAGCGCAGGAAGGGGCGCTGACGCGATATCCGGCCCCCGTTACGCGCCAGGCCAGCGTCATTATCGCGTTTTTCACCGCAAAGGATACAGGACAGGGGAATCAGAATGATTTTCTTGCGTATAGCGATTATGGTGTTATAGTTATGTATAACACTAGAACATAGTCGGAGCGACAGACATGCTGTATCACATCAGACATCGACCATTACGCGGCGGCCTCAGGCTGCTGCTCAGCGCCATCGCCTTCCTGCTCCTTTCCGTGCTGGTTGCCGGCAGTCGCGTGGTATCCGCAGAGGAAGTCATCGAAGTCGACATTCCTGGGGTGACCCGTCTCGAGGTGCGCGGAGGCTCCCAGGTGGAGCTCTCCCAGGGTGAGCCGGGCCTGTGGGTTCGCGGCTCCCGGAAGGATCTCGACAAGGTACCCTACATGGCGAATGCAGGAGGCCTCGTTCTTGGCTATAGCCGCAAGCATCGACGGGAGTCCTTCCCCGACGTGAAGTTCCGGGTCACCCTTCCCGACATCGAGGAAATCGAGATCAAGGGATCCGGGGTGATCTATGTGCGCTCTTTCGACGTTCAGGATCTGCAGGTGAACCTGAAGGGCAGCGGTGATGCGCGGCTGCATGATCTCCGCGGCGAGAATCTGGGCCTGCGTGTTTCCGGTTCGGGAGACATTCAGGTGGTCAAGGCCGAGGTGCGCAGCCTGCAGGCCGTTCTCGCCGGTTCGGGTGACATCGACATCGGCACTCTGGCGGCAGATTCGGCCGAAATCGTGGTGCAGGGGTCCGGTGACATGCGCGTGCAGAGCGCGAGCCTTCTGGAGGACCTGGCGCTTTCCATCGTGGGTTCTGGTGGGGTTGATCTGGCCGGCATGCCGGCCCGGGATGCCAAGGTGAATATTGTCGGCTCCGGTGACGCCCGGCTGGGTGAGCTCAGCGGCACGCTCGATGTCACCGTTCTCGGCAGTGGCAGCGTGCTCTACAGCGGCGACGTCAGGGAGCGCGCGACGATTCTGGGCTCAGGCCGGGTTAAGCGGCGCAACGAATGATTCCCCTGGCGTCATGCCCTGACAGGCGGTAAGGATTCGCATAGTGGATTGGAATGACAAGCAGCCCATCTACCTACAGCTTCGAGAGCTCGTGGTTCAGCGGGTCATGGAGGGTACCTTTGCGGAGGGCGAGGCCGTGCCCTCGGTGAGGCAGGTTGCCGCTGACTACAAGGTCAATCACCTGACCGTTGCCAAGGCCTACCAGGAACTGGTGGACAGCGGTCTGCTGGAAAAACGTCGGGGACTTGGCATGTTTGTGGTCAAGGGT